>Ga0209373_10000443_pt1 | contig 68918 bp, 47 predicted proteins | sample Higcelweek5metaG_FD_187173 | JGI IMG/M metagenome (GOLD analysis project Ga0209373, IMG submission 187173) | Freshwater pond sediment microbial communities from the University of Edinburgh, under environmental carbon perturbations - High... | ecosystem: Environmental > Aquatic > Freshwater >...
TTCCGAACTGCTGAGTCGACTTCGGAAAGTAATGTCCGCCAAAATTAACGGCAGACTGGCTACTCCGCTGAGGGTTGGACTTGGAATCTGGGGGAGATTACTATGAAAATTTATGCAACAATACTTATATCCATTCACTCGGGCTCAAGTTCGGACTGTATTCCACCCCTTGGATCTGTTCCTATGCCGGTTTCATCGGCGGAAGTTCCGACGGCGGAGAGGAAATGGAAAAGGCCATCCCCGAATCGGAACGGTCGCGTCCGACGCAGTTCTTCGGCGGCTGGCCGCGGGGCCGCGAAGCCGGCCTGTACCGCACCGGCCGCGAGTGGTTTTTCGACAACGACGTCCGCCAGTGGGCCGAATGGGGCGTGGATTTCGTCAAGGTCGACTGGAATCCCATTACGGCGGAGGTTACGGAACGGATCGCCGATTCGCTGAGCCGTTGCGGACGCGACATCGTGCTGAGTCTTTCCAACAGCGCCCCTCTGGAGGCCGCTCCCCGGCTTTCGAAACTTGCCGGAATGTGGCGGATTTCCGGCGACATCCGCGACACATGGGAAAGCATCCGCAAGATCGGCTTCGAAGAGTTTCCGATGTGGCTGAAATACGCTTCGCCGGGACACTACAACGATCCGGACATGCTCCAGTGCGGAGCCATCGGCGTTCCGAACGAGGTCAACACCGTCTACCGGGAAAGCCGTCTCACCCGCGAGGAACAGAAGACCCAGTTTGCCCTCTGGTGCATCTGTTCCGCCCCGCTTATTCTGAGCTGCGACGTGGCCGGGATGGATGACTCCACCTTTGAGATGCTTTCCAACGATACTCTCATTTCCATCGATCAGGACCCTCATTGCGCCATCCCGGAAATCGTTCCTTTTGCGGAGGACATCCTGCTTTTCAGGAAAGAACTTTCGGGCGGGAAAAGGGCGGTCGCGTTCTTCAACCTCTCCGATGAGGCGAGGCCTGTTGATGCGTCCGCTGAATTCCGGACGTCTCAACGTGCGTTGGATGGCTGGTCGCAGCGTCCGGTGCGGGAGACTTCCTTCCGTCTTGCCCCGCACGGCAGTGCCGTCCTTCTGATCGGCTGACCGCAAAGAAAGTGCCGGAATCATTTGAATAGTCGGTGAAATGTAATATATTAACGGCTGGTTTTTTCATTTCTTCATTCCGTTCGGTTCATGCGAAATTCAGCAGAGGCTCCGTCTCGTACGCGGGAACGGTTGTTTTTGCCGGAGTGCGAATTGAACTGCCCGGAAGAAGAATTTATCAATCGTTTTCAAGGAGAAATCATGGCAAAGAAATTGAAGATCGGCATCATCGGGTGCGGAACGATCGGTTCCGTGCACGCGGATGCGTATGCGAAAGTGGAAAATGCGGAAGTGGTCGCGCTGTGCGACATCCTGCCCGACCGTCTTGCGGAGAAGGCCAAACGTCATCAGGTCGCCAAAACCTATGCGGACTACAAAAAACTTCTGGCCGACCCCGCCATTGAGGCTGTCAGCGTCTGCACCCCGAACGACATGCATGCGCCGATCGCGATTGCCGCTTTCAAGGCAGGCAAGCATGTGATGCTCGAAAAACCCATGACGCTGAATGCCGGACTGGGACGCAAGATTCTCGCGGCGCGCGACAGTGCCGGAAAACTGCTCCAGATGGGCATGGTCTGGCGTCAGACGCCGGAAGCGGTGGTCGTCAAGGAAAGCATCGAGGCCGGACGCCTCGGCGACATCTATCACATCCATGTCAAGCTGATCCGCCGCCGCGGCATTCCCGGACTCGGCGGCTGGTTCACCACCAAGGCGAAGTCGGGCGGAGGCGGTCTGATCGACATTGCCGTCCATTTCTTCGACCTTGCCATGTGGACCTCGGGACTTTGGAATCCCACGAAAGTCAGCGCCAAGACCTATTCCAAATTCGGCGCCCCGATGCGGGATTACCACTATGTTTCCATGTGGGCCGGACCGCCGAAATACGACGGCGTCTTCGACGTGGATGACTTCGCCTGCGGTTTCATCCGCTTCGGCGACAAGGCGACCATGAATTTCGAGGTTGCCTGGGCCTGTAATTCGGAAGAGGATTCGTATGTCGAATTCCTCGGCACCAAAGGCGGTGTGAAAGTCGGAAAGGGAGAGACCAAGATACTGACCGAAGTCGACAACCGGATTGCAGATGTGAAGCTCTCTTTCCAGACCGAGGCCGACCGTTTCGCCGCAGAAATGCAGAAATTCGTCGATGCGGTTCAAGGCAAGGGAAAAGTTGCCGCGACCGGCGAGGAAGGCATCACTGTAATGCGTCTGCTGGATGCAATCTACAAATCCAGTGACACCAACAGTGAAGTGACTGTCTGATTTTTTCTTACATTCTTACCGATTGTTTTTTCGGCCCGGCCGGAGAATTTTTCTTCCGGTCGGGCTGTTCTGCCTGATGAAGCGTGCGATATTCCCGCGGGGACATCCCGAAATGATGCCGGAAGACGGTGGAGAAATAATTGCTGTCGGTGAATCCGCACAATCCTGCAATTTCCGTGATGTTCAGCGCGTGATGGAGCGTCAGCAGCACTTCGCTCTGTTTCATGCGCCGTCCGCAAAGCAGTTCGTGAAAACTTTTTCTGAAATGTTTCTTGAGCAGTTTTCCCAGATAATTCGGGTTGACATTGAGCGTTTCCGCCATATCTCCGAGGGAGACGGACGAGCTGAAATGCTCCTCCAGAAAACGGATGCAGTTGTCGATGTAGAATTGTTCGCTCCGGCGCTTCCGGTGTTCTCCGGTGAGCTTCGCCTGCCGGAGAAGTTCGAGCACAATGAACCGGGCGATGAAGTGTCCATAATGTTACCAGAGGGGGAACCGCCAGACTCTCCCTTGGTAAAGATCTCGATTATGAAAAATACATTGCCGCCATGTCCGCCGACGACAAGGAAAAGCACAGCGGCAAATATTCCATCAAACTCGTCAACAACAATCTTACGGACGGTCAGTCCATCTCCTTCCACAGCACGGGAACGGTGCTGGACCAGCCGGGCGTTCTTTCCCTGTGGATGAAGTCCGACCGAGATGACATGAAGGTCAATCTCCGCTATGGCGGACCGGTCAAGCAGGTAATTGTCGGGAAGGATTGGAAACGCTATGAGGTGGTCACCCCGAAGCTACCCAAGCCTTTTGTCTATTCGCCTGCCTGGCTCACGATTCCAAGCGACTCCAAAGGCACGCTCTGGATCGACGATGTTCAAACGGAACTGCTGGAAAAGGCGCCTGCTCCGGAAGAACTGAAATCCGGTAAAACCTTTGCCACGGTCTGGCGTCCCTCCGAACTGGACAAACTTAAACTTGCCCCGGAAGAAAAGCCCGAGCGCGCTCCTTCCTTCTCCATCCCGAAACTCCCGGTGTCCGTCAAACCGACCGTTGCCCTTGATTCGTGGAAAAAACATGCCGTCAAGCTGGACAAGTTCCACTACGGTGCCAGGGCGCCCCGCCTGAAAACGGAAGCCTGGCTGGCTTGTGATGACGACAATCTTTATCTTGCCTACCGCAATTTCGGCGAGGACTTCAATCTGTCGAAGCCTGGAACGCGTGATAATTTCGGCATGTTCACCAATGGGACGGAGTGTTTCTTCGATCCGGCGGGAAATGGTGAAAAATCGGTTCATTTCGCCACCAATGCAACCGGGACCCTCTGCGATCTCGGTTTTGGCGACGATGTCTCCTGGAACGGCGACTGGAAATGCGAGACGGTCAGGAACGAGAAGGACGGCTCGGTCGATTATCTGCTGACTTTTCCCATGTCCAACTTCGCCGGGAGCGACATCGATTCCAAATGGCTGGTGAATGTCTGCCGCAACGACGGCGTGAACCGCGAGAACGACTGCATCACAAGCATTCCGACGATCGGTTACCGGAAGAATGAATACTGGCCGGAAGCGAACCTGCCTGAAGAGGTCGTCCGCAGATACACGCTTGGAGTCGTGTCCGCGGCCAACTCGGAGTCCGCCTCCGGGAAGTCCCTGACGCTGCTTCTCCGCAACCTGACCGGAGCCGACAGAAAAGTCAAGGTCTCGGTCACAGATCCTTCCGATGCGAATAAAGTGGTCGGAGAGAAGGAAGTCCTCCTTCAGAAAGGCGACACGAGCCTGATTTTCCCCGTGACCTCCCTTCTGAAACGCGTGGGCGTCAGAATCACGGACACAAGCGGCAAACTGATTTTCAACCGTCATCTGGCAACCGAAAAACGTAACCCGGTTTCGATGCTGGGGCGTCTCTCCTTCTATATGAACGAACCGGAGGCGGTGTTCAAAATCACCCTGAATCTGCCCGATGCCGACAAGCTGACCGCCATCCTCGAATGCGCGGGAAAGAAAGTCACGGCGAAAGCCTCGTCCTCTTTCAAAATGACTCTGCCGATCAAGGACCTCAAACCCGAGACATATGAGGTCAAACTCACCCTCTTTGACGGTGAAAAGGCGGTCGGTTCTGCCAAAGGCAGCCTTGTCAAGCGCGAATACCGGGAGGGCGCCGCCCAGATCAACCATTTCTCCCGTTCGGTCATGAAGAACGGAAAACCGGTGTTCCAGTATGCCCCGTTCGTCGGCGACTTCCACTTCAAGACGGCATTCCCGCCCGACAAGGTGGTCCAGATGCTGAATCTGTATTCTCGCTATGGCTTCAAAGACGCTCATATTCTGGTGTCTCCGCACGAGGACCACGCGCTGAAAGCCGGCGAGGCGTTCCTGAAGGCTGCCGAGGACAAAGGCGTCAACGTCATGTGCTGGATCGGAGGCGAAAAAGCCTCGGATGAGGAGTATGCCTCCGCCGTGAAAAAACTGGATTTCAAGAACATCATTTCGTATCAGGTTCTGGACGAACCGGAGCTCGGACGTCCCGCCGAATGGGCGCTGGCTTACCTTCGGAAAAGACGTCCGCTGTTCCCGTATCATCCGATGCACATGAACAACACCGTTCTGGGTATTCCGAATAACTATGCGAACCTCGAAACCGACATCCTGATGCTGGACGACTATCTGACCAATTCGGAAAAACGGTCGGTCTATTCTGTGGTCAATTCTGCCGATCTGATGTGGAAAGCCGGGGCGGATGAAGGCAAGCCATGTTATTACTTCCTCGTCGGAGGAAATTTTCCGCTTCATTACCGCGAACCGTCCTATGCCGAACAGATGGCGCAGTCCTATGGAAGTATTGCCGCCGGATGCACCGGCCTCAGTTTCTTCTACGGATGGCCGCAGACCGAAGGCAACTGGCGCGCCTGCGTCCAGCTGGCGAAGGAGACCGCGGTCCTGAATGATGTCATCTGCTCGGAAGAGGAGTGCGCAGAAGCCGTTGCGACGGGCAATCCGAAGTATCTGCGTCACCGCACGAAGAAGCATGACGGATATCTGTATCTGATTACGTGCAACATCGACGGAAATCCGGCCGGAAAAGTGACCTTCACCCTGCCATCTGAACCCAAATATTCCGGCGATGCGGAAGTGATGTTCGAGAACCGGAAAGTGAGCCTCAAGGATGGCAAGTTCACGGACGACTTCCCCGCCCATACGCGTCATGTCTACAAGATCAAACTGAAGGAATGAAAAGGTCCGGGATACCGGCGCATCGGGGCGAAGCCGTCAGAATTTGGCCTTCAGCACTTTTGCGCCGTATTCCGCGACATCCGACCCGTCCGCGTTCCTGACGTCCGCTTATTTTCCATTCTGCCCTGTTGCGGCACGCACTACGTATTCACGCGGAGAAACGCCGTAGCGGGCCGAAAAACTTTGCGATAGTCCCACGGCGTCGCGGAAGCCGCAGCGAGACGCAATCTCTTTGAGGGAAAGTCCTGTGGAAGTGAGCATCTGTACCGCAAGCCGCAGACGGTTTTCGCGCAGAACTTCCGCAGGCGGTGTTTTTACCTTCGCGCCGTGCTCGAATACGAACTCTGCGTTCATGGAACACTGGATACCGAAGCGGCGGTCGACGCAATGAAAGAGCTCATCCGTCTCTATCGTAATGAGGAAGAGGAGGGCTTCTGGCTGAAAACCGCCGGAGACTACATGCATGCCAGCATCCGTCCTCCTCTGAAGAACGGGATCATACCGTTGAAGATGCCGCGTCCCGGGGAGGAACCGGAGGGGGCACGCTGAAAGACATTTTCCATTCAACATCCGGACCGCATCCAGTAATGCCGAATCAATCACATGTCCGCTGGATCAGGAGTCATGCAGGAGTCGTATCCCTGAGCAGAAGAGAGGTATCCATGACGGTGCGAACAGAGGTATCATTGAGGCTGCCCTTCTGGGCAATCACCCGGCGGACAGCTTCCCGCCCCAGACGTTCCAAGGGCCATGCCACCGTGCTTAGACGAGGCTGCTTCTGCAATGTATATACGGGGAGGTCCCCCGCGCCGATTACGGCGACCCTGTCCGGGATGCCGATTCCTTGCGAAGCCAGAAAGTCGGTGATATCCCTTGCGACAGCATCCGCATCGCAGATGATGCCTGTTTTCGATGCATTGTCGCACAGCTTCAGCAGCTGTTTCCAAAAGTCCTCCGGATAACTGCCGTTTTTTTCGCAGAAGAATGAAAGCTTGTTGTAACAGGACTTTTTACGGCCGGAATTGGAGATCGCATTCTTTATTCCGTTTTCCACCGCAATCTGAAGCATGTTGAAAGGAAATTTCGGCGAGGTTCCTGTGTGAATGATGTTGTCGTATCCGTGTTTCAGCAGAAAGGCCGCCGCTGTTTCTCCGCCAGTCTCATAGTCAGGAGAAACGGAATCGCATCGGAACTGACAGAAAAAAGAGCCGATCATGACGACGGGAACGCCTTTGTCGATCATTTCCGACAGCCGCAAATTGAGTTCCATGGAACCAAATGGATAGCCGAGGATCGCATCGAATTTTCCGCTTTTGAATTCCTTATCCAGAACCCGCTTTTCTTCGGAGAAAGTCAGCCCCGTGGCGATACAGCGCAGCTTGATGCCCTGTGCATGACATTCGGCTTCCATACCCGAACGGAGTCTCTTGAAATACGGCGTGTCCAAATTGTAGTAGACGGCGACGATGTTCCGGATCCGGGAAGGAGCCGCCGGGAAATGGGGACGGACAAAGGAGCCGGTGCCGACTTTCCTGGTGATATACCCTTCGCGGTCCAGTTCCCGGAGTGCTCTCGAAACCGTCGGATAACTCAGGCACCCTTTTTCGATGAATTCCCTTTCGCTTTCCAGTTTTTCGCCCGGAAGGTAGATCCCCGCGAGAATCGCTCCCTGCACCAGTTCCTTCAACTGCTGATACAACGGTCTGGCATTCGGTGTTTTCCAAAGCACATTCAAATCAATTTTCATGGCATATCCTGACTGTATGAGAATCCTTTTAATCTATCATCATTCCAAGAAAAATTCAATCGGACCTGATTTTTTTCAAGATGTTCCCTTGACAAAACATCCGGAATCCCCATAATATGCATATATAAAATAAAAAAAATGTATGTTTTACGAAAAAATATGATTTTTTTCAAAAAAACAGTTTGACAAAGAGAAAGATATGTCTATATTGCATATATAAAATAAGAAAAATATATGCATTTGTGGGATTTATTCAGTCAGGGAGAATGAAAAATGGAGAATCGTCGGATTGCAAAAAACATTCTTGCGGGAACAGTATTCATTATGGCTGGAGGGCTTTTCAGTATGGAATCGCTTTGGAAGGAAGAGGATTTTCAATATCGCCTGACATTGGAGGCTACCGTATCGAAACCGGGCTGGCAGGAGGTGGTAATACCGGAGAATCTCCCGATAGAGGAAGCTTCCCGCCTGAGTGGATTTCCCATCCGCCCGGAAAGTTTTTCCTTCAACCGGGTCCGCCTGTTCGAAGTAACCCCCCAGGGAGAAAAGCATCTTCCGGACGCCGGGTACTATTTGTTGTCCAATGGGAAGGAACTGGTTCCGGAGGAACTCAAATTCCCCGTGGGGGAGGGGAACGGAGAGGGGGCGTCCGAAAAGAACGGGATGCTCCAGCATCTGCTGAAGTCGCAGCATGGGAAACAGGTGGCGGTTCCGGTCGAAGCTGGAAAACTGTATCTTTGCCGGTTCAGCAATTCCGGCGGCGGCAGTTCTCCGACCTATCTTTACGAACCGATTCATGAAGAGGGCAGCCGTCTCCGGAAATACAACTACCGGATCTCCTATGTTCCGCGTCTTCTTAAAAAGGAACTGTCCGAGTATAAAGTTCTGGTCCAGCCGGATGCCGACGGAAAAATGCTTCTTTTCTACACGGGAACCTTCATGGGAAAACTTCATTCGCTGTCTTTTGCGGAAACCCGGATTGCTTTGATGGTTCATTTCGACAAACCAGGAACCCGCCGGTTCCGGCTTTACTATCAGCCGGTGAATGCCGGAGTATTCCTGTCTGTGCCGGAAAAGCAAATGGAGGGTTCATCCTGTGCCGGAAAGACGGACGGAAAACTGCTTTCGTCGGAGAAACAGTCTGCATCCAGTGCCGGACGCCTTGTCCGGTCTGGCGTCATGGAGGTATTCGGGGTTCTCCCCACGGAGAAACTTACGCCTTCATCGTCCCTTCCGGATCATGAGATTCCCTGCGTGAACCTTTCCGCCGCACGGAATGAAAAAGAATCTTTTCAGCTTGTCATTGTCCCGAAACGGAATTTCCGCCTTCTGGGAGTGGAGACAACGCTCCATTCCACCGCGTATACATTCCCGGAATCCTCGGTGGAAGTTAAGAGGGTCAGGTATGTGCCCATCCGTTCTGCCAACCGTACCAGTCCCTGGCGGTTTCAGGGACTGATCGGAGATCCTCTCGTAAAATTTCAGGAGGAGGCAGTGAAGACTGATCAGGGAAATCTTCCGCTCTGGTTCACCGTGACCATCGGTAAAGATACGCCTCCGGGAATGTACAAGGGAAATATCACGCTCAAAACCGACCGTGCCGGAAAAATTTCCGTTCCGATCTCCCTGAAGGTGCATTCCTTCACTCTTCCCGAATATTCTTCCTTAGTGACAAACCTCGGTCTGCAGTATTTCACAAAAGGCTCCGGCCCGATCGCCCAATATCATGGCGCCAAAACATCCGCCGAGGTCAAAAAACTTTCGGACCTTTATTTCGAAGAAATGGCCAAAAACCGGCTCTCCCCCAAGAATTTTGCTTTGTATACACCCCTCACGTTCCAGTGGGATCCCCCGCCGAAAGGAATGAACGTGGAAGCCAAAGACAATTTCTTCCGTCTTTACAACTGGGATTTCACGGAATACAACAAGCAGCTGGATACTTTCATCGGGAAGTTGAAAATGAACCAGATTTGCATTTATCATACCAATCCGACGGGCTGCAACCTCTTTTTGCAACTTCCAGGAAAAGAACTGAAAGAAGGCTTTAACACTTCATCGCCGTTTGTGACCATGCATAACCAGTCTTTCCGGGAAATGATTCTTGTCGGATACGGATTGACGCCGAAGCATTCCTACTCGAAGATAGCCAGGCAGATCACTAGGGACCAGTTTGACCGTCTGGTGCTCGACTATCTGCGTGCCATTGCCGAAAACCTAGAGAAAAAAGGATACCTTGGGTATGCCACGATCCTGATCGACGAAAGTGAAAACGACCAGTTTCTGAAACATTTTCTCTCTCTTTTGAAAAATGATCCGCTCCTGAAAAAGATCAAGGTCGGCGGATGCATTCAGGGAATGGGCTATTACACGAAAAAAGAGCCTTCCGGCGAATATGCCTTCCGGAATCTGCTTGATGTATATATCCCGGAAATCGATGATACATACGACCGTCTGGAGCCTTATTACCGGACAGACTACAGCATTCCGGAAGACCGTTCGAAATTCATGCCATATATCGCTTACTCTTCAAGAATCACGACTGATGCGCCGGGGATCACAAACCGGATTGTCGGATTCGACATCTTCCATCGCGGCGGCAGCGGCTTGCTGGACTGGGAAATCCTTGCATGGCATATGGGAAACCGGGAAGGCCGTTCCCGCAGCCCGTGGACCGAACCGCTTGGATACTGTAACGGGGGGACCGCGTATTTTTATCCTCCGCTCACGGACGGTTATCCCGCTGAACCGGACTATACCGTGACGCCGAGCCTCCGCCTCGAACTCCTCCGTGAAGCCGTCGATGATTTTGACTATGCGTATTTGCTGGAAAAGACGGTTGAGAAGGCAAAAGCCCGGAAAATCGACTGTTCCGGCGCGGAAAAACTTTTCCGCGAAATCGACGGCCTTTTCGACAATGCGGTCACATGGAGTCTGAACGATCAGCAGTTGAACCGTCTCCGTGAGCGCATCGCCGAGGAAATCGAAACCCTTAACCGGAAGATGGAAAAATGAGAACCGCCACATTCAGAAAAAGTGCATCCGTCTTCTTCTTCCTGGCCGTTCTTTCCTTGACGGGAGCGGAAAAATGGTGTGATTCCTTTTACTCCTGCCGCATTCCCGTTTCCTTTACGGTACCGGCTCCGGGGCGCTACCGCCTCCAGCTGGATCCGGGCGCCATTACGGAACGGATCAACGCGCACGAAATCTTCAAGTTCAAAAAAAATTCATTCGCCTATCCATTCGTGCGGATCGCTGTTGACGGTGAATTCATCGATGGAGCATATGCCCTTTATCCAGGAAAAGAATTGCTGAAAAACGGGGACTTTTCCAGACTGAATCCCAACGGGTTCCCTGAAAACTGGGCCTTCAATACAGGCAAGGCCGCGGAGAAGTTTTCCATCCGGAAAGCGGACGACGGGAAAGGCAATATCGTCGTCACGAAGGGGGGAAGCCGATATTCTCTTGGGCAGTCGTTGGACGCGGCTCCCGACACATGGTATCGTTTCATCAGCAGGGCAAAAGGCATTTCCAGACCTCATGTCTCTTTCCTGCCGAAGGATTACAATGATTCGGTTCCCGTCGATGGTGGCTGTCTGGACCCTCTGGTCCGCTCCGACCGCTTCCTGGAGAACTGCTTTTTCTTTGGTTCGGATGACCTTTCCGGCTGGAGAAAACCGGTTCTGGATGTCCGTATTTTGAATTATGACAGTGAAACTGCTTTCGTATCGCTCCGCGAATGCGCGCTTGCGTTCACGGCGGAATTCAAAAAGGCCGGTCCGGTGAAGGCGATGCTGTACTATACTCCCGTGGAAGGTCCGAGGCAATGTCCTCCTCCGGAAAGCCGGGAGTCCTTGCCCGCTGCCGAAATTCCGGTCGAGATGGGAGGGGCGGCCGAAAAATATCCTTCCGGAGAACATTTCCTTGCACCCGGTGAAAACGGAACTTTCTGGCAAGCCCCCGTAACGGACAAGATCCTTCCTTCCGCCCTGCCGCCGGCCAAGCCTGCCTTATCATCGGCTGCGGGAAAAATCGAGATTGCCGCCGCACGCAACGAACAGGAAACATTTCAGCTCGTTTTTACGCCTGTTTCGGATGGAATTCTGGAAAAAGCGGACTGTTTCATTTCCGGCATTCCGAAAGAGAACATTACGGTTCGAACAGCTGAATATGTAATGATTTCCCAACCCTCCTCCTATGCCTCAGGAAAAAGAATCATCCCCCACCGCTCGGATTATACGGGGCCTCTGCCCGATCCGCTTCCGTTGTTCCGCCCTTCTCCGGTCAGGAAAGGAAACAACCGCTTGATCTGGGTGAATGTGAAAGTTCCCGCAGACACTCCTGCCGGGATTCATCCCGGCGAAGTCCAGATTGCCATTTCCGGAAAGATTACGAAAATTCCCGTTTCCCTCCGGGTGTGGTCATTTTCTTTGCCCGAGATTCCGGCATGCCGGACCATGCTTGCCTTCAGCCAGTATGCGAATCTTTTTCTTTTCCCGTTCCACGGAGCGAAAAGCAGGCCGGAACGCCATGCGGTCAGCCGTGCTTACATCGAGGAGATGGCCCGGTACCGCATCAATGTCAAGCATCCCGCCGCGGCCGGCGTCTGGAATCCGGAACTTCCGGAAAAACCTTCTCTGGAGGAAATCTACGACAAGGAACTTTCCTGGTCGGTCAACAACCTTCATCTGCCGCGTTATCTTCTGAATCATATCGGCGGCCGGACCCGTGTGACGCCGGAGCAGGCGGAAAAAGAAGCCGAAACACGCGATGGAATCATGAAGTTCCTTGCCGAAAAAAAGATCGGCGGTGAACCAACGGTCTGGTTTGACGAACCCATGTATCACGAATATCCGTATGTCAAGTGCCAGTCAGAGGCGTATAAAAAAAGAGAATATTCAAAAAATCTCCACCTCATGTGCCTGATCTATCATGGCTACGCATACGACCTGCTCCGGGGCATTGCCGACGAGATTGTCATGCTCGACAACGAAAATGGAACCAGCGTTTCCAAAGAGGGCTTTGCCCTTTTCGGAAAAGGGAAGTGCTGGACGTATCTTACCCGCAGTTCCATCCTGTGGATCGATGCGCCCGGTCTGACCAACCGTTTCTGGGCGGTGCGGAACTATGCTGCGGAATCTTCCGGTTTCGCCATCTGGGCGACCAATGTCTGGTGGAATTCCAAAAATTCCCCCCACAAACAGCAGAACCCGTGGATAGACCCATCCTCCACCTGGGGCAACGGCGCGCTTGCCTTTTTTTATCCGCCGGACAAGCAGAAATCATCTCTGGACGTTTTCGATCCGACGGTGACGCCCAGTTTGCGGCTGGTTCTTTATCGGGACGGGCTTGACGACTATGACTATGCCGTGATCCTTCGCGATTCCATTTCCCGCGCGGAAAAAATGGGAAAAAACGTTTCCGATGCCCGGAAGTTGCTCACAGAATTCACACGTCCTTTCATTACTCCGCAGAACTGGAGCCTGAACGAAGCCTGGTGGCGGGAGTTGCGGCTTCGGATCGGAAGCGAAATCGAAAAGCTGAATTGAGATAAAAAAGGCTGCCTTGAAAACTCATTCATCATAAAAAGGGAGACGATCATGAAATGGAAAAGACATTGCGGACAAAAATCCACAGGGAATTTTACTTTGATAGAATTGCTTGTTGTGGTTGCGATCATCGCCATTCTGGCCGGTTTGCTTCTGCCGGCATTGAGTCAGGCGAAAAATACGGCCAATACCGTAAACTGCGTTGCCAACCTCAAGCAGATCGGCATTGGCATGACCAGCTATGTCCACGACTATACATATTATGTCATTGCCAGCGACAACTCCTGGCTGTGGCCCTACCGGATGACTCGCTACATGGGGGCAAAACATGATGCTTCGTTCGGCAATATCGCCAAAATATTTTTCTGTCCGCAGCTCCTGAATGAAGGATATGGCCTTGAAACCAATGCCAATACAGCTGCGTCCATTCAGGCATACCGGACTACTTATTCCTTCAACGCAAGCATCATCGTGCAGTCCAAACTCATCACCGGCCGGTTCAACCCGAACCAGATCACCAAGCCGTCAACGACTTGCCTTCTGGCGGATACACGTCCTTTCGGACAGACCGCAGGCGGACTGTCCTGGCACGCATATTTCTATAATGTGCAGGGAATCCAGTTCATCAAGGGAACCGGCGGACCGTATCTGGATTCCACTTATCTTGCCATCGGTGCTGTCCACGGCGGAAACGGTCCCCTGGCATTCCGCCGGAAATGCAATCCGCTGTATGTGGACGGTCATGTCGAAGGGTTTTCCTGGACTAAGCCGAAAAACAAATACTATGCTCCTTTTGCCTACAAAAATGTCAGCGGCTACTCGGCGGATATGTATGAATAAGCACGAAATGCCTCTTGTCACGGGAACGAAAGAAAATGACTCATCCCGGAAAACCGGTTTCGGCATCCGGAAAGAACTAGCCCCGTTCAAACTGGAAAAAGGAAACTCCATGATGGAAAGCACGATCCTGCGGCATCGCGCGGAAGAACTTTCCGCAATGATCGAAGAAAAAGCGATGGACACGGAAAACCTTGTCCGGATTTTACTGAACTTTGAGGATCGGACGCCTCCCGATGAAAGAACAGGAATTCCATCCGATTTTTGCAGAAGTATCCCGGGACATGTTTTTCTCCCGTATGAGGATGCGGGAATGGCCACCGGAGCCTATCTTGCGGCGGAGAGCCTCCATTTCCGGCTGGAGGAGTCGCCGGACGCCCTGCGCCGTGCGAAAAAGGCTTTTCAAGCCCTCTGCCGCATTTATGAACTGGGAAAGACGGGATGCCGCGAAGGCTTTTTCCCAAAACCGTATGGCGGAAAGTTCAGTTCCCATTGTTCGCGGGACCAGTATATCTTTTCCATGTCCGGTCTCTCCGAATATTATCCGGTCGCCTCTCCCTCCGAACAGGGACAAATCCGGCGCATGCTTTCTAAAATGGCGGAATACTGGCGGAGCATCCACTATTCTCCCGGTTACTTTTCCATGGGGGAAAACTGCCAGCTTTACGACTATATCGCTCCCATGTTTCTCGGGATCGAATGCATTCCGTGCCGGTTCGAAAATTCACCCGAATGCGAAAAGGAGGTCGAACGCCTTCTTTTTGTGGAAAAACTCGGGGAAAAAGCAGTGGATACCCTGACCGCGAAATACCGGAGAGGCGAAACCTATGACGGCGCCCGTTATTTCCGCCAGAATGAAAATCCGCTGATGATGAAATCGCTGGCGATGGATCATTTATGGGATGTCGCTCCCGCTCACCGGGAACTTTGCCGCAGTGCATTGGTAAATCTGGCATCCGATGAACTCTTTCTGGAACTTTCCGCGGAAGATGGCCTGAATTATTGCATCATGCGTTACAATCCGGCTGCGGATTCTCTGGAATTGACTCCGCCGAACAAAATTCTCGAACTCGAAAATCCGTTGAACCTTTCCTTTCTGACATGGGGCGGTGACCGCAGACGGGCCGGAAGCACCCAGAGTGTATTTGCCGCTATCATTGCGGCATCCCGTCTGAATGACCGCGGCCTGGCAAAACGCGCAGAGAAAATTCTTTGGCAAATCACTCCCGAAAAATTCCGGGGAGTATTCTGCTCTTCCCCGGAACATATTCCTGCGGGGTGTGGATATATGGAGAGGGTGCTTTGCTGTAATTATGTCTGTTTCTGGCTGTGGGATTATTATCTTGGAAAATACCGCAATTTGTGGCAGTGAAACAAACGAAGGCGGGCTATGAATTCTCAAAGATCAATCATTATGCAAGGTCCGGACGGCGTGGACTGGGAATTTTACTCGGTCCCGGCAAGGAGAATGCTTTTCTGCAGGAGAAGAATCGGATCGTGGCTTTCCCCGGAGCGGTGCCTGGGAGGAATTCCTTTCGTCCGGGTTTTTTATGATGGCAGTTTCAATGAAGAATGCGCGCCGCTGGAATCCTTTCGTGTGGAACCGGACGGGAACGGCTTTCAGATCGAACTTTGCAGTCCGGAATCGTTTTTTGATCCGCCGCCAGATCATCTGGAAATTCCCCGTTCGTTTCAGCTTCCGTACGGAAATCCCGGGAATGCGCCCGGAAACGAGTCTGTATTTCCACTGAAACACCGGATTTACCTGAAAATCGACGATTTGCCGGACAATCCGCGGGTTCTGCTCATTGACGGAGAAGAGCTGGAATTCTGCGAAAACCTTCATTTCTTTACTGAATCCGCCGAAAAGTTTTCGGGAAATCCGGTTATTACCCCCGATTTTCCCTATGAGAAACTGCCTTATGGCAAAGGGAGCGTTCTTCTGGAGGACGGGATGTGGCGAATGTGGTACCGGGCACGCGAAACACCGGGGCAGTCCTTTCCTCTCGGAAAAATGGAAGTCGAAGCGGAGAACTGGCAGAAATTCTGCAACGCGGCTTATGCGGAAAGTTCCGACGGAATTCATTGGGTCAAACCGGAACTCAACAGGGTGGAGTATATGGGGAATACCCGCAACAATCTGCTGCCGTCCATCTGGATGCATGCGTATGTGGCGCAAAATCCCGATCCCACCGTTCCAGAGCGGCGTCTGCTGACACCGGAAAAACTGGAATACGACAGTTTTGTACCGGAACTGATCCATACGCACTTTTCGAAAAACGGGGTTGACTGGGAAACCGTCACGGGAAGCATCGATTATTCACGGGGAATCCGTGCATTTTTCGGAGCATTCAATTCGATATTATACGACGAAGAGGAAAGCAGTCCCGAGCGGTGCTGGAAAGCATACGGATATTTCGGCACTTCGCCTAGCCGACGGTGTGCCGGAGCCTGGACGAGCTCAGACGCCATCCATTGGCATTCCGTCCCGGAAAATCCGGTTCTGACGCCAAGACATTTTGACAATTCTTTCATCCACGATTTCTGTGTCTGGAAGGATTCCGGATACTATTTTGGTCTTCTGCAGTATTCTAAGGTTAAGTCCCGATATGATTTCATTCTCGCGGCAAGCCGGGACGGAATTCATTTCAACCGAATCGGCGACGGACTGTTCCTTCAACGGGGAAATCCGGGGGAATGGGACGAGGCGGACTTGACGGGTGGCGTGTTTTCTCCCGTGGAGAATGGAAATAGACTGCATTTTTATTACTGCTCATCGGATGCCGAATTTAAGAATCCAGGCATCGGATTAGCCTCCTGCAGGAAAAGCCGCTATGCCGGGCTGAAGGCAGAAAACAAAGGAGCAGGCCGTTTTCGCACACGCCCGTTCAGCCTTACCGGATCTTGTTGCCTCCATTTTGAACTGGAAACAGGCCATGCGGGGAGTCTGAAATGGACATTGTTGTCCATGAACGGTGAAAAAGTCGCTGAAGGAAATGACAAACACAACACGCGATTGGACCATTCCGGCTTTTTCCGCCTTGAAATTTGTCTGTGTAACGGTGCAAAACTCTATGGATTTTCTTTTCTTCGCCAGGCGTGATAATCTCTGATTTCCCGGGACCAGTAGACTTGTTTTGCCTGTTTTCCACAGATACGGTCCGCGAAATCGAGAAAAAATTTCCAGTCGCGCGGAGTCATGTCGTGCGGTCCGGTCCGGAGATGATAAGCGATGTCGGTTCCATAAGAAGCGTCGGACGGCGGCATGATTTCCGGCGGAAAATCACTGCACCCGAAAAGCCGGTATGCCGGGATGGCGTGGCGGGCGGCCAGAAATTCCCCTTCCGGGTCCGCGTGAAGGTCTTCCGTTGCGCTTGCGATATAAACCGGGCGCGGCGCCATGAGGGCGATCAATTCGTGCTGATCCATCGGAAGGGAGTCTTCCCTGTTCCTGTAGACATGGAGTTTCTCCGTGAACCAGAATGGAAAATAAGCCATGATGGATTCCAGGTCTTCCCCCTGTCTGTGACGGGCCAGCGCTGCGCCGCAGCATCCGGAATTGTTGGAGATTGCGAACGCGAACCGCGGATCGTTCGCACCGGCCCACAATGCGGTCTTTCCCAGACGGGAATGTCCAATGACCCCGACACGGCCGGCGTTGACTTCCGGAAGGCTTTCCAGACAGTCCAGCGCACGGGAGAGTCCCCACGCCCAAGCGGAAATGGCGCCCGGAACCGGATCGGAGAGTTCGAAAAGACACAGAATGCTTTCGGAAGCGCCTCCCGGCCGGTCAGGAAAAATGGAACTTGAATGGAGCGAGGCAAAACCATAACCGCGTTCCAGAATTTGCTTCACACACCAGAAATCTTCGCGGATTCCCCGTGTGGACTCATCCGCGATATGGGTTGGATAGAGACCTCCGAGATTGATTTTCCACGGAGTGACGAGGATTTCCTTTTCATGGGTGCAAGTCTGGTTTCCCAGTCCGTTCAGCCCCAGAAAAACCGGAATTGGCCCGGAGGCGTTCGCCGGGAGATAGAGCAGCAGGTCGAAAGAGTGCGTCTTGCCGGAACGCATTGAACAATGAATCCGGATCTGCCTTCTTTCGGCGTGATGGTTCAGCGCCTCCCGGGAACGTTCCAGTTCCTCGAAAGCGAGGGAATCCGGTCGCGGGGGCAGGGGGCCGAACATATTCCGCCGGAAGAGTTCCAGAAGTTCCGGGCGCCGGACATTCATCCATTCGAAAGCGTTTCCGATTCTTTCCCCGTCGAGGAGGTCGGGCAGTTTCATTCGGCCGTTTTCTCCGGAACGTCGAGGGCGATTTCCACGTTGCGGACTTTCATCACGGAATTTTTCTCCACTCCGATGAAAATTTTTCCATGTGTGATCCGTTTCCCGGAAGAGTCGCGAAGGGAAAGAACAGCCCGATAGGTTCTGGGTTCCGGCCCCAGTGTTCCCAGAACGACACGTTGGAATGAGATTTCTTTCAAAGGGACTCCCGGCAGCCGGCAATAGCCGAGGAATCCGGCAAGCGCCGTTCCTTTGCCGGAGGCTTCCACTTCGATGGTCAGCCGATTGCCGCTTCCGGCGTTAAAGAGTGCTTCCGAAAGGTAATACGCGAGTTGTCCGGTGCCGTCGATTGTCAGTCCATCCGGGGAAAGGACAGCCGTCGTGTTTTTTTTGTGTGCACCGAGGAGCCGCCAGTCCCGGTCGAGAATCCGGTCGCGCCCGACGAAATTGCCTTTAATGTCTGGTTTGCACGGTTCCGCGCCGGAAAGATGGATCCGTCCCATCCGGTAGAGGGTGTTCAGGTAGGCGGTGTCGAAAATCGGACTCCAGGAAAGTGCCGGGCCTCCGGTCCGGGTCCGCATGATATTCATATACAGGGAGTCAGAGGTCTTGAGTTTTCCGTCCGGGATGATCTCCGCAAATGGAATGGCGAGGGCGAAACTCCAGTCGTTTCCGTTTTTCCGGCTGGAAAGCCGGGCGGCGGAGACCGTTTTCCGGAAGCTTGAAATCCCGTTGATGACGGAATGAAGATAAAGGGTCACTTTTCCGTCCGGCGTCACGACATAATGATGAAACGGCATTTCCGGAGTGCGTCCGAAAAAGAGTTCGACACTGTTGGACCACGGATCGTCCGGCATTTTCTCTTTGGGGGCGTCCTTTTCGGAATAGGTGAAATAAAGATATTTCCGGTCGTGTGCGATCGCCGCCGATACCGGTGTGGAATCGGGTTTTCCATAAAGCGTGTTGAAGGGTATCTTCTCGCCTCCGGTAAAGTCGGCTTTCTCCGGATTTCCTCCCGCATCCGGAATCATCGGAACCGCTGCCATTGAAACGGGGCTCCGCCGGATGCTTTCCCGTTTCTCATACAGGGAACGTCCATCCATCATCTGATAATGGATGGTTTTTCCGAACATCTCCAGCCGTTTTTTCACGACCTCCGAATCGGCCTTTGCCTGCGCCTCCTTGAACAGCTTGTCGAGTTTGGCGAGGCGTTCGGGCGTGCCGAGTCCCCAGTTCACCCGGTCGGTATGGGTGCCGAGGTTGAGGATGCCCGAATACCGTTCCCGGACCTCATTCGGATAGTTCGCCGGATTCCAGAAAGCGTGTTCCACCTCGCGGTAATATTCCCTCATGGGGACGGCGGCCGCACAGAAGTAACGGGGAAAGAATTCCTCCAGCCGTTTTTCCGAATCGTCCTTCGGATTGCTGCAGAGATTCATGGCAAGGTAGCATTCCAGAAAATTGACCTCAAGATACGTTTCCGCAAACCAGCCGCGGATGCCGTCCGCATTGAACTTGCGGAAAATGGGAATGATCGCCTCCGGATAGAATCCGGGAAAGAATTTTTCATACTTGTATATGCGGGTCGCTTCCCATTTCGGGCTGAGCATATAGGTCCAGAGGGTGACGGGTCTGGAGCCTGCCTTTTTCCGGTAGGCGTTGTAGAGTTCCGTGTGGCGGTTGTAAATGCAGGGGAGATACCATGCGTGGACGCCGTACATCAGCTGAAGCGTCATGTGCTCCGGAAACCGGTAGTCATCGGAATAAGGACAAGCATACGCGCCCGCGGCGATGTAGGCGTCCGGTTCTTCCTTGGCGACCTCTTTCGCGAGATCGTCGATGAAATTGAAGTAAAGGCCGCCTTTGGTGAACTGCCGACACTTGGGACACTTGCAGAGAGAATCGTTGTCTTCGAACAGCATCGGATAGGAAAAGAGGACTCCGTCCAAACGGTGTAATTTCGGATAACTCGCACCCGGATTTTCAATTCCCCGATAGGCGTTGACGACCATTTTCGCCAGAAGTTTAATGACATCCGGATTGGTGGCGCAGACTTGCGGCGGCAGATCGGGATCCTCATGGTAGGCCCACCTCATATTCATGCCGGCGCCGTAGCGTCCCTGATACCCCTGTGCAAAATATTCCGGGCGTTTCTCGATGAACAGCTTTCCCAGCGCCGGATTCTTGACCGCCGGCGCCCAGTAGCGATACCACAATGCCATGGTGTTGTGGTTGGACATGCCGAAGAGATTGACGGACTTCCAGCGCAGGGCCAGCAGACGCACATCCCGGAAGGGAAACGGATAGTCCGGATTCCATTGTCCCACGAAGTTCTGATAGCGCATTCCATCCATGGACGGCTTCCTCTTGAAGTCCCTGCCTTCCACCGTCAGTGTCTTGCGCGGAGTAAAGGTGGTTCCCAGGTCGCCCGGGAGATAAAAACGGACGCCGCAGAGGTCTTCGAGAAAATCATATACCGCATAAAGGGTTGTATGGAGATTCTGGTCGATAGAGGGAAAAGTCTGCCATGTTTTGTAGTTGACACTGCCGTAGTCGGGAGAGTCGTTTCCGATCATGACCACCGCGTCCGGAAAACATTTGACCTCATATTCTTCTCCCTTGCAGTCGGACGTTTTCAGCCCGCGTCTGACGGTCTCCGGACTTTCTCCCACAAACAGCGGAATTCCCTTGGCGTCGGATACATTCCTGACGATTGGAATCTCTGCCCCTGTGATCTGTTTCAGTACGTGCTGAAGTTCCAGAGCCCCCATCTGGGCGGAGCGGGTCGGACGTTCGGCAAGAACAATCGTGCAGGCCGGAGTTCCGTCTTTGACCAATGTCAGCCGATCCCCGGCGAAGCATCCGGAAATCATTGCCGAAAAAAACAGGAAAAGAATGAATTTCATATGGATTCCTTGTGTTATTCCACAGTTACTTTCTTGCTATTGTAAAATCCACGATAGAACATCCCGTTATTCAACAGCGGATTCCCGTCCGAGATTCCGGACTCATCCGCGGTTTTCCGAAGGGCGCTCAACTCCGTGTAGGAAAGCGATTCGATATGTCCGTCCAGAAACTGGAAATTTCCCTTGCCCGTAGTGACATTCCCGGAAATCATGGAACTGAGGTCGACCAGCGGACGGGAATCATAGCTTCCGTGACGATAGGAGACCCCGTTCCTGTCGTTGTTGGAATACTGGTCGGTCCGGATGGAATCGTGCACCATGATGGCGCGGGCGCCGGAGGTGACTGCATTCAGATTTCTCATGAAGGAATTCTTGACCAGCGTCCCGCATAGGATGCTGTTGATGGTATAACAGGTGAACGGAAAAAGATTGGTGGAAATGTTGGCCCGCTGTTCGCTGGGACAATAGAAGGTGCATTTTGTGGTGTAGCGTGTGAAATAGTTGTAGTTTGTTCCGTATTTGATCGTGTTGAGGCCGTATCCGGAGAGAATCCCATACCAGAGCTGATCATACCAGTTGGACGAATTGATGTTGTTTTTCACCGGGAGAATCCAGCCGTTCCAGTCGGAACTGTATCCGCTCTGGGCAATTCCGACCGTTTTTAGGTTCCCGATGCAGACCGTTTTCCGGGCTGTTTCGCGTGCACGGTTCAACGCCGGCAGCAGCATGCCCGCCAGAATGGCGATGATCGCAATCACAACGAGGAGTTCGATCAATGTGAAATTCGTCCTGTTCCGCATGTTGTTCCTCCTGCTTTTCTTTCAGAAATTTTTCTGTTGCTTCTTCCATCGCCTGTCGTCAAAATTTCCGATCATCCCGTTTCACGCTTGCCGACTCATACGGCAGAAGGATGCTCTTTTCTCCGGGACCGTCCCGCGGGAATGTCTCCGAGAAGCATTTTTCTGTTATTTCATTATACTGCAGAAAGGGGGACGAAAAAATAGCAAATCTGGATTTTATTTAGCATTTTTGGCTTTTTCGCCGTTCAGAGGGATTCTCAGGAACTATTTTTCCGGGAATCGGGTCCGGAATGCTCTCGGATAAAGCCCGCTTTTCTGTTTGAACATCCTCGAAAAATCGGAGGCTTCCTTGAAGCCGCACATATCCGCGATTTCCTTGATGGAGTAAGGAGGTTTTGCCGTCAGGAGCTCCATTGCTTTGCGGAGCCGGCAGGAGAGAAGGAATTCCCCGGGAGGAATTCCCATGGAAGCCTTGAATTTCTTTCGGAAATAATCGTATGCGACAGAATTTTCCGCTGCAATTTTCCTGAAATCATATTGAGCGAGCGGATCATTCTGAATCCGGTTCGCAACATCGTGAGGCAAATCGGGACAATCATTTCTTTCGGAACTCCGCAGGGATTCGTCATAGATGTATCCCGTCAGGTCTTCGGTCAGGACTGTGATCCGGCGACGGGCGAAAGGCGTATCGGTTTTCGCAAGGGACATGATTTCACGGAAGATCCGCAGCGGGGCAAGGTCTTCATGAAGAGCCACGAACCCGGACGGCAAATCCTTTTCCAGATTCTTCCAGATGCGGTCTGCCCGCTTGCCCCCGTAGACCAGCCAGATGGTTTCCCGTTTCCGGGGCGAAGCAAACTGGTAGAGATGTCCGCTTCCCGCCCAGAAAAGGACAGGCCCCTTCAGTTCATTCCTTGTTCCATCCATAATGAACTGCAGGGAACCGCTGTGCAGGAGGCAGAACGTAAAATACGGAGGGTCGATCGGGCGTGAAATATGAGGGCCGAAAATATGGTATGTCGTTTCAACAATATGCAGGTCGTCAAAATAACTCATGCCGGTCCCTTTCTTCCGGGGATGGAAGGGGTGAAAAATCCGCCTTCGTACATCACACGCGCCGGTTCGCGGAAACGGCCGGGCGGCGATGTCATTCTATAGCGGATAAAATAGCGGCTCTCCGGTCATTATGCAAATGGAAAAATATTCCGCGCCCATTTTTGCATTCAGCCGAAAATTCGTATCCGGCAGTTTTATTCCGAGCGGATATATTTCGACGGAGTGAAAAACGCTCCCCCGTCCGGAGTTCCCGTAATATCCCATTTCCCGCCCGCGTAACGGTTCCGGATGACCGTGAATCCGAAGCCTTTTTCCGCATGGATGTCTTTTCGCGGAATCGTTACATCCAGAATCCAGGCATCCGTTCTTTTCTCGACATGGAACCGGGCATTATGTTTCCAGCTCCAGTTCCAGCGGGTGCCTTCACATTCGCTGGCGATGATCTGTTCCGCCGAATCGAAAATGAAATGATAGCACTTCTGCGGATACAAGCCGTCATCAAGGAACAGTTCAATGCTGTCGCCACCGTAAATGCTTTTTACCGTCTTGAGGGATTTCATGCGGGTTTCGTTCATTTGAAAGCGGAAATGGATGTTTTCCCGGTCCGTGGACAGCCAGACTTTCGTGTCGTTTTCGAGATCGGGCAGTTGTGTGGAACGGTCGGTCAGCCACAGCTTCAGCGGGGTGTCTGTCAGTTTTCCTGCCTGAACGGAGGCCGGAGACTGATACTTGTCGCGCAGGGAATAATTTTCGCATTGCGAGGCAAAGATTTTTTGTTCCTTTGCGATGAACGGATTGTCCGGCGCGGCCTTGGCTGCTTTTTCCAACGCGGAAGAACATTCTTTCTGGATTCCGGGCGTGAAGAACTCCTTGAATCTTTCAGGTTTCTTGTCTATGCACACCTTCTTTGTCGTTACCGCGCGCTGGAGAATTTCATAGTAATTTTCCATGAAGGCCGCTCCCTTGCCGTAACGCGCTTCGCAGATTTCACGGAAAACATCTTTCCGTCCGAGCTCCGGGTTCCAGAGGAGGCGTCCGGCGAGATAGAAATTCGGCCATTGCGTGTCCCATTCGGCGGAATTGTCTGAAGTGGAACATTCGGACATGAATCCGTCTATTCCCATTTTGTGATAGTTCCGGAAATCTTCGCTGATGGCGTCCCAATAGGGGGCGGGCAGTTTATGCCACATATAGGAAAAGTAGTCGTAGACATAAATGTGTTTGACTTTTTTCCGGATGGCCTCAAGTCTGGCAAGCTGGGGTTTGTTTGCCGGACAGGAAGGATCGAAAATGGAATGGCTGTAACAGTGGAAAGAGGTGAAGGAGACCGTCAGGTTTTCCGGAGATTTTTTGAGAAGATCGAGAAAGGCGGAGAAGTTGCTGTAGGAATAGTGTCCGAGCATGACGTCCGTCCGGACCTTGGCAATCCGTGCACAGATGTCGGCGACAAAGTCGGCGACACGCCCGTTGACGAGGTTCTTTTTCCGGTCATCGGGGGTATCGAGTGCGCGGCATTTTGCGCATTCACAGTGCCCATAACCGTCGTTCGGGCAGAACCCGTACAATCCGACTTCCGGATGTTCTTCGATCCTGTCCAGAAGTTCCCGCGCGAAAACTTCACGCATTTCCGGATTGGATAGACAAAGCTGTCCGCCGTTTCTCTGAGGAATGCGTTTCCCCCCGACCAATGCAAAGAATTCGGGGTGGTTCTTGAAGTATTTCTGATCCGGAATCAGAAGGTCATAAGCATGAACCGTGGTGTCCGGACGGAGACCGAGCTCGTTCAGCCGATTCCCGATCTGATTAAGTTCCTGCAGATGCGTGAGTTTGCGGTTGAAGCGGTTGAAGCTCATCCACTGCGCGACGGCATTGTCGAAATGACCGGGACCGCAGATATGAAGTCCGCGATAGCCGAATCCGGGCTTGTGAAGACCCGCAAGATGCGAAAGGTCGGGATGGACTTCCGCATCGGGAAGGATCATCGGTTCATTCGGGCTGAACCAGTGGAATCCGAGCGCATTCATCAGGGTGTACAATCCGCAGCGAAGCCCTTCCTCGCTGCCGGTAATTGTGACTTTGCTTCCCTTTGTTTCAACCAGGAATGTTCCGTCAGGACCGGCATCTTTCAAAATGAGTCCGACTTCCAGCCGGGGAAGGAACGGTCCGGCTTTTTCGAATTGTTCGGAAGCGAACGCAACCGCATGAGTCAGCTGCGGAGTTTTCTCCGAAACGGGTGCCGTGATCATGATCTTATTCATTTTTTTTTTACGCCGGCCTGATTTGGATCGAAAATCTTCACGAGGGATACATCGTCGAAGGCAGTCCAGACACCTTCCGCCTGACGGGGCGCTCCGAAAATCAGAAGGGCTGTCGCCGGTTCATCGGGCGCTGTGAAGGTCGTATCAAGACGGACCCATTTGTTTTCGCATTCGGGCGGGTAGACGACACTGACCGCGCTCCCCTGATCGAGCCAGCCGGACTTTCCCTGAAAACGGATTCCGAGCTGACCGCATCCGAATCCTTCATCGCCGCGGTTGCGTCGGACCCAGAAGCTCAGGCGATAACGGCATTTCGGTTCCAGTTTGACATAGGAAATGATAGCGCCTCCGATCTGAAGTTCGCCGATCGAGGCCGATTGTTTTCCGCTGTGCGCAGCCTCCTTGTTGATGAAAAACCGGGTGACCGAACTGGGGAAGCACCAGGTGCTCCAGAAGCTTGCCTGAAACGGTGTGTGGTCGCTTGCGGCAAGAGACTCGTGTTTACCGGAAACCTCTTCAAATGACGGGTTGCGCACGAGGTTCTGTTCTTCCCGATCTGTCTGAACATAGGACTGTGTCAGGAAGGCCGCCCGTGCGGCTTCCTGTCCGGCACTGTCCGCCGCCTTCGCATAGAATTCCGCAATGTTTTTCCCTTTCGTCTTCAGATATTCCGTGACCTTGCCGAGTGCGGGATCGACATTGATTTCGAGCAATGCCGTGGGGTGCAGCGTGGACATCTTTTTCCAACGTGCCAGGGAATTGTCTTTTGTATATCCGCCCGGAAGGAAGATCAGTTTCTCTTCTTCCGGCGTCATGGTATAATGTTCCGCGCCGGCGGCGGCCGCATAGCCGCGTTTGACCAGCTCCACAATTTTCCGGCACTCAGAATCGGAAGTGACTTTCTGTATTTTTTCGAGTTCGTTCGAGCAGATGCTGTTTTCAATATGAAGACGCGTAAGGCCGTAGTATTTTTCGAGCAGGGCCAGCCGTTTTGCGGCATCGGGGTTTTTGACGCGTTTTTTCGCCTCGGCGAGGAAGGCGTCGAGTTGCTCAAGGTCCCCGAAGGTAAATTCCTTCATCTGCTTCGGCCGCTTCCAGTCATTCATCGGGACCAGTGCATCCGGTTTGCGGGAATAGACTTCTTCGAGGTGGTTGAAGAACTTTTCCATGGGCTCGGCAGCTTCGGCGTAGACATTCCGGAAATAATCTTTGAGGAGGACACCGATGTCTGCGTTGATATTCCATGCAAGTTCGTCGAGCACATATTGACGGGGCGACTCGAAGACATAGCTCGAAGGATAGAATTCCAGCCACATCGTCTCGATGGAATATTTCTTATGGTTTTCCTTCCATGCATTTCCGATCGTGTGCGGGAAATAGCGCGGGGTGACATATCCCGACCCTGCCGAATAGATATAATCATACAGACCGAAGTGGCGGACTCCGATTTTTTTCCATTGCTCCATGCGTTCATAAGCGTTCACAGAACCCCAGTTGATGACCTCAACAAGGATATTGTTTTCCATCTTGACTCCGCGCGGGACAGCGGAGGCGGTGCGCCCGTAGGCGATGAAAGAAACGACTTTTTCCGGGTATTTCTTCGCAAGCACCCGGGCGGCCAGATTGTAGAAACGGGCATACTGGTTGCCGGTGCGGTTCAGTTCTGCGACGCACTTTTCGCACTGACAGTCGCCTCCGCCGTCGTTGACTCCCAGCGGAAGCCCGAAATTGTCCGGATGCTTCTTGAAATAATCATCGGCATATTCTTCCACCAGTTTTTCCAGATCGCCGTGAGACATGCACGGATTCCACGGTCCCGCGAATTTTCCCTTGTCGTCCGGCAGACGCCGTTTTCCGCCGATCAGCGGGAAGTATTCGGGATGGGTCTTTCCGTATTTTGCAGGCGGGACCAGTTCCGAAAGCGCATGAGTCGCCATGCAGGTCATGCGCGGATTGCGTGCGAAGTCGCCGTTGTTTGTGAACACCAGATTGTACGATTTGATGGAGGGCTCTTCCCTGAACTCGAATTTTGCAGGAAGTTTGAGGGCGTCCTGTTTCGGAATGATCTCATATAGCTTGCCGCCGGGATAAGCGCGGTAGCCTGCAAAACGTTTCAGGAAGTCGTTCACGGCATAGTTCGTTCCGGCACGGTTTTTGCCCGCCAGAACAATGTTGCGGCCGTCCCGGCATATCATGTAGTAGCCGAACGGATGAAGCGATTGGAAATCCAGTCCCAGCGACTTGACATACGGCGTTTCTCCCACATGAATCAGGATCTGATCCACATCTTCGACGGGAGTGAAAGAATCTTTTCCGAGACTCTGTGCGAGAATATCCGGAAGAATCGTTTTTTGCCCGCCCGTCGCTATGGCAAGGTGAAGTTTTTTCCCCTCCATCAGGACGGCTCCGTTGGATTTCTGAAGCGGGAACAGCCGGTCGAGTTCCTTCTCGTCGAGGAGGATTGTCACGAGTTTTGCCAGCGCCTCCGCATATACGGGATCCTTCGGATCTGTGCCCGTGTAAATGACCGCTCCTTTTCCGATCCGCATGACTCCGAGGTCCGCGGTATCCGGGGTTCCGAACAAAACCGTGAGCCCGTCCAGTTTTCCCAGCCCCGGACGACGTGCCTGTCCCGCAAAGATGTTATATTTTTCAGCATCCGATCCGAAAATTTCCGTTCCCTTCGGCTGAACCGTGCTTTTCCAGTTGCCGTAAGCATACGCTTTGGCTCCGAGCACCGGGACAGCCGGAGAAAGGTCAAACTGAGTTTTCCCTTTTGGAAACGCATTGGTCGGGGTTGAAGCATACAAAACCAGAATTCCGCCGTCTTTCACAAAATTCCTCAGCTTCTCTACTTCATCCGGATTCAGCGCTTTTCCGGAATAGCCTCCCATGTGAGCCCAGACTGCAATCTTTGTCCCGGGTGAAGGCAGGGTGTATTCCTTATGATTTTCCGACACTTCGCTGATTCCTTGAAAAGCCTTTTTGAAATTGACCGTGAAGTTTCCGGAATACTCGGCCTTTGACGCGGCGAAACCAGACATGGTAAGGATTGCGGACAACAAGACTGTGGTTGTTTTTTTCACCAAAAACTCTCCTTTATTTCAATAACTGCGATAATTCGTTTCTTTACGATCCGGGATGGAGGGCGTTTCCCTTTTATTTTGTCGGAGACCATACATCTCCGGCAATGGCCGTGTTGTATGAACGACACGGCGAACTGTCGGATTCCCACGAGACATTCCCGGCGCCTTTCAGGAAGTGACTGCCGTTGCCATGCTTGGAAAACCGGAATCCCCAGAAGCCGTAGGAAGCATATTGCGTGCTGACGACATTCAACGCGGATTTCTTATCTTCCTTGCATCCTTCGAAGGCGATGACCTTAGTGGACGGTTTTGAAATTTTGCCGAGTTTGACCGGTGGATTGGATCCGACTGTGAAGATTGCGGCATTTCCGATCGTTCCGGTGTTGGTGGTCGCAAAGCCGGCTTTGGAAGAAAGATTGTAATTGCGTCCGAAGTTGGAGGGACAGAGCCACAGAGGCGACCAAACTATGTTGCTCTGCCGCTTGTAATTTCCGGAAAGGAACGGATCAAGTGAAGTCTGCCAGGCATAATAATGATCCGTCGGAGTGTCGATGTACGGCGATCCGGGATAGTCGCTCCAGTCGGAAGCATAGTTGATCATCGCAATCCCGATCTGGCGGAAGTTGTTGAGGCATTTCGAAGAATAAGCTCTTTCCCTGGCTTTATTCAGCGCCGGCAGCAGCATTGACGCAAGAATCGCGATGATTGCAATTACGACCAGGAGTTCGATGAGTGTAAATCCGTTCTTTCTCCGCATGATAAATTACCTCCCTTTTTGATATTTTGCAGTAGTCTTGTTTAGAATGAATTCCGAATATAATTCGAATGAACGGGGCGGTCCGGAATAACCGTCGATTCTTTCAAGAACCATCCGGACAAGATTTTCCGTTAACTGCTCTGAATGGGTGTCGAAGGTTGTAAGCGGAAGAAGCATGTGGAAGAATTTCGTCTTGTTCCGGCTGCATATGGAGACATCTTCCGGCACACGGATTCCCCATCCTTGAAGTTTTGTAATGATGAACAGTGCGGTATTTTCAGCAGGAGTGAAAAAAGCGCTCGGGTGGTCGGGGGATTCGATGAGCCGACGGAGTTGTTTTTCCGAAAGACTGTTATCCGGAATCGGATTCGCTATGATCCACTCTTTTCGCATGGAGAGTCCATGTTCGGGGACTTTCTGGCGCAATGCGGCAAGGTGCAGGCAGTCAGACGGTCCGACAAATCCTATTTTTTGGTGCCCGAGTTTCTCAAAGTGGGATACGACTGTTTCTGCGTCTTTCTGGAAATTCAGGACCGCCCGGTCGAATTCCATGCCTCTGTCGTAATAATCATAAATGGAAATGGGTACGGGAGATTCTTTCATGCAATCATGATATTCCCAGGCAATGATGCCGTCGACGCCGTATCGCAGTACGGCCCGGAACGGTGCTTCAACATCATAATTGTCGACACGCGGCCAGAACGCAAAAATGGCCGTATACCCGCGGGCTGCCAGCATTACTTCCAGATGGGTCAGAACCTCCGAACAGAATAGATCGTTATCCGGCGCCGGCATGATGACGCCGATGGCGAAACGCTTGTTTTCACGCAGTCCCTTTGCCACCAGATTCGGCGTGTAGTTATGTTCTTTGGCAAGCTGCAGAATCCTTTCCCGTGTGCTCTGGGCAATGTGTGCGCCATTCCGTCCGGTAAGTACAAATGAAACCGCTGTCTGGGAGACCTTTGCCAATTTGGCCAGCTCTTTCATCGTGATACCCAATTTCTCGCCGCGCTCCATTTCTTGTAATTCGATTTACATTATACTTTTGAACCGGCGGTTTGTCAAGGCAGAAATTATTTTTTTTCAAAAAAAAATTGAGAACCGGGTGAAAATGTCCTTCATCACATAGGTTGTAGGAATCAATTTGTGCAGAAAGTCAGGACGTGACCGTTCAGAAAATTGTTTGAAGAAGAGTTACAGAAGTTCTTTTCTTGCAAGGAGGACACTGACGAACTCATAGTATTCCCGGATAACCGTTTCGTCCAGTGCCGTATCGAACATAATGAACTCGTCGAATTGAGATGCTGTTCCGATGGAGCGTCCAAACAAAATGCCGCCGGGTTCCGGTTCCGGAGGAAGGGATGTTTCGAGAGATTTCTGTTTCAGGAGTTTTCCGTCGAGATAATAGGCTATGGTTTTCCCGTTGCAGGTGATCGCGGCATGATGCCACTGTCCCGGACGGCAATCCTGATTGAAGTCCCGGCTGGCGGCATGATGCAGATTCGTGCATCCCGGCAGATGGTAGGCCTGAAGAAATATCCCCGGCTTTTTCAGCCCGCTCATTCTGTCCATGACGAACATGGACAGAACGCCCGGACGTTTTGAATCTCCGGAAGGACGGTTTGCGGAGTTGTCCAGCATGCGCAATTCCGCACCCGCGGGGAATTCCTTGTCCGTTTTGAACCAGACGGAAAGGGTCTTGGCCTTGCCTGGAGCCAGCCCTTCGCCGGAGACTTGCCAGCCGGTCGAACCGGACTCAAAAACAATACAGCTGCCTGTGATGCCATCCGGTTTGATCCCGGAACGGTCGGTCCTGATCTTCCATTTGCACCCGGAATCGCGCAGACTCTCTTTTGTGTCGAACCCGTTGCGGTAAAGCACATGGGATTTCAGGTTTTCTGGCAGGGGGACCTCCTGTGCACCGACAGTCGGCGCACAGGAGCACAGCACAAGGAAGAAAAAGAGGTTTGTTTTCATCTTTTCTCCAAATCCTTTCCGTTATTTTTTGAATTCCAGAGCCAGAACTTCATAGGGCTTCAATATAAGGGAGAGTGTACCGTTTTCGGCGGCAGCCGGTTTGTCCGTTTCAAAATTGAATGCCTTCCATCCGGCGGGGAAATTCAGTTTCACCGATTGGGGGGTGTCGCTGTAAGAGCAAAGCCCGAATACCGCTTTTTGCCCGGGGACAATGTGAATGATCCAGGCGATTTCATGGTTGTCGATGGAGAATCCGGGACATTTCTTTTCATTCCAATAGCGGTATGTTTCCACGCCGGGTTCGTGCAGATATTGTTTCGAAACGGCTTGATTGAGTGTTTTCATGGGTTTTGTCGGGACAAAATTGTAACTGTCGAGCATGTGGACCAGCATGACACCGGCGAAAGAACGCTGGATGAAATCCTGTCCCGCCTGAGGCCCCGCGTCATTGCAGACGACCGGAATCGTGCCCGTGAGCTCCCCGTGGGATACGATCTGGCAGTAATCCCGGCTGAAACGCGTCTGAACCGGACCCGCGGAACGTTTCCACTCCCAATCCAGTTGATACGTCGCGAAAGAGAGGAGGGGGAGGAACGAAAGCGAGGTCATGTGTGGCAACGTGACGGGCGGCAGTCCTTCTTCGTTCATCATTACAAACGCACGCTTGACCAGTTCCCGCATCTGCCAGAAGCAGGCGGAGGGCGTGATGGAACCGTCCGGATTGTAATAGGCCTCCGTCATTTCCGTGTTGTAGGAGGGGACGTTCATGAAGTTGTCCCAGTAGATGCCGTTGTTCAGGTATTGGAAACTCTTCTTGTGCCAATACAGGGAATAATCGATGTAGCTTCGGCTCGGCACGATGAATATTTCATTGATGGACGGAATATAGCGCCGGGCTTCGAAGTCCGCGGTGGTCCATTCGTTCATGAAGGTGGAATATTCGTCCAGCCCGTTGTAGACGGAACGGTTGTAATAGAATATCATGCCTCGCCCGAAGCTTGCGCCTCTGGTGATTCTGTGATACACGGTGCGAATGTATTCTTTTTTATAGTCCGGAACGTCGTAGGGATCGAAATAGGGGGAGGCGATCCGGATCAGTTCTTCCGAAAGTTTTTCCCGTTCGGCTCTCTGTTCAGGCGTTTTCAGCGGTTCCGCATTGGCTTTTGCCAGAGCTTCCCAGAAGATGGTCTTGCGTCCGGGCGGGTAGACACAGGCGCAGCAGCCGGGCCCGCCCAGCCAGTTGATATCTGTCCCGAGAATCGTGTATTTCTTGTCGATCCATCTGGTTGCCCAATCCTTCGGGCGGGGTTTGACGGGCGCCGCCATCAGTCCGAACGAAAGAGTCTGCGGCTTTTCGATTGCGAGGGGCGAATTGACGAGGTTCACGCGCAGGATGACCTCTCCGCCTTTTCTGACGATCTCCAGATTCGGGGTGCCGCGCTTCCAACCCCAGTTGCGGTCGTTCTCGGCGAAGAAACAGAGTCCGCGCAGGGCGTTGCCGAGATAAAGATAGGAGCAGAATCCCGCGGGCATGCGCTTGTCCGCCGGAGCCTGTGTCGACTTCCAGACGACGCCTTCCTGCGTTTTCAAACGTTCCAGAATGAGGTCCCGCATGATGCCGGTGTATGCGATCGGCGCAATTCCGTTTTTCATAGGAATTTCAAGGACCAGACTGTCGATCTTTCCGGGATTCAGGGTCAGATCGTATTTCAATGCGCCGTCATATTCCCAGCGTCCCGACGCCGTGGCGGAAAAGTTTTTCCCCGTCAGAACGGAAACCGTCCGCACGCAATCCGGCGCTTTTTCAGAGAAGGACAAAGTTCCGGCAACGGGCTGTCCGTTTGCGATCAGGCGGCATCCCGAGGCCAGCATTTCAACGCCTTTGACGGCGATCTGGTCGGGGAGTCCCGTTCCGCTGAGAAGATGGTCCCGGAGAACCGTCCCAATGGTATTGCCTTTGACTGTCATGTCGGTGAACGGCGGATAGACTTTCCGGGACGTTCCGAGCGTATTTTTTTCCCATTCGAAATGTTTGCGCACCAGTTCTTTTTCCACCTTCGCATCATTCAGTCTGAAGATGAGTTTGTATTCTCCGTCCAGTTCTGGGACCGTGAAACAACTGATGATACCGTCTTTTCCCGGTAAGGAATCTTTCCAGACCGTTTTTCCCGTCTTTTCATCAACCAGTTCAACAGGAATCCGTTCCGGAAGCGTTCCGTTAAAGTTGGCGAGAATATTCCCGACCCGCAGTTTCTTCAGGTAAGGATAATGGGCGACCTCGAAGTCGAAAGAGTTGACCTGCCCTTCGGCGATCAGCCAGCGGTTTTTCCGCAAGGGAACATTCCAGATATATTGGAGCGGAAAAATCTCTTTTCCGGAAGAATCCTTCAGGGAGAGCGAAAGGTTGAAATCTGTGCATGTATTGCCTGTCAGTTTTGCGTCGAAACGCACTTCCTTGATTTCACCCGGGGCAAGTTTCAAAGTATCTTCCTTGCGGACGTCCGGCATGTGGTTATTGGTCAGAAGAATTTTTGCGTCATACGCTCGCGATGCATTGGCGCGGTTACGGACCGAAAGAGTCATGTCGATGTGTTTCAGAAACGGGTCGCGGTTCCAGCGGAACGCCAGAGCGGGATTCACCCTCGAAAAATCGATGCGGACGTCACCGCCGTTGAAGTGTCCCGGCGCCGAGGAGAACAGCAGCGGCCTCATCCAGCTGCGGCAAAGGCTGATTCCCCAGGGTTTTCCGGAAATTTCTCGCCCGAAAAGGGCCGCCGGAAATTTCGCTTCCACCGTCCATTTCCCGTTCTCTTTTGACTGCTTGAATTCGACGCCGGAATTTTTCCAGTCAGGTTTCTGAATCTTTCCCCGAGGAATCGAATCGAAGTCGCTGTTTCCCGCGGAATTGACGAGCAGATGATAGTTGACGCCGGAGGGATCGTCCGGCGCGGGATCAATGAAGAATTCCGTGATATCCTCGAAACACGCCTGAACCCCCTTCTGCTGTTTTTTTGTGATAAGGCTTCCATCCTCCGGCAGTTCAGTTTCTGTTGCCAGATAGATGTACTTTCCGTCCGAAGTGATGAAACTTTTTACGGCGCGCCATTCCAGTTTTCCGCTGGAAGCCTGCCTCATGCCGTCGAAGGAGAGGGAGTCCCGCCATTCTCCTGGCGAAAGTTTGCCGTCGATCACCGGCGGCTTCTCCGTGACAGGCGCGGGATAATTCAGCATTTTTCCGTCTCCGAGGAGTGAGAACGCGGCAAGGAGGCACAGGGATGTCATTGCAATGTTTTTCATAGGATGAGATTTTTCCTTGATTTTAAGTTCAGAATTTTTCACTCCATGGGAGGTTCGTCTTACTTACATCGGTCGGATATACCGGCACGGAGTTGCGGGAACGCGATTCCGTGTGTCCGTCGAAAAAGAAGAAGTTTCCCGATTCATTGTGGCGGAAAGCCGCGAAACGGATTTCATCGGGAGTCTCCAGTGCCTTCGAGGAGAACTTTTTCTGGATCATGTAGGAATCTCTTTTATTCGCTCCGCTGCCGGTTTCTCCTCCCTGAAACAGCTGAGAAGGATTTTTTATGTTTTTACGTCCGGACGCGGTGGTGGATATGGCTGTCGCCGAGGCCCCGTTGAGGGCGATGTCAAAAGCTCTGTCCTTGGTGATCTCTACCGCGGGACAGGCAAAGGCTTTCAGTTTTGCCACATTTTTTACGCTCGAAAGTTCGTAAGCCCCCTTGCTGTTGAAAATGCCCGCCGTATTGACGAGCTCGATCCAATAATGATAAGTGCCGTTCGTATTGTAAATGAACGGCATGAAATATCCGTAAATATCGTAATACTGAACGCAGCAGAGGGACGCTTGTTTCGTCGCATTCATGCAACTGATCGCTTGCGCCCGGTTGCGCGCAGAATTGAGCGCCGGCAGCAGAATGGACGCCAGAATCGCAATGACCGCAATCACGACAAGGAGTTCTATCAATGTGAAATGTTTCCGGAAGGCGGAGGACGGATTTCCGGACTTCCCTTTTCGATTTTTTCGGCAGACTTCTCTCATATCTGTTTCCCTTTCATGAAATGATCCTGTTTCATGTGATGAATCTCTCTTTTATCATGATCACCTTACGATGATTTCCGCGGGCTCGATGAAACATGGTTTCGAGTCCTTTTCCGGCATCGAAAGCGCGATTTTCCACATTTTTTCCAGATTCAGCGGAACCGAGGAGAATTCCTGTCCGGGGTACCGGGAATACAGCATGTTGAAAACTCCTGCTTTCGGGAGTGGGAGAAGTTCCGGATAACTCTTCGCCGCAAGTTCCATCATTTTGACAATATAATAGTCCGAGACGGCGAATATCGCGTCGATTCTGCCGGCTTTCAGTTTCATTTTCAGGCTTGCGGGTTCCTCGTTCATTTCTTCAAAAGAAAAGGGGATCAGGTCTTTTCCGAAAGTTACGCCGTTTTCACGCTCGATTCCCTCCATGATTTTCTGACGGAACGGCATCGGGTATTTGTGCGAATGGATGAACAGGATTCTCTTCGCCCCTTTCTGTTTCATGAGGAAACGCAAGCCTTTCGAATAGACCGCCACCTCGTCCGTGATGACGGCGTTTTCCGGTGGCTCCATCCATTCCCAGCGGTTGACGAAAACGTGCGGAAATTCCTTGAGCAGTGGTTTTACGAGCTCCAGCGGGAAAAGACGTCCCTCCAGATCCAGCAGAATTTTTTCCGGCGAACGTCTCCGGACCCGGTTGATGGAATCCACGAAATTCCCGGGTGTGACACGGCAGACCATGGGGAGCATTCCCGCGGCTTCGGATTCGCGGAGAAACGAGTCGATGTAATTTTCAAAATTGTCCGTTCCCATCGCCAGAATCAGGACGACGAGACGCGATGAACCATATTTGAGCTGAGGATTGACAAATGTTCCGCTCTTGGGTTTCCGGACGATCATTCTGCGATCCTCCAGAAGATTGCAGACCTCGTTGATCACCGTGTCGCTGCACGCGAAACGTTCCGCCATCTCACGTCGGGACGCCAGCCGTGTTCCCGGCGCCAGCCGACTGCTCATAATTTCCTCTTCCAGTATCTGATATATCTGCTGTTTTTTGCTTTTTTCCGTTGCCAGGTTCATTCCGCTTCTCCTTAGCTCTGCTTCTCTTTTGGTAAATTACACCACAAAACACCAGAAGCAAGCAAAAAAATCAATTCGTCATCCATTTTTCGAGAAAATCCAGTGAAACGGGTTCTCCGGTCCGCGCCGATCGGTTGGCGCCCCAGCCGATCATCATGCTGGACATGCCGTCGAAGGCGTCGGCGAAAGCTCCGGCCGGATCGCTCCCGGAACCTTGTTTCCGGAACAGGGCGTCGAAAATGCGGAAGTCGCCTCCGCCGTGTCCGTCCGCCAGATTCGGCACGCGGTAAAATTTGTCGACACCCGTGTGAGGCATGACGTGAATCGTGTATTCCGACGGCCAGCTGGTTATCCTTCCTCCCGTCTTGCCGATCAGACGTCCCGCCGTGTCGACAATCTGGAAATGCTCCTGCCATCCGGGGACGGGCTTGTTGTCCGTGATTCCGCTCTCCAGACGCCCGCCGGTTCCGTTGATCGCCAGATTCCAGCCCTCGAACGGAACAGAGGCGTCGAGCGTATAGCTCAGTACGCCGCCATTGCGGTAGCGGACCAGCAGCGCCATGGTGTCGTAAATATCGGCGTCCTCCGAAAAGACGCAGTGGTCTCCGTCATATCCGTGGACGTGTCCCGTCTTGTAGGAAAGTTCCCGGGAGAGACGCTCCGTGTCGGCGATGTCATAATAAAATCCGCAGCGGGAGTCTTCGGCGCAGTCGCGACAGTGTTTCGCGCCCATTTTACCCCCGGATTTCCCGAAGAAGTTCAGGGAACAGTTCGCGTAAACGTTTTTCGGGACATCGTTGAAAAACCAGTTCGCCAGATCGAAATGATGCGCGGCTTTCGTAATCAGCAGTCCGCCCGATTTTTCCATCCGCCGGTGCCATCTGCGGAAATAGGAGGCCCCGTGTCCACGATAGTCCAGATACCACGTAAGGTTCATCGAGACCGGACGCCCGATTTCTCCGCTCAGGAGAATTTCCCGGATTTTGTGGCAGAGCGGAATGTGACGGTAGTTGAAGCCCATGAACAACTTTTTGCCGCTGTCGCGTTCGGCGGACAGAATGGCGTCCGCCTCTTCCGGGGTCAGACACATCGGTTTTTCCGACGCGACTTCGCACCCTTTTCGGAACGCCTTCACGATCTGTTCCGCGTGGACGTGATCCGGGGAGGTGATGATGACCAGATCGGGCGTTTCCTCCGCGAGCATCCGGTCGTAGTCCGCATACAGATTCGCATTCAGGCCATATCCCTGATCCGCGTCTTCGCACCGTTTCAGGACCGGATCGCACAACGCCGCGATTTTCACGCAGTCGGAATAGGTTTCGGCCATGGCGGAAATCCATGAATTGGACCGGTGTCCGATCCCGCTTATAGCACATCGCAAGAACTTTGTCATCGGAATTTTTCCTGTATATATGTTTCCGCGCGTCCTTCGCGTCTGTTTCGTTTCATGCCATCTGAATTGCAGAGTATCCGTTTCGATACGCATGGCTCCGGCTGATTTTTCTCTTATGTATAGATATTATACACCAGATAACACCAGACGCAAGGGCAATTTCCAAAAAAAAAGAGTTTTTTGTTTTTTGCGGGCGGAAGGAATTACGGAATTTCGACGGTTTTGCGGTATTTGCGGGGTGGCATGCCGTAACAGGCGGTAAATTTCTTGGAATAGTAATTGGAGTCGTGGAAGCCGCATTTATCCGCGATTTCCGAAATGGAAAGATCGCTTTCCAGCAGCAGGTTCCGGCTCTGGGCAAGGCGGAGTTTCAAGAGATAGGCAACCGGAGAGGTGCCGGTCACCATCCGGAAGAGCCGCAGCAGGTTATTGACCGACATGAAGCAGAGTTCGGCCATTCTGGCAAGGGTCCAGTCTTCATTGTATTTGTGTTCCAGCATGCTCAGGAGCTTTCCCAGACGCAGCGGGGCGACATTCTGGTATTCCTTCTCCTGAAAGTTCCGGGAGAGATACACCACAACCTCCAGCAGCAGCGCGGGGACAGCCGCTTCATAACCGGCGGAACGGTCCTTCAGTTCCCTGTCCATTTTTCTGAGGAGTTCCAGCAGAATGTGTATCTGGGGACGGCTGAGATACAGATGGTTCCGGAAATTGTGTTCTTTCCGGAGACGCGGCTCGATCATGAAGATGGTGTTGAAACCGGGAATGCGGCGGAGAAAGCGTTCCGACTGTTTCAGCAGTGCCGGGTCGAACATGATGTTGATGATTTTCAGGTTGGCGTAGTCGGTGAAATAGTGCCGGGTCTGGTTCTGGATGACGAAAATATCGCCGGCTTTCAGGGAATAGAGTTCCCCGTTGATGTCCTGCACGCCATGTCCGTCCTCGATGATGACGATTTCCACGAAATCGTGAAAATGACACTGTCCGGTAAAGTCATGAATATGAGTCTGTGAACAGCCTTCCACCCGTTTCAGTGCGACCGGCAGCTCTTCCGAGTCGAAGTAGAGCGATCCTGTGAGTTTTCTGGCAGAAGTTTTCATAATGGTGATATAATACCCGTTTTTGGTGAAAAAATCAAGGTTGAATTCATGGAACCGGGATATATTGTATGTCATGTTCCGTTTTCGAGGAAAACTTCAAGCGGGGAGTTCTGAAGATGAATGTTGTGTTTGTCGGAGGCGGGTCGTTCCGGACCCTGCCGATTGTCCGTGCGGTCCTGGCCGAAGGGAATATTCTGCGGGGAGGAAGCATCCGTCTGGTGGACTTCAACGTCGAACGTGCGGAGACCGTCGGCCGCTTCATCATGAAGTGTCCGGAGTACGCGGGGAGCGGTTGCGCCGTGACCTGGACCGACAGGATCGAGAGCGCTTTGCCCGGGGCGGATATGGTGAGCGTGAGTTTTCCGGTCGGTTCGCTGAAAGTCTGCCGCCTCAGCGAGCAGGCCAGTCAAAAGCACGGTTTTTTCGGGAGTGACCAGCTGTCCGTCAGCGGTGCGTTCCGCTCGGTCACGGGAGGCGTCATTCTCCATGACATTGCCAGACAGATGGAGAAGCACTGTCCCCGCGCCTGGCTGGTGGACTTCGCCAATCCCGTGGCTGTTTACAGCGGTCTTGTCAACAACCATACGGAGGTCAGGGCGCTCGGCATCTGCGCCGGATTTTCCAATCACCGCTGGGATCTTTCGCGGCTTCTTTTCGACAAGGATGAGTGCTGCGATGCATTCAAGGTGTCCGCGGCCGGAGTCAATCACTGCAGTCTGCTTCTTAGCGGAACCTACAGAGGCAAGGATATCTACGGACTGCTTGACCGCAAGATCAATGCAGGCGGATGGAAGCCCTGCCGCATACCGAAGATGCCCAAGTCGGAAAAAAGCATCCGTTACGGACTATTGAAGCTGGCGGAAATGCGCCGTCGTTTCGGCACGATTCTGTTTTCCACGGAACAGGATGGTCTGGAGACAGTGTTTTTCGGAGAAAAATTTCCGTGGAATATGTCCGGGGCTTCCGGAACGTCCACTTCCGCCGGCCTTGACAAATGGGTGAAAAAAATGGCGGAGGAAAGGATGCGGGCGAACCTTGAATTCCGGTCGTATCACGACAAGAAACTTGACGGGGCATTCTGGTCGAAATCTCCGTTGGAAAACCCGTTCTTCGCGGCGAACCCCATGGACGTCACGGTTCCGATCATCAGCGCGCTCGGAGGCGCTTCCCGTGAATGGATCGTGGCGAGCCTGCCCAACAACGGCGCCGTCAAAGGATTCAAGGACAGGACGGTTCTTGAGTATTCGCTTCATCTGGACAAGGAGGGCGTCCATCCCGAACCGGGCCTTGAAATACCGGACTTTTTCCAAGGACTGATGAGTTCCCTTGCTTCACACCAGACCTTGCTGGGGGACGCCATCGCCACCCTCGATCCGAAGCTGTTTTCCGATGCCCTTTTCGCTTATCCGATTCATCAGAATACGAAGGCGGCAAAGGCTCTCTGGCGGGATCTTCTCAAAATCCATGAAAAAGAAATGCCGGCGGTGTTCCAGAAGGCGAAAGATTATTTCTGAGGCCAATCCTTCTCCGGGAACTGGAAATTCTGCTCAATACTTGAGCTTGCCGTGAATGGAAAGACGGAAGCTTACGTCGTGAATGCTGACTTCAATGCCATGTTGTCTTTCTGTGAAGTCGATTCCGCTCAATTTTCCGCAGCTCTGGAGACTCACGTCGGCCTCGGCGTGGGCGATCTTTTCCAGACCGCTTCCATTGTGTCCATATCCGGTATTGAACTGGCGGCTGACGGGATAGCTGCCAGTCAGTTTCAGCGTTTCCAGCGAATCGCTTCCCAGAATCTTATCCGTATATTCAATGACGATTTCTTCCGCCTCGACCGTCAGAAACAGCTCAACCTTCCTATCCGGCAGGGGCGCGCACATCAGCACCGCCAGTTTTTCAAAATTGCCCTCAATGAACGAAACGATCTGTTTCTCCACTTCCTCCCTCATGAGTTTCTCAATCTGACCCCTGACCGGCTTCTTCACGAAATCCTTGCCGTCGTCAAACAGCCTCTTGAAGAATTTGGCAATCCACTGAAACATATTTTCCCCCGTTGTCCGCATGATGGTTCCGTTTCCGACATCCTCACGAAAAGATGTTCGTCCTAATATATCCCGTCGCAGAACTTTTTCCATCCAATGCGGAGAGAAAGGCGTAACGTTAAGATTTTTTTATGTTTTTTTGGTTGCTTCTATTGACAGTGTCAGATTTTGTATTATATTCGTAGTAAAAGGAAAAGCAAATGGTCCACAGTAATGAAATCAGAAAATATCTGCTGAAGCTGGTGGAAGAGCGGGCGGTTGAAAACGACAAGCTTCCGGGCGCGCTTCAGATTGCTTCCGAGCTCGGATGTTCGCTTCCTTATGTGCAAGCGGCGATCAGCTCGCTGGTACAATGCGGAGTCCTGGAATCGATTCCGCGGTCCGGAACATACATCCGCTCCGGATGGCGCGAACGGATCCTGACCAACAATCTGGCGATCTATCGTTCCGGGCTTGGTTTCTTTCCTGAGTTCAAACGCCGTTTTGAGGCTGAATTCCCGGAAATATATTGTTCGGAACACTTCGCAAACGGCAATATTGAACTCAAGGTGACTTACAATGTGCTGTGCCGCCAGGATGAATATGCGGACCTTTCCGGACTTTTCGACGAATGCTTCCCCGACAAGTCCATTTTTCATACCGGGGCGATCGATGCGTTTTATTCCGGACGGAAACTGATTGGCATTCCGGTGATCTTTTCGCCGGGAGTCATCTTCTGCAACCCCGAATTGTTTTCCCGCGCCGGAGTTGCGCTCCCCGCGTCCGACTGGAGCTGGCAGGACCTCCTTGATACGGTCCGCGCCCTTCGCGCCGCTCTGCCGGGAGTCAAGATATTGAATACTGGCTCGGGAATAAACCGCTGGATCAATTTCGTCATACGCTGCGGCGGCGGACTGCTGGCTCCGGACGCTTCCGATCCGGTGCGTCTGGATTCACCCGAGAGCATTGAGGGCTTGCGCCGCTACCGTGAATTGCGTGACATTCTCCAGGACGAGGATAATGACTACAACAGCCTCCGGAATGCCTTCATTAACGGAAAATCTGCGATGTTCTGGGGATTCCGCCAGGCTAATATCGTATTCAGCACGCCCATTCCGCATGTGGTCACTCTGCCTCAGATGGGAGGGAGTCCGGAAAACATCATGGGGGCGGATATTCTGGTCTTCCGCCGCGAATGCCGCGACTTCAAGCTGATGAAGCAGGTCATTCGCTTCATGCTCTCGGAAAAGACCCAGTCCTTCCTCGGCCGGGCCTACGGCGGAATTCCGATCCTGAAACGTTCCGCCGCGGCCGTGCTCAACCCCGCCGATGCCGCGGACCGCGTTTTCATGGCTGAACTTTCCAATATCTCCTGCTGCTACAACTGTTCCGACGCCATGCTCTTCCGTCTGATCAATTCCGGGGTGGAGCGGATTCTCAGCCTTCCCGCTGCAGACCTTGGCCGCGAGTTGAAATCGCTTTCCGAAACTTTGCGCAATATCATAAAAATCCAACAATTCATGGGAGAAAAGGACAAATGAAGACACATTGCCCGGACCGGAAAAATTTTACTCTGATTGAACTCCTTATTGTGATTGCGATCATCGCAATCCTGGCCGGAATGCTTCTTCCGGCGTTGAACAAGGCGCGGGACACCGCCTATAGGATTAAATGTATGAGTCTTGTCGGTCAGATGGCCAAGGCGAACCTGCTTTATCTCAATGACTACCGTGAATATTTCGCCCCGTACCGCGATTCTTCCGGCGGCAGCAATTCCAATTTCTGGTTTTCTCCGGGCCCCGGCGGGCTGCTGTATCCGTATCTCCGCCACCGGGGCAGCATCGGGAATGTCAACTCCAACTTCCGCTGTCCGAAAGTGGATGCCTCGATCGTCTCCTGTTACGGCTATAATACCCAGGTATATTCGTGCACGGTCGGCACATTTACGAATTATCACTACAAATTCTCAAATTTCAACTTTCCGTCGCGCACCATGATGTTCGGCGACGGCGCCTCGTCCCTTTTCTCCAGCAAGGAAAACCTCACTGCTCCGCATGGAAGTTACGCATCCTTCGCTTTCTGCGACGGTCATGCCGCTGTCGTTCAGTGGTACAAGATTCCGAAAAGAAGCGATACCTACAGCGACGGCAACATGAAAAACATGAATGTACCGTTCTGGGCTCCCGTTCCGGGCACCGGAACCTACAATCAGAAATACGACCGGGAAATTTTCGCTCCCGGCGAATGAATAGAGGAAGGGAATCTCTCATGAAAGCATTGTCGGCGTTTCTTTTGCTGTTTCTTGCTTCGGTTCTGTCCGCCGCTCCCGGGGAGGTCGGGATGCGCGTGGATGTCATCGGCTCCGAAAAATTGGAGGCCGATCCGGGGACGGGCGTAAGCCTTTCGCGCCGGACGCGCCGCGTGAATTCGGAGCTGATTCAGGAGCTGATGTTCTGCAAGACCGTAGTCAGCGGAACATGGACGCCGTTTGAATTCTCTTTCATGCCGGTGAAAACTGCAACCGTGACTCTTTCGCTTCGCGGGAACAATGTTTCCGAAGGGCAACCCCCGGTTTTCCATGTCGATGCCATATCCGTCATCGGTGCGGAACTCAAAAACCCGTCTTTTGAGGAATTGAACAAAAACGGCGGACTTCTCTTCTGGAATTCGGGTCCGGAACGCGTCGCGGCAAACGTTCCGGATGCTAAAGACGGCAAAAATTATGCCCGCGTCTCTTATGACCGTCCGTTGGTTCAGAAACTCGATGTCACCGCTGGAAAAAGGGTCCGCGTGACTCTATGGATACGGCAGGAAAATGAATCGCGTCCGGTCGCTCCGGAGGGAACCAATGTTTATTTCGACCTGAAATTCGGCAGCAAGGTCGTGATCAGTTCCGGACGGCTCGAACTGCGTCCGACTTTTGAGAATTGCAGCGTTTATGTCAACCGCACCCAAGCGGAACGCGGCAAAAAAATCGAGCTCAAGCTTTTTTACCGGGAAACAGGAAAAAAAGAATGGATCCGCACCCTCGACCCGGTCAATATGGAACGCGAACACGCATGGCGCGGGTCAATTCTGCTGCTCCGCGAGAATACTCCCTATGAGGTGAAATGTGAAATTTCCGGCGAAGTCTCCGACACCTTTACCGGCAGTTTCCGGACCCTGAATTCCCGTGTGCCGGTGGCGAAGGAAATCGTCCTTGATCCCGCGACGTTTTCCGGAACTCTGACGCAGATCGAATCCGGCGCTCCCGACGGCTATGTCCGATACACCATGAGGCCCGGAGTTCTGAAGGGCGAAAAGTTTTTTCCCGGCGCTGTCATCAACGCCGAAAACGCCCGATACGTCATTTTCGACGGACTCAAAATCATCGCCAACGGCGCACGTCACGGACTCCGCCTGGCCGATTGTGAAAATATCATCGTCCGAAATTGCGATATTTCCGACTTCGGACGTACAGACGATGTGCGGGACTACCATCAGCTGGGCAGGTGGACTTATGCCGGCAACATTACCGGATGGGACGGCGGCATCTTCATCCGGGGCGGAACCAACCAGCTGATCGAACGCTCCTATATCCATTCTCCGCGCTCCACCTCGAACAGCTGGCTTTACTCGCATCCGACCGGGCCGGAGGCCATCTTTGTCGACCGTGCCGCGGGCGGGCTTGTCATTCGTTATAACGACTTTGTCGGCAGTGATAAAAGACGCTGGAACGATGCGATCGAAGGCGTTTCCAACGCTTCCGTCGACGGCGGATTCGGGCGCGATGCCGATGTCTATGGCAACCTCTTCGCATTTTCCAATGATGACAGCCTCGAGATCGAAGGAGGGGAGATGAACATCAGGGTCTACTTCAACCGTTTCGAAGGCTCGTTCTGCGGCGTTTCCACCGGAAGCTGCCGTCTCGGCCCCTCCTATCAGTTCCGCAACCTTTATTTCCGCCTCGGCGATGAGAACGGCAGAAGCGGCAACGTTTTCAAGAACGGCATGGGAGTTCAGGGCGACGGCGCCATTTTTATCCTCAACAATACCGTCTTTTCTCCGAACACCCCATACTCGGTCGGTGATTTTCATTCCCGGCCGCCGGAATACAGCCCTCCGCTCAAGGCGTTTCTCCGCAACAATATTCTCATGGGGGAAATCGACTGGTTCCTGCCCGGAGTCTTCAAATGGAATGTGGATGCCGATTATGACCTCCTGTACGGCGGAGCCTCAAAAAGCGGCAGCAGGGCCTTGCTCGTCAAACTCGGAAAGGAACGCAACGCGATTTTTGCCGAGCCCCGCTTTGCGAACCTCGCCGCCGCGGACTTCAATCTGGCGGTCGGGTCTCCCGGACGCGACAGCGCCGCGCCGCTTCCCGGTCTGACGGTACGTCACCGCGGCGCTTTCCAGGAGGACCCCGTAACGACGCTTCCCTACCGGCCGCTCGCGGTCACGGCCAGCGTCAACGAGCTCCATTTTTCCGATGAGAATGCCCCCATTGAAAAACAGTTTTCCGTCAGCGCGCCCGCGGGCTTCCGTTCGACATTCAAGGTCGAATGCAACGATGACTTTTTTACCGTGACTCCCTCTTCCGGCGAGCTCAAGGACGCGGACCGGATTCAGTTCACCGTCCGCCTGGACCCCGCTCGGATGCCGAAGCCGCAACTCTACAGGGGGATGGCTCTGATCCGGTTCTCCGACGGCTTTTCCCGTCCGGTGAGCATCTACGCCGATTACCGGAATTCCGCTTCCCGTCAGGAGGAAGCCTTGAAACATGCCATCGTCATTCCCTCGGATTACCGTTCCGGCGAACGGAAAACCTATGAGGTTGAAATTCCGGAGGACGGTTGTTATTTCCTGCTTGCGGCTGGCCGAATCTCCGGCAAGTCCATCGTCGAAGTGCGGATCGGCAATGAAAAAACCGGCGAAACGGCCCGTTTCATCGAACAGAATTCAAATGCGGGGAAAGACCGCCTCGGCATTGTCTGCGGCAGTTCTCTTTCCGCATGGTATTTCCATCTGAAAAAGGGACGGCAGCAACTGACTTTCCAGGCAACCATGCCGGGGCTGGAAATCGAAAAATTCTATCTGACGCGCGAACCCGAATGGTTCCTGTATTAAGCGCCTGAAGAATCTCCCGGACTTTCATCTGACCGGACGGAATGCCATGAACCCCGGGAACCGTTCGATTTTCCGGGGTGGTTTTGAGGACATCCGGTTTATCATCGCAGGAAAAGACAAGAGATCAGAACCGGACCCGGAAAATCCCGGGTTCATAGACAACCAGTGTCACATTCAGCGTGACAAAGCCTTTTTCCCGGCTGGAGAAATCCACTGTTTTCCAGGAACCGTCCGGCATCAGCTGTTCTATGTTTTTCGGGATTTCGCAGAAACGCAGTTCAAGCCCTTCGACCGGGTCCATATTGAGGTCGAATGCGACAGCCAGCATCGATCCGTCCTTGCATTTTCCGCAGCGGAACAGGATGTCCTGCGGATTGACCGCAAGACCGGGAAGGCGTCCGCCTTCGAGAAAATCAAGGGCTTCGATCAGCAGTTCGCGGCGTCCAAGAATCCGGACCTGATGGAAGGGCAGTTCTGTCCGGTAGGCGAAACATGCGACACGTCCCCCCAGTTCATTGGTAAAGAACGTCAATCCCGCCCCGGCCCGGACGCATCCGGTGGTGAATTTCTGAGTCTCATTATATAGCGTGGTGACTTCGATGGCGCCTTTGGCCGGATGAATCTGCGGGAGTCCGGCGGAACTCATGAAGGTGGTTCGCCGTCCGGTGGTATTCGAGATTTCCGCTGTGAAGAAGTATTCCGGATCGTTGCCGGGAACGATTCCCATCAGCGGGGCGAACCCTCTGGACGCCAGCTTGAGAACCGCGGAACCATCCAGCAGCAGATTTCCTTCGAAGAATTTCCGGATTTCTTCGTCCGTGAATTTATCGACGTTGTTGCCGGCGAGCATACGGGTGCGTTTCCCGGAGGCCTGCCCGTACTGATAGGGAATTCCGAAAATGCCGGCCTGTGAAATACCGAAGTCATCGAAGTCATACATGGCGGCGGCATGGAACGGATGATAGCCACGGCGAATATCGCTGACAGGGACTTCGGGGCCCAGCCATTCGATGCCGTCCACCATGTCCAGCAGGGTCTGATAACGCCCCATGTTCTTTTTGATGATCCGTTCGTATGCGCGGCCCGATTCCGGACGCTTGTCCTGCATCGAAGTGTTCCAGAGTTTGCTGCCGTTCATTCCGCTCAGAAGGCCGAACGTGATGTGGGCGTTGAGCGCCATGGAACCCATGCTGTAAAGGTTCTGCGGGAAGGTGTCCGATTCCGCGATCAGGTCCCTGATTTTTGTTGCGGCCATTTTCCGGATTGCGATGGTGCGGGCGACATGGACCAGCGCCTCCGGCTTCTGTCCGCAATACATCGCGCAGGCGATCCGCAGGAAGGGTTCGGTATTTCCGGCAAGAGCCAGTGTGACTTTTTCCACGCTGTAGGTGCCGTAGCCGGGGAAGCACATGCCGCAGCGGATGTCGGGATCAAAGCGGTCGATGGTTGTGCGGATTTCCCTTGCAAAAGAGACGATCCCTTCGTCGAGCACCGCCGTCACGGTTTGAACGACCGGATCGGACGGTAAAGCCTCCTTCATGTGCGCCAGAAGCTCCTCCCGTTTCCATTCGCGTCCCAGACGTTTATTGTATTCGGCCATGTGAAGATCGCAATAGCATTCTCCATTTTTGGTGCTGCAGAAATCATCGTCCACGAGAAAGAACGCGGGTTTTGATTTTGCCAGGTTGCCGATCGCGTCGCAGATATAGTTGCGGAATCCGCCGTCCAGCGAACATTGCCGCGAGGAACGCCGGGAATCGTTCTGCACCGTATGCACCCAGGGTTCCATGGTAAGGGGGACCGGTCCGCTCCAGCCGTGCCCCATGATGCTCTGGATCAGGATGCCGCAACGGATGTCTTCCCGGCCAGCAAGTTTCCGTCTGACTTCGGCAAAAGCCTCGGCCATGCGGTCTGCGCGGACTTTGGCCGGAGTGCCCTGCGGGTGCAAGCTGATGCTGAAAGTAACGTTTTTCAGCCCGACCTCATCCGCAATCCGGATGGCCTGCGCCGCCATATAGTCCGGATCATCCGTAAAGAATGGAACCACATTCAGAAAATGAATCTGCTTCATAAAAATCTCCATCTACAATATATTGATTTTAATCTACATTCTTTTCTTTCAGAATGAAAGATGTCCAAAAAAAAATCTTTCCATTATTTGCGATCGGATGTTGTCTTTTGGGCAAAAGAAGTCGTCATGTTCCAAACATATTCACGTCCCGGCTCGAAGAATTTTCCGGAGACACCGTAGTACAGTTTACGGTCTGAATTACGGTTCCAGACAAGCCAGAACTCTTGTTTGTCAAGTCCTTCTGGTGAAGTCAACAGCGAGGTAACCTCGATATTGTCCGACGAAGAAGAAAAAGAAGCTTTCTGCGGGAATTTTTCTTTGAATTCTTCACGTTTCGTATCAGAGAATACCCCCGATTTAACAGCTCCATTGCGACCTGTGATGGAATAGTCTGTGAAGCGGGAATGCCACGGATGCATGAAATTGTAGAGAACACTGACATAATAATTTTCAGAATCGGTGTTTTTTATGGAAACGCGTTCCGTTATGGCTTCGTTTTCGAGTTTGAGGGTGTATTCTGCGAGCAAAGGCATCAGCAGCGATTTTTTTCTCATCTCAAAGCTCTTGCATTCCGTAACCCCCGCCACGGGAGTCCACGGCTTGCCATCAAGGAAAAATTCAACCTTTACGTCTTTTTCACCGATTTTATTTTCCATGTGTCCGCTTCCGACAAAGCCGGTTTTGGTGGCAATGACGGTTCCATACCAGGCCGTACCCTTGCGGCAAAGCTCAATATTATCATACCAGATTCCGTTCATATTCCAGAATGAGCGTTTGAGGAGCTCGATTTTTACCTTGTCGTTTTTGACCTGGAATGAATCCGGCAATTGCGCGAATACGGTGGATGTCGCAAGTGTCAGAACGATTGCTGAAAGAATTGTCTTTTTCATTTTTTTGTCCTTATCGAATGAATGATTTCAAAAGATTTCAGAAGCCCCTTGAAGTATTGTCCTTCCTCGCCGCCGAATGCGGACAGCGTCAACCACATTGCTTGTCCGGTGCACGGAAATGAAGCGGTCCGGTTGTTTGCCGAAATGGATACTTTCTCTCCGTCGAATGCGAAGACAACCTTCTGCCATTTGCCATTCACGAGTTCGATGTCCGTGTCGAACCCGACAGCGCTTACAAGCGGCGAGTTGCTGATAAACGGTGTCCGTCTGCGGAATTCAATTCTGATTTTTCCTTTTTTCATACTCAATCTGAAACCGGTCAAATAGTTTGCTCCGAACTGTTCAAAGAGAATCTGGTTCCGTTCCACATCATCGGGTTTGACTTCGAATTCCATTTTGAATCCGGCTCGTTGCGGGACAACCGTGTTTGGAAACGCGATGAAGTTTCCATGCACGCCGTTGAACCGGAGTGCCCATTCGCCGTCCAGTAGTTTTTCCCATACCGGGATGCTTCTTGTGCTGCCTTCCTGCTTGCTGTATTGGAGCAGACATCCCGGTACGGAATTTCCGGCGTGAATCAATCCCATGAAACCGCTGGAAACAGATGTGTAGCCTCCGATGTGTGCGTAAAATTCGCGTCCGGCATCCGTCCGGAGGATATTGCCATATTCCGGATTGAATTCATATTTGATGTCAGGAACTCTATTTTCCGCGATGTCGTATGTGGTGACTCCTGATTCGTTGCGGGTCACGCTGACCGGAATTTTTTTCATGGAGGGGTTTCTGTTGACGGCATATCCGTTTCCCCACCATATTTTGCCGTTTTCCGAGACGACGCGCACCGCAAGGACACCCTCCGGATTATCCACCGTGAGAACGGTTTTGAAAGCGGCATCCTTTCTGTTGAGCGGCAAAGGCAGACGGACCGGCCTATGCAATGTCTCAAGCGAAAGCATCAGCCCGTCTTCGAAAATCTTGGATTTGATTCCATACTTTCCGAGTTCCGCAAGGGGAATGCTCCATTCAAAAGGTTGATTCTTGGACATTCCGTCTTTTCTGACGCCCTTCACAGAAAGAATGGCATTCTTTATCTCCTTGTCTTTGACTGAGAAAAGAATTTCACCGATCCAATAACTAGCCGATTTGAAGGAGAATTTACTGTTCGAAAACGGGATTTTTTCTGCTGTGAGCGTCGGATTGGACTGATCGGTATTTCCCGGATCACGCGGCGTTTGGAAGGTGAGTGCCGACGGTGCATTTTCCAGTTTGATTTCCGAATCGATGCGCATGAATTGTTTTTTGTCACAGCAGGCGCAAGACAGCTTGTAAAGTCGGCGGTCCCGGTCGTTTTGCAGATATTCATTCTTCGGGTCCCACGCGAAAATCTCATTGCTGTTCTGGAGGACCTCGATTGCACTGAGATTTTCATTGAATTCGAGTTCAGAGTCAAGTTTAACTTCACGCATTCCCGGCGAAAGGGGCCGGTCCATTTCCACGAAAACTGTTTTTGACTTTATCGGCTGCAGAACATTGCGCAGCGGAGTGCAGAACCATGTGTGGTCGCTGCTGACGGTCGCGCGCATCACGCTGAACGGGAGCCCGCCGGGAAAAATGCTTTTTTTGTTTCTGTAATCAATCGTCAGCTTGGGGGCCAGCAGTATCGCGTCGCTCAATTCACCGGATTTGATTTTGATGGTTTCCGCTTTCAGTTCGGACTGCTTGAACTTGAATGTTCCGGCATTGTAAACGGACTTGCCGTTATGGTCGAGCAGTTCTACTTCAACGCTGTAGTCACGGTTTTCGGAAGTGTCGGGCACGTTGAGAAGTTCAAGTTCAAAGTCCGCTCCGCCTTCCAGCTGCCGACGCTGGCTGACGATCAGGTTTGGAATGGAAAGATCGTCGCCGGGATTCGGTGAATGTGAAAGCTTTTTTGCTTTGTCGGTGTAATATTTGAAGATGCGCTGAAGAGCCATCGGTTTTGCAACGGTCGGCTCGATGTTGGTATCCTCGTTGAGTTCATCCCACTCGAAGCCGAGAATGATGTCGACATGGTGTTTATATGCCAGATCGAGATAATTCCGGATGGTCTTTGTGCCTTCGCGGGAACACGTTTGCGAACCGTGGTAATTGGTATATCCCGGCCACACCTCCAGAGAAAACAATTTTTTTCCGTTGAATTCTTTCTGTGCGCATGCCGCGCCCAATAAAGGAAGCATGATTTTATCATAATATTCAACCGGAAGTTTCAGGGAGGACGTATTCAACCCTGGCGGAAGTTCGACTCCGGCGCTGATTTCCAGATATTTCGTGATGTAGTCAAAATAGGCAAGGAGCAGCGATGCCGGTACTGTGCCGTGTCTGTTCCAGACGGAATACAAGTCTTCCAGACGGTTGTGTGTCCAGCCCGTTTTGCGTAAGTCGAAATAGTTCAGTTCCGTAATGAATGCAATGTCGCGGCCCCCGTGCTTCTGCTTTATTTCCTCAAGATATTTTTTAAGCTGATCCGGAGAAAGGCCGTCTCCGAGATAACTGAAAACGAGCGGTGTTCCGTCAATACGTGTCGAAGCCGGGCTGTTATACAATTTTTCGGTTGATGCCGAGTCAAAATACTTATCCGGCTTAATGATCGGGCAGAGCGCGGGAATCAATTGAAACCCATTTTCGTTTTCAGCCGAGGGATAAATGTCAGACACGTTTCCGCTGATGACGGAACAGCCGTCAAAGCCATAGGAGCGCATGATTTTGAAACTTTTCACGAACGAAGTGCTTTTGAGTTGCTGTTTCCCCGGCTCCCATAGCGTTCGATCCGCGGCAAGGGCCCGGTCATACCACAATTTTTCAGTGAAGAAAAGCCGTCCGGAGCGGTATCTGACACTTTCCGTGAAAAGTCTTGGGGGGGTGAAAACAGGTTTCCTTGTCATTGCAAGTTTCTGTATTTCCGGCAACAGTTTTTCCCCGAGTTTGAAGTCCGCGGCTGAGAATGGCACCGCTTGTGCCGCCTTTTCCCGGATATCGCTGAAATATTCTTCCGTTCCAGCAAAAATTGAGAACGGCAAGACTGTCAAGAGAATCAATAATATATTTCTCATTGCATTTTCCATGCTGAAGGGTTGCTGTTGACATCGCCAAGAACGTTTGCCGAATAAGGATTGATTCCGGGGAAAGTCTGGACCTGGCCGCCGACGAAGAGAACATTGGTCGCGTTGGCATGTCGCGGCATGGCTTGTCCGACATTTTCTCCAACTTTTGCATAATAAAGTACCATATAATAGCCTAAGGGCGGGTTCAGACTGTAACCGGTATCCATGACATGATATACTTTCGTCGGAAATTTGATCTGCGTAATTCTGCAGTGTCCGGTAGTCGTCCCTCCGACGAATTCCGAACTTCCCGGGCCCCGATAGGCGATTCCGTAGCTGCACCAGCCTCCTATCGCATAGTTTCCCAGCCCCGCGTCTGCTTTCGGATGCCCCGGGCATTTGAATGAATTTTTTGAAAGGTATTTTCCCATGATCAGAACGTTTCCCCAGATCGTGGTTGTTTCCGTACCCAGTGTTCCATTACCCCAGATTTTACCGGGATCGTTGATTTTGTTATAGGAGTGGTTCGGCAGATATTCCTTATTGTCATCCGCGTATTGTGCGAACGCCAATCCCATTTGTTTGAGTTGTACCGAGCATGCGATTCCCCTAGCTTTAGATCTTGCCTGATTTAACGCAGGCAGCAGCATCCCTGCCAGAATCGCAATGATGGATATTACGACAAGCAATTCGATAAGTGTAAATTCCCTTCTCCTGCTTTTCATTTTCATGTTTCCTTTGTTGATGTTGATTTTCTTATGATGAGTTTGGATTTGATGACTATTTCACGCATCGGCAGCTCCGGGTTGGCTATCTGTGCGAGAATCATGCTTGCGCAGACGGCGCCGAATTCGCGGAACGGAGGGCTGATCGTTGTGATTTCAGGTTCGCCGTCAGACAGTCTGAGATAGCCCTCAATGTCATCGAAACCTGCCACAGCCGCGCCGGAAACGCCCTTGTCACGAAACGCCTCGCGTAATCCAATCGCAATATGATCGTTCATTGCGATGAATGCATCATACCGCTTCATCCGTTTCCATTCATTGTGGACGAGTCGATACGCGGCAAGCGTTTCACCCATGTTTCTGTATTCCGCGTACGGGAACATGAAGAAATCCTTTTCCGAGACTCCCGTCTCCCGTTTTTTTATGACTTCGATCCACTCCGAGCGTCTGCAATTGTGCGCCCCTTCCACACCAACCATAGCTATTTTGCGCCCCTGTAAATGCTCGAACAGTTCGCTGAATGCGCAAGAATTGTCAACACTGACCCTGTTCATTGGAGCAATGCAGGTCTGGATTTCGGAGGGCATTAGAAACGTTGCGGCGGGAAAATGCCGCTGTTTGATTTCGGCCAGCGCCATCTCCCCGATGTGGCATGCCATCAGAACAAAACCGTCAACGCGACATGAAAGAAACGTCTGCATGATTTCCCTGTCGGTTGTTTCCGGATTTCCACCGGAAATGGGAAGGATTGATACCGTGTAATTCGATTTTTTCAGTTCTTCCACTAAGAATTTGACAAATAAACTCAATGTCGGCGACGACCCGAGCGTCTCCAATGCAAGGACCAGACCGATACTGTTGGTCTTCCCTGACGCCAGAGAACGCGCTGAAAATTTCGGGTAAAAATGATGCCTGTCGCAAGCTTCTAGGATTTTTGTGCGTGTCTTCTCTTTGACCTTTGATCTCATAGCAGGATCGAGCGCGCGTGAAACAGTCATTGCCGATACCCCGCACAACCTCGCGATTTCGTGTATGGACACATCTTTCATTATCAGCGCCTTTATTTTATGTTACCGCTAACATTATACATCGTTCATCGTCTTTTGTCAAGATGGGTTGTTAAAAAATCAAGCATTTTTTATATGCCCCTTGCGGGTGAAATTTTTTCGTAGCCCAGGGCCTAACGGAAGAACTGAAGCCAAAAAGAATGGGTTCGCATATCCTTCGGGTTCGGCGGGCATACGAAAGATCATATTTGATACGGCCTCACCTTTTGGACTCTTCGACGGAATAACCTGTGAATGAATTAAAAAAAGGGAAAAGAAAGGGGTTGGAAAAAGTTCGGCATCTCCTTTCTGTTCTTCTTGCGAATCAAGCGATTCAGAAGGTGTTTTTCACCCGTTATGACAAGGGGGACATCCTTTTTCGGGATTTATCTTGTTTATCATGATCGTAGATTCAATAGTGTGAACAGTCCCTAGTTTTCCGTGAGTTTTTTCCGACACTGGAGCGGAGAGAAACCGGTTTTGCGCTTGTAGAACCGGGAAAAGGCATAGATGGACGGAAAGTTCATCTCCTTTGCGACTTCCGAAAGATTCATCGGAGAGTATTTCAGATGACGGTCGGCCAGCGAAACGAGAATTTCCTCGATGAAATGTTTGATGTTCGCGCTTCCGGCGGATTCCTTCGCAAAGCGATATTGAAACTGGGAGCGTGTGAGGTGCAGTTTTTCCGCCAGCTGCGAGACATTGACCGCATATCCTTCCTGACAGACCAGTCCCCGGATCGTCATGACAAACTTCGACTCTCCGGGGGCTTCCCGCGAAGTGGCGGACAGATGGCGCAGCAGACCCCCGAGATGGCTTTCCACGATCAGTTTCCCTTCCGGGGTGAATGGAGAAAAACCGTTTGACGGACTGATGACTTCGAGAATCCGGTCGAGAAAATAGCGGACGACCGGATCGTTTCCCCGGACTTCCGGAAGAATCCGGTTGTAGTTGAACTTGAAGGAGATGTATTCATACGGCTCCCGGCTGTCCAGAAAATGGTGCTTCAGTTCCGGAGGAATCAGCCAGAAGTCTCCGGGCGCGAGGCAGAAAAATTCCGTTTCCGTTCTGGCGGTCAGACGTCCCGAAAGGCAGAATTCAATTTGATAAAAAGCATGTTTGTGAGGACGGAGGGACGGCGTGCCGCCCCGTCCGAAGTAAAGCAGTTCAGGCGTTCCCGCCGATTTTTCATACATGAGGAAAAATCTCCCTTGAAATTGTCCATGGCGTATAGTAACCCTGAAAAGGGATGCTGTCAAATAGGCGATTCTTTTTTCTCCTGCTGTTTTATTCAAACTGGTAAAAATGAATGAGGATCATGATTTCTTCTCTTCATTTTTCCTTTCCGGAAAGCCGTCTCTTTACGGATTCTCCAGAGAAACGGGCCGGGGCGAATTTTTCAATAGGAATCGAAATAATGCAGATCAAAAAATGACTCCGGCGGGCGTATCGCATTATGAATGATTTTATTCTTTCGTAAAAAATCTCTTTTTTTGTTGACATTGCTTTTGGGGGATGATATGTTCTTTCAAAGAAGAGGCTTTCCTCTCGAAATATCTGCGGGAACAAGGAACTGTTGTTTGTCCCATGGGGAGTTTCCGGTGAATACATTCAACGGAGAGGGTAAAATGAACTTGTATGACAAATTCCGAATTGGTTCGTCTCGAAAAAAGATCGATCTGGCGAAAATTTCTTCCGATGAACGGGAACACGGCTGGAATGCCCCTGGGATTCTGGACGAGCAGCTGGCGAAGAACACAAAGAAACTGGTCGAATTCCAGTATAAGCTTTATGCTGAAAACCGCCAGTCGCTCCTGATCGTACTGCAGGCTCTCGACGCAGGAGGGAAGGACGGCACCATCAACAACGTGATTTCGGTCATGAACCCGCAGGGATGCCGTTCCCAGTCCTTCAAGGTTCCCACTCCGCTGGAGGCCTCTCACGATTTCCTCTGGCGCGAGCATTGCGTGGCGCCGCATAAAGGCGAAGTGGTGGTCTTCAACCGTTCCCATTATGAGGACGTGCTGGCCGGAAGAATCCATGGCGATGTCCGGGGCAAGAAATTGAAACGTCACCTCGAATGCATCAATGACTTTGAAAAACTTCTTCATGACAACGGCACCATGATCGTGAAGTTTTTCCTCCACATCAGCAAGGATGAGCAGTTGAAGCGCTTCGGCGAGCGTCTGGATGATCCGAACAAACACTGGAAAATATCCGAGAGTGACTATAAGGAAAGAGAGTTCTGGGATGATTACATGCAAGCTTTCAGCGATGTGATCAACCATTGCTCCACGAAGTATGCTCCGTGGTTCGTTATCCCGTCCGACAATAAGAAATTCCGCAATTTTGCGGTTTCCGAGATCCTGGTGCATGCCATGGAAATCATGAACCCGCAAATTCCTCCCGCGACCATCGACGTCGAAAAAATCCGCAAGCTGTATCATCAGGATTTCCTTCAGGCGAAGGTGGGCTCCTCTTCGAAAGAATTGAAAAAGGCTGAGGCGGAAAAGAAAGAAGAAAAAGGCAAGAAGGACAGAAAAGGCGGGAAAGACAAAAAATGAATTCCCTGCCTTCATTCTCCCATGATACGGTGGAGATACTTACGCTGACGGTCTTCATCGTGACCTATTTCGGCCTTTCGGTCGGGCACTGGTTTTTCCTGAAGCTGGACCGGACCGGCATTGCCCTGCTGGGCGGAATCGCCATGCTGGTGCTTGGTTGCATCAAACTGCCTCAGGCGGTTGCCTCCGTGAATATGGAGTCCATCCTGCTTCTTTTCGCACTGATGGTGATTGCCGCCCAGCTGCATTTTGCCGGCTTTTACTGCTGGATCACGCACCGCGTTCTGCACTCCCTGCTGGACCGTCCGGCTGTTTTTCTTGCGGTTCTGATTGTGCTGGGCGGTCTCCTGTCGGCCTTTCTGAACAATGATGTCGTGGTGTTGGCGATGGCTCCGGTCATCACGGTCGCACTGCTTGGAAAGAAACTCAACCCGGTTCCTTTTCTGATTGCGCTGGCGCTGTCCTCCAACATAGGCTGTGCATTCACCTACATCGGAAATGCGCAGAATGTTCTGGTCGGGCAGATCGGGAAGATTTCTTTCAGCGGCTACATGCTTTTCGCCGCCGTGCCGGTGACCCTTTCGCTGCTCGTCTGTTATCTGGTCGTATACTATCTCGGGAGGAAATCGTTTGTGCTGGCGGACAATGAGGAGTCGCTCCAGGTCCATCCCGAAGAAATGCCGTTCAACCGGTGGCGTACCATCAAGGGGACTGGAATGCTGGCGATTCTGGTGGTGCTTTTCGTATTCACCCATCTGCCGCATTATCTGGTGGCGATGTGCGGAGCCGGACTGTTGCTGTGCAGTCACATGCTTCCGAGCCGGAACGTGCTCAAAATGGTGAACTGGCAGCTGCTTCTCCTTTTCATCGGACTGTTCGTTGTGGTCGGGGCGTTTGTCCAGAGCGGCCTTTCCGGCAAACTCCTGGATATTCTCACCAACCACGGCATCAATATCAACAACCCGCTGCAGCTGGCCGTAATTTCGGGCATTCTCAGCAACTGCATCAACAATTCCGCGGCGGTGATGCTTCTGGTCAAAATCGCGGACTTGAGCAATCCGCTCAACTGTTATGCGCTGGCGCTTTCCAACGCTTTTGCCGGCAATCTTCTCATTGTCGGCAGTCTGGCCAACATCATTGCGGTCCAGTGCGCCGAAAGTTTTCATTTGCGGATCGGGTTCAGGGATTTCATTCGTTTCGGAGCGCCGACGGCAATCCTTTCCATGTTGATTCTGCTCGGCTGGCTTTGCATATTTTCAACCTGAAGGAGTATATCATGGAGGCTGATGAAAACGGCACAAAAACAGTTCCTTTCATGCTGGATTCGGACACTGTCGGAAAAATGCCCCTGAACGACGTTTATGAAAAGCTTTCCGCCACGGACAAAGGTCTTGCCGGCGCGGAGGCCGCCCGCCGTCTGGAACTCTGCGGCAAGAATGCGCTCGAGGAAAAAAAGCAGAGCGAGCTCTTGCAGTTTCTCGCGCTGTTCTGGGGACCGATTCCGTGGATGATCGAAACGGCGGCCATCCTTTCGATCATTGCCGGGGATGTGAAGGATTTTGTCGTGATTGTTTCCCTGCTGATGTTCAATGCCGTCATCGGATTCTGGGAAGAACACAAGGCGGGCAACGCCCTCGCCGCCCTGAAAAAGGGACTGGCCCTGAAAGCCAGAGTCCTGCGCGACGGCCAATGGACTGAAGTCAACGCCGAGAATCTGGTTCCCGGCGACGTGGTCGCCATTAAACTGGGCGATGTGGTCCCCGCCGATGTGAAGCTCATTTCCGGCGATTACCTGAGCGCCGACCAGTCCGCCCTGACCGGGGAATCCCTGCCGGTCGGAAAGAAAGTCGGCGATGTCGCCTTTTCCGGTTCGATCGTCAAGCAGGGCGAAATGAACGCCGTTGTCACGGCTACCGGAAACGGTTCGTTTTTCGGCAAGACGGCGAAGCTGGTTTCCTCGGCGGGGAATGTCTCCCACTTCCAGCAGACGGTCATGCGGGTGGGCAATTTTCTGATCGTTCTCGCTGTTTTCCTCTGCGTCGTGATGAGTTTTGTGGTGCTCTTCCGCGACCATGCCGCGGATGGAGGCATTACCGTATATAAAGTTTTGAGCCTCCTGAAATTCGTGCTGATTCTCGCGGTCGCCTCCATTCCGGTGGCCATGCCCGCGGTACTGTCCATCGCCATGGCGCTGGGCGCTCTGGAAATGTCCCGTTTCAAGGCCATTGTCTCCAAATTGCAGGCCATCGAGGAAATCGCGGGCGTGGATATCCTCTGCTCGGACAAGACCGGCACGCTGACCAAGAACCAGCTTACGCTCGGAGAACCTCTGCTTTTCAAGGCGGCGGACGCGAGGGCGTGCATCCTTGCCGCCGCTCTCGCCAGCAGAAGGAACAGCGACGACGCCATCGACCAGACCGTCGTCAAAGGCCTGAAAGATGCTTCCGTTCTGGAGAAATACAAGACGACCGCCTACGCCCCGTTCGACCCGGTCACCAAGCGGACCGAAAGCACGGTCGAGGGGACTGACGGCAAAGCCTGCCGTTACACAAAGGGAGCGCCGCAGGTGATCATCGACATGTGCACCGTCGCTCCGGATACCCGCAAAAAAGCGGAGGACTGCGTTGCTTCTTTCGCGGCGAAAGGATACCGCACGCTCGGCGTGGCCTGTTCGCAGGATGACGGAAAAACCTGGGAACTGCTCGGAATGCTCCCGATGTTCGATCCGCCGCGCGATGATTCCGCCGCCACCATCGAGCAGGCGAAAGCGCACGGCCTGACCGTCAAGATGGTGACAGGCGACGACATCGCCATCGCCTCGGAAATCTCCGGACGCCTCGGCATGGGAACCCATATCATCAAGGCATCGGATGTCTTTCCTTCCGATGACATGGACCACATCCCCGACGCTGTCGCCGCGCGCATCGAGACGGCGGACGGTTTCGGGCGTGTGTTCCCCGAACACAAATACGGGATCGTCAAGGCCCTTCAGCAGCGCGGCCATATCGTCATCATGACCGGGGACGGCGTCAACGACGCTCCCGCCCTGAAACAGGCCGATGCCGGAATCGCCGTTTCCGGTGCGACCGACGCCGCCCGTGCCGCGGCCGCCCTGATTCTTACCGAGCCCGGTTTGAGCGTGATCATCAAAGCGGTCGAGATCGCCCGCCAGATTTTCGAGCGCATGACCAGCTACGTGATTTACCGCATCGCCATGAGCATGGACATCATGATCTTCGTCGTGCTCTGCATGATTCTTTTCCCGAAGGTGGTGCCGCTGACTGCGATCATGATTATCGCGCTGGCTCTTCTGGACGACATCCCGATCATGAGCATCGCTTACGACCATACCCCGGTTTCGGCGGAACCGCTGCGCTGGAAAATGGGACGTGTCCTCACCGTATCCTCGGTGCTGGGCGTCTTTTCGCTCTGCCAGACATTCCTCCTCTTCTGTGTCGGCCTGTACGTGTATCACCGGGGCGGGACGGTCGCCGGAATTCCGATCACGATGGACATCCTCCAGACCATGACTTTCCTTCAGCTGGTGATCGGCGGACATCTGCTGCTCTTCGTGACCCGGAGCCGGGGTCTTCTGTTCCGGAAACCGTATCCGAGCTGGATTCTTTTTTCGGCCATCCTTGGCACACAGATTTTCGCGGCTCTGATGGCCGGATTCGGCTGGCTGGTCCCGGCCCTGCCGTGGACTCTTCAGGGCATCATCTGGATTTACAACATTGTCGCAATGGTTGTTGCCGACATCGTCAAGGTTGTCGCCTACCGACTGATGGATCACAAGGCGGTGCACCAGAGAAAATTTTTGTCCCGAATTAATGCCAGCCTCCAGCATCCAAACATGAGGCAGAACTGATCTGATTCCGACGGCGGAATGCGTTTTCAAAAACGACAAGCTTATTTGCCGATGTAACGCCCGGAGCTCTCGAACTTGAGCGACTGGAACCGCTCCGGGCGGGAGATTTCGTGCATTGCACGACCGACCAGCTTTCGCGGCTGGACTGCGGCAATACAGAGAGTATTGCAATACTCTCTTTTCATAAACAGGAAGGGGACTTGCCGCATTTTCGATCTTACGAAAAAGCGGGGAAAAATGAGAATGGCGCTTGCAATTCCTCCGGCGGGGAATATAGTAAGGAAGTTTGACGTTAAACTTGGAGGATTCGCATGGTTCTCAAAAAAACATCCGGCTCCTGTACGATCAATGACGTGGCGAAGGCCGCCGGAGTCTCCGGCATGTCGGTTTCTCTGGCATTCCGGGGAAGTCCGCGGGTTTCCGAGGCTACGCGGGAAAAGATTTTCGCGATCGCGGAGAAGCTCCATTATGTCCCCAATCAGGCGGCGCGCCAGCTTCGCTGCGGGCAGACGGATATGGTCGGATTCCTGGTGCAGGACTTTTCCAATCCGTTTCACTCGCTGATGATGAAACATGCCGAAAGCGCGTTCAATGAAATCGGAATGTCCCTGATTTTCGGCGGCAGTTCCTGGAATCCGGAGCAGGAACTCCGGTTCGTGGAAAAGCTGGTCCGCATGCGTGTGCGCGGCGTGCTGCTGTGTCCGACGGAAAAGAATTCCGGCGTGTTCTCCCTTCTCGACAGCGCGGAAATTCCGTATGTGGCGCTGGACACCGTTCCGGATGACTACGACGGCTATTGCGTAGTGAACGATCTGGAGATGTGCGGACGGCTTGTCGGCGCTCATTTTCTTACCCTTGGCGCGCGTCGTGCCGCGTATATCGATGCATCGCAGGAGCGTCTCTATTTCAGTGCATTCACAGAGATGCGCAAGGCGTTCGAAGGTGCGCTGGCAGGAGCCGAATGCCGCCATGTTCCCGCCGGAATGACGATGGAGGCCGGGGCGGAAGCGTTCCGGTCCCTGAACCGGAAAAAATTCGATTGCGACGCGGTTTTCTGTGTCAACGACCTCTGTGCGCTCGGCTTCATGAATGAGGCTGAAAAGCACGGGGTACGCGCCGGAAAGGATTTCGCGCTGGCCGGGATCGACGACATGGCGTTTTCCTCGATGAACCGCATCTCCCTTACGACCGTGCGCCAGCCTTACGACAGGATCGCGGAAAAGGCTTTCGGGATGCTCTGTTCCCTGATGAACGGAGAGACGCCCGCGAAAAAGAAAATCGTGCTGCCGCAGAGCCTGAAAATCAGAAATACCACAGAGCATTTCAAACCATAAAAAACCGATGAAACAAGGAGTCGGACCCATGGAAAAAAGAATTTTGACTAAAGAGGAATTCGCGGACAGGACACGTCGCGCGCAAGCCGTTCTCGCAAAGACCGATCTGGATGCCTTTCTCGTGTTTTCGACGGAATCCGAACCGGCGGGCGTCCGGTATTTTTCGGACTACTGGCCCAGCTTTGAAACCGCGGGCGTGCTGATCCCGAAAAAGGGCAAGGCCGCGCTCGTCATCGGACCCGAAAGCCTGACTTTCGCGAAGTCGCGCTCCCAGTTGGACACAGTGATCCAGACGATGGATTTCCGGGAATCGTCCCAGCCGGACTATCCGGGTTCTACCCATCCGGACTGGAAGAAAATCCTCGGCGATTACAAGGTGAAAAAGCTCGGGATCACCGGATTCCACATGTTCCCCTACACCATCATGATGAACATTGCCGGCGCTCTCGGCGGAATGTCGCAGATCGTGAACGCGGACACGATTCTGCGTCCGGTCACCATGAAGAAAAGCCCGCTGGAATTGGAATGCCTCCGGAAGTCGGCCAAGGTGTCCGAACTCGGATTCAAGGCGATCCTCGAACAGATCAAGCCCGGCATGACCGAGGCGGAACTCTGCGGCATCGCGACGGCCGCCATGCTGGCCAACGGCGCGGAGGCGACGGGGTATCCGGTCTGGTGCTGTTCCGGTCCGAATTCGAATCAGGCGATCAGCCGTCCGACTCTGCGGAAGGTCCGTCGCGGCGAAATCATCCACTTCAGCATCGGCGCGAAGGTGGAAGGATACAGCACGAGTCTGGGGCGTCCCGTCGTGCTCGGCAAATGCCCGGAGGAGACCCGCAAGTTCCTTCAGGTCGGACTCGACGCGCTGAACATGACCTTCGACGAAATGCGCGCCGGACGTCTGGCCTCCGATGTGGCCAAGAAAATTCACGGCTATGTCCGCAAACAGGGCTACGGCGACGCGATCCTCTACGGTCCGGCGCACGGCTGCGGACAGATGGAATGCGAATATCCGTTCCTGGAGACTTCCTCCACCTACAAGCTGGAGGAGAACATGACGTTCATGGCCGACATGTTCCTGCATCGCGGCGGCATGGGCTTCCGCTGGGAAGACGGTCTGATTGTGCGGAAAGGTCCGGCGGAACAGCTTTCCAGTCTGGGACGTCAGATGAATATACTGGAGGTGTGAAATGATTATCGACATTCACGGGCATCTTGGAAACATCAACTTCGCTCCCTTCTGGCAGGCCGACGCCGAAAAGCTGGAAGAGTATTGCCGCCAGTCCGGCGTCGATCTGCTTTGCCTCTCCTCCTCACGCTCCATCATGTATGACGTGCGCGAGGGGAATGCGGAGCTCGATCTGGCGCTGAATCAGTCTGAAAAACTGCTCGGCTACGTGGTCGTGAACCCGCTGTTCTCCGAGTCGCTCGGGGACATGGAACTCCTGAAAACCAATCAAAAGTTCCGCGGTGTGAAGATTCATCCGGACTATCACGGATATGTGCTGAGCACGCCCTCGAACCGCCGCTGGATCGAGGCCATTGCGGACAAAACTCCCATGATGCTGTTCCATGTTTCGTGCATGCCCGGCTCGGGATTCTCGCCCGCGCTGACGGTCGCCGAGATCGCCAAGAACCATCCGCAGACGAAATTCGTAATGGCGCACATGGCCGGAATCTATCAGAACGGGAACTATCCGTATTTCCCGAACATGGATTCGCTGGAAGCTGTGATGCAGATGAATCTGGACAATGTCTATATCGACACCGCGCACTACCTGATGTATGTGTATCCGGGCGTGATGGAAAAGATGTATGCGCTCGCGGGCGCGGACCATATCGTCTTCGGCACGGACGCCCCGCTTCAGGGGCCCATGCAGATGCGTTTCGCAATCGAAGTGATCCAGGCGCTGGACATTTCCCGTGAAGAGAAAGACAAGATTCTTTACAAGAACGCGAAAAAGATTCTCGGACTGTAAACGATTCCCTTGAAATATTTTTAAAATGAAGGATTTGAACCCATGGAAACATTACTGGACCTGATTCGTCAGAAAAATCAATGCAACGATAAAATCAAAATCCTGAGCCAATATGCGCGGCTGACCCTGAAAGATTACTCCTACGCGGCATATCCGCTGAAGGCCTACAAGGAATTGGTTGATGAACCCAGCCGCGAACTGGACCAGATCCTGCTCCGCATTTTTGAAAAACAGGACTGCGGGCAGGAGACTGCGGCCCGGTTCCGTCCGGAAAACGTCTTCGTATGGGGCGGGCCGACTCCTTTATGGGGAGGCAGCATGGAACCGGACGCCTCCATACGCGGGGCGGAATATTTCGGATTCGACAATGTGGTATATGTCTATGGGGCAATCAACGAGGAGGCCATGGAGCTCCACCGGAACTGCAAAAGGCTGATATGCCAGGTATCCGCAACCAGCCGGACCAAGGGCGCGCAAAACGAAACTGATTTGGAATGTGCGGAAAAACTCAGCAGGCTGTCCTTGAAATATCCGAATATCCAGGGCGGCATCGTGGATGACCTCATCTCCGCTTTCGGGCATCGTTATTCTCTGGCGGACGTCAGGGCTTTGCGGAACGCCTTGAAAAAGCACAATCCGGCGCTGGAGCTTTCCGTGGTTATTTATGCGCGGGAATTGGACAATCCGAACCTGATGGCGATTGCCGGTGAAATCGACGTCGTCAATCTCTGGCTGGCCAATAAGGCGGAACTGGCGGAATTCGACCTGAATTTGGAAAAAAGCCGGGCACGCTTCCCCGGGAAGAAAATCATGCTGGGCATTTTCATGCAGGACATCGGTCTGACGGATCTTGGGTACGATCCCGAAGTCATGAAGAAGTATCTGGACAAGGCGCGGACCGCATATTCGCGGGGGAAGATTCAGGACGTTGTGATTCTCGGTGATCGTGAAATCGCAAAATTTCCGGAATTGGCACAGACGATCCGGGACTATTTTCAGGCGGAATTCAAGGGGTGAATTTAATCCCGTGAATTTCGTATAAGTGAAACCCGTGGAAGGAACTGCCGCAGAGCATTTTTTCCACGGGTTTTTTACATGACGCCGGAATTACGAGAGGATGAAGTCAGAAGCGCTTTCTCTTGCGGATGAAGCAGAGTTCGTTGCAGCGCGGACAGCGGGTCACGTTTTCACCGTCGTTGCGGGCCAGAAAAGAAAGATGACAGTTGTCACAGAAATAGAGGCGTTTCTTGACCGCGGACCATCCGTAGATTTTCCTTTGCCGGAGTTCCTGCCGGAGCCAGAGCCCGACCAGGAAAATGAACCAGAGATACAGGTAAATATAAAAGATGTAGACAGAGGGGATCGGGATCATTTGAACCCTCCGTCGTCTTTAGTGATCGCTGGCGCTTCCCATGTGACGGTATAGTATTTTTCCGTTTCGGAAGTCGGATTGTTTCCGAAGAAGGCTGCGAGCTGGCGGCCGGCCAGCAGGTCAAGCGTGCGGTTTCCGGACGATTTCAGAACGCGGACTTCCGGGGGGAAGTCTTTCCGCTGGATTACCTGAAGAAGGGTCGGGTTTTCCGATTTCTGACGGGAAAGCAGTTTCAGGGAATCGTCATCCGAAAGGAAAAGCCCAAGGGTGATTTGTCCTTTCTCATCGGTCCAGACGGGATAGCCGGGCTCCGCTGCCGGGATTTTCGACGGGACCGGATGGCGGACGACGGGAATGACAAAACCGTGATCGAAATCTTTCAGGGACCGAGAGGGAGGCATGGAGATTTTCTGCGCGCCGGACATTGAAAACAGGACGAACAAGTCGTGCTGGAAATCCTCGGGATTCGGAGGCGAAAGAGTTTTTATGTTCCGGATGAGGCTGAATCCGCTCACAGGATCGGGCATGAGGAAGGATTCAGGATCAGTGAAACGGAGCCAGTAGCGGAGTTCATAAGGATCATGGTTTTTCACGTCCGCGGGAGAACAGAGAATGGTAAAACGGGAGCCTCTGGCACGCTCGCGCACATTCTTGGGGATCGGCGTGAAAAGGGAAAACAGGATCACATGGAGAGAGATTGCGACCAGCAGGATCAGAGCCAGCGTCCACCAGGAGTCGGCATGCTTGGATGGTACTGCTGTAATGGGGTCGCGGATCATTTTTCCGTATCCGTGAAGATGGTTTGTCTGGCAGAGTTCTGAGCGGGACGCGCGAGGATGAATACGTTGATTTTGAGTTCATCGGCGATGGACATGATCTGTGCGACCGTCTCGAAGGAGCTTGCAATATCAGCGCGGAGGACGATGGCGCCTCTTTCGCTGTCCGGGGTGCCAACGACGTCGGAAAGCAGTTTTCCCTTGAGCTGGTTGAGATTGTCGATGACCGCGTCGTTGAAGTAAATCTTGCCGTTCTTATCGAGCGTGACAATGTATTTCTTGACGCTGTAGGTGCCGACGAACGAAGCCTCCGGAAGGTTGACCGGGATGCCCGACACCGGCACGAAGGAACTGCCCATCATGAAAAAGATGAGGAGCAGGAAGAAGACGTTGATGAACGGCAGCAGGTCCGGATTCCCCTGAATGATTTTCGAACGGGGACGGATCCGCCGGACGAAATCAGGTTTCGGAGTCATTGTTTTTCCTCTCGTCGTCTTTGTGATGGAAGAAGTAGATGATCTCGGAGGAGGCCTTTTCCATCTCGATGCAGAAAGTCTCCACGCGGGAAACCAGATAGTTGTAGGCGATCATGGCGGGGATGGCGAGACAGAGCCCGGCGGCCGTGGTGACCAGTGCGGTGCTGATGCCGCCCGAAAGGTCGGCGAGGGTCAGGGAGATGCCCTGCTTGACCTGCATTGTGAGGAAGGTTTCCACCATGCCGATGACGGTTCCGAGGAGTCCCAGCAGGGGGGCGATTTTCGCGATGGTTGCCAGTACATTGAGGCGGCTTTCCAGACGGGGAAGCTCGACGAGGACCGCGTCGTCGATTGCGCGGGGAATGTCGTCGTCGTTCTGATACGCCTGAATGGCGGCGGTCAGGATGCGGGCCACGGGCCCGGGCGTGTTGTCGCAGAGCGTCATTGCCTCGGTCATGCCGTCCCGGCGCAGAACGTTGACCAGTCCGCTGACCAGTTCGCGCACGTTGACCTGCGCCCGGTGGAACTGAAACCACTTTCCGATGAAGATGAACAGAGCCAGCAGGCTGCAGAACAGAATGAGCCACATGACGGGGCCCCCAGAAACGACCATATTCCAGTAAGACATATTGACCTCCGTTTTAAGGATTGAATTTCACTTTTTTGAGTTTTTCGAAACGTTCGGCGGCGGCGGTCCGCGTTATCAAGTTCGCTTCGCTGAGCCAGTGGAGGGCGAACCGGGCGTTTTCCATGGCGGACCGGAGCGGATGACGTGCGGCGATGTCGATGAGCGCTTCCGCCGCGCGGACGCACCAGACGGTTTCCGTGGGGTGATGCACTGCTCTGGCGGCGGGGAAACGGTAGAGCAGTTTCTTGTATTGTTCGACGGCGGAGTCCTGCTTGTCCAGCAGTTCGAAACAGCGTCCGGTCCGGTAAAGGGCCATGGCCTCGAACTGCGGCGGACAGCGGGGAGCGTCCATCAGGTCCCGATATGCGCGGATGGCGCTGAGAAGTTCGTTTTTGGAGTTGCTGCGGTCCGGCGAGGCTATCGCCAGCAGACAGTCTCCCACCGAACCGGTCGCGGCCCATGCGACGGGCGAATCGGGACGCGCTTCGGCGGCTTTCCGGTAAAATGGAATGGCGGACTGGAAATCGGAACGGGCCCGGAGAATGTCGGCATGGAGATAATAGGCATCCGCGATGGAAGGCGTTTCCGGGAATTTTTCATAGAGTTCATCCAGTCGCTTGAGGGCGGCGGCGGAGTCGCCTTTGCGGTAAGCCTGGAGCGCCAGTTCATAGAGCGCCCGTGCCTGAACGCGGGGATAACGGTTGTCTTTTGCAAGTCTGCCGAGGGCGGCTTCCGCCTTGGTTCCCACGCCCGCGTCGGCATAATGGGTGGCCAGTTTGAACATGGCGTCGACCGCGAACAGGGAGTTGGGGAAACGTTCCGCCAGGAGCCAGGTTTCGCGTTCGGCGGAGATTTCGTCGTTCATGCAATAATAGGTGTGGATCAGCCAGTAGGAGGCCTGCGGTGCAAGGGGATTGGCCGGGTAATCGTGAATCAGTCGGCTGAAGCGTTTGGCCGCCGACTTCATGTCTTTCATGGACATTGCCAGGGCGCCGGAGTGATAGAGCGCCTTCGGCATCAGAGGATCGTCCTTTGGCGCCTTGCGGATGAATTCATCGTAAATTTGAAGCACTTCGGGGGTTTTTTCCGTGGAGCCGCGGGCAGCCGCCTCGATGTAGAGAAGATCGGCCGAGGTTTTCGCATCCAGCGGAAGTTTCCGGAGCCGCGTGACGAACTCCAGCGCTTTTCTGGATTCCCGGGTGTCCAGACAGGCGGCCGCGGCCAGGAAAAGAGCCTTCGGCGCCTGTTTCGGCCACCGGCGGGCGATTCCCTCGTAGACCGGGACGAACTGTTCGGAATTCTCGAGAGCGACCAGCACTTCTCCCAGAAGGAACTCCCCAAGGACTTCATGGTCGTTCATGAAATGGGTTCGGACTGTTTTTGCCGCTTCGGGGAAACGGTCGAGGCGGCCCATCAGGAGTGCGTATTCGCGGAGCGCTTCGAATTTTTCGGAATCGGAGGAGTTCATATTGGCGAATACGGACTCGTAAAGTTCCAGTGCGCCTTTCGGGTTGCCGGATTCCTGGAGCAGGCGGGCCGTGCGCAATTTGACTTCCGGGGTGAGGAGGGAATTCTTGAAGAGCTCCAGCTGACTCACGGCCAGCGAGGCGGCCTTGTTCTTATCCCCGACGGCGGAGATGACGGAGATCATTCGGTTGAGCGTGTCGAAAAGCTCTTTCTTTTCGGACGCCGCGCGGAAGGCGGCGCGATAGGATTCCAGCGCAAGGGAATATTCCTTTGCTTCGAGGAAGGCGTCTCCATAGGAGGACGCGACCAGATAGGTCAGCGGATCGCGTTCATCCTTCAGAGCGTTCATGACGCTCATCCAGGCTCCGCTGGTGGTTTCCACGCCGTCCCGTTTCAGAAGGATGTAAGCGGTCAGGAGATTGTAAGCGGCGGATTGCGCGGATGAATCGGGGGGATTCTCCATCAGCAGTTCGAGCGCTTTTTCGGGGCGGTTGTTGGAGGCGATGCAGAGGATCATCTGCTCGAAAGCGGTTTTGCCGATGGAAGAGGAACCCGCCTGCTGGCGGATGGTGTCGTAGATTTTTGCGGCGGCGGCGTAGTCGCGGATTTTTTCGAGCACCGTGCCGTAGGAAAAAAGGGTCCTCAGCCGTCTGGGGTCCTGTGTGCCGAGATCCGGCAGAATGCGTTCATAGAGTTTCTTGGCGTTTTCGAATTCGCCTTTCTGTGTAAGGATGTCGCCCCTCCACATGGCAAGTGCAAGTGCGCTGGCATTCGGGAAATCCGCCCGGTAACGTTGCAGATACTTCTCGGCCAGATCGGGCATTTTTCCGAGGACGAGGGCGTCCAGCAGGCGTTCGTAAGCATCGCGTAGCGCCTGCTGGTCTTTTTTCTGGATGCACTCTTCCAGCAGTTTTGTATAGAAACTGACCGCGATCGCGTAATCTTTGGCGGCGAAGGCTTCGTCTCCTGCGCGTTTGGCGGGGTTTTCTTTTTCCTGAACGGCAAGGGGCGGTGTAACGGGGGAATCCGCAAGATTCTGCGCATTC
>Ga0209373_10000445_pt1 | contig 68643 bp, 81 predicted proteins | sample Higcelweek5metaG_FD_187173 | JGI IMG/M metagenome (GOLD analysis project Ga0209373, IMG submission 187173) | Freshwater pond sediment microbial communities from the University of Edinburgh, under environmental carbon perturbations - High... | ecosystem: Environmental > Aquatic > Freshwater >...
TTTATATTTCTCATCTATTTCATAAAGAAAATTCATTGTCCTATTCTTCACATCACTGTTTGACTCATTACCTTCTACTGTCTTACCAAAATTATCTACAGTACTAGGAAAATCATTATGATATTCTGCCCATGTCTTTCCTTCATACATAGGTAAGGATATCTCGTGAAGCCTCTCATCTATTATGATAGAGTCTGAATCTAATCCTATCGTCGAAGCGACTATCTCACTAGTTTCTCTGGTTCTAACGAAAGGAGAACAAATTATTAAATCTATTTTATTATTCTTCAGAAGAATAGCTGATGCTTCCACCTGTGATCTTCCTTTATCTGTTAGATGATCTTCATTATTAGCAGAGATACTGACCATATCAGTCACATTATTCTCTGACTCTCCATGTCTCATTATTAAATATTTATTACCTGACTTTTTTGTTTTATTTTTTAAATCTTCTACATTTCCAATAACCTCTATCTTTTGACATTTATCACAACTCCAAACAGGAAGCGGAGTCCCCCAGTAGCGCTCACGAGAAATGGCCCAATCTTTTATATCCTTCAGCCATTCACCAAATCGCCCTTCCTTTATGTATGAGGGTTCCCAGTTTATTCCTTTATTCTCTTCTACCATTTTATCGCGAAGTTCTGACATCCTAATGTACCAAGAATCACGAGCGTAATATATAAGAGCTGTCTTACAGCGCCAACAATGTGGATATGAGTGCTCGTACTTTTCTTTCTTAAATAGAAGACCACGATGAGCTAGGTCTTTGATCACTTCTACTGCTGTTTCTTCATCACGTACAAATCTACCTTCTAAGAATCCCGTACCTTTTAAAAACTTTCCATCAAGACCTACGAGATGATGCTTTGGGAGTCCGAGCATTGTTCCTAATTCAAAGTCATCTTGTCCATACATTACAGCAGTATGCACCACTCCTGTACCATCCTCTGTGGTTACAAAATCTGCTCCATATATTTTGAAAGCTTTTTCTAAATTTACTTTCTCCTTTTCCGAAATAGTCTCTTGCATGAATGGATATAAAGGCTCATACTCTAAACCAACCAAATCCTTGCCTTTAAATTCTTCTATAATCTGGTACATACCATCGAGGAAAGAAAGTCGCTCTTTTGCTAAGATAAAATACTCATCATCTTTAATTATCTTTACATAATCCATCTTCTCCCCGATAGCAAGAGCCACATTCCCAGGAAGAGTCCATGGAGTAGTCGTCCATGCAATTATAAAAGTATTATCCTGATTAAGAATTTTGAACTTTGCATATACAGATAAATCTTTTACATCTTGATAGCCCTGTGCAAGCTCATGAGAAGAAAGTCCTGTCCCGCAACGTGGACACCAAGGCACAACTTTATAATCCTTGAAAAGTAATTTTTGTTTATCGGCTTCTTTGATAACGTTCCAAACTGATTCGATGTAATCATTATGATAAGTTACATATGGATTCTCTTGGTCCACCCAGTAACCAATTCGATCGGTGAATTTACCCCAGAGATCTGTATATTCCCATACACTTTCTTTACATTCTTTATTAAACTTTGCAATTCCATATTCCTCAATTGCCTTTTTTGAATCGAGATTTAATTTCTTCTCTACTTGAAGTTCTACTGGTAGACCATGAGTATCCCATCCGCCCTTCCTCCTAACATGGAATCCTTGCATAGTTTTATAACGAGGTATTGCATCTTTAAAAGCACGAGCCTCGAGATGGTGAATACCTGGCTTACCATTGGCGGTAGGAGGACCTTCATAGAACACATACTCCCCTTTCGGTGAATCTTTCTCTAAGCTTTTATTAAAAATATTATTCTCTTTCCAGAATTCTAAAATTTTTTCTTCTGCTTGAGCTCTTTGTGATTTATTATTTTCTTCGTTCATGTTTATTTAATTAATTTATAAAAATAAAAACTCGTCCACATACAACAACATAGTTGTTATACAAGGACGAGTTTCTTTTGAAACGCGTGGTACCACCTTTGTTTCTCTTGCAAAAGCAAGACTCATTTATAGGGCTCTACTCATCTTTCGATTTTCTTCCCAATGTATGCCTGTCATTTATGACTAAGGCGAAGATTGATAGTCTTCATTACATATACTTAAAATATACCATTAAATCATTAATTTGCAAGAATTACATCCTCTCTGGAATTTCAATTCCAAGGAGCCAGAGGCCGTTCTTCATCGTTTGATAAAATGCTTTTACAAGATTCAAATTATAAACCATGTATTTATTCTCCTCTTTTAATATCTGAGTATTCCCATAGAAAGAATTGAATTCGCTGGCAAGCTCTGTCAGGTAAGTAGTGATATGATGAGGCTCAAGTAAATCATAAGAATGCTCTACTACTTCAGAGAATTGATAAAGCTTCTTTTCTAAATCAGTAATTTCTTCTGGAATTTCTTTTCTATTTTCCAAAATAAAACTCTCTGCTTTTTTAATTATAGAATTCGCACGGACTGCAGTGTACTGCAAGTAAGGACCAGAATCTCCTTCAAAAGAAATAGACTTCTCTTGGTCATAAATAATATCTGAACCAATAGAAGATTTGAGTATGGAATATTTAAGAGCCGAAACTCCTACTTGCTCTGCTATCTTTTTCTTTTCCTCTTCACCAAATTCTCTTTCAGACATCTTCTCGTAAACCATATCCATAGAATCACGAAGTAGAGATTCACCTGTTATAATGTTCCCTTTTCGTGAAGACATCTTACCACTTGCAAGCTTCATCATTCCGTGAGTTATATGCTTCATTCTACTTTCCAACTCTGGATGCATTAACGAAATAGCTTTCTGAACTACCTTCATATACTCAGCCTGTTCTATAGCTGTAGTTATTATAGATATGTCAGGATTTTCTTTCTCAAATTTTGAAATAGTTAGACCTATCTCTTTCGTCTCGTAAGTAGGTAGACCTTGAGAGTTTATAAATACTCTAGTATGAAGTTTTTTGTCATAATTCTCTCCATGGAAAACTATTGCTCCGTTAGATTCTTCAAAGATACTTTGAGAGTCCTCAGCACTTACAGCTTTACCGACATTCTCTCGGACTATCTTCTCCCCTATTTTTGCCATATCACTCTCAAAGAAATAATGATTGAACTTTGTTCCAAGAATTTTATAAATTTCCTCAAAAGCTTCTAGTGTTACTTTTCTTCCCCAGTCATAAATTTTATTTATTTCTTCATCACTCTTCTCATAAATCTTTTTATTTATTTTTTCGATTTCTTTCTTAATATTTTCATCTGTATCATAGAGGTTACTTCCTTCTGAATAACATCTACCTATGTACTGAGCTAAAGATGATACACCCCCACCCTCGCCCTCCCCCTTATCAAGGGTGAGGGAATGAAGAGGATTCTTCATAATTCCATATATAGCCTTTGCTACATGAGGCCCCACATCTCCTTGATAGTTAGCTCGAATAGTCTCTGCACCAGAAGCCTCTACTATACGTGAAATAGATTCACCGATAGCGTTCGCCATTAGGTGGCCTATGTGGAATGGCTTGAAAGGATTTGGATCAGTATACTCTACCATCACTTTCTTACCCTTAAGTTTTTCATTCTTCCCCCAATCTTCTCCCTTATCTAAAATTTCCTCAATACTTCCTTTAAAAAATTCTTTAGATAAATAGAAATTTATAAACCCTGGACCAGCAACTTCTGTTTTATTCAAACCCCCTCCTACCTCCCCCTTGTCAGGGTGAGAAATCAAATTCCTTAATTCAGAAACTATCTTTTCTGCTAATTCTCTGGGATTTATTTTTAATTGCTTGGCACAAACCATCGCTACATTCGTAGAATAATCTCCATTCTTTAAATCATCTGGATGCTCAATATTAAAAGACGCATCTCCTTCTATTCCAAGATTTTTTAAAACTTCTTTTATTAAATTTTCTATTTGTTGTTTCATTTTAAATTATCCACCCCGTCATCTGATTACAGAGTCCACCCCTAAAGAGGGGAATTAATTGCGGCCAGTGCTTCCAAAGCCTTGTTCTCCACGAACTGAGTCAAGGAGGTCACTACTCTCTACAATATCACAATCTTCGAACTTTTGTATAATCATCTGAGCAACCTTATCCCCCTTCTCTATTACAACTTCTTCATCTCCTGTATTAAATAAATTGAAGAATATTTCACCTCTATAACCAGCATCGATGACTCCACCCATAGTTTTAAGACCTTTATTAAAGGCGATGCTAGATTTGTCCCAAACGAGACCAACAAAACCTAGAGGTATTTCGACAGAAACCCCAGTACCTATCTTGTGTTTTGATTTAGGTAAAAAGGTAACTGATTCTATCGCATAGAAATCTATCCCCGCATCTCCAGGATGACCCTTTGTTGGTATTTTAGAATCCTCTCTTAATTTTTTGATTTTGATTTTCATTTTATTTTAAAACTTTTTTAACTTCTTTATAAACCATTTCATGAATTTGTTCACGGGAAAGAATTTCTCCTTTTAGAGAACAATCTATTTTACTCCAATTAGGTTGAGTTTTCGCAAGCCACAATGCACTCTTAATAGAATTCTCCATAAACTTTTCATCGGCTTCGTGCACATCTTTATTCTTCTTCAAATATTTTCTCTTCATCTGACTACTTTCTCTGTCATTAAGAAGTTTCATTACTATCTGTATGGGTAAACTTAGATACAAAGTAAGGTCTGGCTTTGGAATTCCAAATTCTTCATACTCCATCTGATTAAGCCATTTTATAAAACTAATTCTTTTCTTTGTGTCATTTATCTTTCCACCTTGGTGAATCTGATTCGCAGAGACATAACGATTTGCAACCACCACATATCCATCCTTTAGCCACTTCTCCATTTCTGTTTTTGATTGCCATCTATCTGCAGCATAGAGAACAGAAGCAATTTTTGGATGAACATTGATGAAATTATAATATTGCTCCGAGAGGCAATGACCCACAAAAGCCCCAAAGAAATTCTTATAATATTCGGGGAAATCTACAACCTTCACTTTGTATCCATCCTTTTTAAGTCTTTCTGTAAGATAAGCCACTTGTGTTGCTTTTCCACTTCCATCTGTCCCGTCTATTACAATAAGTTTGCCTTTTTGTTTTTTCATAATTATACGCCAATTATACCTAAATAAATTTAATTTCCAAAATGGAAACAACCTTAGCCATGGCTAAGGTTGTTTCCATTTTATTTAAAAGGTATAATACAATAATATGTCTATTGTAAGTGAAATATTAGAAGAACTTTGGAATACAGAACTCAACTATAAGGGAGTACGAGTAAATATCTTTGGTATCCCCCGTTTTAGTAAGTACCCGAAAAAAAGTGTACAAGTAACAATAAATCGCTTAAGAAAAAATGGGGTTATTGAAAAGGAATTAGCGGGGATAGTATTATCAAAATACGGGAAAGAATACGTTAAGAAAAAATTTGATTCTTTAAAACAATTTGATAAACCAGAAAATACTTCAAAAGATAGAAATTTACTTGTAATGTTTGATGTACCGACCGAGAAAAAACATCAAAGAGAATGGTTGAGGTGCCATTTGAAAAAGTTTAACTATGTTATGGTTCAGAAAAGTACTTGGGTTGGACCATATCCGCTTCCAAAAGAATTTTCTAAATATCTAAAAGAAATAAAACTCGATAACTGTATTAAAACTTTTAAATTAGATAAACCCTATAAATAAAACATAGAAACAAAATATAAAAAGGAAACACTTTCTGCCATGGCAGAAAGTGTTTCCTTTTTATACCTTCTATTTTAGAGATCCAACTATATTAATTCTTTATAAATTTCTGGTTTAAATCTTCGCAAATATTCTAAACCTTTTGAGAGTATCTTATCTGTGCTGAAATTATATTCCTTTGCTAAGCTTATAATCTTTTCTTCTGCTTCTTTCACCCCCTCTTCTTCTGAAACCATAAGCTCAATCTCGCAAAGATTGTAACCGAAATCTAACTCATCAATATCTATAATAAATTCCCTGTATTTATATTCAGCTCGTTTTGTTTTATATTCTATGATAACTACAAAATTTTGTTTTATAAATTCTTCTAGATTATCTGTCTTAAAATAATTCTCTATCTCTTTCCTGTCTTCTATTTCAGTATTCACTCCACGAGATTTTCCTAGCTTTAATTCGAAATTACCATTTCGATTTCTTAGCCTTACTTTATCTTTCATAAGTCTATAATCTGGATAATCATAATAAACATCATGATTAATCTTATCGCCAACAAACATAGCTTCTTTTAATAATGCTTTCAATTGCTCTTCTGTTGGCTGGAATTTCTTTTCAACTTCTATCATTTTATTTTCCTCTCAATATCTTATCCATTCTTATTGCGAGCTTTACCATATCAGTTTCTTTTCTTCCTCTTGTAGTTTCAGCACAAGTTCCAAGACGGATTCCAGATGGATCCATAGGAGAGCGTGGGTCACCAGGGATTGTATTCATGTTTACTATTATTCCAGCTTTTTCAAGCTTTATACTTGCGTCCTTTCCGGGAATTCCTTTTCCCTCCATCCATGTATCCATAAGGATAAGGTGTGAATCTGTACCACCTGAGATGATGTGCCATCCTAGTTTTTGTAATTCTTTCGCAAGAACTTTAGCATTCTTAACTACTTGTTTTGCATACTTTTTAAAAGCTGGTGAATCTGCTTCTTTGAGAGCTACGGCGACCGCTGCGATACTATTCTCGTGTGGACCTCCATATAGACCAGGGATAATCATTTTATCTATTTTCTTATCAAATTCTCTTGCATCTTTTTTAACAAATATAAGTGCATGTCTTGGACCACGAAGAGACTTGTGGGTAGTAGTCACCACAGAATCAGCATAAGGGAATGGAGATGGATAAGCACCACCAGCGACGAGCCCTGCGAAGTGAGACATATCTACGTGAAGAAGAGCCCCGCACGCGTTGGCAATCTCTCTAAACTTTTTGAAATCTACAATACGAGGATATGCAGTAAATCCACAGACAATAATATCCGGCTTTTCTTGTATTGCTATTTTTTTAAGAGCTTCATAATCTATAACTTCTTCTTTACCTAATTCATACTGAATAGGTTTCCAAATCTTGCCTGTCATTGAAGCTGGATGACCATGAGTAAGGTGACCACCTGAAGAAAGTTTCATTCCCATTATCTTTCCTCCGATTGGTATGAGGGCAGAATAAACTGTAAAGTTCGCAGGACTTCCTGAAAGGGGCTGTACATTCACATGCCAAATATCTTTGGATGTTTGGTCCTGAGATTTTGAAGCGAATGGACCATCTCCTTTCAATTTGAAAAGCTTGAGAGCACGCGCCATACAAAGTAACTCTACTTTATCCACAACCTGATTTCCTCCATAATATCTTCTTCCAGGATACCCTTCCGCATACTTATTCGTAAGTTTAGAACCAAGAGCCTTCAAAACATCATCAGAAACAATGTTTTCTGAAGCAATTAAATTCACAACACTTTTCTGCCTCTTCTCTTCCTCTTTTATAAGTTTTTCTATTTGTTTGTCTTTCATAGAATTTGATTTTGCAAATCACGTCGCGCACGTCGAATTGGTGTGACGCATTAGATTAGTAATACCCTGATTTTATCACATTTGGCAAAAAAGAAGAAAAGGTTATAATTAACATATGAGAACATATTTAGATATAGTAAAAAATGTTTTAGAAAATGGTAAAAAAGTTTCTACTAGACAAGGTACCCCTGCTTATACTATAGCCGGAGCTATATTTGAGCATGATATGTCAAAAGGTTTTCCATTATTAACTACAAAAAAGGTACCATTTCGTTTAATAGCTAATGAGTTAGAATTCTTTATAAATGGAATAACAGACAAAAAATGGTTACAAGATCACAATAATCACATTTGGGATGAATGGGCAAAACCTCAAAAAGCTCCTTATGGACATGATGAAGAATCCAAAAAGAAAATGCTAGAGGAACGCGACCTTGGTCCTATATATGGATTTCAATGGAGACACTTTAATGCACCATATGAAAGTTATGATACAGATTACACTGAAAAAGGAATAGATCAATTAAAGAAAGTTATAGAAACTTTAAAAACAAATCCTCGAGATAGAAGAATGATCGTTAGTGCTTGGAATCCATTACAATTTGGAGAAATGGGATTACCTCCTTGTCACTATGCTTTTCAAATAACTACAATAAATGGGGAACTGAACCTTTTATGGAACCAAAGATCAGTAGATACAATGCTTGGTCTTCCTTTCAACATCGCAAGCTATGCTCTATTATTACATTTATTAGCAAAAGAAACTGGATTAAAAGAGGGTAAGCTAGTAGGATTCCTAGCAGATGTTCATATTTTTGAAAATCACGTAGACGGAGCAAAAGAGCAATTATCTCGCAATCCAGAAACATATCCTCTATCAAGTATAGAAACAGAGAATTGGAAATCTATCTTTGACTGGCATGCAGAAGATACTAAAGTTTTAAATTATCAAAGTTATGATAGAATTCCTTTTGAAATAGCAATATAATTTATGATTCTATCTATAATATCAGCCATTGCAAATAATAATGAAATTGGGAGGAAGAATGAACTTCTATGGAATTTGCCTATCGATATGAAGCACTTCAGAGAGACAACTTCTGGTCATCCTGTCATAATGGGACAAAGAACTTTTGAATCTCTAGGAATAGGTCCAGATGGTAGACCGGGGAAACCTCTCCCAAACAGAAGGAACATAATACTTACTCTCGATAAAGAATTTAAAAGAGAAGATACTGAGGTAGTCTACTCACTTCTAGAATTAGACAAATTATTGAAAAATACAACAAAAGAAGATGATGAGCTATTTGTAATAGGTGGCGGACAGATATACAAACTTTTTATAAACAAAGCAGACCGATTATACATAACACACGTGGATGCAGACTTTCCTGATGCTGATACATTCTTCCCTATTATAGAGAAAGATATATGGAGAAAAGTATCTGAAAACAAATATAACAAAGATGAAAATAATATTTACGATTGCAATTTTGTAATTTACGAAAGAATTAACAAATAAATTAAATGTGCTAAACTAATACCATGATTTTATCTGATACAAAAATTTTAGAAGAAATAGAAAAGAAAGATATAGTTATAACCCCTTTTGATATATCAAACATGGGTAGTAATTCTTATGACGTTCACCTAAGTAAACATTTCGCTCAATATATAGACAAAGAAATAGATGCAAAGAAACACAATGAAATCCGAGAATTCGAGATTGGAGAAGAAGGGTTCGTCCTTATGCCTGGCCAATTATACCTCGCTTCAACTATAGAATACACAGAGACTCACAAGCACGTACCTTACCTGGAAGGTAAATCTTCTACTGGTAGACTCGGTATCGATATCCACGCAACAGCAGGAAAAGGTGATGTAGGATTCTGTGGATTTTGGACTCTTGAAATTTCTACTAGTATCCCTGTCCGTATATATCCAGGAATGCCAATCGGCCAACTTATATACTATGTAGTAGATGGAGAAGTGGAAAGACTTTATAGCAAAAAAGCAAATGCTAAATATAGTTATCAAGAAGCTAAACCAAAAGAATCAATGATGTGGAAGAATTTCTAAAAATAAAATAAATCCTCCATTAATGGAGGATTTATTTTACCAATCTATCGGTGCTTGTTCTAACTTAACATTTACATATCTTTCTAATCCATTAGAGACTATTTTCATTACTACACTTTCTCCTATTTTTTTATTCCTTATTAGAGTAGCGAATTCATTGTTCGTATCCACCTTCACTCCATCCACAAGGAGGATCACATCCCCTTCTTTTAACCCGGCCTTTTCTGCTGGAGAACCTGTTATAACAGCTGGCTCAGTTTCATCCTTACCTTTTTTTATAAGAATTCCATAATTAAATGTCAATTTAAAATTTTCTTTTATTAAATCTGTTACTGGTATATATCTGATACCTACATAAGGACGGATAATCCTTCCCGTCTTCTCAACTGAGCTTATAACATCCTTCACACTATTTATAGGTAATGCAAATCCTATATTAGAAGAATCTTCTGCCACTGCCACATTAATACCCACCACTTCACCTTTCAAATTTAGCAATGGGCCACCAGAATTACCCTTGTTTATGGCGGCATCAGTTTGAATCACTTCATCCAACTTCTCTGATAATCCATATTTATTCCCTGCTACTATAGAACGGGAGAGACCAGAAATAACACCAGATGAAACTGTATTCTTAAATTCACCCAAAGCATTCCCGATAGCCACTACACTTTCTCCAACTTCTATTTGATCTGAATTAGACAATAGAAGGTATGGCAGACCTGTAGCGTTTATCTTCACAAGAGCAATATCCATAACACTATCTTCTGCTAAAACAGTCGCGTCAAATTCCACACCATTATTAAGCATGACTTTGTATTTCACATCTTTCTGACTCACCACATGCTTGTTTGTAACTATTAAACCAGAAGAATTGACCAGGAAACCAGAACCACTGCCGACTTGCTTCCACTCTGTACCATCTGGAGTCTTCACTTCTTCTTTTGTATAAAGATTAGGAATTGGATTACCCTTCTCGTCCTTCGTATAATCATACTTATAAGTTGTTATGAATTTCGGAACTTCTCTAAGAAGAATTATAGAAACTACAGCTGGCTTAGCCTTCCTAACTGCATTTACAACGCTCTCCTCTTCTTCCACCTGGTCTTCATCTTCTACCTTTATGGGGATAAGACTTCTAATTTCATCAATATCTAGCCTAACCTTTTCATTATTAGAATTATTATTAGCTAAAATATTCTCTACGTTAGAATCTTTTGGTAAATTAACAGCCAAAAACTCAAAAACCTTAAAACGAAAGTGCCAAAGCAAACTGAAAATAATCACCAAGGTTATAAATACAGTAAAAATACTTATTAAGATATTATTAATAAGCGGTTTTGATATAAAATTTTTTATCATTAAAATAGACTTCTTCATATTTTATCTAACTACAAAGAATCCTAACACCATTCCTACAAAATTCAAAATTGTGTGTGATATAGATATTAAAACTAAATTTGGATACTGATAATACATCCATGCAAAACCAACCCCTGCGATAAAGGTGAACGGCAATACAAAAGTAGCATTGAGATAAATAATATGAATCAAAGCAAAAATACAAGAATTGAGCAGTATTATAAAAACAGGATTCTTAAAGGCTCTACGAAGCATGTTCATAAGAATTCCACGGAGAGCAACTTCTTGCAGTATACTTATAGGTATAAATAGTAATAGGAATTTTGCATTCCTCCACCATTCAAACATAGAAGTTTGATTAGAGATCTCATAAAGCCAGAAGAGAAATCCGACACTTGCTACTGTAAATACAGAATAAGGGATAAAATCTTTCATAAAATCTCTACTCACACCCATATCTCTAAAGGACCATTTGGCACGTCTCACAATTCCATAAAGCAAAACAGAAACTATAAAGAGAACAACTATTCTCAAGTCACCAGGAAATACACCATAATACAAAAGTAGTACTGGTGTAATATAAAGATAGAGTATCTGTACCCAGACAAGCTCCTTTTGCTTCTTTGAATTTCCGACTAATTCATCTTCCATTATTTAATTATACCTTGTAGCCAAATTTTTTACAAAAATTTAGTCACAAGGTATAACTTATACTGATTATTCATATCTTAGTGCTTCTATTGGATTTAGATTTGCGGCTCTGCGAGCAGGATAATAACCAAATACTATTCCAATAAATGCTGAAACACCGAAAGCAAGGAACACTGAAGAAATAGAAACTTGAGCTTGAAGAATTCCTAGCTTAGTAACTCCAAATGATATGAGCCACCCGAGGATAACTCCGATAACTCCACCTATAAACGTAAGCATTGCAGCTTCTATAAGGAATTGTTTGTTTATATCTCTCTTCTTTGCACCGATTGCTTTACGAAGTCCTATCTCTCGAGTTCTTTCTGTAACAGTAGTAAGCATCATATTCATAATTCCAATTCCTCCAACAATAAGTGAGATACTAGCCACCGCGGCGAGAAGCGCAGTGAAAGTACTAGTCACACTTGTAGCCATAGCCATTATGTCAGCTTGATTCATTGTATTAAAATCTAATTTTGTATCATCAGTAATATTGTGTCGGTCCATAAGTAAAGAAGTAATGCTCGTCTGAACTTCAGTAGCAACTTCCTCGTTTGAAACCTTCACATCTATTTGACTTAAATAACGATTCCCCGACAAATATCTTTGCGCTGTAGTATAAGGAATATAAACAGCATCATCACTATTACTAAAACCAGTTCCACCTTTTGCTTTAGCTATACCAATAATCTTATATTGAGATCCGGCTATTCTGATCTTCTCCCCTACTATATCAGTAACTCCAATTCCAAATAAATCATCACGAGCTGTAGACCCGAGAACAGCAACCTTTGCACTGCTTAAAACATTTTGATCAGAAATAAAATTACCTTCATCTATAATTACATTTCTAACTATTGAATAAGAAGATTCGGTTCCTATGATATTTGTATTTGTATTCATTCCATCTCCTACAACTTGCTTTCTGGATGAAACTTCACGAACAACCGACTCTATGTTGTCTACTTCTTTTTTGATAGCATCGGCATCATCTAATGTAAGAGTCTGTGCTCCTCCACGAGAAGCATTTGGACCACTAAAAGATCTCTGTGCTCCTGGCATTATCATTATTAAATTTGAACCGATAGACTCAATGCTTGAAGAAATGGAATTCTTAGCCCCTTGTCCAATAGCCGTCATTGCTATAACCGAAGCAATACCAATAATAATTCCAAGCATAGTCAGTCCAGTACGAACTTTATTTGATTTTAAGGCAGAAAAAGTTTCCTGTAATATATCTTTTGTTTTCATAATTAATTTTGAATATCAATTATTCTCTTCTTATGACTAATAGGATTTTCTGATAATTCACCGTCTCTTATAAATAAAATTCGATCAGCATGCTCGGCTATTTCTTGTTCATGAGTTATGAGAACAATTGTTCTTCCAAGTTCTTTATTTAATCTCTGAAATGTAGCGAGTACAATGTCACCTGTCTTTGTGTCTAGATTTCCAGTTGGCTCATCGGCTAAAATAATAGAAGGATTATTCACCAAAGCTCTTGCAATAGCAACTCTTTGTATCTGACCACCTGAAAGTTGATTCGATAAATGATTAAAATGCGTCTCATCTAGACCAGCTTCTTTTAAGGCAATTCTTGCTCTTTTTTCTCTCTCAATCACAGACACTCCATCATAAATAAGAGGGAGCATAACATTACGGAGAACTGTCGTGCGAGGCAAAAGATTAAAGGATTGAAAAACAAATCCAATATTATCTTTTCTTATATCTGCAAGTTCATCATCAGTTAGTTTTGATACATCTTTATTATCAAGGAAATAAGTACCAGTTGTGGGATTATCTAAGGCTCCAAGTATGTGCATCAATGTCGACTTACCAGAACCAGATGGCCCCATAATAGCCACAAATTCTCCATCAGCAATTGTAAAACTTACACCCTTTAAAGCCTGAAATGGTTCACTCCCAGAGTTATAAGTCTTTGTAATATTTCTTATTTCTATCATATATTAATCATGGGGAACTCTCATGTTGTTACCTGCGCCAGTCTTAGAGCCTGCACCCATAGAACTTAAAATACTAGGAGCAGAAGATGATGATTTAGAAGTAGATGTTCCTGATAATATTTTAGAAACAATAATATCCCCTTCTTCGAGACCAGATAACACCTCTGTTTTAGTATCATCAGAAATTCCTACTTCTATATACTTCTTCTCTAAAGAATTATCATTACTAAGAATCTCTACATAAGATTTTCCATTTTTTGTTTTTATTGAACTACTAGAAACAGTTGGGATATTCTCTTTATAATTAGTAATTATCTCTACACTGACACTCATCCCTGGTTTTATGTTGTTATTATCTTCATTTAATTTTACTTTTACGTTATAAGTAACAACACCTGAATTTACAGTACCGACAGAATCAATCTCTACAACAGTTCCACTCATGATCAAATCAGAAACTGCATCGAAGGTAATACCTACATTCTGTCCAGTTTTAACAGAAGATATATCCACCTCATTTAGAGAGATAACAACAATTTTCTCTTTTGTAATTAAAGTTCCAACACTAGATCCAGACGATTCACCTATTTTTGCTGTTAATGTCGCAATAACACCATCAAAAGGAGCTCTAATAAAACAATCATTATACGCATCCTGCTTTGACTGAAGCGACAGTTCCGCAGATCTTATGTCTAAATCATTTGATAAAGATACGACATTCTCAGTTATTGAATTCTTAGATAGAAGTAAACTATTTACATAATTGTTTGAATCATTAATCCAAGAAGATATATTTGTTCTATTTGAAGCGACTGAACTATCTGTAATTTCAGATGAATCTAAAATAGCATTAAAAGATTCTTCTGTTTTCTTAACAGCGACAGATATAAGCTTAGCCTGTTCGTAAGATTCTATTATCAATTTATTTATTTCTTCATTACTACTAGAAATAGATAAATTCTTATAATTCTTCACTAAAGAGTCAAAACCTTTTTTAGATTTATAAAAACTATTTTCGGCGTCTAAAACTTTACTTCTTACAGAAGATTGTTTATTTAAAATATTTGAGCTACCCAGGAAACCATCTCTATCATAAATAACGTTCATTTCGTCTATCATAATAGTTGTATCCGAAACAAAAGAGGCTACATTACTCCAACCATCACTATAAGACTTCATCAGGGAATTCTTATCCTGTAAAACATTTAATGAATCTACCGATGTAAGCTTCGCGAGTGAAATCTTCGCATTTTCTAGAGCAACTTTTGCGTCCCTAGAATCAACGCTTGCTATTAGCTGACCTCTCTTCACTTCTTGACCAGGAATGACATTCACATAAGTTATATCTCCAGTTGTTTTTGCCTTAAGAGTAATAGTACTAGAGGCCTCTATTTGACCTATCCCAGTAACCACAGTTTGTATATTCCCAATCTTAACTTCTTCTGTAATATAACTTACTTCTGCATTACTATTATTTTTTATTAAAAAATAGATACCTAAAATTAAAATGATTGTTGCAACTCCAATTACAATCTTATGAGATAAGATTAGATTCTTTGCTTTTTGTAACATATATTATCTATTAAATTTATTCTTAATTGAGTCCATATCATCAGGAGAAGGCATAACTCTTATAAGTTTCGCTTCTATCTGACCATCACTATTAGGCTGACCTATCACCACTATAAAAGTATCTATCTCTAAATCACCAATAGAAATACTCTCGCGCATTTTACGAATTTCTGTATTATCATTTATTAAAATAACTTTTTCTATTTTATCTTTATCATCAAGAACCACAACGGAAGATTCATTGTTCTTTATAATCCTACCTATTGCCCCATGTGGGTTTGGTAAATTATCAAAATTATCCATCATCATTTTAGGACCACGAGGCATCATACCAAAGTTCTTTGAATAATTATCCCCCCAATCTCGCCCAAATGAGGCTTTCTCTAATCCTGCATACACCCCAGCTCTAAAAATAAATGAAGCAACAATAATAAACCCTAATAAATAAATAACTGCTTTAAATACCTTTGACTTCAAAATCTTTTTTACACCCAATATTAATTCTTCTTTTTTCATATAATTCCTTTTATAGGATAATTTTATGCTAATAATAATTTACTTTTAAATTGATTTACCAATTTTTGAACCGATGTGAATAAAACAAATAGCAAGAATAAAGATATTCCTAGACTTACAACAGGGATCGAATTAACTAATGACAAAATAAATTCTTTAAAATATGATGCGACGAGAGAACTATCAGAAAAGATTAGAGATAGATATTCGTAAAAACCCTTACCTGAGAATTCTATTATTAAATTATTAACAGATGGAAATAATAAGAAAAGCGATGCAACTCCAACCACAGAATGACCCCATGTCTTTAGCTTGTACGTTCTGTTTTCTCGCTTCTTAATAGATAACCATATACTATGAGAAAGCTCCATTTCTGGATTATATAAAGCCTTCTGGAATGATTCCTTTAATTCACTGTTCATATTTAGTTTATACGATGGCTAGTGAAAACTTGGTGCAGTACACCTGTTGTTTATTACTCCATCATTTCTTTTAATTTAATAATAGCCCTTCTGTGCCAACTTTTAACAGTATTTAAAGGTTTACCCAAAGTCTCCCCTATCAGAGCAAAAGTCATCTCTTCCTGATAATATAGAATCAGAACTTCCTTATAATTAGATGGTAACTTTGCCAACAGGCTATCCAGAAATTCCTTATCTTCTAATTTCTCCATAGCTTCATTAGGTAAGATAGTCTCATCCTTCAAAGTCTCTGTATACTCCTCATCGTCACTATTCATATCAGAAAAAACTGGGATCTTCTTCTTCCTTAGATAGTCTGTAATGGTGTTGCGAGTTATTGTAAAAAGCCAGGTCTTAAAACTTGATTTAGAAACATCAAACTTGCCCATATTCTTCCAAACTTTTATGAAAACTTCTTGAGTGACGTCTGTCGCATTATCTAAACCGACAAATCGAGCTGAGAAATTATAAATATGAGATGTATACCTATCAATTAAAACACGAAGAGCATCCTCCTCCCCGTCGTTGTATTTAATTATCAGTTCCTCGTCCGTATCGTTCATAATAATACTATACTACTAAAACAAAACCTCTCAAACTTAAACCTCCCCTACCCCTCCTTGTCAGGAAGGGGTCCACCTCCCCTGACAAGGGGAGGTGGGAGAGGTTTATCTCTTATTATAATCCGGATGTTCTTCTTTTATAGAAAGTAAATAATTCGCATGACGAGACATCGCAAAGAGTAGAGACGAGAGACGATTCATATACGCTATCGTGTTTTTATTTAAAATTTTTATCTTTTCTTCTCCTACTGCCACCAATCTTCTTTCTGCTTTCCTTGCCAATGTCCGAGCATAGTCGAGTGAAGAACTAACAACACTCCCCCCAGAAATAGTAAAGGAATTTATCGGAGGGAGAACCTTCCCTATCTCTTCAATTATCTTTTCTATTTTAGTAACTTCCTTTTTAGATACTGACATTTTAGAGCCCCCAACTTCAGCTTGAATAACAAAAATATTCTGCTGAATGTCTAAAATTATAGAAGAATATAATAATTCTTTTTTACCTATTTTTAATTTACTTTTTTTCTCAAAAGGAACTTGGTCAATCTCACAATAAACCTTCACTAGACCAAGATAAGCATTGAGCTCGTCTAAGACCCCCAATGCTTCTATAATATTAGAACTTTTAGAAATTCTACATTGATCGCAATGATAGAGGGTCGTTGTACCACTATCCCCCTTGCCTGTATATAAAATATTATTAGATTTTTTAATTTTCTTTTCCATGTATTTAGATTATATCATGCAAATATATAAAATTAACTACCTCTTGACTAATAGGTCTTAAAAATGTATTATATAAATAAATCAATAAAGTTTTAACCAAAAAATACAAAAAAATGGTAGGGAAAAAATCATCCAATCACATTGTGATTGTGAGCAAAAAAGAAGACACTCGTGAGTATCGTGAAAAAAAGAGAATGGAAATACTATCACAAAAACCTCACGCAATTATCTTGTTTATCTTTATTACCCAAAAAAATTACGAGAAAACACTCGAAAACTACAAAAGAACCCACAAGAATGCAAAAATTATTAATGAGTAAATAATAATTCTTATATTCTTAATAAAAATAAAACCCCAGAAATATCTGGGGTTTATTTTTTACCTTGAATCCCTATGAGTTCCTATGGCTTCCTTTATATTCTTATATCCATCTTTTTTAAGAAGTTCTGTTAGCTCTTTATTTATATTCCCTACGACACTTGGACCTTCATAAACCATGCCGGTTATCATTTGAACGAGTGTTGCACCTCTCTTGATCTTCTCGTAAGCACCCTTGCCGTCAAACACCCCTCCACATCCTATTATTATAAATCGGTCTTTGTATTTCCTATATATAGCACTGATGAGAACGTTGGTCATTTTCTCTGTAGGTTTACCACTGAAATTACCCTTACCGGCCTTATCTATCTCTTCTTTTATGAAAAATTCATTCTTTCTATCTTTTACCAGATTTGAAAAGATAAGTCCTTTTATAAATTTATAATTAGAAGCGATTTCTGTTAAAGCTAATGTCTCCTCTATATTCTTCTCTAAATACATTTTGATAAAAACAGGGCGTTTGATGTCGAGACTTGATAATTTATCTAAGAGAAAAATAAGTCCATGAGGAGTATCAAACTTGTCACTTAAACCATCTGCATTTATAAGATTGGGGCAACTTATGTTTAGCTCATAGTAGTCAAAATAATCAAACATAAGCACCTTCTCAAAAGAAGAATGGACATCCCCTATCATTTCGTTTATATCTCTATATATTTTATTTGTAGAACCTATACTTATACCTAAGGGTAAAGACTTCTTCTGTTTACCAACTTTTAATAAAACCTTGTCTATTCCTTCATTCTTAAATCCCTTATTTACAAGAAGAGATTTGGATTTTGGTAGTCTACCTAGCATAGGACTAGGATTACCAGTATATGGTAAATTCGTGATTGTTCCGATGGTGTTAAAACCAAAACCGACTGATGGCAATATCTGTATTAAATCTGCATCATAATCAAATCCAGCAGCTAGTCCTAACGGATTAGAAAAATGTATATCTAATACATCCTGAGATAAAACACTATTATCATAACGAAAAATTATCTTCATAAAACACTTAAATACACAGCACTTACCAGCTCGATTGCCCATTTTCAAAAAGAAAACATGAACCTTGTCTGCTGGGTACAGAAAGAGTATTGGCTTAAGTATGTTCTTATATAAAAACTTAATCATATATTTATATTATAACCCAACGAGAATCATTTAGGAAATTATTCTACTTGAAAAAATACAAAAATAGTATAAGATATGTGAAAATAATGTTATTTACGAAAACAAAGAAAGGGGGCTTTTATCAACACAATTAGAAATTTTACCATAGGATTCTTGACTCATCAGATATTTATTAAAATCTGTTGGTATGTCATTGGCGCTATTGTTATTTACTTTATTATCTTTCCCTTTGATTTCATTTTTATGTTTATATTAAGTGGACTAACTAGCTTTAGTCTATTAAAAATATACGACAAAAAAGAAATTGATTGGGTTAGAATTGAAGCTTTTAAGGAATCACAAGGAACATCTAGTGATTTTGATGAAGAGCATAATTTAATAACAAAAAGAATAGAATTTCTAAAGAAAAAAAGTAGTTTACTCTTAGCAGCATTTTTTGTTGGATACGATCCAACATTTACTACTATTTACTTTAGAAAAGGGCATCACAAATGGAATAGATTTTCTTCTCCAAGAATATTTGGACTGTATTTATTTAGCTTAACAATTTCAAGCACAATAATGTACAACTATATTCTTGTATGGATAAAATTTATTTCTTTTATTTTACAAAAACCCACATAGTCTAGAAGACTATGTGGGTTTTATTTTTTTTAAAATACTATTTATTAGATTTAATTTCCTCTATTTTCTTTGCTACTTTTAAAACATTCCTGAAGAGCATCGCGACAGTCATGGGGCCTACTCCTCCTGGCACAGGAGAAACAAAGCTAGCCACACCAGTCACTTCATCTAGATCAACATCACCTACAATACCAGAACCCGACTCGGATGATCCTGCATCTATTATAACAACACCTTCCTTCACCATACCCCCTTTTATATATTTACCTTTGCCGATTGCTGATATTACAACATCAGCTTCTTTAAGTATCTCTTCCTTCCTTTCTGTTTTACTTCGTAGGTTTTCTACGTTAAGATTGCGAAGGCCAAGCAGAGCAGAGACGGGCCTGCCTACTAGTGGACCCTGACCCATCACAACTATTTTCTTTTCTTTTAAATCAAGATCAAGTGAATCGATCAATGCCATACAAGCAAGAGCTGTGGGGAAGCCTAAATATGAATCACCAGCATAGAATTTATCACTAGAAACAGTCCCCAGGCAATCCACATCTAGTAATGGATCGACAGTATCGAGAACCCTTTGCTGATCTAAACCCTCTGGTAATGGGAGCTGGATTATAATTCCACACATGTTCTCTATATTATTCAACTTTTCTATTTCTTTAATTAAATCTTCTGTAGTTATATCCGAAGAGAAAAAAGCTTCATGAAAATTAATACCTAACTGCAGAGCCCTCTCCCTCTTCATATTTACGTACTGCAAAGAAACAGGATTATCACCCACTAAGACATCACAGAAAATAGGCTTGAAAGGAAGATTAGCAACCTCTTCTTTTATTTCCTCCAGAATTTTCTTACTTATTTTCCTCCCATCAATTATTGTAGTTTCTACTAACATAAGATAAATATAACATATTTTGAGACATTAGGAATATTGCGGATAAAATACAAAAAACCCAAGCTTCTATTTAAAATCAAAACAGCATTAGCTTCTTCTCTCTCTTCCACCCTTTTATTTCTGTTTCTCTTTGACGAGACTCTCTTAGGGTTTCAAATTCTTCTTTATATTTCAAAACTACTGGTCTCCTTATTTTAGTATAATGTGCTCCTGATTTAGAATTATTGTGCTGGTCTAATCTCCTCTCTAAATTATTAGTAGAACCAACATATAAACTTTTATCTGCACATTCTAAAATATAAGTGAAATACATAGAGATATTATACCTCATCACCTTTAAATTGTTGAGATGATAAACTTTACAAATTAAATAAAAAATGTTATAAAGAAGAAAAATTTTCTAATATTCATTTAAAATAAATAATCATGTTAGCAAAAGAAGAATTGAAGGTCGGTCTATTAATTTGGTGGAATGCAAGTAGATATATGAGGTCATGGAGTTGCCCTTGTGTTATAACTTTTGTTGATTTAGAGAAAAATTCATTTAAGGTTATCTCTTTTGATGATTTTGAAGAAACTGATGGTCTGCTTATTAGTCGCTCTGAAGGAGGAGACAAATCATCTCTGACTGAAATGTTTATTTGCAAAAAAGATAAGGCTCAAAAATACTTGGATAATAAGAAAAAAGAACTTCTTTCTGAAAAAAAAGAACTTGAGAAAAAAATATCTACAATCGATAAAAACCTCAAATTATATGATTGTAGCTTAGAGGAAGTTGTAAAAAATATTATTCAAGGTTCAGCCAAAGAAATTTCTATTAATTAAGATTGTTAGCAATTATTATTTTTAAAAAACCATGCCAAAATAACATGGTTTTTTATTTTGATGACGCATGTGGAGCAGTCCACATACTTCTGGCACAAAAAAATCGCTACACTCTTTTTTACTGCCAGACCTGGACCACGAGTACGTTTCTCGAACCTTACCCCGTAGGCGATTTAGATGAATCGCAGGTTCAGTATACCTTTCATGTTATTTTAAATTAACATTTAAAATAACACGAAAGGTCTTCTTGTTCAGGACGTGAGGTGTGCAGATACCTCACTTCTGGCATCAATTTAAAAACTCACATATGAAATGTGAGTTTTTAAATTGCTGAGCGTCTCGAGTTGGAACCTTTTGGTTCACTCTACCCCATAAGGTCATTTTTACTACTTGTATAATATCGCAATGACGTATCTCGGGCGACTATTAATTTAATAAGTTATCTATTTATTTCTAATAAATGACAAAGCACGGCATCAAGATACATTTTTAACTGAACAATATGACCCCTTATTGAAGAAACGCTATTTGTATGTGCGGAAGTAGACCCAGATGTGTAAACAGTCCTAGCTAATCCAGCAACAGCCTCTTCCCCTAATTCAATAGGAACAACACTAGAAATGGCAATATCCTTTTCATCTTTTGAACTACCTCTTTGATTAAAGATAAACAGAACCTTTTGTTTCATTGTTGGTTTATTGCAATTAATTTCTAGTTTAAAATCTTTACTTCGTTCAACTTCAGTATCAGGAGCTAGTCGCCCCAAAACTTCTCGCAAAACTTCTCTTAATTCGTGGACTGTTCCCTTAAAAGAAGTTTTATTTGGATCGTTTATATCTATTAAAAGTTGAATGTAAGATGCTGCAATCGCAGAATCAATTTTGTATAAAGTTTTGTGTATTTTATTTTCGACTTCTGAAAAAACATATAAGGGTTTATCTTTAATAGCTACATCAGACACAGAATATTCTTTCTGGATTTCAAGTTCTAAAAATTTTTTCTGAATTTTTTTTATTAAATCAATATAACAAAAACGACTACTTCTTTTAGAAGAAATATTCTGTAGAGTTTCAAAATACCCATCTAAAACTATTGTTTCAAGTTTTTTCTCTAAAATAGAAGGTCTAAGTTCTCTAAAATAATTAAACATAAAATTCTTTACTTCGGTTAACTCTTTAGAACTATTAACATGCTGAGTTTTAGATTTCCTAAGTAAAATATCAAGTTTTTTTAAGGCTTGACTAAATTTAACCCAAGGATTTATTATGTTTTGGACTATTTCATCCATAATTATTTATGTTTCTTTTTTGAAATTGTTTTTTGAGGTTTACTTTTTTTTGCTTTTATGGCTACAACATTACCACCAGGAAGGTTATGCGCAATTAGATTATAACCAACTGGATTTAATTTATAAACTCCAGTTTCAGAAGTCGGATCAAAATATCCTGAATTTCTTGCATTTCTTAAAGTATAGATTGGTTCACCTTTAGGTAATTCGAATCCTGCCTGTTTAAAGTATTTTGTAATATCTTCAGAATTAATAGTTTCCTTTCTTTCTGCAAGTGGAGCAACCTCAGAAAGATAATAAGCAACTAAAGCTACCATCTGGATAGCTGTTTTAGGTTGTTTTTCTTCCTTTAAACTTCTTATATCCTTTATTGTAGAAGATACAGAAACCTCTTCCGGTTTATTTTGAAATGGTGAAGTTCTATCTACTGGGGTAATATTAAATTGAGACACAGACTCACTTATGACACTTTTCAAACCAAGTCTATTAAAGACATAATCAAGAACCCTCTTTTTTTCTTCTATTTCAAGAGAATCTAAGGCCTCAAATATTTGTTTAATTGATTCAAGCTCTTTATCCATAAAATTTATAAACTTACACTAATAATATTAAGAGTTCGATGCATTTCGAGCAATGCACGAGCTGGCTGCCAGACCTGGACTCGAACCAAGATAACCTCCTCCAGAGGGAGGTGTCCTACCATTAGACGATCTGGCAATATATAAATTAAAGAAAAAGAGTATCTATCCAAAGAACAAAACTATAATCCTTTAATCTCACAATATTACCATAAAATTATAAAAAAGGTAGGTTTGAAATATATTAACATTTGGGTTACAATATCATTTATATGACTACAAAAATAGAACCAAAATTTAGACCCAAAAATTTAACAATAAAAGATATTCAGGAAGGTTGCGTAACTCTCACAAATAACAACGAAGAAGAGACAAAGCTTTGTATGATTCAAGAAGAATTTAGACAAGGTCTCGATATTGTTAGTGAAATGACCCCATCTGTAACTTTCTATGGATCTGCTAGACTAGGAGAAAACCATCCTTCATATAAAGCTGCGGAGAAGCTCGCTTATCGAATATCCAAAGAATTAGGATACATTATATTATCTGGTGGAGGACCTGGAATAATGGAGGCTTCAAATAAAGGTGCATATGATGCAGGAGGAAGATCAGTAGGGCTCTCAATAAGACTTCCTAACGAGCAGAAAACAAACCCTTATGTTACAGATGAAATTCCATTTTATTTCTTCTTTGCTAGACAAGTAACTATGTCTTACTGTACCGAAGTTTGCATATTCTGTCCTGGAGGTTTTGGAACATTCAATGAATTATTTGAAATACTTACACTTCAACAAACAGGGAAACTCGGTAGAATACCTGTCATATTATTCGGATCTGATTTTTGGAATCCTGTAGATAAAATGATAAAAGAAGTTCTGTTAGATAAATTTAATACAATAAATGAAAAAGATACCGATCTTTATACTATAACAGATGATGAGGATGAGATATTAAAAATAATATCAAACAGTAGACTTCGTGACGGAGAGGATGCATTGAAATAATAAATATAAAAGAGCCGAGACCACAAGGTCTCGGCTCTTTTATATTTATTATTTAATCTTTTTCTTATCCCTAAGCTCTACTGAGCCGGGCGAAAATAATTGTACTCAATTATTTTTTAGTCAAACAAGCTTTTGCAAATGAGGAGAAGAGAGGATGTGGGGATAAAGGACGAGCTTTAAATTCTGGATGAAACTGTGTACCTAAGAAGAATGGGTGCTTACTAGTTGGGAGTTCAGCTATCTCACAAAGTTTACCATCTGGTGAAAGCCCTGAGAATACTAGTCCTGCCTTCTCTAATCTCTCTCTATAGTCATTATTCACTTCATAGCGATGACGATGCCTTTCAGAGATTTCTGCACTTATATAAGCCTTCTGTGCGATAGTTCCCTTCTTAAGAACACACGGATAAGCCCCTAAACGCATACTTCCTCCCATTTTCTTTTTCTCTATTTTATCCTTCTGATCTTCCATCACGTCTATTATAATATCCTTGGCATGAGGATTCACTTCGCGAGTATTGGCATCTTTTAATTTCAAAATATTCCTTGCATATTCAATAACCATGAGTTGCATTCCATAACACAAACCTAAATATGGAATCTTGTGAGTACGAGAGTATTCAATAACCTTAAGAATTCCTTCTATACCTCTTGATCCGAATCCTCCTGGTACAATAATACCATCAAATTTTGAGAGTTCTTTCAATTTCTTTGGATCTTTCTCATAATCCATAGAAGAAATCCATGTAAGCACCGGCTTGCATCCAATATAATAAGATGAATACTTTATCGCTTCTATAACTGAAAGATATGAGTCTGCTAAGGTAAAATCTCCTGTATTGAAATACTTTCCAACAATTGCAATCTTCAATTCCTTCTTTTGATTATGAGCAAGTTTTACAAATTTGGCCCACTTTACAGATTCTTCGTTTGGAACTCCACAAGTCATATCCATAGCTTCACAGATAATATCACTCAAACCTTCCTTCTCGAAATTAATAGAAATATCATAAATACTATCCATATCAGGAGCAGAAATAACACGATTTAAAGGAATATTACAGAACATTGAAATCTTTTCTTTTCTCTTATTATCAAGTGCCATTTTACTACGAGCAATAATTATATCTGGCTGAATACCAGAAGCATTCAATGTACGAACTGCATACTGAGTAGGCTTTGTTTTCATTTCACCTACTTTTGATGGTATAGGAAGATAAGAAACCATCACAAAGAATACCCCTTTCCCATACTTTATCTTCATCATACGAGCAGCTTCAAGGAAAAGCATATTCTGATATTCACCAACTGTACCACCTATCTCTATTATTACTACATCCGCATTCACCTTATTCCTAGCTTCTTCTATTCTTCGAATAACTTCAAGTGGAATATGAGGAACAACTTCTACACATTTACCTTGGTATTCCAGATTCCTCTCTTTCTCTATTACACTCTGGTAAACTCTACCAGTCGTCATGTAATTCATACGGGATAAATCTATACCGAGGAAACGTTCATAGTTACCCATATCTTGATCAGTCTCATCTCCATCATCAAGGACAAATACCTCTCCGTGTTCTGTTGGATTCATAGTTCCTGCATCTATGTTTATATATGGATCTATCTTTATAGAAGTAACCTTTTGACCTCTATCAGAAAGAATCCTTCCTATAGAAGATGCTGTAACCCCCTTCCCCACACCAGAAATAACACCACCAACAACAAAGATGTACTTGCATGAGGTGTTAATATCCTTCAAGTTGTTTTTATCTTGCATAGTCATATATTCTATTTTCTTAGATAACGAGCGATAGCAAAGGAACTAGAAATACCTCCTAGTATAACACCTGAGCCAACCATAATAATAAATAATTGAACAAAATTTTCTTTGTAATAAGAGAATAAGTTTATACCTATAAAGTCAGTTAGTTGATTACCAAGCCAGATAGAAACTGGAACAAAAAGAATAACAGTTAGAATAGCTGATGCTAAACCAACCAAAACTCCAGAAACAATGAATGGCCCCTGGACATATTTATTCCCTGCACCTACTAATTTCATCACATTTATCTCTTCACGAGACATGTAAATAATAAGACGGATGGTATTAAATGTAATAATTATAGAAATAAGAATGAGGACAAGAGAAACAGCAAAACCAAGCTTCTTTGCACCAGATATAATAGAATTTAATTTATCTATCACTAATTTATTCTGATGATAATCTATCTTATCTATTATGGTTAAAGCTCCTTTAGATAGAGAATCATTGCTATCAAAGTATTTACTAATACTCTCATACTGAGATGGGTCTTGTGCTCTAATATTAAGAGAAGCGCCTAGAGGATTCTCATTTAGTTCATCTAATGCCTGAAGTGTAAGATAGTCATTTGAATGTCTTTCTCTGAATGTTTCTATGGCTTGATCTCTGGATGTATAAGAGATGTCCTTAATCTCTGGTAATTTGGCTAAAACTGTTTTGATATCCATTACATCTTCTTCATTTGCATCTGGAACAAAGTAAATAGTTACATCTACTTTATCTTTTATATCATTAAGAGCTGCGTTTAGTGATGCCTGCACGAAAATGAGACTTGTGATAACAAAAAGTGTTATCGTCATTATTAAAATACTCGCGATAGAAGTAAAACCACTTCTTACGAAATTACGATAACCTGATTTTATAATTCTTTTTAAGTGAATAATCATATTATTTTAATTATATCATATACTTACCATCCTTATCATCTCTAACTACTCGCCCGCCTTCGAGAGTGATTACTCTTCTCTTTATCTGCTCGATAACACTACGATTGTGAGTTGTTAATATGACTGTTGTACCCAAATCATTTATTTTCCTTAATATATTTACAACTTCGTTAGTATTTATAGGGTCAAGGTTACCTGTAGGCTCATCAGCGATAATGATATCTGGCTGAGTGATAATAGCACGAGCTATGGCAAGACGTTGCTTCTCCCCTCCTGAGAGCTGATGGGGAAAATGATGGGCTCTATTAGCCAAATCAACTAGTTCTAATACATGAGGAACATCTTCGTCTATCTCTCTGTCACTCTTCCCTGTAGCTTCCATAGCAAAAGCGATATTCTCATAAGCAGTCTTGTTCGGTAAAAGTCTAAAATCCTGAAAAACAACTCCAACCTTACGACGAAAATTAGTTAAATCCTTCTTTGATAATTTGTGAATATTTGTGGATTGAAAAAAGACCTCTCCTTCAGTAGGAAATTCTTCTGCAAGTATTAATTTTGTAAGAGTTGTCTTCCCCGCACCGGAATGCCCGACGATAGAAACGAATTCTCCTTGAGCGACAGTAAATGAAACATTTTCCAGAGAAGTATTATCGTTATATTTTTTTGTAACGCCATTAAAGTAAATCATTGTATCCATCTATTGTAACTAAAAATTCAAAAAATGCCAAATCGCAATATTTGCTTATTACCAAAAGGTATATTTTGATATTCTAATTGCCTAAATACTTATTAAATAAGATATTATTGTTTACTTAAATAATCCATAACATCAGAACGACTAGAGAGTATTTCTGGAATTCTAGTAAATCGATGAGCTTTTTTCATTAATTCAATAGCTTTTTCAACATTTACATTTTTTAAATATTCTATAATATTAGATTTTTCTGTATATTCTTGGAATAGATCATATAATTTTGAATCTTCAGGGTTAATACTAGAAATAATATCAACAATATTTTCTACAGGTAAATCAGGGTTACTAATAATCCCTTTAATAAGATAATAATCTTGAAATCTCACAGCAAGATCAAAAGACTCTTTTGCTGAAAGATTTTTTAAATATTCTTTACACCCAGACTTACCTAATAGAATACCCCAACATGGATTAATTTTATTTTCTGTCATAAGTTTAACAATTCCTTCGATAGAAGCCTCCGGCTTATTAAGCATAATATTGGTTATTGGATCGTATGAACCTGCAGAATAAAAACCTTTTCCATAAACTTCTACTGCTTTTTCTAATGATAAATCTGGTCTACTAATTAAAATCATCCACACATCTTCGTTTTCATTAGAGGCCTTAGCAGCTTCTACTGCTTCATCCAAGGAAATATTTGGTCTATTTAATAACTCTGAAAAAATATATCTGTCTTGTTGTAGTTTGTGAATATCTTCAATAACATCTTTATTTAATTTAAAATCGGGTCTACGAACTAAAATCTTCCATACATCTAAATTTTTTGAAAACTTGGCAATTTTGACTGCTTTATCTAATGGGATATTAGTTCTATTTATTAATTTTAAAAATAATAGAGACTCATTATGTTTTAGCTTATGAGTAAGATTAATAGCATCTTCTAACTCAAGATTTTCCTTATTTGAAAAAATATATCCTAGAATAATAGGATTTTTCTGAGCAAAATCAAGAGCCTCTTCAGAAGAAATATCTATCCTTGAAAGGACAACCCCAGACACGAAAGAAACATTCACTTCTTTAGCTAATTTGATAGCTTCTTCTGGATGAATATCAGTCCTAACTAATACTTTAGCCCAAACTTGAGGAAGCTGACTTTTTCTAGCAAGTTCAATAGCCTCTTCAGGAGAAAGATTGTCCTGATTCATATTATTCCCTTCCTCAAATTGTACCACTGTTGCTTCTAGATTTATTTTCAAATCTTCTGTAGTGGCTTCTATCTTATTTTCATCTAATTGATTGAAAATTTCTTTATCCGATAACGAGTCTTGATCCTTAGCAAAAGCCCCCATTGCTATACCGGTAAATACCCCACCCAAAACTGCCTTCTTTGCAATTCTTTCCAGTATTGATTTAGGGCTATGTATTTTATCTTTGTCTTTTATGTTTTGTTGATTAACTCCATTTTTAATATTTTCTTCTTTTGTATTTACTTTTGATTCTCCAAAACTTTCTTTCATAAAATTTTAATGATTAATCACTAATACTTAATAAATAATAGTGATTGTGAGTTAATAAATAGTTAGAACTGCTTAGTTTATTTATATTTTACCCTCCCCATATACCTCTTGTCAAGAAAATCCCCAGCCTTGCTGGTAAAATTATGACATTTTTTAATTAGTCGAATATTACAAACTTTATAAAATTTGTAATTACAATTCTTTTTCAGCTTCGATAAATTCATCTAGCTCACCATCTTCAAGAATCTTATCTGTATCGTGAACTTCTACTCCTGTCCTGTGGTCTTTGACTTGCTTATAAGGATGAAGGACGTATGAGCGAATCTGACTCCCCCACTCTATCTCAGTAGTTTTAGAAATAGAGAGTCCTGCTTTCTCCTTCTCTCTGTCTTCTTCTTGCTTTTTGAATAATTTACCACGAAGAATTTCTAAAGCTTTTTCTTTATTCTGCTCTTGCGAGCGTTCCGTCGTCACATGGACAGCTAGATTAGTAGGAATGTGCACCACTCGAACGGCCGTCTCCCTCTTATTCACATTCTGCCCTCCTGGACCTCCTGATTTGGAGAATTCAAAACGAATATCCTCTGGTGGAATTTCTATAACTCCATCATTTTTCGTAAATTCTGGGACAATTTCTACAAGAGAGAAAGAGGTGTGCCTTTTGGCATTCGCATTAAAAGGAGAAATTCTTACGAGGCGATGCACCCCTGATTCATTCTTAATAGTCCCATATACACTTTTACCCAACACTTCAATAGAAATATTCCTATATCCACCAGTATCATTTTTATTCTCATGAATAAGATTTACTTTCCAATTCTTATTCTCGAAATATTTAAGATACATGTGAAGAAGCATGGCGGAGAAATCTTCCGAGTCATCCCCACCAGCACCAGAGAGTATAGAGAGCACAGCATTCCCCTTATCGTATTTATTCACACCAGCAATTTGGTCTTTCAAGCTCGCAATCTTTCTAATAGTTTCTTGAGCTAAAATCTTATCATTCCAGAAATTAGGATTCACCATGTCGCTCTCTAGCTTTTCTAACTCATTCTTTATTTCTTCTGTGTCTATTACCATCTTTTAACTATACCAAAATGTCAGATTTTTAGAAAATTTCTATTTTTTAGTAAATTTGACTCATATTAAAATAAATGTTAAATTACAAAAAAAGTTATTTATATGCAAAAAGAAAATTTTCTGTTGAGCGTTCGAAATTCTATCGGGTCTCAACTTTTTAGAAGCTACCTTAATGAAGAAGGTACTGATGTCTTAAAGGACGGAGATTTAAGTTGTGCTTATTTTATATCTTCTATTCTATGTTTACATGGATTAATAGATAGACCACACTTTACTGTTCCAGGAACATTATTTGCAATGGAAAAAGCTGGTTGGTATCAAATAAAAACTCTAAGAACGGGATGCATCATTGTATGGGGCTCTGTTCATCAAAACGGAGCAGATCATAAGCATTTAGGAGTTTATATAGGGGAACAACAAGCAATTTCAAATAGAAGTTCACTTGGTATGCCAGGTGAACATGCTCTTCATTACTCTGGACTTGATAAAGACGGAGCAAAGAAAAAAGCACCTGTATTAAGCATGTATTGGCATTCTGCTTTTAATAAAGTAGAATAAAAATATGAGTAAAATACTGGAAGCAAAATACGACAAGAGATCACTATCTATCGATGGGGTCTCTTTTTTTTGTATTTTCGGTAGAGATGGGGTTACAGAGAGTAAAACAGAAGGAGACTGGAAAACCCCAAAAGGAACTTTCCCTATTAGAAAAATATATTATAGACAAGATAGAATTGGGCTTTTAAACACAAAAATAAAATGTATCCCACTTCAAATAAATGATGGGTGGTGTGACGACCCACAAAAAAATGAATATAATAAATTTATAAAATTACCGTTTAATGGAAATTACGAAAACTTATGGCGAGACGATGAACTGTATGATATTATTATTGTATTAGGATACAACGACTCACCTATCACCCCATATAAAGGTAGCGCAATATTCATACACTTAACAAAAGAAGATATGCAATACACAAAAGGATGTCTTGCTATAAAGAAAGATGATATGTTGTATCTGATCGATAAAATAGAAAAAAACTCCCTAATAGAAATAAAATAAATGAGCCGAAGGTGAGGATTGAACTCACGACCTGCGGTTTACGATACCACCGCTCTACCAACTGAGCTACTTCGGCTAAATGAATTGGATTTTAATACGGAGCCGTCAGTGAGAATCGGACTCACGCTCTCTCCCTTACCAAGGGAGTGCTTTGCCACTAAGCTATGACGGCTAATGTCCGAACACCTCTGGGTATTTTAGGACTAAAAACTTACTTAAGAATACTACAAATTAAGCTTATTTTCAATCATTGCAAAATTGATAGTTTTGAGTTATTATAAGTAAATTGTTTATTATATAGCGGGATAGAGAAATGGTATCTCATAAGGCTCATAACCTTAAGATGGTCGTTCGATTCGACCTCCCGCAACAATCGGCAAGTGACATGCCCAATATGTCTCTAAGTCGAAAATGTCGGCGTAGCTCAGTTAGTTAGAGCGCGGGACTCATAAGCCCGAGGTCGGAAGTGCAATTCTTCCCGCCGACACAATATAGTGGAAAATTTTCACATTATATGATATATTGAAAACGTTCGAGTTTAAAGTGTTAATAAATTTGCAGTTGTAGCTCAACTGGTTAGAGCACCCGCCTGTCACGTGGGAGGTTGAGGGTTCAAGTCCCTTCGACTGCGCAAGAGAAAAAGAGTAGCTTTTAGCTACTCTTTTTCGTAAACAGTCGAAGGGATCTTGAAAGACGGAGGCTGACGAGAGGTTAAAGAGTAATCGGAATTACTCTTTAAGGGTCGCGAGATTTTTCAGCAGAAAAATACTTGTGACCAAGTCTCATTAAACTGCTTTGCTTGTGTAGGGACTTGAACGACGGAACTTCATTTTGTTAGTAAACAAAATGAGTGAGTCGGTGCCCAGACAAAACTTTTTGACGAAAGAGTTTTAGTCGAGGGAAAGACCCCCTTCGACTGTAATCGGGAAGTCCCTTTATTTTTCACCAGAAAAATACTTGTGACCAAGTCGCCCTTAGTCGAGGGAAAGACCCCCTTCGACCACACAAAAAAATAACCCCTGTATAAAAATACAGGGGCGGAAGTTAAAACCTCCATTTTTTAATAACCAAAGCTTCTATAACCACCACTTTTCTTGTAATAAAGAACAGCAGACGGGCCACTAGCGCCCCAACTATTCCCAAGCCAAGAGTAGCCCCAGTGCCACTCACCATCGTCCCAGTACAAGTACAGGACATAACGGTTACCGCCAGATCGCCGAATAACAGTTCCGTCAAAGAAAATGTGTGTCATATTTCCATTTGTTTTCTCTTTCCATTTTTCAGGAATGAGGATTTGGTTTTCCCAAAGTGTTTTGAAAATACCAGCATCCAAACGAATACGATTTGTTTTTTCTTTGAGACGGTTGAGCTTGTCTTCACCCTTAATGCTTTTTTCTCCCTTTTCCAAGGTTGAGTCAAACATAACCTCAGTTAAGTCAATTTCGGTGAGAGCAATTGCTCTTTCATCTTGTTCTTCAATTGACCATCCATTGCCGATGAAGGTTGTCGGGTCAAACGGGATAGAGCGGTCAATGCTGATTACCCTTGGGCTATCAACGATAACCTTTCCACCATTTTTCAGAAACAAAGTGAACTGTTTACCAGCTTCCTTTTGATTTTTGATAATCTGTTCCTGTAACATATCACCATCCAGAACACTCCAGTCCACATTGTTAGCAAGGGCTTGGATAACTGAATGAGATTGGTCAATACTCACTGATTTACTCATTGTTTTATCTCCTTATTCGTTTATTAAGAACAACATCGTTCTTGGTGTATATTATAGCATAATATAACCCATTATGTCAATATGGCTTCTTTTTTTCTTATATCACTTCCAATTCTTCAAAGAAATTCTGATACATCTTTACAACCCTCCTCCCTTCTATCTGACTTAGAGGATAGTCGATTCCTTCATGAGCAATTTTATTACGAATTATATGAGCATCCCAAGCGTCCTGTAAACTTCTATAACCACTGTTCTTAGCTCCCTCTAATAATTCACTTAGAGTATTTCCGGACAAACCCCTTTCTTTAAGTTCATCTTCCATCATAGAATCAGCTTCCATAATAGCAACTCTCCAATCTGAACTATTTGGACTCTCAATAAGAGTAAGGATGTAATGCCATTTAGGATTCTCATTTCTTTCCTTTTCCTTAGCGCGAAGTCTAGCTTTTTCTATATTGTGTCGAATCTCCTCTTTGTCAGCAAGCTGTATTTCTCTCATTCGAACAAGAGAGAAAATAATAATACCGAGAAATATAAAAGAAAGAACTGTCGAAATAATTCCTAATGTAGACCAGAGCTTTGGATTAGTTACAAAATACCAAACTGGCCCAACAGAATCATAAACCTTATCGAAAAGATATTCGATATTCATGAAAGTTGGATCAAAGAGAGGCTTCTCTACAACAGACTGTATTACATTTGTTTGTTCCATCCCAGTACTAAAATTTTAATAATAAATAAAAAAATAAATTGACCAACTTGTCCTATGCTTTATTAATTTAAATATTCCTTAATCTAAAATTTAGTACGGGACAAGTAAATATATTATACCAGTTTTTCAAAATCTTTCCCAATGGTAAATAGAATATCTTCTCGTAGGAATGGGGCTGTGAACTGAATAGAGAAAGGTAGACCATTCGAAGTAAAGCCTGATGGAATTGCAATAGAAGGTATGTCGGCTAAGTTTGCTGGAGCAGAGAAAATATCACATAGATACATAGCGATAGGATCATTCATTTTCTCTCCTAACTTAAAAGGAAGAAAAGGAACAGCAGGAGTTATGAAAACATCTATATCTTTAAATGAATTAAATATCTCATCTTTAATTATCTGACGAACCTTTAGAGCTGTATTGTAATAAGCATCATAATACCCATGAGAAAGAATATAAGTTCCTAGTAAAACTCTCCTGCGAGTTTCCTTACCAAAACCAACCCCTCTGCTTTTTCTATAAACTTCTAGAAGATTGTTACCATCAACTTTTTCTCCATAACGGATACCATCATAACGAGCCAAATTGCTTGAAACTTCAGCAGGCATAAGAATATAGTATACCGCGAGTGAATACTTCATTGAAGGCAAATCAATGTCAATAATTTCATAACCTGCCTTTTTCAATTTATCGCAACTTTCTTCAAAGTTTTTAAGAACTTCATTATCGAGGCCTCCCCCGTTTAAGAAAGAGCGAGGTACTCCTATTTTTCTTTTTATACTCTTATCTTTAATCTCCCTCTTATCATCTGGAATGGAAGTACTATCTTTTTCATCAAAACCCTTTGTTGCATTAAAAACGATTTCGACATCATTTACACTTTTACCCATTGGTCCAACCTGATCAAGAGAGCTACCCATAGAAATAACTCCAGAACGAGAAACCCCTCCATATGTAGGCTTAAGACCTACGAGTCCACAAAAGGCAGATGGCTGTCTCACAGAGCCACAAGTCTCTGTTCCTAGGGCTACTAGAGCCATGTCTCCTGCGACTGATGCTGCAGGACCACCTGATGAGCCCCCAGGCACAAGCTCTTCATTTAAAGGATTCCTAGTTATCCCATACGCACTAGTCTCCGTAGAGGAACCCATAGCAAATTCATCCATATTGGTTCTACCTAAGAATATTACCCCCTGTTCTCTTAATTTCTTTACAACAAAAGCATCATAATTGGCTACATGATTACCTAGAATTTTCGAAGAAGCACTCGCAATATGCCCTTCAAATAAAATATTATCTTTCAGAGAGAAAGGAATACCTGTGAGGACTGTCGCGGTACCATTCTTAAACATTTCTTCAGCTTTATTTATTTGTTCATCTATATCTTTATAAATTTCTAAGTAAGCATTTATTCTTTTATTCTTCTCACTTATAACTTTCAAATACTCATCTACAAGTTCACGAATAGTAAAATCACCATTTTTGAAATGTTCATGCGTCTTCTCTATATTTAATTCTTTTAAATTTATATTCATCCCAGTACTAAAATTTTTAATATTAATTATTTTGTTATTCAATCTTATTTTTACATATAATCCCACTACTAAACTCTTTATTGATCAAAATTTAGTACGGGACAAGTATTTTACATTATCTGCTTCACCTTTAAATATCCATCTTGTGTGTCTGGTGCATTAGCTAAAATCTTCTCTGTAAATTCACCTGCCTTATTTGTAGCCACATCTTCCCTCATTACATTTTGAAGGAAATAATTACTAGGATTCTCATGCAGGGCTTCATTCTTACCTAATTTAGAGACCTCTTGAACCTGCCCCACATATGCCAAAATAGCATCGAAATCCTTGGCAAGACCCGTCATTTCCTCCTCACTTATATCTATACGAGCTAAATCAGCAAGCTTTTTAATATCTTCTAACTTCATTGTCATAAATAGAATATACCACAAATTACCAATTTTCTAAAATCAGAAATTTAAAGTATTTTTAGAAATTCAGCTTCTGTAATTATTTTTACCCCTAATTTTTCTGCTTCTTTTAGCTTACTACCTGCTTCTTCCCCTGCTAGAACAAAGTCTGTTTTAATAGATACAGATGATGAAACTTTCCCTCCATTTTCTATTATCCTCTTCTTCGCATCTTCACGAGAAAGAGTTGGAAGAGTACCAGTAAGAACAAAGATTTTACCAGATAGATTGCCTGTCTTCTTCTTCTCTTCTATGATCTCTACTCCATTCTGAAAAAGTTTATCTAAAAAGTGAATGTTATTTTGATCTTGGAAATATTGCCAGATGCTTTCCGAAACAGCAGGACCGATATTCTCTATATTATTTAATTCTTCTCTAGTTGTTTTTGATAAATTTGTCAGAGAGTGAAAATGATCTGCCAAGTCACGAGCTGTCTGCTCCCCTACATGGATAATTCCAAGAGCATATATAAAACGCCATAGTAAAACTTTCTTATGTTCTTCTATTGAATTTATGATGTTGTCGGCTGATTTCTCACCAAATCTTTCAAGACCAGACAGGTCGGCTCGTTCAAGAGTAAACAAATCTGCACTATCAGATATAAGCCCTTCCTCTTTCAGTCTCTCTAAAATCTTTGGACCTATTTCATAAATCTCATATATATTTACAAAATGTTGCATCCCCCGACTATTCTTCGCACCACACTGTTTATTTATGCAGTAAAATGCTACAGATTTTGAATTCGTATTTGAGCTGGAATTTAAAGAAGTCCTATGAGCAACGGTCTGGCCGAGCTTCCCCAAAGAATTAGGCGAGGAGATCCGAGGACCTTGCGAAGAGGAGCTTCTTTTAATTCCAGCTTCTCTTTTCTCCACTCCTCCTCCACACACTGGGCAAAATTCTGGCATTTTAAATTTCTTTTCTTTGCCGGTGCGCATACCAACGAGGACTTCTACAACCTCAGGAATAACATCCCCAGCCTTTTGAATAACTACTGTGTCACCAATCTTGAGTCCTAATCTTTCTATTTGGTCTATATTGTGAAGTGTTGCCTTTGAAACATTGGAGCCAGCAACCAGTGTAGTATCAAAATGAGCTACTGGAGTAAGGACTCCTGTCCTACCAACATTTACACTTATATCTCTTACTATTGTTGTTGCTCTCTCTGCAGGATATTTATATGCTGTCATATAGCGAGGTGCCTTACCTACCACACCCAATGTCTCCTGTAATTCTAATTCATCTACTGCCACGACTATACCATCAGTACCATAAGGCAAACTTTCTCTTATTTTACCTATCTCTTCTATAAAAGAAAATACTTCTTCTAAATTTTTGGCTTTCTTCTCATAAGGAGCTATTGTAAAGCCTAATTCTCTTAAAAGGTTATGCTTGTCTGAATGATTATTTATATTATTTTCTTTATCATTATATTTTATAACAGCTAAATCCCAAGCAAAAAAGTCTAATTTTCTCTCTTTAACTATTTTAGAATCTAACTGGCGAAGAGATCCGGCGGCAGCATTTCTAGTATTTGCAAAAGTTGGCTTACCTTCTTTCTCTTGTATTTTATTTAAATTCTTCCAAACCCTTTTAGGCATTACAACCTCACCGCGAACTTCTAGATATGAGGGAATTCCATCTCCCCCTGCCAAGGGGGAGTGGCCAAAGGCCGAGGGGGTCTGGTTTTTTCCAAGGACCAACGGAATAGTATTTACCATTTTCAAATTCTCTGTTACATCCTCTCCTATGTACCCATCCCCTCTGGTAGAACCTTCAACTAAAACTCCATCTCTATAGATAAGGGAGGCAGAGAGACCATCCATCTTTAATTCACAAAAATAATTATGTTTTTTGTTTAAAAGTTTAGATATACGAGCTTCCCATTCGACTAATTCTTCTTTTGAAAAAGAATCATTCATAGAGAGCATCCTTATCTCATGTTTTACTTTTTTAAATTTATCTAATGGCTCACCCGCTACTCTACGAACAGAGCTATTCTCGTCTGCAAACTTTGGATATTTACTTTCAAGCTCATTTAATTCACGAGTGAGAGATTCGTAGACATCATCAGTCACATTTGGATTATTCTCTGTATGATATTCAAATCTTAATCGAGAAATTTCCCCACGAAGTTTTTCTATGCGGTTTTTTATTTTATCATTATCCATAAATATTAGTATGTTACTTGTATCGTTCTCTCAACCGCTCTTAAATTAGACCTATTACATATATTATAACCACTAGCTTCTATTACCGTTTGAAGTGATTCGGTCTTTTTTGTTATAACAATACGAAAACATGGTTTATTCATATCATTTCCATCTGGCTCAAACGAATATACCATATCACCATTCACATCTTCTTTAGATATAGTCATATATTGACGTCCACAAGTAAAATCACTACTAGCTTCTACTTCTGTACCATCTTCTTCAATCTTAGGAGTTAAAATATCCATTTTATAATCTGCGTACAAAGCACACTCAGAAGCTGTGTCTGCCTGATAAAAAGCCGTCTGCGAATCCTTAGCAGAAGAAGAGAGCACTAACTGTTTATAAGTAGAATTAGATAAACCAGTAGCTATTAGTAATATAATACTGATGACGACGACAGTTATAAGAATAGCATATCCATTTTGTTTTTTATTTTTCATATAATTATTGCCAATTTAAAAGACTACTACTTAAAGACCTTGATTTCTCTGTTTTACCATTCATCCAAGTGACAGTAACTGTTATATTTAATTGATCTGCATCTGAAGTCACAACAACTTTCCTTTTAAAATTACTAACAGGCAATCCTGGTTCATAATTATAAAAAGAAAGATTATCTTCCCTTTCATCATAGCTTAAAGCTCTACAACCAGAAGAATTACAAGCTTTTATTGATCCTTCTTGCACATCAATTTCACAACCATCACTACCGACACAAGAATTGTAATTATTCACAAAACCATCCCACCCAATAGTAGAATCTAAGAGACTACTACTGCGTTTATTTTTAGTAAAATCTATAACTTCTTGAAGAAGATAATTAGCAGTTATTTCATTCCTAGAATACCGAGCATAGAATAAACTACTAGAGATAAGTCCGAGTAATGCAGTCAAAGCTAGAGAAAGGATAACAACAGCCACCATTGTCTCTATGAGAGTAAAACCATTATTATGTTTTATATGTTTTGTATTATGTGTTGTGTGCTTCATATTTTATATATTATTTTCATTACTCTAAATTACGCTGAGAGGCCATCGTCTGAAGAGAAAATGAGGAAGACTCTCCCTTCACATTTATTGACCCCTTCATTATAATATAAACACTCGGCTGAATATTATCATCCAAACTCTCACCTCTTATAAAGAATTTCAAAGTTGTCACATTAACATCAGAAGAAACCATGTCTACACAGACAGAATTTGTACATCTTCGAAGTTTTTCATTCTCAAGCCTATAAGAAATATCATCACCCTTACTGGAAGTAAAGGTGAAGAAACCATCTTCTCCTCCATAAAGAGACCCCATTCGAATAGAACGAGTCATATTCTCCATAGCAAAATTTACATTATCCATTGCTGTGCGCATTTTCTCAGCCTTCTTCGAAGCATCTGACGCTACGATAACACCACCCATGGCCATAATCATAACCATCATAAAGATAGATATTGCAACCATTAGTTCAATCAATGTAAAACCTGATTGAGACTGAGAAAACTTTTTACTTTTAAATAAGAATTTATTATTCATAATTTTTTACACTTATTTGACCTGTATTTGTAACTTCTATTTTTTTATACTTATCATTATTCTTATTTGATAAAATTATCTCCACCTTAAAAACATCTTTATTGCTGTTATTAAAACTAAAAATTGCATCTGGGTCTGGTCTTATAAAACTAATATTCAAATCGCCTTCTTTTATATCTGTATCATTACCTATTATAAAACCAGAAATATGATCTCCACCTTTTATATACAATTCTTCTATTACATTAGAAGAATTATCAGCAAAGACAGCAAAAGAGCTATTATTGTCTGTCGAAAAGTGAACTCCATAACCATCAGTAAAGTATCCACCACTCCCCTTCGCTCCTATGGCATAACTCTGAGCCTTACGAATGGATAAAGAAATATCATTAGCTAAATTATTTAAAGATACTGATGACTTAAAACTACTATAATCAAAAATGGTTATTCCTGTAACTACTATAAAAATAGCAACGACAACCATAAGCTCGACAAGAGTCATCCCAGAATTATATTTTTTGATTTTTAATTTATTAAACATCTGTTTAAATTAGAAATGAAACAACCCAGACAAAGCCACAATATCAATGTTAAACAAGAATACAATAAAAGCTCCTATTATTAGGAATGGGGCAAAAGGTATTTCTGTCTTCATGTTTATCTTTTTCTTTTTAGAAAGAAACATGACAAAAAGACTCACTACTGCTCCTATCCAGAAAGAAAGAATGACTGATGGAAGGCTTAATACTGGACCGAGCATCCAACCTAGACCGAGCATCAACTTCGCATCTCCTAGACCCATCCATTTACCCTTAGAAATTAACCAAAGTAAAGCAAAAGGCATAGCAAATAGTGGACCAGACAATAAATCCATAACTGATGGTAAAACAAATAGAGGATTAGCAGTTGTATAATTTACAAAAATAACAAGAAACGCTGATACATCAAAAATAAAAACTAATTTATCTGGAATAATCTTATGACGAATATCGTAAACGGAGATAATAATCAATAAGGAAAATAGGAAGACAAAAATAAAAAATAGAAAAGCAAAAAGTAAACTAGATATAAATAGGGCCTGAAGGAAATGAAGACCGATAAATACAAACATTAATCCAGTTAGTAATTCTACGAAGAAATACTGCTTTGAGATGGGGGCTTTGCAAACTCGGCATTTACCAGACTGCAACAAATATGATAATAAAGGAATAAGTTCGTACCATTTTAATTTATGACCACAAGACATACACATAGACCTACCCTTCACAACAGGAAAGCCTGTATTAAAACGATAAATAACAACATTTAAAAAACTACCAATAGTAATTCCAAATAAAAATATAAAAATAAATATGAGTATATACATGTTTATATTATATCACCCTAAATAGAATTTAGGAAACAAAAATAAATACCCCTAGCACACCACTAGGGGTATTTATAAATTTAATTTTACTGACAAAAGGCGTTTGTCTCTCCAATTGAATTAGATGTGACTATTCCCTTCCTTGTATAATCAACGCAATAATAACGATTGTTACTTAAGGGAACTTCGGCTGCCCATCCTGCCCCTGTATCATTACATCTAACAGAAGAAGAGCCTTCTCCATTTACATTAACGGAAATTCCTGGAAGCGTTTTACTAGCAGAAGCCAAAACCATAGCGTTGATACCTTTTGGAATTATTGAGTCTGAAGATAGAGAGCATACATTTGTATAACTACCATTTGTAGTATAGAAAAGGTCTGCTTGTATACGAGTCTGATTTAATCCAGATTTAATAGCATTATCATTGGACTTTTGTCTAGCAGCACCAAGAGAAGCATAAATAATAGTAGATAATATTGCTATAACAGCGATAACTACCAATAATTCTATAAGAGTAAAACCTTTATTTCTTTGCATAATTTAATAGTATTTAAATAATAATTAACTAAATATATTATATCATTGCAATAACAAAAAAACCACCCGAAGGTGGCTTTTTTAAAAAACAAATTAAATTAACAAGGAAGACCGTCTGCTGGAGCTGCTGTTTTAAGGATTTCTTTTGAAGCTCCTGTACTGTCTACGCACCATGCTGCTGTAGCTGTTCCCTTAAGACCAGCCCATGCACTCCATCCTGAACCTGTTGCTGTTACAGTACAAGCTCCACCATTTCCACCAGCTGTAACTGCTGCAGTCTGAGCTGCTGTCATGTTATCATCAGCACAAACAGCTGTATAAGTAGAAGCTGTATCGTAGAATATTTCTGCTTGAGCACGCATGTTTGCTAAGTTTGACTTAACAGCAGCATCTGCTCCTTTACTACGAGCACTGTTTAGAGATGCAAGAACAACTGAAGCCAAAATACCAATGATTGCGATAACAACTAACAATTCAATTAATGTAAAACCTTTATTTTTTTTCATAATGAAATTAATTTCTATTAATTATTTGTGTCTTTATAAATTTAAAAGTATAAAAGACGCGACCTTATTTTTAATACTACTATTATATCATATAATGATATAAAAAGTGCAATATTTGTATATTGTGGATAACTAGAGAGTTTTTAATTCTACCCCAAACCTCCCGCCACATTATAAATCGGCATAAGTACAGAAGTAAGAAGTAATCCAACTCCTAAACCAAGAGCGACTATCATCAAAGGTTCTATAAGTCCTACCATTGTATCCACTTGATCATTTACCTCTCTAGCATAAAATCTTCCTAGGGTTTTTAATATACTACCCATTGATCCAGTCTCTTCTCCGACACGAACCATACCTGACATGATAGTTGGTATTTCAGGATATTTAGATAACGCATCAGAGAATGAACTTCCTCCTTTCACATCTTCGGTTGTCTGTTTTAATAAATCAGAGAAAACTTTATTCCCCACAACTTCCCCTGTTAATTCAATAGCTCTTATTATCGATATACCAGAAGAGAGCATCGTATCCATGTTGTCTGAAATTCTTGAAAGATATAATTTGGAATAAATATTTTTCAAAATAGGTACAGACAACTTCATTTTATCAAAGTACTTGCGTCCAGCTTCTGTCCTGGCAAAATAAATCGCATAACCTACAACCAAAACTAAAACCACTAACATAATAAGTCCATAATTTACAAATAAATCACTTATACCCATAACTATCTTAGTAGAAAAAGGAATTTCCTGACCTGACTCTTCTATTATTGAAGTAAGCCTAGGAATAATCATAGTAAACATGAGAATCATAACGAGAATAAATACTCCAATAACAAACCCAGGGTAAACTAAGGCATTCTTAGTCTTTGATGTAAGTTGATATTGACGATCAAGGTAGTCAGCCATATAAGAGAACACTTGGGTTAACTTACCAGACTCTTCTCCTGATTTGACCATATTTACATAGAAATCAGAGAAAACTTCTGGGTGCTTAGCTAAGGCATTTGAGATAGTCATACCCGCCTGCAAATCACTAGATACTTCATTTAAAATTAAAACCAATCCTTCGTTTTCTGTATTTGCAGCCAAAAGATTAAAAACCTTTAATGCTGAAACTTGTGCTTCAAAAAGAGTCGATATCTGTCTGGACATAATAACAATATCTTTCATGGAAACTTTCTTCTTGAAAATTGTCATTTTAAGAAAGTTACTTTTACCCTTGTCCTCAGAAATAGCAGAGATTATTAAACCTCTTCTTTGAATAGCGATAATAGCAGAATCTCTATTCTGAGCATCTACAGTACCGCTCTTCTTTTCACCTGCACTTGTAATTGCATTATATTTAAATAACATAAATTATATCATTCGCTCAAGAGCGCTAGGATTAAATGAGTATTGATAAGCACTTTCCATACTTATCTCACCTCTCTGGACCAAATCAACTAAATAGCGATTCATATCTATCATGCCTTGCTCTGAAGAAGTTTCAATAACTGTATTTATCTCGTGAGTTCTTTTCTCTCTAATTAGATTAGAAACGGCATTATTGTTTATTAAAAGTTCAAAAGCAGGAATTCTTCCTCCTGTAATTCTTGGAATCAATCTCTGAGATAATACACCTACCAAACTTGAGGCTAGCTGTATACGGATTTGATCCTGCTGAGAAGAAGGGAAAGAGTCTATAATACGATCGATTGTTTGGGCTGCATTATTTGTATGAAGAGTAGATAATACCAAGTGCCCAGTCTCAGCAGCGGTAACAGCAGCAGCGATAGTATCCGAGCTACGCATTTCACCAATAAGTATAACATTTACGTCTTCTCGAAATGTTGCTTTAAGAGCCTCTGGGAAATCATCTGAATCAACTCCAATCTCTCTCTGGTCAACTATTGATTTATCGGCTTGATAAACGAATTCTATTGGATCTTCAATTGTCATAATATGAGAAGCTCTCTCATTATTTATCATATTCACCATCGTAGACAAGGTAGTTGATTTACCTTGACCAACAGGACCAACAACAAGGAAGAAACCTTGCTTCTTCTGAGTAAAGCTTTTTAATATAGCTGGGAGATTTAACTCTTCAAATGACTTGGCCTTAGGTATTAGTCTGATTGCTACACAAATATTCCCTCTTTGAAAGAAAGCATTTATTCTTAGATGTGTATTTTCTTTAAAAGCGTACGAGAAATCTGCTTCTTTCTTCTCTATAAATTTTTCCATCTTAGAAGGACCAAGAATAACATTTAAAATACCCATCATATCCTCCTTTGTTAGGACTTCATTTTTTATAAGAAAAATTAATTCCCCATTTATACGCATAGCTGGCTTCCTACCTACACCTAAATGCAAGTCGGAGCCTTCTTCTTGCATTAAATTAGTCAATAATTCATCTATAAATTTTTTGTAATCCATATATTATTTTTTAAATTTATCAATAAAAACTTTTACTTGTTCTATTACTTCACTAGGAGTACTAGAAGCCTTTACTATATAACCAGCAACACCCATCCCCTCTCCTCTAGAGATATCAGAAGCCTGACCTCTATTTGAAAGGATAATACGAATAGCAGATGATGCCAAATTCTCTTCTTTCATTTTCTCCATCAGTTCAAAACCATCCATAACTGGCATCATAATATCAACAAGAATAACATCTGGAATAAGTCCTGATCTTAATTGTTCTAATGCAGACTCTGAACCTAATGCTGTAGTAACAGTAAAATCTGATTTACTAAACTTTAAAGCATACATATCAAGTAAAAAACTATCATCATCTATAATTAGAATTGTTTTCTTATTTTCCATATAAACATATTATATTATAATAATAAATTTTTGCCTATACCATTTAGAAATTATATATCTCTTGGAATGGGATATCTCCTTTCATGCTCTTAACTATTGCATCTTCACGAATTGTTATCATTCCACGAGAACGAGCTAATTTATATATTTCTTGCTCAACTGGCTTCTTTAATATTATATTTTGCATTTCTTTATCAATGGCAAACATTTCAAAAACTGGAACTCTTCCTGACATACCAGAAGAAGATTCTGATGAAGAGACTGCTTCGTATATAGTATTTTTACTAATATTTATTTTGGATTTATATTCATCAGGTAGATCAGCGAATTGTTTGTCTATCATCTCTCTAGTTGCTTCATCTACAGGTATTTCATGCTTAGAACTTGGGTGTATTTTACGAGCTAGTCTCTGAGCCATACACAATATAAGAGTTGGTGCTATTAGATATGGATCTATACCCATATCTATCAGACGTGGAATTGCTCCTATAGAATTGTTTGTATGTAAGGTTGATAATACAAGATGACCAGTGAGAGCAGCCTGGATAGCAAGCTCAGCAGTTTCCTTATCACGAATTTCTCCAACAAGAATAATATCTGGGTCTTGTCTTAATATAGAACGCAATCCTGATGCAAAGGTATAACCGATTTCTGGCATAACTTGGGATTGATTCACTCCGTTTATTTGATATTCGACAGGATCTTCTAATGAGACAATGTTACTCTTTTCTTTATCGAGTTCATTTATCATAGAATAAAGAGTTGTTGTTTTACCTGAACCAGTCGGTCCAGTCATAAGGATAAGTCCATAAGGTCTCTTCAATGATTCGCGAACAAGAGCTAAATTATCTTCTGATAGATAAAGCTGATCTAAAGGGCTAATACCCTTTTGTGAATCTAGAATACGCATCACTATCTTCTCTCCAAAATAAGAAGGCATGGTGGAAACACGAAAATCAATTTTACGTCCATCAATTTTAGCGGAAAAACCTCCATCTTGAGGTTTACGCTTTTCATCGAGTCTTAATTTAGAAAGAATCTTAATACGTGCGACAACTCCATTGTAAACATTAACAGGGAGAACAAGAGAGGTGTACAAAATACCATCAACTCTAAAACGAACCTTCACTTTATCGCCTCCATTCTCTATATGTATATCGGAAGCTTTACCTTCAGTAGCATGACGTAATATAACAGCCACAATTTTAATAATCGGAGCATCCTCTACTATCTTCTCTTCATGGACCTTATCGGCATCTGACTTCACAGATAATTCTTTTATACTTTTCTTGCTGACATTTTCTATCTCAGAAGCTAAATCTGAATCAAGCTCGGAAAGAGCCTCCCCCACTTCACTGCCTAAACCATTGTACTTTTCTATTAATTTATTAAAAATTGAAGTCTTAATTAAGAATAATTTAAAAGGTTTATCTATCTTAGATGTCATAAAGGTAAGAACATCTATGGCTTGAATGTTTTCTGGGTCTACAATACCAACTTCTAAAACATTATCCTTTAAACCAATAGGTGCAAAATGATATATCTTTGCTGTATCAACAGGAATTAACTCTAATACAGAAGAATCAACACTTCCTGGATCTACTTCTCTAGATGGAATACTAAAAAGAGTAGATTTAATTTTTAAAATTTCATCTTCATTTATATTCAAACTAAGTAATGCTTCGTCTACACTACCTTCATATTTTTCTTCAGCAATTTTATATATATCAAGGACTTGCTTTTCTTCAATAAGTCCTCGTTTTACTAGTTCATCTAAAAGTATCATATTTAATTTGTTTACGGAACGATTGTTTTAATAGAACTATTCTCTGTGCTGTTTAAAACTGGTAATTCAACAGGCGAGAATGGATTTGAACGACCCGGCACGACTGATTCTAGAGTTATGTTATTATCCTTAAGTGAATTAAAGGATTTACTATTGAACAAGGAAGTATCTATCTTTATCTTGGTTAATGAAGAAAGAGAAGACAAAAAAGCTGTGTCTATGGATATCTGATTATCGATACTTGCTTTTGAAACATTTGAACTATTATCTAATGATGAAGAAAGAGATGAGGAATCTGCTGCTAATGATTTATCTCCTTTATATATGTATAAATAAGCTCCACTTAGGAGAATAATTATTGAAATAAAAACTAAAAATTTTGTGTATGTCATATATATTAATAATTATTTGAGCCAATAAGTTTCAACCTTTAATGTAAATTCATAGATATTTGGATCAGTTACTATAACTGTCTTTCCTTGAGAATTTGTAAGTTGTTCTGGTACTTTAAATGAAACAGATTTTACATCTACAAGTCGAAGATTCTTCTCAAGGTCTTTTAGAAAAAGATTAAAAGAATCATAACTACCTTCTGTTGTAAACTCGATAGGAAAAACTCCATAAGGTAAAGTATCACCCTTCTCAGAAGAAATAACCATAACCCCCTGCTTACCTGAAGTCGTTGTATTCTCACTTTCTGAAGCATCCTTTGGGTCGAACTTTATATCTTTTATGGGCATATTGTATAGATTAGCAATCTGCTCTACCTCTAATATGAATTTAATATTATTTACTGTATTTGGGAGAAATTTATCAAGTCTTTTCTTGTCTTCTGGTTTTATATTCTTGTAAGTTTCCAAAAGAGAATCTCTTATTTCTTCTAAATTTTTGGAATTATTTAAGGCTTCATTATATACAGAAACATCTGCTTTTAAAGATTTGACCTCTTTTAAGCTAGGACCAGCTACCGTAAAAAATAATATTCCAGAAATTATTATAAAAATTGTAGGTAAAATAAATTTCATAATTATTGTGCTTCAGTTAAAATACTATTCTCATAAGATAATAAACTTGGATCAACTAGAAATTCAACATCAAAAGTTACTTTGTTATTCTTGTCTTTGTTGAGATTAGAGAAAATAACATTCTTAAACATACGGCCCTTTGAGCTGTTAAACATATCTGCTTGCAACGCTATGGATCTGTAATCAGGAGAAATACCAGATATTTTCACTATGAAACCTTCATCAGTACTCTCATGATTAAATTCGGTAAATTGAACAACGGGGATAGTAACCTCTCCTAATAATGAAAACATGGGAGATAAAACAATATGATTACTTAGGGCTTGCTTCGAAGCAGACATTCGTTTATCGAATAATTCAAGCTCGCTTATTGTGCCTTGTTCAAAGCTATTCTTTATCTGACCTAAAGTAGAAGCTAGATTGTCCTTTTGATTAATAAGATAACTTTTATAAAAGAAAAGTCCACCTGAAATTAAGATAGTTAAAATAAAAATAATAACTGAGAAAGTTACAAAAGGGTTGGAGTGTTTCTTTTCAAAACCAACACTACTACCACTAATAGTTGCATTGATAGGCTTCTTTGGTATAAATGATGTTTGAAATGAATTGTTTTCCATGTTTATTGTTATGACAATTGACGTAAAGCTAGACCAACAGCAACCGCAAACTCTGGACCGCTCATCTTAAGAATTGGCTGTAAAAAAGCAGGGGCTTCTGTTTTAGAAAATGGATCACTGTAGAATACTTCGGTATGAAAACTTGAATTTGAATATTCTAACAAACCCTTAAGGAGAGAACCTCCACCAGTTAACACAACTTTACTTATATTTTTATTATACTTCTTTTCAAACGCAAGCACAACATTATTTGTCTCAGAAAAAATATAATCGATAGAGAGACGAGAAATATCTGCAACATTTTTATTCCCTATTCCATCCAGTCCAAAAGAGCGCTTAAGCTTTTCTGCTTCTTCAAATGTAACACCGAGTGAGCTTGCTATATTGCTACTAATATCTTGTGAGCCACGATTAACAACATGGAAAAGTCTAACAACTCCTGCCTCTACGATAGACAGCTTCGTTTTCGATGCACCAAAATCCATAAGTAATACTGGGGCTAAATCATGACTGAAAGATGAACGAATACTACTAAATATTTCCATCTCAAAAGACTCAGAATTAATACCTGTCTTCTTTAAAACTTCTTGATAGCGAACGAGGGTATCGTTATGAATAGCGACAACTAAAACTTCTATTTTAGATTCTGGTGATTTAACAACTGTATTGTCTATATCGTTTTCAAAAGATTCTGCTTCTTGAGGTATAACAAACCAATCGAGAGTAACTTCTGAAATAGGAACGGGAATGTATTTACGTGCTTCGATGGGAATAACACTTGGAAGTTGCTCTTCTGTTAGACTAGCGGGAAGCGAGATTGTAAAGATAAGACTTGAAGCAGTAGGAATGGCAATGGTTCCTGAATTGGTTGTTACGTTAGACTCTCTCATTGCGTCGACTAATGCCTTCGCTATATCTTCTACTTGAAGATTAGTAGCCTTACCTACTTCGGTTTTACCATAAGGTCCTAGAGAAAGTGCACCGTAAGTCTCAAGTATGGCCTTGCCACCCTTCTTCCTCAACTGAACAACCTTTATAGAAGAAGATCCGATATCAATACCGAGAGCACTATCAGAAGATTTGTGGGAGCTAAAAATATTAGCCAAACCCGAAGATATAATTTGTTTTAGTGAATTATCCATAATTAACTATCTTATTATATCATATATAGTAAAATAAAGATGTGGAAAACATTCAAAATATAATAGTTAAATTATATAATAACATTACAGACACAGTATTACCCATTTCATGCGTAGGATGTAATAAAAGAGGAAATATAATATGTGAAAATTGTATTTATTCTATAAGACAAGCCGAGAGAGAAACGGAAAGTAATATATATGCATGTTTTGATTATAGAGACGAGATAATAAAGAAGATTATTTGGAATCTAAAATACTATCATCATTTTAGTCTAGGACGAAGGTTAGGGAGAATACTTTATGAAAACATGATAGAAGAAATTGCAGATCTAGAAATTTACACCAAAGGATCCCCTATACTGGTAATACCTGTACCAATATCAAAATCTAAAAATAAAACAAGAGGGTATAATCAAGCTGAAATAATAGCGAGAAATTTCTGTAATTCTTCTAATAAGAAAATATTTGAATTTAGAAAAGATATTGTGATTAAAATAAAAGATACACTATCACAAGCCAGAACTACCAACAGAAATGATAGACTACAGAATGTAAAAGGCGTGTTTGGAATTAATATAAATAAAAAGAAAATACTAAAAGGAAGGACTGTGATAATAATAGATGATGTGACGACAACAGGAGGAACAATAACTGAAATAATGAAAGTTCTAAAAAGAAATGGGGTGAAAAAAGTTGTGGGGATGACAGTGGCTCATTAGATTAATAAAAAAAGAGCCGTTGCTTCGCAACGGCTCACATCTCCTTCTATCCCTCTTTTACCACCCTCTGCGTCTTGCAGGCTGTTGGCTTTTTTGAAAGTCTTTTTCACCAGCATCACACATAGCGTGAGGCACAGCACGTAATCTTTCTTTTGAAATCAACTTACCTGTTTCCTTACAGATACCGTAAGTCTTGTTTTCAATGCGAACCAAAGCGGCCTGCAAATGCTGAATGAATTTCAACTGCCTTTGAGCAAGCTTTTCTGATTCTTCTTTTGGAAGACAGCTACCTTCTTCAATTCTGTGATCTGTATCATCAGTAGAATTGTCATCAGTCCTAATTGATACCTTAAAGATATTATAATCCCCTTGAGCCTTTTCAAGCTTTTTAAGGATTATTTCCTTAAATTCAAGTAATTCTTGGTCTGAGTAACGATTTGTTACAACTTTCTTTTTTTCTGAAAGCTCAATAGTTCCGGCACTTTCTGTTTTACTCATGATCTTAAAATTTAAAAAATTTTAGTTAACTATTTATTTATTTTAAAAAAACAAAACAGACACGATTCTGTTGCAATCAGTTTTAATAATCTAGTCCATTTGTTTTATATTATACACAAATACAACCTTTTGTCAAGTTTTTATACCTTAAGCTCAAAAAAAACAAGTAGAGTGCTTTCGTTTAAAACTTATATTGAATCTATTGCTTCGTTTGCTAGATCGAGAGCTTCTTCTGCTAAATCTAAGGCTTCTCCGTAGTCTTCATCACCATAAGCATCTCTAGCATCATTATATGAATCCTTTGCGTCACTTAGTAAATCTTCTGCTTCATCAGTATCCTCATCGTCATCATTCGCATCAGATATTGCTTCCTTGGCGTCAGATATTGCTTCTTTTGCATCATCAATTGCTTCACTAGCATCATCCTTTTCACTATTCTCCCCTATTGCATCAACAGCATCATCGGCAAGAGAAGAAGCATCATCCGCTAAATCTTCTGCTTCATCATATTCTTCATTATCAAAAGCTTCTTTTGCTTGTTCAAATTTATCCTTTGCTTCATCAAAAATTTCTTCTGCTTCATCTACATCTTCATCATTGTCATCGGCTTCTTCTATTTTACTTTCTGCATCATCTATATCATTCTCTACATCTTCTAGAAGATCTTCGATCTCGTCACTCTTGGATTCTCCTCCTGCATCTTCAAATGCATCTTCTGCGTTCTTAAAAGCATCATCTGCATAATCTAGAGCCTTAGAAAAATCATCTTCAAAGAATGAATACACTGCATCAAACAAATCTTCTTTTGCATCATCTATATTACTTTCTGCTGATTCCTTCTCTGTATCATCTTCGTCTATTTCATCTTCTGCATCATCTATCATTTCTAAAGCTTCTTTTATTCTTGTTGAGGCTTCCTTACCGGCATTACTCATACTAGAAGAACTTTTAGCACTAGATAGCTGATTTTTTAATGAGATAATTTGATTATTTAAATCAGTGATAGTAGAAGAACTATTTGAAATAATTGTATTTGGATTTGAAACGATTTGAGTATTTGCTCCATTACCTTTTACTAATTCAGAATATTTAGATTGTGACTTCCCTCCGAAATAACCCTTGGCTGGATTTATGCCATTAGATAATTGCCACATTATCAAAGCCTCCTTTGTCTTTTCTTTAAAAGTATCTGTTTCTTTTCCTGGAGAACCTGCTCCTGATAAAGAAATATAATAATTAGAACTATTTAGATACTGTTGCAAACAACGAACATCTTCCCCCTTATCTCCCATCTGTAAATCACGGGAAAAGGAACACGCTGAAGCACTAGCATTTAACCCGACAAGCACAACCGCAAAAACAAACAACACTTTAAAGAATTTAATATTCATAATTTTAAATGATTAATTAGTAAATAACATTACTAATTATCTCATAAAATAATTTTATATTCAATTAGCAATTAATATCATTAAAAACGGGGCTATATCCGTCCTTCTTTTGTATTTGCGGAGTCGGCGAGATTCGAACTCGCGAGGGCTTTTACACCCTGCCTCTTTAGCAAAGAGGTACGTTAGACCACTCTGACACGACTCCTTATGTATACTTTTATACCTTATCATATTTAGATTTTTACTCAAAATTAAGTTTTATTTATATATAAAATATGCTAGTATATTTTAATAAACATAGGGAGGATTGGATGAGTGGTTTAAATCAACGGTTTACTAAACCGTCGAACCTTAACCGGTTCCGTGAGTTCGAATCTCACATCCTCCGCAAATACAAAACAGCTCAACCATGGTTGAGCTGTTTTGTATTTGATTGAAAATATTATCTTATGAAAGACGTAATGTTTCCTTTGCCATTTCTTCCATTTCGTCTGTTTTTACTATTAGAACCTTGCACTTTGAATCTTTTTTAGTGATAAGAGTTTCTATTCCAAATGAACTCTCATTTATCTTCCTATCAAGATCAACTCCTAAAAATTCCATGTCTTTACAAATTCTTTCTCGAACAATAAAAGATCTCTCCCCTACTGTTCCTGCTAAAATTATCAGATCAACTCCACCCAGAACAGCAGACATTCTTCCTATATATTGTTTAATTTTATTTGTATAAATCTTTAAAGCTAGAATTGAATCAGAGTGACCATTCTTCTCGTGATCAATTAGTTCTCTTAAATCAGAACTTTTACCCGATAAACCGAGAAGCCCACATTTGTTATTAAAATAACATTCCATTTCATGATTTGTCTTTTTAAGTTTTTCAGATAAATAAAGAACAGCCCCTGGGTCTATATCTCCTACTCTTGTAGCCATTATTAATCCTTCAAGAGGAGTAAAGCCCATAGAAGTATCGATACTCTTACCATCCAAAACAGCAGTAACAGAAGCTCCTCCTCCTAAATGGCAAACGATGACCCTCTTCGGTAATTTGCCTAAAATCTTCTTTGCTCTGGATACAACTGATTGTATTGATATACCATGATATCCAAACTGATAGAGTCCAAGCTTACGACTGTCTTTTATCGGTATTGCATAAAATCTTGCATATTCTGGAATCGTAGCATGAAAGGCACTATCTGAAATTCCATAAATTGGTTTTTTACCTAAGAATGTCTTAATTATCTTTATTTCTTCTAAAGCTGGACCGAGATGAAGAGGAACTTTCTCTAGTGCTTGATCCGCTCTTTTTAGATATTCCTTGTCTATAAGCTTATTTACTAAGAAGTACTCGCCTGGAGCAACTACTCTAACACCAGCACTGTCGATATCATTCTTTGAATTTATAATTTTATTCTCGATTAAAGAATCAATAATAAGCCCTACAGCCTTTATATACTGATCTTTTGTTATAACCCTCTTTCTTTTATCATCTTTAAAAAACTCAGTAACGATAGGCTTTCCTTCTTCTTGTTCAAAATGAGCAGTATAAACTCTCTTATCCTCAGAGTAAAAGGCATATTTCTTAGAAGCACTACCTGTATTAACAATTAAATATTTCTTTTCCATTGTATTTTGTATATTAATGATAATTTAACTAAAACAGTATAGCACAATTAAAAACCTTGGCTATACGTGAAAAATATTTGCTTTTATCAAAATTTATGATATTATTTAGAAAATCTAATTATTAAAAAAACTTATGAATAATATAAAAACACAAAAAGAACAAGATATCGATGATGTTTTAATGATATTTCGCCACAAAATGACTGATTTATTCCAAAAGGAAGCGAAGAGGTCTGGCTACACTATGACTCATTTTGATGTCCTTATGTATATAGCAGAGAAGGGTGAGGTAACGATGAAGAGTATCGCTTCATGGCTTCATATCACTCCCCCTTCTGCTAGTTCTCTTATAGAGAAATTAGTAGAGAAAAAGTTAGTAAACAGAATCCAGTCTGATAGCGACCGTCGAACCATTCACATAACACTGGGAGGGGGAGCTCATAAACTTTTCAAATCATTACATGAAAAGAAAATGGCTATTTTTAAAAAGATGTTTACTAAATTAAACAAACAAGAGAAAGAAGACCTAGTCCGTATTCTTAATAAATGTATATCTTAAATTATGAAAATAAAAATTAAAAAAGTATTATCAAAACCAAAATTCGTAATACCATTCGCTGTTTTACTTGGATTAATAATAATCATATTTAGCTATAATAAAGTAGGGATTGCCCCATACGTTGATGTAAGCTTAAATGATGAGGGACAAGTACAACAAGAACAAGGTGATACTGTAAACTTATCATTTTTGAAATCAGGAAGAATATCTAGTGTCTCAATAAAAGAAGGGCAAGAAGTAAAAAGGGGTGATATTCTCGTTAAATTAAACGCGCCAGATCAAGAAGGAGTTCTGGCTCAAGCTAAAGGTAATTTAGATTTAGCAGAAGCAGGATTCGCGTCACTTAATAATCAATATGCAAATACCAAAAAGCAACAAGATCTAATAGTTAAAAATGCATATCAGTCATTACTCTCAAGTGGGCTTGAAGGAATACCTGATGATCAAACTTCAAATATTCCAATAATTTCTGGAACCTACACATGCGGTAAAGAAGGATATTATGAAATAAAGCCATATAAATCTAGTGATAATGATAGTGGTTATTCTTTTGAATATTCTGGTTTAGAAGAAGGAACTGGTTCTGTAAAATATCAGAATTCAGTAGACTTAGGTACATGTGGTCTACAGATAAAATTTAGTGAAACTGATTTTGATGAGAGTATTAAGTGGACAATCAATATCCCTAATGTGAAAAGTGCCACATATCTTATGAATAAAAATGCTTATGAACTTGCAAAAGAAAATAGAAGTAAGGTGCTCGATGATCTGATGACAAACATAGGTAAAACTGATACGGGTAACAGTGTGGCAAAAGCTACAGTCGAAGCCGCTAGAGGTGCATATAAAGCAGCATTAGGAGCCTATGAGAATAATCTCATAATCTCTCCTGTAGATGGAGTAGTCAGCTTTGTAGATAAAAATCTAATTGAGGGACAGTCGGTTACCCCAAATAAAAATGTTATCAGTATCATAGTAAAATAATATGGAAAACCCTAAAACAAGTATATTTAAAAAAGCATGGATTCAAAGTTTAACAGGAGTTTTAGTTGTCGCCCTAATAGTTATAGGAATACTAGCTTATAAATCAATATCATCTTATGTAAAAATAGATCAAGGAAATATTGTAGCTCCTATAATTCTCATAAGCCCAGAAAATTCTGGAATTTTAGAGAAAGTGTATGTTAAAGTTGGCGATAAGGTAATAGCTGGCCAACCCCTTGCCCAAGTTGGAGCAGAAATCCTAACAGCAAAAGTAGATGGTACTATCATTTACACAAGCGATACACCAGGTCAATTCTTTACATATGCATCCCCTGTAATAAAAATGATAAATGAAAAAGAATTAAGGGTTGTCGGAACGATAAAAGAAGATTCTGGTTTTTCTGAACTTTCAATAGGAGACACAGCTGTTTTTACTCTTGATGCATTTCCAGGAGAAAATTTTGTTGGTGTTATCGATGAGATAAGCCCTACTTCAAAAGATTCTAGTATTGTGTTTAGTATTTCTGACAAAAGAGAAGTAAAAGATTTTACTGTGAAAATTAAATATGATACTGAGAGCAATTCAAAATTTAAAAATGGAATGTCCGCAAAAATAAAAGTTTATACAGAATAATATGAAGGAAAATAAGGGTAATAAATTGAGATGGTGGATACTAATCACTGTCATCGTCGGAACTTTTCTTGGTTCCCTTGATCAAACAATAGTAAATCTCGCCCTACCAAAGATAATAGATGAGTTTGGTATTACCGTCTCACAGGCAGGGTGGATAGCAACTGCATATATATTAGCAAATGCAGTTTTTGTTCCTATCTGGGGAAAACTTGGTGATACAATTGGGAGAAAAAAGGTTTATATATTTGGATTTAGCATATTCATTATCGGATCTGTATTGGCTGGTTTTGCCTGGGATTTAAAATCAATGATATTCTTTAGAGTAATACAGGCAATAGCTGGATCTGCTGACTACCCTACTGCGATGGCCATCATCGCAGTTACATTCAGGGAAGGGAGAGAGCGTGCTCAAGCCTTAGGTATCTGGTCATCAGCCTTTGCCGCGGCTTCTGTGCTTGGCCCCTTAGTAGGAGGTCCTCTTATTGATAGTTTTGGATGGAGGTCAGTATTCTTAATTAATTTACCGATAGGTATAGTGGGCATACTTATGGCTCTTCGCTTTATAAATGAATCCAGATCTGAAGTAAAGAGTAAAAGCTTTGACTGGTTTGGCGCCTTAACGTTGGGGGTAATGCTCTCAGCTCTTGTCTTAGTCCTAGACAAAGGTTTTGAATGGGGATGGCTTTCAACTAACAGTATGACTTGCTACGCACTAGTATTAATCTTTACTTCTATATTTATTAAAATAGAAAAGAAAGTGAAAGAACCTATTGTCGATTTAAGTTTCTTCAAAATTCCAACTTTTGTAAATGTTATCTCAAACAATTTCATTGTGTTTATGGGAATGATGGGTTCTGTATTTTTAATTCCTATTTTTACACAGACATTCTTAGGCTACGGAGCAACAGAATCTGGATTCCTATTTATGCCAATGGCATTCTGTATGGTTATCTCGGCAGCAATAGGAGGAACTCTAGCGGGAAAGATAAAAGCTAAATATGTGATATTTTCAAGTACAGTAATTGCAGCAATAGGATTATTCTTATTCTCCTTCTTAGATCCTAAGTCTGCTCCTCTAGGAATAATAATACCTCTATGCATAATGGCTCTAGGAATGGGATTCGGTATGGCTCAGAGAACAAACATTATCGCATCTGTTGTTAAACCAGAAGAGATAGGTATCGCCTCTTCTGTGCTTGCACTATCTAGAAGTATCGCTGGTGCTTTCGGGATAGCCCTCTTTGGAACTATTCTAAATAACAGAATTGAACACAACATATTAGCCTTAAATAGATATAGTAATATATTCAGTACTAATCCTATTGAGATTCAGAAATATTTAGGATTAATAACATTAAAAGCACAAGTTAGTGCATACGGTTATGTTTTCATAATTTCAAGTATTGTAGTTTTAGTTGGAGCGTTTGCAATCTTAACTCTAAAACTTAAAGAAGAAAAAAATGATGTAAAAGTCCATATTGGATAAAGTCTTGCCTATATTTTTCCATATATGATATAATATAAATATATGAAGAAAATACTTATAATTGAAGATGATGCTTTCCTACAAGGACTAGAATCTAATAAACTTAAAAAAGACGGCTATGAAGTTATAACCGCATCCTCTGGTGAAGAAGGTATACAGAAAATAAATGAACCTGGCGTAGAATTCATACTTCTAGATTTAATTCTTCCTAACTTTGATGGTTTTGATATTTTAAAAAAGATAAGAGAAACAGAAACTATCAAGAATTTACCTGTTATAGTATTCTCAAACCTCTCAGAAGATAAAGATATCAAGAAAGCAAACGAGCTCGGTGCTACTGATTTCATGGTTAAATCCAACTTCACTCTCGATGAACTTACAGAAAGAATAAACAAGATATTAGTTAAATAAACTACAATAAATACAAAAATAAAATCCCCTTTAAAGGGGATTTTATTTTTGTATTTAAAAATTTATTTCTTAAATGGGAATCCTAGGATTTCAAAGAAGTCTGTGGCTTCGGCTTTGTTCTTTGCAGTAGTTACAAGAGTAACTCCCATTCCAAACACGTCTTTTAATTCTTCGTCACCTGTCTCAGGGAATATGGTGTGCTCCTTGATACTCATAGTTAGATTACCGATGTTATCAACAATCTTTCTTTCAATACCACGGAAGTCTTTTGTACGAGGGATAGCTACGTTGATAAGCTTATCTAGGAATCCGTACATACGAGCTCCTCTAAGTGTAACCATAACTCCAACCTGATCTCCAAGACGAATCTTAAAACTAGCAACTGATTTCTTTGCTCCACGAGTAGCTGGCTTTTGACCAGTAATCTTTGCAAGTCTATCCATTACGAGTTTGTTGTGATCCTTGTTTCTCTTGATACCAGATCCAGTTCCAACGGCAACAACAATCTTCACTAGCTTAGGTGAGGCCATGACATTCTTGTAACCATACTTGGCTTTAAGAATTTCGTATGCTTTTTTTTCTTTTTGTTTTACTGTTTCCATAAAATTTATTTCTGTTTACTAACATTTGATACATGAATAGGCATTGCTATTTCAATAATCTGGCTTATATCACCCTTTTTCTTTGCCTTATGAGCTTTCTTTCTAAGATTTACTCCTTCAACAATAACCTTGTTCTCAGATGGCATAGCTTTCATAACCTTACCCTTCTTGCCTTTGTTACTTCCAGCGATAACTATTACATTGTCTCCTTTTTTGATTTTCATAAATTTATATAACTTCTTGAGCTAATGAGATAATTTTCTGATAACCTCGTTCTGCAAGCTCACGAGGAATAGGACCGAATACGCGACCACCCTTTGGATCCATTTTGTCTTTTTCTAGAATAACTACAGCATTGTCATCAAAACGAATATAAGAACCATCTTTACGACGAAATGCTTTTACTGTACGTACAACAACAGCTTGGTGAACATCTTTCTTCTTTACTGCTTTTCTAGGTTCAGCAACTTTCACAGAGATGATAACTCTATCTCCTATACCAGCATAACGGCGTCTAGAAGAACCGAGAACTTTGAAAACTTTCCCGACTTTACCACCAGCATTATCTACTATATTTACTATTGTTGCGTCTTGAATCATAAAATTAAATTACTTTAAACTTCTTATCTTTGGAAATTGGACGAGTTTCCTCTATTTCGACTATATCTCCAGTCTTCTTCACATTACCTTCGTCATGAGCTTTGTATTTCTTGTTCATCTTTATTCTCTTGCCGTATTTTTTGTGTTCTACATAACGTGTAACTTCTACAACAATAGTCTTGTCCATCTTGTCGGAGACAACTACACCCTTTAGAATCTTATTTGTTTGTTTGTTTTCTTTTGTCATAAAATTATCTTGCTACTACACGAGTACTAATTGGCAATTTGGTTCCAGCTTTACGCAAAGATTCCTTTGCAACAGCCTCAGTAACTCCATCGACTTCAAATATAACTCTTCCTGGGCGAATATCTAAACAGTATCCTTGTGGATCTCCTTTACCCTTTCCCATACCTACTTCTGCTGGCTTAGCTGTAAAAGGTCTGTCAGGGAATATTCTTATCCACATTTTACCAGTTTTACCGAGAGTTCTTGAAGTAACCTTACGAGCTGACTCTATCTGGTTTGCACGAATTCGTCCACCAGAAGTAGCTTTCAATCCATAAGAACCAAAGGAAATAGTCGTCCCTCTTGTATCTGGAGTGACCTTTGTCATATCTGTTCGGCCTGTTTGCCACTTTCTAAATTTTACTTTCTTTGGTGTTAACATAAAAATTATTCAGCTTACTTTTTAATATCATTAAAAATTTCTCCTCTATAAATCCAAACCTTTATACCTATATCTCCATAACTCATGTGTGCTTTCTCACGAGCAAAATCTACGTCTGCACGGAAAGTCTGAAGAGGAATAGAACCGCGTTTGATTTGTTCACTTCTAGCAATTTCAGAACCAGCAAGACGTCCACCGAGGTAGATACGAGCTCCTTTAACTCCACGAGCTGCCATCATCTTCTCTATAGCTTGTTTGATAACTCTTCTGTAAGGCAAACGCTTCTCTAATCCTTCTGCAATAGAACAAGCCATGATTGTAGCATCTGCATCTGGGTTTGTAACCTCTACTATGTCTAATTTGAAATCTTCTGGATTAACTATACCTTTTTTCTTTAAAAGAGTAGATAGATCAGTCTTTAATTTTGTAGCTCCTTCACCTGAACGTCCAATAATCATTCCTGGGCGAGATGTGTGAATTACAACCTTTGTAGATTTTACATTTCTCTCTATTTCAACTCGAGAAACATAGAAACCACGAAGCTTCTTTGCTAAGAATTCACGAATAACTACATCACTCTTTAAAAGATCTTTGTATTTCTTATCAGCAAACCAGCGAGACTTCCAATCTCGGAGTGTTACTAATCTATGAGCATATGGGTGGACAACTTTTGACATAATTATTTATCGGTTTTAGTTTTAACGGCTTTTTTGACTTTTGGTTTTGATTCTTTCTTTGAAGCTTTATCTTTTATAACTTTCTTTACCTTTTCTGCTTTAACTATTTCTTTAAGAGTTAAGAGGACATGACTAGTTCTCTTATTGATTCTGGAAGCACTTCCGCGTGCGCGAGGCATACTTCTCTTCATAACTATACCCTTATTGACTGTTATGTTATCTATTATTAAATTCTCTACTGCTATGCCTGCTTGCTTTGCATTGGAAACCGCAGAAGCTAGAAGACCGTATATAGGTCCTGATGCTCTCTTTGGTAAATTATCCAAATAAACAAAAGCTTCGGAAACCCTTTTTCCTTTAATGAGTCCTGTGACAAGGGCAACCTTGCGTGGGGACTGTCTGTAATTTTTTAAAAATGCTTTCATAAATATTGATTAATTATTTCTTCTTAGTATCTGTAGCAGATTTGGCTGATTTTGCGGCAGATATCTCAGCTTCTTTCTTCTTGGCTTCTAATTCTTTCTGCATTTTACCTCCGTGTCTGACGAACTTACGAGTAAGGGAGAATTCTCCGAGTCTGTGTCCTACCATATCTTCACTGACTAGGACTTCTACATGGACTTTACCATTGTGGACTCCAAATAGGAAACCAACCATCTCAGGGGATATAACACAAGCGCGAGACCAAGTCTTAATAACGCCTGTCTCAATAGGCTTCTTACCGGCTATTTTTTTCAAAAGCCTTTCATCTACATATGGTCCTTTTTTAAGTGATCTTGTCATATAATATAAATATAAATAAGCTTCTACAAGCTCGTAGGTTCTATACTATCAGATACAAAAATAAAGTCAAGAGATATACAGTAATTGCCCCACCTTGATTATTACCAAAATGGGGCAATTATAATTCTTATTAAATTTCTTTAAAAATAGGAATATTTTTACAAGATGGACACGTTCCTCCACAATCAATATCTGTTTCTGTGCCATTCTTTATACCATCACCACAACTGCCAGCTTCGGGATTCGTGTCAGTATTATCAACATTTGAAATACAATTTGGATAAATACCTCCATCAGGACATGATAATTTCATACACTGACCATTTGAATTACTCCAGAAAGTTCCTGATTCACAACTAGCATAGATAGTTGTTTCTGCTAAGGTCTTTTGATTGTGATTAAGCCAGAATTTAGTATTTGGATAATTAACACTTATGTTAGGTTTAGATGCAGGGATTAAACCATTAGCAACTTCAATGTTTGAGGCTTTGGTTATATTTGTAGAAGCTCCATTCACAGGATTACTTATGTTTAACAACAATGTGGTTAAACAAGAAGATTCCCCTTCTTTAATAAAACAATTAGATCCAGATAATGATGAGATAGGATTAATTTCTTCAGAAGCACAAATAGATCCATTCCAAGAGCTACCTGAGACACAAGAGGCCTTAGACGTGCTACTGTCGAGCTCTACAGCATTATGATATAAGAAAAAGCTACGAGAACCATAAGATACTTTATAAGTGGCACTGCCGTTATTAGCTGATTTTATTATTATATTTGAAGGGGTTGTTACCGCAGAAGTTACATTAGTTATCGGACTCAAAGTACTCCAAGATAAATCAACATCGCAACTACTAGAGCCCGCAGGGATAATACAATCAGATGATGAAATATCACCAGAAGTAATAAACTCTACACATCTAAAAGATAAAATATCTCTTGAATAATTACCTGCTCCACCACGGTCTCTCCATCCTTCTATGTTTTCGTTTTGATAATTATCTACTCTCTTAGAGTCTGGATACCACTTTTTACAGTAATCTAATACCTTATCTCCATAATCACCAGAATAGACCTGACTGGACTCACTACCAGAAGTGTAATCGGGGTCTGTTTTCCAATAACCAGAAGCATCTATGTATTGGTTTACTTTTCCAGGCCAAAAAGCAATTCTTGGAGTTAGATCAGAAGTTTTTGTATAAGGAACAGAAGGTGCAAATACTGCTTCTATTGTTTGGTTTGATTTAATATCCTTAAAAGAATATTCTATATCTGAATTAATTAATATTTCTTGACTTACTCCATTAACCTTAAAAGAAGAAATATAATACCCTCTCTTAGCGTGAATTTTATAATCCTTATAATAAACAAAAGGGCCATAAGTCTCTAGCTTTCCATAATCCGCATTGACAGTGCCAGATGGACTTATAGAACCATAACTACTTGGTGTTGCTGTGGCTGTAATTTTTGGGAAGGTAACACATTTATTGTTAACAAAATGTTGATCAGGGGAGCAGGCTAGATTAACTGTAATCTTTTCTGAGTCTACCGTTAAAGCTGGGTATGCTGTGCTTCTACACCTTAAATAATAACTAAAACTACCAACAGCATCTGGTGAATACCATAAAAGAGGGTTATCTTTTTTATACTGTTGAGTTAAAGCTGATTTAGTATAATCCAAAAGAGTACATTCTACCAATCCCCCATTTGTATTTGATGTATATGAGAATTTTAAATCTCTCAAATAAGGATCTGCACTTGGAGCCTGATTATAAACGAGAGGTGAAGCGGTAACAGATACAGTAACGGGAACACAAGAACCCGAGATTAAAACAGAACCCTCTTCACAAGAGACAGTGGTAACAGATTCGATTTTGTTAACACTTACTAATATAAAAATAAGAGAAAATAGAACAAAAATAATTGATTTTATAGATTTCATAGAAAATTAATATTAATAATAATTAACATTAATATTATAACACCAATAACTTATAAAACACATACTACTAAAAAATATTAATTATTTTGGGTAGAAAAATTATAAGGCCCATAAGACAAGCAACAACAGCTGAAATAAGGACAGCACCTGCGGCGACATCCTTAGTGTCTCTTGCGTACGGATGATAATTAGGACTAGTGAGATTTATGTCTATTTCTATGGCTGTGTTTATAGTCTCAGCTAGTATAACAAGCCCAATAGTTAGAACTAGCAAAGCCCATTCCACGGATGAGATATGGAGAATAAAACCGAGATAGACAGCAAGAATAGCAAAGAATATGTGAAGCCATGCATTGTGAGTACTTTTTATAAAGATAACAACCCCGCGCCATGCATTTGTAGAACTCTTAATCCGAGCAATGAGTGAGAATCTCTTCTTCTCTGACAGTTTCTTGATATGCTGTTCCATTTTTACATTATACTACTTTTATAAAACATAAACAAAAAAGCCTCGATTTTGCTACTGCAAAATCGAGGCTTTAACCTAAAACATTCTGATTATTCACCAAAACGAAGAATTCTCTTCGTCTGTTAATGGTCTGACTTTACGATAAATCTTTCCATTCTTTTTATAAAAATTTTTAACCAAATACAGATCTCTTCTTGGAATATACCATCTCCAGAAATAAATAGTTAATAATCCAAAAAGTAGCCCTGCCATGCTTGAAATACAAATCAATGCAACTGGTCTAAAAATTAAACAAAATAGTATTGAGAAGAATAAATTTAATGATATTATCCAGTTTCTTGTTCTATAATAATTTTTCTCAAACACACAGAAGGACAACGATAGGATAAAAATCATTCCCCAAAATACAGGTATTAATAAATATACCGCGTTAGATATTGTTGGTGGTAAATTAAATATTTTAATGACAACAAACCAAGGAGCAATGAGCAATATTAAACCAATTAATATTGGTTTCCAAATAGCAAAATTATCTCTTTGTGTTAACCATTGAGCGAATGAAACCATAATAAAAGATAAAATTCCACTGAATATTACCCCTTTTACTAAAGAAGGGCTGTCTATTGAACTAGCATTTTCTGCCAACACGCATACGCAAGAAAATATAAAAACCGATAAAATTAAGATTTTTTTCATAATTTTAAATTTAAGTTAGTATTTTTATTTTTAGAATTTTCAATATTTTCCTTAACATTACCTTAATTTGAGATTTTGTCAACGGGCGTTGGCTCCCCTCTTGAGGGGAATTCACCCGCATCAAAAAATCCCCTTATGGGGATTTTTTGATGATAGAATTTTAAAACTAAATTACTTTTTTGATTTTCCAACTTTTCTTCTTGAAACAATCCACATATTGGAGTATTTCTTTGGAGTTCTAGTCTTCTGGCCTTTACCAGATGGCTTACCCCAGAGAGTTTTAGCTCTTCTAAGACCTCGTCCTTGTGCTCCTTCACCTCCTCCGTATGGGTGATCTACTGGGTTCATGGCACTACCACGAACTGTAGGACGGATACCAAGCCAACGAGAACGTCCAGCCTTACCCATGTTTTGTAAATGATATTCAGAATTTGAAACTTCTCCGATACATGCCCATGCATTCTCAGAAACCTTTCGAACTTCTGTTGATGGCATTTTGATATTGGTATGACCAAGATCGTTTGCCACTACTTGTCCGAAAACTCCTGCAGAACGAGCAAGCTTTGCTCCATTTCCTGCCTTTATTTCTACGTTGTAAACGAATGTTCCAACTGGAATTAATTTAAGAGGAAGTCTGTTACCTGGAGTTAGTGGAGCCTTTTCTGACACCATGAAGGCATCTCCGACTTTCACTGACTTTGGAACGACTACATAGCGCTTCTCTCCATCAGCATAAACAGCTAGACCTATGAATGCGTTTCTGTTTGGATCGTATTCAATAGTAGTTATCTTTGCGGGGATATCGTGCTTGTTATACATGAAATCTATCTCACGATAGAGTCTCTTGTGACCACCCCCTTTATGACGAACAGTAATTCGTCCTTGGTTGTTACGTCCAACAGACCTCTTAAAACCATGAGTCAAAGACTTTTCTGGCTTACTAGCTGTTAGAACCCCACGGTAAGTGACAGTAGTTGTGTGTCTGTTTGATGGTGTTGTAGGTTTTCGTGTTTTCATAAATTATGCAAATGAGATTTTATCTCCTTTCTTTAAATAAACGACCGCTTTTTTACCACCAGAACGAACACCTTTTCTTCCACGTCGAACAACTATTTTCTCTTTTATTGGAGTTATAGCAACTTTCACTGCATCTACTCCATAAAGCATTTTAATAGCCTTCTTGATTTCATTCTTTGTAGATTCTTCTTTTACATTGAAAGTATATGCTCCATTCTCTGAGGCAAGAGCTCCCTTCTCTGTAATTCTTGGACCTATAATTAGTGGATGAGTCTTTACTACCTTCTTATCTTTTTCTACTATCTCTTTGTCTTTCTTTTCTGCAACTTTTTTAGTTGTTGTTTTTGTTGTAGCCATAAATTATTTTTTCTCTAATTTACCACCCAAGAAAGCAAAACTTTCTGTTGGTTGTGAGATAATTATATAACGATAAGCAAGTAGGTCGACAGGATTGATGTTTTTAACTTCATCAATCTCTACTGTTTTTATATTTCCAAAACTTTTCTTTAATGTTTCACCTTTTGCTGGAACTGTAATGTAAGTATTGATCTTCTTTGCTCCGACAATTCTTTCAAAACCAGGAACACTACTTAGGTCTTTTATAACCGCTACAGCATCTTTAGTTTTGATATTCTTAAGACTTAATTCTTCTATAAAAAGAATTTGGCCTTTTCTGAACTTCTCAGATAAAACTGTGAACAAAGCTTTCGCTTTCATTTTCTTGTTTATCTTTTGAGCATAACTCTTCTCATTACGAGGTCCGTGCGCAACTCCACCACCTACCCAGATTGGGGAGCGAGTAGAACCGTGACGGGCTCGTCCTGTACCTTTTTGTCTCCAAGGTTTCTTTGTTGTTCCGGAAACTTCTCCGCGGAATTTAGTATGAGCTACTGGTGTGCGAGCATTAGCCTGCATAGCAGTCACGACTTGGTGAACTAAGTCACCATTCCAAGGAAGTCCGAATATTCCCTCCGGCAAAGTAAGTTTCCCTACTGATTTACCTTTTTGATTGTATATTTGTGTTTCCATAAAATTAGCCGATTATTTCTATGAGTGTTCCGCGTCTGCCTGGAATTGCACCCTTCACTAGTAATTGGTTGTTCTCTAAGTCTGTACCGATAACTTCCAAGTTCTTGATAGTGATACGATCACCACCCATACGACCTCCCATGCGCATACCTTTTGGAACCTTGTTTCGGAGACCTCCACCGATAGAACCGTGTTCACGCTCAGAGTGTTTCTGACCGTGAGAACGAGGACCTCCATGGAAACCATGTCTTTTTATAACACCCTGGAATCCCTTACCTTTGGAAATACCTGAGATTGTCACAATATCGCCTTTCTTAAAAGCTTCTACTGTAATACGATCTCCTATTGCTATTTCTTCGATATCGCGGAATTCACGAAGGTGCTTGAATGCGTTGTCATTTTTCTCTGAAGGAACAGAGGTAGCAATGTGGCCCAAATGTGATTTGGTAGCACGACTTGCTTTCTGTTCTTCATATGCAACCTGAACTGCAGTATAACCGTCAGTATCAGGACTTTTGATTTGAGTAACTACGAGTGGACCTGCAGAAATAACTGTAACAGGTATCACCTTGCCATCATCATCAAAGCACTGCATCATATTCTGTTTTTTACCAAGAATGAATTTCATAAATTTTTTGGGATTACATCATTTTCACATCTATATCAACACCTGAAGGTAATGATAGATTTGTGAGTGCTTCAATTGTTTTTGGATTAGGATTAAGAATGTCTATGACACGCTTGTGTATTCTAATCTCAAACTGTTCACGAGCATTTTTGAAAACGAATGATGCTCGGTTCACAGTGTATTTTTTGATTTCGGTTGGAAGAGGAATAGGACCAACTACTTTTGCATCGTATCTCTGAGCTGTGTCGATAATCTGCTTGACGGATGCGTCAAGAATCTTATTCTCATATGCTCGAACACGAATACGTAGTTGAACTACAACGTCTTCTTTGCCTTTTTTTGCTTTTGTAACCATCTTTGTTGTCATAGGTTTGTAATTTAAGGAACGAGAATAAATCTATTTAATGATCTTTGTAACGACACCAGCACCAACTGTTTTACCTCCTTCACGGATAGCAAAGTGCATAGTTTCTTCCAAAGCGACAGGAGTTACGAGCTTAACTGTAAGCTTAACTGTGTCTCCTGGCATAACCATTTCTACTCCAGCAGGTAATGTAGATTCACCTGTAACGTCTGTAGTTCTGATATAGAATTGAGGCTTGTAACCAGTAAAGAATGGAGTGTGACGACCACCTTCTTCCTTTTTCAATATGTAAACTTCACATTCAAATTCTGAGTGAGGAGTAACTGTACCTGGCTTCACTAGAACCTGTCCACGAGTAACATCTTCTTTCTTGATACCACGGATAAGGATTCCAGCATTGTCGCCGGCCATACCTTGCTTCAAGTTTTTGTTAAACATTTCAATACCAGTAACTGTTGTTTTTGCTGTATCTTTAATACCAACAATTTCAACATCTTCACCAACATTGATAACTCCACGTTCGATTTTACCAGTAACAACTGTTCCACGTCCTTCAATTGAGAATATATCTTCAATAGGCATTAGGAAGGGCTTTGTAACATCTCTCTCTGGAACTGGAATGTAAGTATCAAGTGCATTTGTAAGTTCAAGGATCTTCTTTGCCCAATCATCATTGTTGTCTGCTGATTCAAGAGCTTTAAGAGCTGATCCACGGATTACAGGAGCATTTGCACCATCAAATCCTTGTTTTGTAAGAAGTTCACGAACTTCTTCTTCAACTAGATCAAGCATGTCAGGATCATCAACCATGTCGCATTTGTTTAAGAATACGATGATTTTAGGAACGTTAACTTGTTTTGCTAGAAGGATGTGTTCACGAGTTTGTGGCATAACTCCGTCTGTAGCAGCAACTACGATAACAGCACCGTCCATTTGAGCAGCACCTGTAATCATGTTTTTAATATAGTCAGCGTGTCCTGGAGCATCAATGTGTGCGTAGTGACGAGCTGGTGTCCAATACTCATTGTGAGAAAGCGCGATAGTAATACCACGTGCTTTTTCTTCTGGAGCTGAGTCGATTTGATCAACACCTTTGATTTTAGCACCGTATTCACCACCTTGTCTTGATAATACCTGCAAAATAGCCGCAGTTAATGTAGTTTTCCCGTGATCGACGTGACCAATAGTACCAACATTCACATGAGGCTTATCTCTGTTAAATTCTTCTACTGCCATATATATTATTGGTTGATAGGTATAACGGAGTAGGTAAAACTTACTCTATTAAAACCACCAACATAAAATTATTTAATAATGTAAGTAGAATACTATCAGATATATAGATAAAGTCAAGGGTGATAACCACCAAAGGTAAAGAATTATAACTTGACAAATTTTCTCAAAATGGTAATTTGATAATAAGAAATAAATAAATCTAATATAAACCGAACCAAATGACTTAAATATTAGTTTGGCTCTTTAAAAACTTAAAAAAATGGAAATTAGAAAAAAATTAATTCTTATGCAGAAAATCTATAATTTTCTGTATAATCACCAAAATTTACCTTTTTCAGTGGTCTTAGGTGAAAAAATTGAAAAAAAATTGGATAATATTTGTAAATCTTACATAAAAAGTCC
>Ga0209373_10000446_pt1 | contig 68357 bp, 58 predicted proteins | sample Higcelweek5metaG_FD_187173 | JGI IMG/M metagenome (GOLD analysis project Ga0209373, IMG submission 187173) | Freshwater pond sediment microbial communities from the University of Edinburgh, under environmental carbon perturbations - High... | ecosystem: Environmental > Aquatic > Freshwater >...
TGTATATCGACACGCTGGACAGCGCGCCGGGCACCGTGGCCCAGGTGCGCGCCTGCGCGTCCGAACTGATCCGGGTGGCGAAAAAGCGGGGCATCACCCTGCTGATCGTCGGCCATGTCACCAAGGATGGTCAGATTGCCGGCCCCCGCGTGCTGGAACATATGGTCGATACCGTCCTTTATTTCGAAGGGGAGCGGGGGCACCAGTTCCGCATCCTGCGCGCGGTGAAGAACCGCTTCGGCCCCACCGATGAGATCGGCGTGTTCGAAATGAGCGAGGATGGGCTGGTCGAAGTACCCAATCCTTCAGAGCTATTCCTGGCTGACCGTCGCCGCGATATAACGGGTACAGCGGTGTTCGCGGGGCTGGAAGGCACGCGGCCGGTGCTGGTGGAGGTGCAGGCCCTGGTGGCGCCATCCCCCCTGGGCACGCCGCGCCGGGCCGTGGTGGGCTGGGACAGTTCCCGGCTGGCCATGGTGCTGGCGGTGCTGGAGGCGCGCTGCGGCGTCGCCATCGGTGCCAATGATGTCTATCTCAGCGTCGCGGGCGGGCTGAAAATCAGCGAGCCGGCGGCCGATCTGGCGGTAGCGGCGGCCCTGGTCAGCAGTCTGACGGGCGAACCGGTGCCGGCCGATGCCGTGGTGTTCGGGGAAATCGGCCTGTCCGGGGAAATCCGCGCCGTCAGCCAGACCGATCAGCGCCTGAAGGAGGCCGCCAAACTGGGCTTCAACCGCGCCATCATGCCCCAGCCGCGCCGGTCGCGCGGCGGTGGCGGTGCGGCGACGGATGGGTTGCGCCGGGTGGAACTGGATCACCTATCCGACCTGATGCCCTTGTTCCAGGCCGATGCGCCGCCGCGCCCCCCGCGCGGGGGGGATTGATTTTAGGGGAAGTGGATGGATGCCAGCGGGTTGAACCCCGTCGATATCGCCGTTATCGCCGTGCTGGGCATTTCTGCCCTGATGGCGTTCGCGCGCGGTTTCGTGCGGGAGGTGCTGTCGGTGGCGGCCTGGTTGGGGGCGGCATTCGCCACCATCTATTTCTTCCCCATCCTGACCCCCTATGTTCGCCAGCGCATCGATACCCAGTATCTGGCCGATGGGGTGACCATCCTGGCCATTTTCACCGTTTCGCTGATCGTGTTTTCCATGATCACCCATGCCGTTTCCGGGCGGGTGCAGGAAAGCAGCCTGTCGGCCATCGACCGCTCGCTGGGCTTTGCCTTCGGCGTGGTGCGCGGGGCGGTGCTGGTCAGCCTTGTCTATATGTTCGCTCTCTGGCTCTGGCCCGATCAGCCGGCCTGGCTGCGCGATGCCAAATCCCGCCCCTTCCTGGGCGTCGGGGCTGAAATGCTACGCGATTTCCTGCCCAATGCCGATCTGACGCCGGCCCAGCGGGAAGCGGAGCGCGTCCGCCTGCACGTGCAGGAGGCAGAGGAGGCCAGGCGCACCCTGGAACGCCTTGCCAATCCGCTACCCGCCTCTGCAGGGAACGCGGCTGCGCCCGCCGACGATAACGGTTATAACGGTGAGGCGCTCGGACGTCTCGACCAGTTGATCAAGAATACCGATCAGGAACCACCGCCCGGTGGCACATCCCGTTAGGGGTGGGCCGCCGCTTTCGACTTTGATGCCACCGATCTTCGGACTTTAGCGTGAAAGGCTACCCGCCCATGCTTACGACCCATCCCTTCGACGATGACAAGCTGCGTGAGGAATGCGGCGTCTTCGGTGTCTTCGGTCCGCAGGATGCGGCGGCACTGGTGGCGCTGGGTCTGCACGCGCTGCAGCATCGCGGCCAGGAAGCAGCGGGCATCGTCAGCTTCGACGGGCAGGATTTCCCGCACCATCGGGCGCTGGGGCAGGTGGGTGATATTTTCGGCAGCGAAATGGTCATGCGCAACCTGACCGGTTCCCAGGCTATCGGCCATGTCCGCTATGCCACCACCGGCGAACGGTCCTTGCGCAATGTGCAGCCGCTGTTTGCGGAGTTCGAATTCGGCGGCTTCGCCCTGGCCCATAATGGCAACCTGACCAATGCCATGCAGCTGCGCCGCCAACTGGTGCGCCGGGGCTGCCTGTTCCAATCCACCTCTGACACCGAAACCATCATCCATCTGATGGCGACCGCCCGTGGCGGCAATGTCATCGACCGGCTGGTGGAGGCGTTGCGCCAGATCGAGGGTGCTTATTCGCTGGTCTGCATGGCCAAGGATATTGTGATCGGCGTGCGCGACCCGCACGGCGTGCGCCCGCTGGTGCTGGGCCTGCTGGGCGATGTGCATGTGCTGGCCTCGGAAACCGTGGCGCTGGACATTATCGGGGCCGACTATGTCCGCGACATTGATCCGGGCGAAATGGTGGTACTGGACAAGGACGGGGTGCAGAGCCTGCGCCCCTTCCAGCAGGTGCCGTCCAAGTTCTGCATTTTCGAATATATCTATTTCGCCCGCCCCGACAGCTTCATGGAAGGCCATTCCGTCTATGGCGTGCGCAAGAAGATCGGGGCGCAGCTGGCCATTGAAAGCCATGTCGATGCCGACCTGATCATCCCGGTGCCGGATTCGGGCGTGCCGGCGGCGCTGGGCTATGCGGAGCAGAGCGGTGTGCCGTTCGATCTGGGCATCATCCGCAACCATTATGTCGGTCGCACCTTCATCCAGCCGACGGACAAGATCCGCCGCCTGGGTGTGAAGCTGAAGCATAATGCCAACCGGCATTTCATCCAGGGCAAGCGCATCGTGCTGGTGGATGACAGCATCGTGCGCGGCACCACCTCGCTGAAGATCGTGGAAATGATGCGCGATGCCGGTGCCAAGGAAGTGCATATGCGCATTTCCAGCCCACCGACCAGCCATAGCTGCTTTTACGGTATCGACACGCCGGAGAAGGAAAAGCTGCTGGCCCATCGGATGACGGTGGATGAAATGCGCGATTACATCAAGGCCGACAGCCTGGCCTTCATCAGCCTGGACGGGCTGTACAAATCATTGAGCCATGCCAAGCGCGATGGCGATCTGCCGCAATATTGCGATGCCTGCTTTACCGGCGAATATCCGATCCCGCTGACGGATTTCGATCCGGGCCGCGGGGCGGAAGTCTCCTACCTGCCGGGCGGTCGCAAGGCGGGGTAAGGATGATGCTGCGCAGTTTGTTGGCTTTGCCCCTGTCCGTTTTCCTGTTGTCAGCATGCGGTACAGGGGCGGGAGGGGGTGGTCGGGTTGCGCAGCTTTCCCCCGAATGTGCTTTGGCGGAGAGCTACATCGCGTCATTTCCGTCGGTGCAGAAACGCGGTCGGGTTGTATTCACTGACGCCGATGAGCGCTTGCCGGATGAACCGGCCCTTGGTGCGTGGACCGAAGCGCAGGGTCAGGAACCGCAGCCGGTTCCGGCACCGCCGGCGGCGCTGTTGGCGGCTGCAAAGCTAAATGCAGGGGTCAGCGCTGTACGCGCTTGCGCCAATGTTCGTGCTTTGCTTGACCGTCAGGGAATTCACTACGGCAGCGACGCGGCTTATATGGCCACGCGGGGTGAAGGCGAATTGTTCGGTGCCACTGTGTTGGGTGTTGCCATACCCAGTTTAAGCCCCGATGGCGCTGAGGCTGTTTTGGCGGTAAGCGAACGTGCTGGCCGTCTGTTCGGTAGTGGTAATATAGAACATTTGAAGCGCACACCGGACGGAACATGGACTATAGTTGGGGTGCTGGAAGTATGGGTTTCGTGACCCAGCTGCCATTCTCCAGCAGCAACCTGATTGATATTCTGATGATATAGGCAAAATCTGCCCGGTTTTCTGGTCCGCCCCTTGCATGCCCGTTTCGGGAGAAGCATGCGGAGGAGCTACACGTGACAACCATCGGATCATCTTCCCCGAGCGGGTCCGGCATCTATAGCAGCTATACGATCGCGCCTTCCGGCGCCCGGATACTGACCGGTGAGGCAAAAGAAAAGGCCAGCGCGGAATCAGAAGCCTTCACCAAGGCGCATGCCCATCTGGGGGCCGCAGACTATATCAAGGCGAAGCTGGAGGATTCCGAGAGCAAGGCGACGGAGCAGCTCGCTTCCGGTTTTGCTACGACCACCATCAAGGTTCGGTTTCAGGATCACATCTACAATCTGGCCGGCACTCCGCTGGATTTGTCGAAGCTGACGGTGTCCCAGGTGGCGCCGGTCGCGGTGCAGCAGGCCGACGCGGCGCCCCTGCATGAGGAGACGCAGGCCCGGTTGCTTGATCTGCAAGAGATGGGGGACGTCACCCGCGAGGCTGCTGGAAGGCCCACGTCAGTGCTGCCGGATGGCCTGATCCAGACATTCTCCCGTGCCGACTGGTCATTCAATCTGCTGAATGATCGTTTGCAGCAGGTTGGGTAAGAAGAAGGGCCGGCGGATCGTTTCCGCCGGCCCTTGCTATCATTCTATCAAGCGCGAACCTGCGACAAGAAACCCCGGATTTGCCCGTCCAGCGCGTCGGAACGCTGGCTGAGGCTGCCAGAGGCCTCGTTCACCCGGCGCGACGCCGCCTTGGTAGCGTTCGCTCCTTGCAGCACATTGTCCACCCGCTCCGCTACCTGATGGGTGCTGTGGCTGGTGTGTTGCACGCTTTCCACAATGCCGTCGGTCATCTGGGCCTGCTGTTTCACGGCACCCGCGATGGCCATGCCGGCGATGCGGATATTGCCGATCCGGCCGGCAATGGCGCTCAGGGCCGCCACGGTATCCTTGGTCACCTGCTGGATATCGCCCACCTGGGTGGCGATTTCACCTGTGGCGTCGGCGGTCTGGCGGGCCAGCGCCTTCACTTCTGCCGCCACCACGGCGAAGCCTTTGCCGGCTTCCCCTGCGCGGGCGGCCTCGATGGTGGCGTTGAGTGCCAGCAGGTTGGTCTGGCTGGCGATTTCGCTGATCAACTGCACCACGGTGCCGATCTTCTCCGCCGCCCCGGCCAGCCCTTGCACCAACTGGTCGGTGCGTCCGGCCTCCTCTACCGCCTGATCGGCGATGCTGGCGGAATGGTCCACGCGATCGCCGATTTCCCGGATGCTGGCGGATAGTTGGGTGGTCGCCTCGGCCACGTGGCCCACCTGACGGCTGGCGCTGGCGATGGCATCGGCCATGCTGGTGACGGCAGCGCGGGTATCGTCAGCCACCTTTTCCATGTCGCCCGCCGTGGCGCGCAATTCCTGCACGGCCGACAGGGTTTCGCGCAGAGACTCCGTTGCCTCTGCATCGAAGCGGGATGAAAGCCTATCCAGCCGGGAGGCGCGGTCACGTTCTGCCAAGGCGGCGGCTTCCTGCTGGGATTGCAGGTCGCGCCGCTCCTGCTCATTGCCGACCAGCACGGAAAGGGCTTGCGACAGCCGGCCGATCTCATCGGAGCGTGTGCTGAGGCGGGTATCCACCCGCAGTCCGCTTTCGCCGGCGATCAACCGCCGGGTAACGTTCGCCAGATCAACGAGGGGGCGGGCGATGCGACCGTTGATGAAATGATTGACGGCCAGCACGGCGATGATCAGGGCCAGAATGGTGCAGCCCGTCGTGGCAAAGGTGAGCAGGATGGATTTATTGATGGATTGTTCATCAAGCGCGAGACGGGCCGTCTGGGCTGTTTCTAGTTTGGCAACCATCTCTTCCAGGTTGGCGGCGGAGCGTTCCAGCCCGCCCATGAAGGCAAGGGTGGTGGAGACATCGCCATCGATCACATCCGTCAGATCCCTGCTTTTGCTGACATATTTTTTTGCGGCGGCGGTGAACGGGTCTGTAAGGTCATTCAGCCCATTATGCGTGATCACTTCTCGCAGCAGGGGGAGATCGCTTTCCAGCGCATCGGTCAATGCCAGCGCCTGCTGTTTCTGGGCGGCCACTTTTTGCGCCCCCATGTCGGTGGCGGCAAGGGCCACCAGATGGTAAAGCGCCTTGCGTTGCTGCGGCAGTCGGACCAGGAAGGTGTTCATGGCCGCTTCGTCCCGCATCACCGTGCCGAAAAGGGTGCCGACCCTGCCATCAATACCTTTGATCGCGGCGATCTGCACGACCTCCAGCCCGATCATCGCAACGATAAGAAGCAGGAAATAGAGAGCGATTTTCCGGGCGATCGACATGGCTCACCTCACGCAACGAATGCGGTCTCCGCCATAAAGGACGGGCGGGAAGGGGCGGGCGGGCGACAAGGCCGGCCCCGCCCGGCTGGCATCACTTTTTGTAAATGCCAGCACACACGGCCAGATTGCTTTCAACCTGGCAGTACATCTCTTTCGGCTCCACCTTCTTGGTGGTCGGATTGGTAAACTTGTATTCCTGCCAGAAATTCTGGTTGGCCTTGGCCATCTCCATTCGTTCCTTGATATAGAGTTTGCCGTCTATATCCTCCGCGTCGATCAGATCCTTGCCGATCAGCTTTTCATTGGCGCCATGGGCCAGGCATTTGCCGTTCATATCATAGACGACGACATAGAGGTCGCGGTCGGTGAAGGGACCACCCTTGGTGGAAAATTCGGCAAAAGCCTTTTCCTGCCCGGCGCTGGCCAGATGCTTGGCCGCCCGCTGCACCATGGCCACGGCTTCGTCACGCGTGGCATTGCCTTCTGCCGCCAGAACGGGCTGGCCGGTGCACAACAGTGCAGCGATAGTCAAAATGGTGAGAAGCGACGTGCGCATGGGTGTCTCCCCGGGGTTATGGCTTTGCTATGCCCCAAGGTTATCCGCTGATCACCGCATACTGATTTGTCCGTTGGAATATCTAATCTTTTGCACCTGTTTTATATTATATAATAACCATAAAAAGTTGGTTCGCCGAATATTCTGTTCGCTAATACCAATCTGCCTTGATCGGTCACGATCAAGGCAGATTTCGCGTTCCCTCATGCGCCGGGCGCAGCCTCCGGCCGCTTGGCTTACGCGCCCATGGGGGAGCGGGCTGGTGGTCGCCAGCCTCCAACCTGTCTAAAAGTCAACCTTTAGGCAGGTTGGTATAATTAGAAATTATAAAATCAAGGCGTCGAAAAGCCTCTCCGACGCCTTCACACAATGCTGCCAATTAACGCTGAAATTAGCTTTCAGCCTTCTGCATGCAGGCATCGAACAGGGTCTGCACGACCGGGCGGGTCAGATCCTTGACGATGAAGACGATGCGGGTGCTGTGATCATCCGTCGGCCAGGCATCCAGTTGCACTGGCGGGTGGAACAAATGCTGCACGCCATGGATAACGATGGGGCGGTCGGCTTCCTCGACATTCAGCAGGCCTTTGACGCGCAGAATATTGTCGCCCTTGGCCTTGGCTACCGTTTCGAAGAAATTAACCAGATTATCCCAAGGCAGCGGCTGGTCCGCCCGGATGACGAAGCTGGTGATCTTGTCATTATGGCGGTTCACATCATGGTGATGGTGATCATGCCCGTGGTCATGGTCGCAATGGCCATGATCGTGGTCGCAATGCGCGTGGTCGTGGTCATGGTCGTGGTGCTCAGGAGCATGATCATGCTCATGGTGGCAATGGCCATGCTCATGATCGCAATGGCCGTGATCATGGTCATGATGGTCGTCGTGCCCGCCCTCATAGGCTTCGGCCTTCAGCCAGCGCTGCACGTCCAGTGACTTGGTGGCCGGATTGTACAGGCCGGCATCGAACAGCAACACGGGCAGCGCGTCATCCGCCTGGGCGTCCACATGCACGGCCCCAGGGTTCAGGTCGTGCAGGCGGCGGCGCAGCGCCTCCACATTGGCCTTGTCGGCAATGTCGGTCTTGGTCAGCACCACCCGGTCGGCCACGGCGGCCTGCTTCAGGCTTTCCTCGTGGTTATCCAACTGGCCCATGCCATGCACGCTGTCGATGGTGGTGACCACCCCATCCAGGCGAAAGCGCGAGGCGATCAGCGGATCGGTCATCAGCGTGTGCAGAATGGGGGCGGGGTCGGCCAGACCGGTGGTTTCAATCACCACCCGGTCAAATTCCGGCACCTCGCCCCGGCTGCGGCGCAGATACAGGTCGCGCAGCGTGTCCGACAGGTCGGAACGGATGGTGCAGCACAGGCAGCCGCTATCCATCAGCACGGTGTTTTCATCCGCCTTGCTGACCAGCAGATGGTCCAGCCCAACCTCGCCGAATTCATTGATGATGACGGCGGTGCGGGCCATGCCCGGATCGCGGATCAGGCGTGACAGCAAGGTGGTCTTGCCGGAGCCGAGAAAGCCGGTCAGCACCGAAATCGGCAGACGCACGGGCGGGGCGGGGGGCGTGGGTTGGGTGGACAAGGGCTTGGTTCCCGTCTTCAGTCAGCGAATGTTCCCGGCCACAAGCCGGGCAAGGATCATGGAAGTGCATTTGAGCGGCCTTGGCCGCTTCGTCAACCGGTACGGCAGGCAGGGCAGATGCCCGTCACTTCCACCGTCTGGCGGGTGACCTGGAAGCCCTTGGTTTGGGCTGTTTCATTGATGGCCTGGGCAATGCGCGGGTCCACCAGTTCCGTGGCCTCCCCGCATTTTTCGCAAACCAGGAACTGGCCGCTATGCGCGGTGCCAGGGTCGGCGCAGCCGACAAAGGCGTTCTGGCTTTCGATCCGGTGGATCAGCCCCTGTTCCAGCAGGAAATCCAGGGCGCGATAGACGGTCAGCGGGGCGACCCGCTTGCCGTCCTGCGACAGGTCTTCCAGGATGGCGTAGGCACCGCGCGGTTTATGGCTGGACCAGACCAGTTCCAGCACACGGGCGCGCTGTGCCGTCAGTCGGGTGCCGCGACTGGCGCAGACCTCTTCGGCCCGTGCCAGCGCATCCTTGACGCAGCTTCCATGGTCATGGCGGTGCCCGTCGTGGCGGTGGCCTGCCGGATGCTGCTGATGGTGATGGTCCATGGCCGGACGGCCCCTGTCGATAGGTTGCTGGCAGCCAAGGTAGTCCAGCCAGCGGCATTCGCCAAGCCGGGGCCGGGCAGCCATGAAAAAAGCCGCCGGCAAAAAGCCGGCGGCCAAGTAAGTTTGCGCTTCGATGGGAAATGGCAGGCCCGGATCAGGCCGCGCGCAGTGAGGAGATGGCGCGCGATACGCTTTCGCTCAGCGCGGTGGTTTCCTGGCCCAGGGTCTGGGAGGACGTCAGCACCTCGTCGCTGGAACGGTGGGTGGTGTCGGCGATTTCCTGCAAGCCGCCGACATTTTCCGCCACCACAGCCGTGCCTTGGGAGGCCAGCTGCACGTTACGGGCGATTTCCCGCGTCGCGGCATCCTGCTCCTCCACGGCGGCGGCGATGGCGGTGGACACCTCCGTGATCTCCCCCACCAATTGCTGGATGGCGGTGATGGCCAGCACGGCGGCGCGGGTGGCGGCCTGCATGCCGGTGATCTGGCCGCTGATTTCCTCCGTCGCCTTGGCGGTCTGGTTGGCCAGGCTTTTCACTTCCGAGGCGACCACGGTGAAGCCCTTGCCGGCTTCCCCGGCGCGTGCTGCCTCGATCGTGGCGTTGAGCGCCAACAGGTTGGTCTGGCTGGCAATGTCGGAAATCAGGCGGACGATGGAACCGATCTTGTCCCCCTGACCCTGCAGCTGTTCCATCTGGCGGGTGCTTTCATCCACCTTCTGCCGGGCATTGCCGGCCATGGCGGCGGCATGGTTCACCTGGGTGCTGATTTCCTGGAAGGAGGCGGAAAGTTCCTCTGCCGCACTGGCGACGGCCTGCACATTGCCGTTGGCCTCACCGACAGCGCGGTCGGCCAGCGCGGTTCGTTGCTGGCCCAACTGGGCCTGATGTGACAGGTCGCGGGCGTTGGATTCCAACTGGCGGGCAGCCGTGTTCAGCTTTTCCACCAGTGAATGAACGCTGCTTTCCAGCCCATCGGCGATGCGCAGGGAAGCCGCGCGCTTCTCTGCTTCGGCCCGCTTTTCCGATTCCGCCTGTTCCATGGCCAGGCGGTCACGGTCGAGCAGGCTGGCACGGAAGACACCCAGCGCCTTGACGATGGCGCCCAGTTCATCCTGACGCGCCAGGGCCTCTACATTCACGCTGGTGTTGCCGCTGGCCAGGGTGGCCGTGGCAGAGGAGATGCGATCGATGGAACCACGCAGCATCTTGACGATGAAGAAGGAGAGTGCGGCCACCACAAGGGCGACCAGGGTGACGGTAATGACGGAACTGCGCTGGGTGGTCTCGGCGCTGCTGGTCATCTGCTTCATGGCGCTGTTGGCTGCATCGCGCTGGCTGACGGACAATGTACCCAACCTGTCCAGCACGGTGCCCAGATTGCTGCGCAGCGGGTCCAGGAAGGAGATGGCCGATTGTGCGTCAATGGCCAGCATTTCCTTCACGAACTGGATCGGCTGCTCGAACTTGTCGATATCCTGCACCACGGCGGCCAGTTCGGTTTTCACCGACCCTGCCGGCAAACCCTGCTGTACAAGGTTGACGGCGGCTTTGGCTTTGTCCATCCGCGCCTTTACACCATCCAGCATCGCCACGGATTTCACGGCGTCGCCACCGGCCATGGCAGCGGCCAGCGCATAGTAAATCTCCTGCACCGCCCCGTTCAGTTCGTTGGATGCGCTCAGCAGTTCGGCGGCGGTTTTGAAACGCACCTCGGAGACTTCCTGCGTGGTGTCGATGAAGTCACTCATCGTGCGGTGGGAGACGAAAGCCATTGCCACCAGCGCCACAAGGCCCAGCACAGGGGCGGCGAACAGCTTGAACGCCATTGGAATATCATCAAAGCGCATCTGGCGGTTCCTTTCCGGTTATCCCGGTTTCGGCGCCGGCTTATGACCGGCGCCGTCCATTGGGATCACTTTTCAGTGATCATCATTTTGAAGTTGGGATCGAAATCGATCCCGGCGGCACTGGCGGCTGCCTTGCTGACATAGATTGTCACCTTGGGCGTGGTCTCCACGGCGATGACGCAGGCGCCAGCTTCCACACAGGCAACGTCGTTGCCAACGGTGATGGTGCCCTTGCCGTTGGCCTTTTTGGCTTCATCGGCAGAAGCGACGAACACCGCGAAGGCACCGGCAGCACTGCCGGCATCACCGGCCCCCACGCTGGCCCCGGACAGGGCCGACTGCACGGCGGCCACCGGGGCGGCACCAGGGGTGACAACCACCTTGGCACCGGCAGGCGCCTTGGGCGTGGCAAAGCCCAGCGCCTTGGCGGCGATGGTCACTTGCTTGGCATCCATTTCGGCTGCACCGGCGGACAGTGGGGCCAGGGAACCGGCTGTCGCCAACGCCATGATCAGAAGGGTTTTCATTGATGTTCTCCCGATCAGAGCTTGTAGGAAGCGGTGGCCCAGACGCGGCGTTCAGCCTTGGGGGCGGAGGTCAGCTGGGTTTCATCCCGCAGCAGATTGGCGCCCGACAGAGAGACGCGCAGGGAGGGGGTGACCTGGTAGCCCACGCTGGCCTGAGCGGTCAGACCGGGATCGACCTCGACCAGTTGACTGCCGCTGCCGTTGTCGAAATAGCGGTAGGTCTTGCTTTTCCAGACCAGCATCAGATCGGTGGTCCAGAGACCGGAATCCCAGCCGAGATTGCCTTTCACCGTGTTGCGGGCGTTGGATTTCTCATAGTTCTGACCGATCAGGACATTGGCGATATTAAGCGAGTCCTTCGTATCCATCCAGACCCAGGACAGGTTCCAGCGGAATGCTTCGATCTTCCCGTTCAATTCCGCTTCGACGGTCCAAGCCTTGCTGGAGCCGAGATTGTCACCCAGCAGGAAAGTGGGATATCCATTGATGATTTGAACGCTTGAGAGATTGAGGAACTTCAGATCCGTCGTCTTCTGATGGGAGATGGACAGCCGCCCAAAGCCGGCAATTTCATCGATGGTATGTCGCCAGCCGACCTCATAGCTGGTGGCGACGGAGGGGTCGACATTGGGATTGCCTGCGATGAGCAGCGAGCCCTGGCTCGGAACCCCAGCCGATTTATTGCTTATTTCTACCAAACTGGGGGAGCCGATGCCGCGCCCGGCAGTCACCTGCAGGCTATCATGGGGCGAGAGGCGCCAGACGATACCGCCATTATAGGAGAAGCTGTTGAAAGTACGCTCGTAATCATCTGACGTGAACGGATAGGGTCTTACACCGTCGTAATATAGAGACGTTCGATCACCCCGTAGAGCCAGCATTATGCTGAAATTCGGGTTGACCTGCCAGTCATACATGTTGGAAATGGCGTAATTTTTATAGCCTGTTGTTGTATCCGCATCGAACTGGCGTTCAACTCCCTTATCGTTGATGCTGTTATCACGGTATTCCAGGCCAATGCGTGTCGTCAGAGTATCAGTAAGTTTTACAAGATCTTGAACTTGTAAAACATTCGACTTCGTTGATAAATAAGAAAATTGCTGTGGTGTGATCAGATCCACATTCAGGCGATTTGTGTAGGCGTTCGCCTCCAACAGGCCAATACTGGTATTGGCTTTTACATTTCCGCGGAATGAATAAACCTCATATTTACCCCGAAGATTGCTGCCAAAAGGAGACATATTATATTCGTCACTCCGGCTCCACGTCGCCTCAAAGCCTCCCTGGATATCGGGAGTTATCTGGACTATGCTATCCAGAGAGGCGGTGCGGCGGACGCTTTTATCATCATAAAAGCCCGAAACCTGCTGGCTTTTGGCTGTGTCATAGGGGTCTACATTCCATCCGCCCGCTGACAGGCGCACGCCGGCCCGTTCACCCAGTTTCAGCGTCTTGACGAAGCTGAATTCCCGCTGTCCCAGATTGCCGAACGTAACATCCGCCGAACCCGCATCATCATAGAGCGGATTGTAGGTGACGATATTGATCACCCCCGACACGGCATTGAAGCCGAACAGTGCCGATTGCGGTCCCTTGACCACCTCAATCTGGCGGATCTCCGACAGTTGCACCGGGATGGACGACCATAGCGTCATGCCATAGAAATCCTGGTAGACCTGCCGCCCGTTGACCAGCACCAGAAGCTTGGGATTGTATCCCTGGTTATATCCACGAACGCCAACATCGGCGTTGGTGCTGCTCCATTGCAGAATATCAATGCCGGCAACCCGGTTCAGCACGTCAGGCAGGGTGCGCGCGCCGGATTTGGTGATTTCATCCGCCGTGACGATGGTCATCGCTGCCGGCACCTCGCTGGCGCGCTGCGGCTTTCCTGTGGCGGATGTGGTGACGGGTTCGCCGAAAAGATCCTGTAAAGAGCCATAATCCATCGATTGGGCCATGGCGGACTGGTTTGATGTCGCCGCTGCGGCCATCATCAACAATATAACGAAGGTTGAAGAATAGGTATTTTTGTAGCGCATAACGATCCCCTTTTATGCGGCATATCCCCCGGATGGTCCGCATGTCTTTTTTCCGATGTCAGATGAAACTAGAAAAATTCTGCGTTGTTTCCTAGTTATGCTAAGGGATATATAAATTTCAATTTGGAAACCCGGCTTTTGCGGATACCAGAAAATATTTATAGAATAAGCATCGGATGGAAAAAATCTTTCCATGCGCGGAATTATTATATCAATTTTTTAATTAATATACGATTCAGCAGATATTTTCTTGGCTACCCTAATTGAAGCGGTCGGCGCCGGCTTATGACCGGCGCCGCCCATCGGATCACTTTTCAGTGATCATCATTTTGAAGTTGGGATCGAAATCGATCCCGGCGGCACTGGCGGCTGCCTTGCTGACATAGATTGTCACCTTGGGCGTGGTCTCCACGGCGATGACGCAGGCGCCGGCTTCCACACAGGCAACGTCGTTGCCAACGGTGATGGTGCCCTTGCCGTTGGCCTTTTTGGCTTCATCGGCAGAAGCGACGAACACCGCGAAGGCACCGGCAGCACTGCCGGCATCACCGGCCCCCACGCTGGCCCCTGACAAGGCCGTCTGCACGGTGGCCACCGGGGCCGCACCGGGGGTGACAACCACCTTGGCACCGGCAGACGCCTTGGGCGTGGTGAAACCCAGCGCCTTGGCGGCGATGGTCACTTGCTTGGCATCCATTTCCGCAGCGCCTGCGGGAAGCGTGGCGGCGGTCAGCAGCAGCGTGGCGAGCACGATTGTTTTGTTGAAGCTTTTCATGTTCCAGCCCCCCATCTCACAGCTTCAAGGTCATCGTGCCGAGCAGGCGGCGTTCCGCCTTCGGTGCCACCGACAGTCGCGTCTGCTCCTTCAGCAGGTTGGCACCGGACAGGCCGAGTGAGAACTGGTCCGTGACCTTGTAATTGACCGACAACTGGGCGGTCAGACCCGGATCGACCTTCATCAGCGTCGGCGGGGTAAGGCTCTGGAAATATGCCTCGGTACTGCTTTTCCAGATCAGGAACAGGTCGGTGCTGACCCGACCGTTGTCCCAGCCCAGATTGCCCTTCACTGTATTGCGTGGCGTCGAGGTTTCAAAATTCACCGGAACCGTGCCGGGCGCGAAGGTGAAATCATCCTGCACATCCAGCCACGTCCAGGAAATACCCCACCGTACCTTGTCCATCTGCCCGCGCAGTTCCGCTTCCAGGCCCCACATCTTGCTGTCGCCCAGATTGTTGGCCAGCAGAATGGTCGGGTAACCATTGATAACCTGGAAACCGCTAAGGTCGAATGCTTTGAAGTCCTTGGTTTTCTGATGGAAGACCGACAGGCGGGCGATGCCGCCGATCGCATCCAGTGCCCGTTCATAGCCGACTTCATAATTGGTAACGATGACGGGGTCGACGCGCGGGTTGCCGGATATCACGACGGTGCCGGGGCGCACGGCGGTGACGGTGCCGTTGGACAGTTCCAGCATGGTGGGGGACTGGATGCCACGCCCGGTCGTGATCTGGACGGAATCGGTTGGCGTCGGCTTCCAGACCAGTCCCGCATTGTAGGACCAGTTGTTCATTTTCCGGTCGTAATCGGCATCCGTGAAGGGCACCGGCTGGAATTCGCCGTCCCGGAAAAGGGCAGTGCGGTCGAAACGTCCTGCGATGGTCAAATTCACCGTGTCGCTTACTTTCCAGTCATACATGTTGGAAATGGCGTAGTTCCGATAACCGGAGGTCGCCCCGCGGACCGGATAGCTTTTCATGCTGTTGTCACGAAATTCCAGGGCAATGCGGGTGGTGAGGCTGGGCGACAGTTGCACCAGATCCTGCAGCTGTGCCACCGTCGTGTCGGCCTCTGTATTGAAGCTGCTGGTTATGCCGGTGGCGCTGAGAGAGGGGTAGGTCAGTTGGAAATCCAGATGGTTGGTGTAGATGCTGGCATCGATCAGCCCCCATCCGGTGTTGGCCTTCACCTGCCCTTTGAGGGAATGGGTTTCATAGATGGTGCGGTTGGCTTCCTGTTGGGCGCCGATACCGAACTGGTCGGAACGGCTCCAGGTCGCTTCGAACCCGGCCTGGATATCCGGGGTCAGTTGCGCAAGACTGTCGATGGAGGCGGTGCGCCGCAGGTTGCGGTCGTCATGTAATTGTCTTTCGCCCAGATCACGCGAGGGGACGCTGTATTCATCCACATCACGGGCGCCGGCGGAAATGCGCACCCCCACCTTTTCACCGAGTTTCAGGCTCTTCACCATGCTGGCTTCGCGATAGGCCTGGCTGCCCACGGTCACCTGTGCCGCGCCGACATCGTCATAAAGCGGATTGTAGGTGATGATGTTCACGACACCTGACACAGCATTGAAACCGAACAGTGCCGCCTGCGGCCCTTTCACCACTTCGATCTGGCGGATTTCGCTGATCTGCACCGGGATTGTGGACCACGCTGTGAAACCATACAAATCCAGATAGACCTGACGGCCATTCACCAGCACCAGCAGGCGTGGGTTGAACCCCTGATTATACCCGCGCACGCCCACTTCGCTGCTGCCCGTCCCCCAGGCCAGCACATCGATACCCGCGACACGATTCAGAATATCGGGGATATCCCGCGCGCCGGAACGGCTGATTTCTTCCGCCCCGATGATGGTCATCGGGGCTGGGCTTTCGCTGGCACGTTGGGGCTTGCCGGTGGCCGACGTCGTTACCGGTTCGCCGAACAACTCCTGCAACGAGCCATAATCCATCGACTGGGCCATGGCCGCGTGGCCTATCGACATGCTGGCAGCAACGGCCATGACTAATCTGGATGGCGTGACTTTCATCAGCTTCATGAGATTCCCCAAATTTTTCATATTTGCCGATTCCAGTTGAGGGAATTCAGCATCATTGTTTCTGATTTGCTGATAATCATGCATTCGAAAGATATTGGTAGTTATGCACATGGATATGTTTTCCTTTTGGAGAAATTCAAAAACATATACATAAGTATATTTTTGAAATTATTTTTTAATATGTAAAAATATGATTTCGCACACGCTGTAACTTTCGTGCTCTGCATATCGCTGGACAAAGCGTCAAGGCGCTCTATCTCGACGTGGGCGGGCGATTAACGCCAGGGATTTTGGTGAGGAAGAAATGTCGGCACCCATCATTATCATCGGCGCCACCGGCGGGGTGGGCGCGGCGTTGGCCCGACAACTGGCCGAACAGGGCCGGCCTTTGCACCTGATCGGTCGTGACGCGGGTCGCACAGGCCATCTGGCCGCAACGTTGGGCACCAGCCACGCCATCGCCGATGTACGGGAGGAGACAGCGCTGGCCGCTGCCGTTGCGGCGGGGGACGCGGGCGACGGTATTGCCGGTCTGGCCTATTGCGTCGGCTCGATTACCATCAAGCCATTGAAGGCGTTGAAGAACGAGGATTTTCTGGCGGCTTTTCAACTGAACCTGCTGGGGGCCGTCACCGCCCTGCGCGCGGCGGAAAAGGGGTTGAAGGCGGCGAAGGGATCGGTGGTGCTGTTTTCCACCGTGGCGGTGGAACAGGGCTTTCCCAACCACGCCGCCATTGCCACGGCCAAGGGGGCGGTGGCGGCCCTGGGCCGGTCGCTGGCGGCGGAATGGGCGCCGCATGTGCGGGTGAATATCATCGCCCCGTCGCTGACCCGCACAGCCCTGGCGGCCTCGCTGCTGGTGTCGGATCAGTTGGCCCAGGGGATTGCCGCCATGCACCCGATCCCCCGGCTGGGGGAGGCGGCGGATCAGGCTGCCGCTGCCGCCTTTCTGCTATCCGATGCGGCCGTGTGGATCACCGGGCAGGTGTTGGGCGTTGATGGCGGTCGGGGGACATTGCGCAACAAGGGTTGAACTGAACCACGGAGGGCGTGACATGCCGATGATCCACCGCCGTTCGTTGCTGCTGGGAATGGCCTGTGCCGGGTTGGCCGGGAGTCGTGCCTTTGCCTTCACCATTCCAGACGACAACAGCGTTTCCTTCAGCGTTTTCCGCCAGGGTGACATTCCCATGGGGTACCACCGGGTGCGGTTTTCCCGGCAGGGCGACGACCTGATCATGGAAAAGGAGATATTGCTGGAGGTGTCGCTGGCCTTCATCAATGCCTATCGCTACCGGCACCATAACCGGGAAGTCTGGCGCGACGGTCGGCTGGTTGCCATTGATACCACCACCAACGATGATGGCGACCGATACGAGGTGACCGGCCGCGCCACGGAGGCGGGGCTGGAGATCGACAGCAGCGCGCATGGCCGCATCATCGCCCCCGCCAATATCATCCCCACCAGTTACTGGAACAATGCCATTACCGGTGCCACGCAGTTGCTGGATACCCAGCGCGGCCTGATCATGGATGTGGCGATGGAGGATTTAGGGGTTGATCCGCCCCCAGGCGGCGGCCCGCAGCCGGCCCGCCACCACCGCATCAATATCCAGACCAACAAGCCCGGCACTACCGACAAGATCGACCTTTGGTACGATGATAGGGGCGTCTGGGTCGGGCTGGCGTTTGCGGCGAAGGGCCAGAACATCCATTATGTGCTGGATGGCCCCGGCGGTGCCGCCCCCGTGCCCATGGCCACGGATGAGGCAACCCGTGCCGGGGGCCGGTCTTGAGTGCTGGCGGTGCTTTGCGGCTGGTGCTGGGCGACCAGCTTTCCCACCATCTGCCCAGCCTGCGCGGGCTGGACCCCGCCCGCGATGTGGTGCTGATGGCCGAAGTGATGGGGGAGGCCACATATGTGCCTCATCACCCGCAGAAAATCGCCTTTGTGTTCAGCGCGATGCGGCATTTCGCCGGTGAGTTGCGCGCCCGTGGCGTGCCGGTGGCGTATGTGGCGCTGGAAGATGAAGGCAACACGGGCAGCCTGGATGGGGAGTTGCGCCGCGCCATTGACCGTTACCAGCCGGCCCGTGTGGAACTGACCTTCCCCGGCGAATGGCGGGTGTGGAAACAGATGCGGGATTGGCAGCGCACCCTGCCCATCCCGGTGGAGGTGCGGGAGGATGACCGGTTTTTCTGCTCCATCGCCCGGTTCCGCGCCCATGCCCAGGGCCGCCGGCAGATGCGGATGGAGTTCTTTTACCGGGAGATGCGGCGCGACCATGGCGTGCTGCTGACCGGGGAGGGGGAGCCGGAAGGCGGCCAGTGGAATTTTGATGCGGAAAACCGCAAGCGCCTGCCCAAGGGGCTGGTGCCGCCCCCGCCCTTTCGGGTGGAGCCGGATGCCATCACGGCAGAGGTTCTGGCCCTGGTCGCCCGCCGCTTCGGCCAGCATTTCGGCAGCCTGGACGGGTTTGCCTATGCGGTCACGGCGGCGGATGCCACCCGCGCCCTGGACCATTTCATCCGCCATGGCCTGGCGGATTTCGGGGATTATCAGGATGCCATGGCGATGGGGCAGGACACTTTGTTCCATTCCATCCTGTCGCCCTATCTGAATGCCGGCCTGCTGGACCCGCGCGCCGCCGTTGCGGCGGCTGAGGCAGCCTATGGCCAGGGCAAGGCGCCTTTGAACGCGGTGGAGGGGTTTATCCGCCAGATATTGGGCTGGCGGGAATATGTGCGCGGCATCTATTGGCTGAACATGCCGGAATATGCCCAGGGCAACGCGCTCGCCGCCCACCGGCCTTTGCCGGCATTTTACTGGACGGGGGAGACGGATTTGAACTGTCTGGCCCAGGTGATCGGCCAGACACGGCGTACGGCTTACGCCCACCATATCCAGCGCCTGATGGTGACGGGCAATTTCGCCCTGCTGCTGGGGGTGGAACCGGCAGAGATTGAGGAATGGTATCTGGCCGTCTATCTGGATGCCTATGAATGGGTGGAACTGCCCAATGTGCATGGCATGGTGATGTTCGCCGATGGCGGCTATCTGGCCAGCAAACCCTATGCGGCCAGCGGCAAATATATCGACCGCATGTCGGATTATTGCCGCCACTGCCGCTATGATGTGAAACAGACGGAAGGGCCGGATGCCTGCCCCTTCAACTATCTCTACTGGAATTTCGTTGCGGAGAATGCGGGGGCGTTACGCGGCAACCCCCGCATGGCGATGATGTATAAGGGCCTGGACCGGATGAGTGAGGAGAAGCGCGCGGCGGTGCGGCGGGATGCGGCGCGGTTTATCGCGGGGCAGGTGGCGGGTTATGGGGAGGGGTGAGGGGGCTTTCAGTCAGGCAGCCTTTGACGGTTTCTTACAGGCCTGTGGCTTTGCGCAAGGTGTCGTTGATACGGGTTTGCCACCCGCTGCCACCGGCCTTGAAATGTTCGACCAAATCGGGGTCCAGGCGCAAAGTGACTTGAGCTTTTGGCGGTGCTTTCTGCGGGCCGCGTTGCCCCGGCTTGCGCTTCAACAGGGTGTCGGCAAGTTCCGGGCTTAACAGTTGCGGCAGGGCCTGGGCGGCGGGCCGCCCCTGGCGAAAGTCCGCTGCTGTCAGTTCGCGTACGTCGCCCGCTTCATTTGTCAGAGGTTTTTTGTTCATAACGGGTGATCTCCCTCCTGTTCGCCTTACGCAGGCTGATAATCCGGGTACCGCCTTCAATAGCCGTGAAGCAGACGACATGCAGACGGGTGCCAATGGGCCCCAGCGCGATGATCCGGGTTTCCGGATAGCTGAACCGGTCATCTTGCCAAATGATCGCGTTGGAAAATCGAAATCGGCAACCACCTCGAACGGCAATCCCCGTTCAGTCGAATTTTGATGCTCTTGGCCGGGTCAAACTCGATCTTCATAGACTTATTTGTAACTACAAAAAAATGACATGTCAATCGCTTTTTGTAGTTACATTAGTGGTAGAAGGATCAGGGCTATTCTGAACTGGTATGTGGGCACTGGAGGGGGGAGTTTGGGGCGGGGGTTTAGCCTGTTCTTCGGTGCCTTTTTCCATCGCCACCGTTATTCCCGCCTTCGCGGGGATAACGGTTAAGTATCTGGTGGGGTGGAATAAATTCTCGCCACTCAGCCAAGTGGCGTTACCGCCCGTCCCCATCACCCTTCCCCCCAACCCCGCCCGCCCTACATCACCCCTCACACCCCACAATACGCGGAGCCAGCCGATGCAGACCCCCACGCCCGCCGATGGTTTCGCCTGGGTCACCGGTGCCTCCAGCGGGATCGGGGAATATGTGGCGCTGGCGCTGGCGGCGGAGGGCTGGACGGTGCTGGCGTCGGCGCGGCGGGTGGATGCCTTGCAGGATGTCGCGGCACGCAGCCGCGGGCCGGGGCGGATCATCCCGCTGCCGCTGGATATCACCGACCTGCCAGGTGTGCGGGCGGCGGTGGCCGGGGCCGTGGCGGCCCATGGGCCGATGGCGCTGGCCATCCTGAATGCCGGCACCTACAAGCCTGATGAGGCCAAGGGGCTGGATGCCGGGGACTTCGCCCGCACCGTCGATATCAACCTGATGGGCACGGTCAATTGCCTGGATGCCCTGCTGCCCGGCATGATCGGGCGGGGCAAGGGGCATATCGTCATTGTGTCATCGGTGGCCGGATATCGCGGGTTGCCGCGCTCCCTCTCCTATGGTGCCACCAAGGCGGCGCTGATCAATATGGCGGAAAGCCTGAAGATGGATGTGGAGCGCTATGGGCTGAAAACCCAACTGGTTTGCCCTGGCTTCATCAAAACCCCGCTGACCGACAAGAATGATTTCCCCATGCCCTTCCTGATGCCGGTGGAAAAGGCGGCGGGCCGGATGGTGGCGGCGCTGAACGGGGATGCGTTCCAGATCACCTTTCCACGGCGTTTCACCTGGGGCCTGCTGTTGTTGCGCCGGCTGCCCGATGCGCTGTATTTCCTGTTGGCCCGGCGCACCTTGCGGTAAGATCATGGTTAAACGGGCGTTGGGCCCGATAAGATTGCGATGGGTGGCAAACGGCCATGAATGGCAGGGTTCCGGTGGAACAGGCGCTGGGCGCCTATATACGCTTCTATCAGGAACTGCGCCCGGAAACCGTGTCGCGGCTGGACCGGCTGGTTGTGCCGGATGTGCATTTCAAAGACCCGTTCAATGATTTCCGCTCCCGCGATCGGATGAAGCAGGTCTTCGCCGCCATGTTCCACCGGGTCGAACAGCCGCGTTTCATCATTCGCGACCATGCGATTTCCCAGCAGATGACCTATCTGCGCTGGGGGCTCAGCTTCCGTACCCCCAGTTCCCCCAGGCCGACCACGATTGAGGGCATGTCGGAGGTGAAGTTCGACATGGCGGGGCAGGTAACCTCCCATATCGACCATTGGGATGCCGCCGAACAATTCTATGAGCGGCTGCCCGTGCTGGGCTGGGTGCTGCGCCAGATCAAGGCCCGCATGGCGGATTAGGACTTGCAGCAAAGGTTCACCTGCCGTAACCCGCTGGCGCAGGAGATACCGGCCCAGCCACGCGGGGAAACAGCCATGAGCATCGCCATTGTCCGTACCGTTGCCGACCTGCGCGCCCAGGTGGCCCAATGGCACCGGGAGGGCTTGCGCGTGGCCATGGTGCCCACCATGGGCGCCCTGCATGATGGGCATCTGACACTGGTGCGCCGGGGCCGGGAACTGGCCGACCGGGTGGTGGCCAGTGTGTTCGTGAACCCTACCCAGTTCGGCCCGAATGAGGATTTCGCCCGCTATCCGCGTGATGAGGCGGGCGATGCCGCCAAGCTGGCCAGTGCCGGCTGTGACCTGCTGTTCGCGCCCACGGTGGATGTGATGTATCCCACAGGATTTGCCACCAGCATCGATGTCGGCCCGGTCGCCACCCGCTGGGAAGGGGCCTTCCGCCCCGGCCATTTCCAGGGCGTGGCCACGGTGGTCACCAAGCTGCTGTCCCAGGCCCAGGCCGATATTGCCTGTTTTGGCGAAAAGGATTTCCAGCAACTGGCCGTCATCCGCCAGCTGGTGCGCGATCTGGATTTGCCGGTGGTGATTGAAGGCGTGCCCACGGTGCGGGAGGCGGATGGCCTGGCCCTCTCCTCCCGCAACGCTTACCTTTCCGCCGAACAGCGGCAGGTGGCGGGGCAGTTGAACCGGGTGTTGCGGGAGACCATTGCCGCCGTCAAGGCCCGCCCGGATGCGGTGGAAACCGCCTGCCAGTCGGCCAAGGAGTCCCTTCTGGCAGCGGGCTTTGTGGCGGTGGATTATCTGGCGGTGGTGGATGCCGCCACGCTGGAACCGTTACCCACGTTGGGCAGCAGCCCCGCCCGCATCATCTGCACCGCCAGGATTGGCGGGGTGCGGCTGCTGGATAATATGCCGGTCGCCTGATCAGTGTGGGGCGCCCCCATTGGCGCCCCTATCCTTACTTACCATACGCCCGTGTTCGCCATGCTGGCCCAGGGTTCCTGCTTGGGCAGGGCCTTGCCCTTCTGCAGCAGTTCGATGGAGATATTGTCGGGCGAGCGGATGAAGGCCATGTAGCCGTCGCGCGGCGGGCGGTTGATGGTGACACCCTTGTCCAGCAGCGCCTGACAGGTGGCATAGATATCCTCCACCTGGAAGGCCAGATGGCCGAAATTGCGTCCGCCGGTATAGACTTCCCGGTCCCAGTTATAGGTCAGCTCGACCTCGGCTTCCGGGTTCTCGTCGGCGCCCAGATAGACCAGCGTGAAGCGCCCGGCCTGGTTTTCCATCCGCCGCGTTTCCGTCAGCCCCAGCTTGTTGCAATAGAAATCCAGCGACTGTTCCAGGTCGGTCACGCGGACCATGGTGTGAAGATATTTCATGGCTTCCAGTCCGTTGCGGGGGAATGATGCTGGCAAAGATAGGCGTTGATCCATCCGCTGCCCAGTCCCGGCATGGCTGCCACTGCCAAAACGTGCGCGGTGGGGCAATCATTGCCCCATTGCATTGCAGTATTTTTCATGTTGGCATGGTCCCTAACCAGAACGGGTAATCAATTAAGCCAATGCCGGGTGTGCCCGGCGGGAAACGGGGATGACCAGCGACCCGATTGCACAAGTGTGGATATTGGTGGCGGCCGGGCTGGTCTTCATGATGCAGCTGGGTTTTTGCCTGCTGGAGGTCGGATTCGTCCGGGCCAAGAACAGCATCAATGTCGCCATCAAAAATGTGATGGATTTCTGTATCGCCGGCTTCCTGTTCTGGTTGTTCGGCTATGCCCTGATGTTCGGGCCCAGCCTGGCTGGCCTGATCGGGCTGGGCCCGCTGATGCCCGACCATGCCGGGCGGCCCGACATGCTGGTGTTTTTGCTGTTTCAGATGATGTTCTGTGGCACGGCCACCACCATCGTTTCCGGGGCGGTGGCCGAGCGTATGGGCTACAGCTCCTACATCATCGTCTCGGCCCTGTTATCGGCCCTGATCTACCCGATTTTCGGCCATTGGGCCTGGGGCGGCATGGCCGGGCCAGATAGCCAGGGCTGGCTGTCGGCGCTGGGTTTCATTGATTTCGCCGGTTCCACCGTGGTGCATTCGGTGGGCGGCTGGCTGGCCCTGGCTGCGGTGCTGGTGATCGGCCCGCGCACGGGGCGGTTTGATCCCGGCGTGCGCGGGATGGGCGGTAACAGCCTGACCATGGCCGCCGCCGGGGTGCTGGTACTGTGGTTCGGCTGGCTGGGCTTCAACGGTGGCAGCGTGCTGGGCGATGTTTCCAAGGCGCCGGGTGTGATGCTGAACACGATGGTCGCCGGCTGTGCCGGTGGGCTGGCCGGGCATTTCATCGCCCAGATCACACTGCGCCGTGCCACGGTGGAACATTTCCTCAACGGTATCCTGGGCGGGCTGGTGGCCGTCACGGCGGGTGCCCTGGTGCTGGGCACGGCGTCGGCGGCCCTGGTGGGGGCCACCGGCGGGGTGATGGTGCTGATCGGGCAGAAGGTGCTGGACCGGTTCCGCATCGATGATGCGGTGGGGGCCGTGCCGGTGCATCTGTTTGCGGGCGTCTGGGGTACCTTGTGCGTGGCGCTGTTCGGCGATGTCGCCCTGTTCGGCACCGGGCTGGACCGCTGGCAGCAATTGCAGGCCCAGGTCACCGGTGTTCTCGCCTGCGGTGGTTTCGCCTTTGGCAGCGGCTATGTGCTGCTGCGCCTGATCGACATGGTTTTCCCGCTGCGCATTGATGCCGAATCGGAACGGCTGGGGCTGAACATCGCCGAACATGGCGCCACCTCACCCATGATGGATCTGGCCGCCGAGATGGAGCGCCACCGGCTGGAAGGCAAGTTCGACCGGCCCGTGCATGTGGAGCCGCAATCGGATGTGGAACTGATCGCTGCCCAATATAACCGGGTGATCGACCGGGTGACGTCGGAGATTCAGCGCCATGAGCTGCTGCTGGATGAGCTGGGCCGCGCCAAGGTGGAGGCGGAGAATTCCAACCTGGCCAAATCCCAGTTTCTGGCCACGATGAGCCATGAGTTGCGCACGCCGCTGAACGCCGTCATCGGCTTTTCCCATCTGATCGCCGATCAGGCCTATGGCGCGATCGACGGGCGCTATGTGGAGCATGCGCGGGATATCAATGATGGCGGCAAACATCTGCTGGCGCTGGTCAATGACGTGCTGGATTTCTCCCGGCTGGAGGCGGGCAAGTTCCAGCTGAACGAACAGCCGCTGGACCTGCGGCGTGTGCTGTACGGTGTTCACCGGCTGATGTTGCCCCTGGCGGAAAGCAGTTCGCTGGACCTGCGGATCGAGGTGCCGGACGGATTGCCGCCGCTGCTGGCCGATGAGCGGGTGATACGACAAATTCTGATCAATCTGGTGGGGAACGCGGTGAAATTCACCCCCGTCGGCGGGCGGGTAAGGGTCGGGGCCATGCTGGAACCCGACCGCCGGCTTTGCATCAATGTAACGGATACAGGCATCGGTATGGACCCTGGTCAGGTGCCCAAGGCGCTGGAACCCTTCACCCAGTTGGAAGGCGGGCTGGCCAAGGGGCATGGCGGGTCCGGCCTGGGCCTGTCGCTGGTGAATGCCCTGGTGCGGCTGCATGATGGAACCCTGGTCATCCAGACGGCACGCGGCCAGGGCACCAGCATCGCCATCCGTTTCCCCGTCGCCCGCACGCTGGACCTGCCGGCGATGGAAGGGCGGCGGGTGGCGGGGTAGGGGGTTATATCCGGTCCACGCGGCCCGCGTAACAGCCATGCTTTGCAAAATGCACATGCAGATAAGCGATATTCCGGCGGGCCAGATAGTTTCGGAACAGGCCATCGGCCTCTTTCCCATCCACCACATCGGCTTCCACGATCAGATCATCGCTGTTGTATGCGCGAACAGACAACAGGCGCTTCGCCATCATCGGGGGTAACTCATCATCCGCCACGCGCGTGGGGGCCGTCCCCTGCGTCACGAAGATCGGACCTTCCGCCCGATAGGGACTATTGGCGGGCTGATGGCGGAATGACAAAAGCAGCACCGTCGTTCCTGCCGGGACATCGCTCAGGGTAATCCGGCATGGGATCAGTCCTTCGCTGGGGGCCACCATGCGGCGCATGCCCTTTTCGGCCAGTGTCGCATCATCCAGGCCGAAAAGGGGGGTGAACAGATCGGATGACAGGCCGCTGATACGGTAAGCCATGGGGAAATCTCCATCACGGGTGAACAGGATGGCCCCATCATGCCGGGCGGCTGCCGCTTCCGCGCTCCGCTTCTTGCGGTCAAAGCAGCCAGCGTCCCTCAGCCCGTCTCAATGCCCACAGGGCCAGCCGACCCAGGTTCCAATAAGGGCCCCAGGCCGCCAGTGCCCGCCCGTCGCCAAGGTCGATCAGGTGGAGTGGCGGTCGCTGCGAGGCCGGGCGCGACGGCTGGCTGGTGGCCAGTGCCGTGATATTGGCGGCCAGTGCCGACCAGCCGGGATGCCGCCCATTGCTGGGGCGTACCGCCTCTCCCGCTGCGATGATCCGGTTATGGCCGCACACGCGCAGATCTTCATCGGTCAACAACAGCCCATCCGCATCCACCGGCAGGCCGCTTTCCCGCAGCCAGCCGGGGCTGGCGGCACCGGTGGCGTTCAAGAACAGATCAAAGGCGATGCGGTTGCCATCGGCCAGCACCGCCTCGTTTCCTTGCACCCGCTCTACGGGCGCCATTTCCTGCAGAATGGTGCCGTGGTTGACCATTGCCTCAATCAGTTGCACGCCCGCCGGTTCCGGCAGGCGGGTCAGCAGGCGGCCACGGGTCAGGATGGTGATGGCGACATGCCCGCCCTCCCGTGCCGCCAGTGCGATCAGGGCCAAGGCCAGCCCACAGGCGGTGATCCCGCCACCGGCGATGGTCAGGGCTACGGCCCGACCCGGATGCTGGCGGAACCGCCCGGCCAGGGCGGCGCGCAGGGCCAGCAGGCGGGGCAGGGGGCGGGTGGCGAAACAGCGGGGGTGATCCGCCGTGCCCGGCAGCGGACGGGTCAATGCCATGGGTGCGATGGACAGCAGGTCGAAACCCAGCGGATCTCCGTTGACGCGATGCACCAAGCCCGCCGCCGCATCGATCTGCGCCACATCATCATCAAAGAAATAGATGCCTGCCCGTTCTGCCATCTCGCCGGCATCCAGGCTTGCCGCTGTCGGATCGACCCGTCCGGCCAGGATGGCGGGTATCGCCTCCATCCAGGATTGTGCGGCGGGGGCAAGCAGCCCCAGATCATGGCCTGCCCGTTTCAGCCTGGCCAGCCGACGCAGCAGGGGTGGTCGGGCATGTCCGCCACCCAGCAGCAGGATACGGCTCAACCGACCGCCTTGACCGCCGCCGCATCCCCTTCCGGCGGATCGCGCAGCACATAGCCACGGCCCCAGACTGTTTCGATGTAATTGTCACCATCCGTGGCCGTCATCAGCTTCTTGCGCAGTTTGCAGACGAACACATCGATGATCTTCAATTCCGGCTCATCCATGCCGCCATAGAGATGGTTGAGGAACATCTCCTTGGTCAGGGTCGTGCCTTTACGCAGCGACAGCAGTTCCAGGATGCCATATTCCTTACCCGTCAGGTGCAGGGGGTGGCCATCCACGGCCACGGTCTTGGCATCCAGGTTCACCGCCAGCCGACCGGTGCGGATGACACTTTCCGAATGGCCCTTGCTGCGGCGGATGATGGCCTGTACCCGCGCGATCAGTTCGCGCTTGTCGAACGGCTTGGTGATGTAATCATCGGCGCCGAAGCCCAGCCCCTTGATCTTGTTGTCCAGGTCCGACAGGCCGGACAGGATCAGGATGGGGGTTGTCACCCGCGCCGCGCGCAGACGGCGCAGCACTTCGTATCCGTCGATATCAGGCAACATCAGGTCAAGGATGATGATGTCGTAATCATATAGCTTGCCGATTTCCAGCCCGTCTTCACCCAGGCTGGTGGCATCGACAATATAGCCGCCATCTGACGCCAGCATCAGCTTGACGCTTTTTTGCATTGCGGGATCATCTTCAACCAGCAGCACACGCATGACTTCTTCCTCGCCGATGGGTTCGGTGATACCCCTTTTGGTGGCCGGCTTCGCGGAAAACTCTATTATGCAACCATCTGGCAGCACCAGCGTCTCTCAACCGGTGGAAATTAGGTTAACAGAGCTTTCGTCCAGATGCTACGCGCCGGGGGGCAATCAACCCTTAACCATGCTGGTGCATTAGTATGTGGTGTATCCTGAAACCAGCTTCCACGCATGAAAGGGTATTCCATCCGTGATCGCCGATGCCGACCAGATGCTGCTGGAGATCAATGCCCTGCCGCCCTACCGCATGTTCGGGCGCGTCACCTCCGTGCTGGGCATGATGGTGGAGGTGGGGGGGGTGGAACGGCGCTTGTCCATCGGCGGACGCTGCCGGGTGTTCAGCCGGGGCGGGCGTATCGTGCCGTGCGAGGTGGTGGGCTTCCGCAATGGCCGGGCGCTGCTGATGCCCTATGGCACCCTGGACGATATCGGCCTGGGCTGCCGGGCGGAGGTGGCGGAGGGCCAGGCGGCCATTTACCCCACGCCGGCCTGGCTCGGTCGGGTGATCAATGCCCTGGGCCAGCCGATCGACGGCAAGGGCCCGCTGCCCCAGGGCGATGTGCCGGTGATGATCAAGGCCAGCCCGCCGCCCGCCCATGCGCGACGTCGTGTGGGGGGCAAGATGGATCTGGGCGTGAAGGCGATCAACACCTTCCTGTCCTGCTGCCGGGGCCAGCGTATGGGTATCTTTGCCGGCTCCGGCGTCGGCAAATCGGTCCTGATGTCAATGCTGGCGAAATATACCGAGGCCAATATCAGTGTTATCGGCCTGATTGGGGAGCGTGGGCGCGAGGTGCAGGAATTCCTGGAACATGATCTGGGGGAAGATGGTCTGGCCCGCTCCGTCGTCGTTGTCGCCACCAGTGATGAACCGCCGCTGATGCGCCGGCAGGCCGCCTATATGACCTTCGCCGTATCGGAATATTTCCGCGATCAGGGCCAGGATGTGCTGTGCCTGATGGACAGCGTGACCCGTTTCGCCATGGCCCAACGTGAAATCGGCCTGTCGGCGGGGGAGCCGCCGACCACCAAGGGCTATCCACCCACCGTGTTTGCCGAACTGCCCCGCCTGCTGGAACGCGCCGGCCCCGGCACGGGCGACGGCACGATCAGCGGCCTATTCACCGTGCTGGTGGAAGGTGGCGACATGGAAGAGCCCATTGCCGATGCCGTGCGCGGTATTCTGGACGGGCATATCGTCATGGAACGCCGGATTGGGGAGCGCGGTCGCTATCCGGCCATCAATATCCTGCGCTCGGTCAGCCGCACCATGCCGGGCTGCAACACGCCCGAACAGAATGCCCTGGTCGGGCGTGCCCGCCGGCTGATGTCGGTTTATTCCGACATGGAGGAGATGATCCGCCTGGGTGCCTATCGCAAAGGCAGCGACCCGCAGGTGGACGAGGCGATCCATTTCAATCCGGCGCTGGAAGCCTTCCTGCGCCAAAGCAAGGGCGATCGCAGCACGCTGGATCAGGGCTATGCTGAACTGGCGGCCATTCTGGGCGGCGCCGGATGAAGGATCTGAAGCCGCTGATCCGGCTGAACCAGCGCACCGTCGATGAACGCCGCCGCCATCTGGGTGAATTGCAACGGGCGGAGGAGAAACTGCGCACCGATCTGGCCGCGTTCGAGGCGCAGGTGGAACGTGAGCGCCAGGTGGCTGCCACCGACCTCGACCTTGCCCGCATGCTGCCCTCGTTTCTGACCCAGGCAAAGCAGCGGCGCGAACAGTTCCAGCGTTCGCTGGCCATGCTGCGTCAGGAAATCGTGAATGCGGAGGAGATGGTGGCCGAGGCCTTCCGCGAATTGAAGAAGTTCGAACAGGTGCAGGAACAGCGCGATCTGGCCGCGAAGGAGGCCCGCCGTCATCGGGAAACCCAGATGTTCGACGAGGTGGCCTCCATACGCTTCTCCCGCCAGCAGGATGATGGGGGCGGCGAGGGCTGATTGCCCTCAACCTAACCTTATGGATAGGTCTGGTGTTGCCGCTCTGGTGTCGTCATCTCAAGGGCGTCCCGATTGGTCGGGCATGTCCGGGATCGGACGGAGGCGGGGCCATGGGGTGGGCGAGGAATATCCATGCACTGGTCTGGGCAGTTCTCTGGCGGCGGCGGGGTTGGTTCCTGCGGTTGGTGGTGATGGCTTTTTCCGGTGTGGCGCTGGCCGGCTCTTATCTGGGCGGCCTGCAACTGACCGGCAATTTTCATACGGTTATCGCGAACGAGCTTTATCGTTCGGCCCAACCCGGCCCGGCCCAGATTGCCGCCTATGCCGCCACCTACGGCATCCGCAGCATTGTCAATCTGCGCGGCGCCAATCCAGGCAGGGACTGGTATGATGCGGAACGCGCCATGGCGCGGCGCCTGGGGATTTTGCACCTGGATTTCGCCATGTCAGCGAAACGACCGCTGGATGATACCCGCGCCGCGCAATTGATCGCCCTGCTGCGCAGCGTGCCAAAGCCGGTATTGATTCATTGCCAAGCGGGTGCCGACCGCACCGGCCTGGCATCCGCCCTTTATCTGGCAGCGGTGGCGGGGCGGGGGGAAGAGGCGTCGGAGGGGCAGCTTTCGATCATCTATGGCCATGTTGGACTGCCGATCCTGGGGCCTTACGCGATGGATGAAACCTTTGAACGCATGGAGCCCGCGTTGGGCTTTCCCAACTCCTGATCGGTTTGCGCCATGCATACGCCGGCTTCCACCGCCTGGCGGATGGACAGCATCTTGTCGACTTGCGACAGGAAAAGATGCGCCAGCGCCGGGTCCAGGTGGCTGCCGGCGCTTTCCTCCAGATGTTCCAGCACCTCCTCCACCGGCCATTGCTTTTTATAGGGACGATGGGATAGCAGCGCGTCGAACACGTCGCACACAGCTACAATACGACCGGCAATAGGGATACCCTCCCCGGCCAATCCCTGCGGATAGCCGGTGCCATCCCATTTTTCATGATGGGTCAGCGCAATCTCCGCCGCCAGATCCAGCAGTTCCATACCACTGCCTTCCAGGATCTGGGCACCGATACGGCAATGGGTTCGCATTACCGCCCATTCCGCCGCGTCCAGTCTGCCCGGCTTCAGCAGCACCCGGTCAGGAATGCCCAGCTTGCCAATATCATGCAGCGGGGCCGCGGCGGCGATCATCTCCGCCTGATGCTCATCCAGTCCGGCCAACTGTGCCAATGCGCCCGCCAGTTGTCCGATGCGGGTGACGTGACGACCGGTATTTTCATCACGGAACTCGCTGGCACTGCAAAGCCGCTGGATGACTTCCGCCCGTGTGCGTTCCAGTTCTGCCGTGCGTTCACGCACCATGGCTTCCAGCCGACGGGCATTGTCGCGTTCGTTCCGGTGCAGCAGATGCATGGTCAGCAGATTGCGCGCCCGCACCAGCAGTTCCCAACCGGTATAGGGTTTGGGCAGGAAATCGATGGCGCCGGTTTCCAGGGCACGGCGGCGGAATGCCTCGTTATTCTCTGCCGTGATGATCAACACCGGCGGGCTGTCCGGTCCCAGCGCCTCCCGCATCCGTTCGATGAAACCCGGCCCATCCAGGCCGGGCATGCAATAATCCAGCAGCACCAGATCGGGCGGGTCGTTGCGGCACATGGCCAGCCCTTCGAACGGGTCCGTGCTGGCACGTATACGCGTCAAGCCCGCTTTGCGCAGGATGGCAGTCAACAGATCCACGGAAAGCTGCATATCGTCGACGATGACGATACGGGCTTCCATCATTTGTTCGGCAGGCGAAAGGGGCTGGTTGATGCCAGTCAGATGCATCGGCATCGGTTTGATCCGCAGGGCTGGCGAGTGTGTCGGCCCGCCGTTGCAGGCGACCGCACCTTTTCGCATCATCATCGATGCGGCAAGCCTAGCATTCCGCCAGTCGCCCGCAACCATTCCGGTATGGGTTGCGCGCAAAACTATCCTTATGCGCGCCGGTGGCCGATATCATATCACGGGCCATTCTCCATGCCGCCTTGGGGGCGGTGGCCGGCGTCTGGTGAACAAGCATGACCAAGTGCCATATGAACCCATGGCTCTTGGTATCAGGCCTCTGTCGCGCCGGTTCCACCCCGGAAGCCCATGGCCACGATATAGGTCTCGCTGCTGTCCTGGCGGCTGGCGGCAGGCTTGGCATGGCGGACGGTGGTGAAATCCTTCTTCATCTGCGCCAGAAATTCCTTTTCAGCCCCGCCCTGGAACAGCTTGCAGACGAAATGCCCGCCCGGTGCCAGCACCTCCGTGGCGAACTGATAGGCCATTTCGGCCAGTCCCATGATGCGCAGATGGTCGGTCTGGGTGTGCCCCGTGGTGTTGGCGGCCATGTCCGACATCACCACATCCGCCGGCCCCTGCAGCAGGGACTTAAGGCGCAATGGCGCCTCGTGGCTGGTGAAATCCATCTGAAAAGTGGTGGCGCCGGATACCGGCTCCATCTCCAGCAGGTCCAGGCCGACCACTTGGCCGGTGCCGCCCTTGTCGGACTTGGATTTTTCCACCGCCACCTGGGTCCAGCCGCCGGGGGCGGCCCCCAGATCGACGATGCGCTGGCCACGTTTCAACAGACCGAACTTCTCATCCAACTGCAACAGTTTGAAGGCGGCCCGGCTGCGGAAGCCGCGCTTCTTGGCTTCGACCACGTAAGGATCATTCAACTGCCGTTCCAGCCAGCGGGCAGAGGAGACGCTGCGACGCTTGGCCGTTTTCACGCGCACGGCCTGGTTACGGCCAGTGGGGATATTGCCGGAAGACTTGGTCATGGCAGCGGACACCTGGAACAGACAGTCGGAAAACGAAGCGTTCCATATCGTCCGGATCGCGGCGGCGGGCAAGGGGGGCAGGGCGCAACCCAGCCTATACCGCTCTGTCCCTTTGGCGCGCTCTCAGCGTCGGCGGCGCCGGGCGTGGGCTGCCAGTTCGAACAGGATGCCCTCCCGCACGCCGCGGTCGGCGATACGCAACTGCGGCACAGGCCATTGCCGCCAGATCGCATCCAGGATGGCGCAGCCCGCCACCACCAGATCGGCCCGGTCGCGGCCCACACAGGGCTGGCCGGCACGGCCCAGATAATCCAGCCCCAGCAGGGTTTCGGAAATGCTGCGCGCCTTGTCCCGGTCCAGCCAGGCGCCGTCCACGCGCGACCGGTCATAGCGGGCCAGCCCCATCTGGATACCGGCCAGCGTTGTCACCGTGCCCGAGGCGCCCAACATCTGCACCCGGTCGGCCTGTACCGCCTCGCTGATATTGTTGCGGCTGTCGAAATCGGACAGGGCGTCGCCCACCCGATCCATCATGCGCTGATAGTCATGCGGGCAGACCTTGTCACCACCGTAGGTTTCCGTCAGGTTGACCACGCCCAGCGGCACGGAAATCTGGTCCAGCACCAAGGGCCGTCCGCGGGCCTGCCTTATCCAGATCAGTTCGGTGGAACCGCCGCCAATATCGAAGACCAAGGCGTGGGGGACGGACGGCTCCAGCAGCGGGGCGCAGCCCGCCAGCGCCAGCCGCGCTTCCTCCTTCGGACTGATGATTTCGATCTGCAGGCCGGTTTCCGCCTGCACGCGGCCCAGGAACTCCTCACAATTATCGGCGCGGCGGCAGGCTTCGGTGCCCACAGCGCGCACCATGCTGACGCCGCGCCGTTCCATCTTGGTGCGGCAGACCTTCAGGGCCTGGACCGTACGGTACATCGCATCGTCGCACAACCGGTCGCTGCGGGTCAGCCCTTCGCCCAGTCGCACGATCCGGGAAAAGGCGTCGATAACCCGGAACCCGTCCCGGGCCGGGCGGGCGATCAGCAGGCGGCAATTATTGGTGCCAAGATCAAGCGCGGCAAGTACCGGCGCGCGCGGGGCCTCCCCCTCGCCAGCGAAAGCGGCTTCGCCATAGCGCGCACGACCGGCATCCGGCTGCGCGGAGCTGGGGCTGGCCGCCCCTGATCCCGCCGCCGGTGTCGGCACCTGCTGCTGCGCAGGCCTGCCCGCTAAACCCGCCTCCACGCTCGCCACCTCATTCTTCGGACATCGTGCCGTTTGCCCATGGCCACCGATGCTTGTCGCATTATCGTAACCGATGACGTCACCGGCGCAAACCGCCATTGCAGCAAATCACCCGACAGCCCGCAGAAAGCATATGAACATGCTGTAAATGCATGGTCGGCATTATTGCTATGCGTTCCCATCGCATGATGGGGCTTCCCAGTCGCTCAGGCAGGTGCTATAAGCCCGCCCACCCTGACGGTGGCCATTTGATATGGTTGCTTTGTTCGGATGGGGGATCGTCTAACGGTAGGACAGCGGACTCTGACTCCGCCAGTCTAGGTTCGAATCCTAGTCCCCCAGCCACTTTCCGTAACGGGAGGTGAAACATCCGTATCGGCTTTTTGCCGATACCACGGATGGGGGATCGTCTAACGGTAGGACAGCGGACTCTGACTCCGCCAGTCTAGGTTCGAATCCTAGTCCCCCAGCCACCCTTTCATACCAGTGTCAGTCAATTCTGACTTGTCAGAATTGACTGATTTCGGCGGCACGAGCCGTCGCCGCGCCCGTGCGGCGCGAGCAAAGCCCGCGGATGCGGGCGCCCGGCGCTTTGGGTAGATGAAATCTGCCTTGATCGGTCACGATCAAGGCAGATTGGTATGAGCCGCCAGCTGACGCTCATGCACCCGCAGACGCAGCAGAGCCAGCGACAACAGCGGGGTGGCCAGCCCGTGCTGCCCGCCCCGCCGCACCATGTCACCAATGATATGTTCGGCCTCCGTGCGGTTGCCGCGCGCCATGTCCCGCGCCATGGAAGCATTCGTCGGATTGGTCAGATCGGTCAGTTCCGCGCGGTAGCGCTCCAGCACTGCCGTGCGGGGGGCATAACCCTCCGCCGTTGCCACAGAGGCGGCTTCTTCAAAGGTGGCGGTCATGAAGGCGGTGCCGCCGGGCAGGCTGTTGATATCGCCCACACTGCCGCGCATCAGGCAGGTGGTGGCTGCCAGCGTGGCCAGGAAGAAGAACTTCTCCCACATATCCAGCATGATATTGTCGCTGCGGGTCCATTCCACCGGCGTCGGTGTAAAGGCATCGGCCAGCGCACCCACCATTGCCTGCTGGTTGGGGGACCGGGCACCGAAGATCAGCCGGTGGATGTCGGATAGGTGCCGGATGGTGCCATCCGGCTCCATGGTGATGGGAATATGGCAGAGCCCGCCCATCACCCGTTCCGCGCCAAAGGCGGCATCCAGCCGGTCGATATGGTTCAGCCCGTTCAGCAACGGCAGGATCAGCGTATCCGGCCCCACTGCCGGCTGGATGGTTTCCATGGCACCATCCAGATCATAGGCCTTACAGGTCAGCACCACCAGATCATAGGGTTTGCGGGCCTTGGTGATGGTCTGTGCCGGCAGGCGCATATTGCCGTGCGGGCTTTCCACCCGCAGCAGATTTTCCATCAGCTGGGCTTGCCGGCGCGGGCGCACCAGGAAGCTGACATTGGCCCCCGCCTCCATCAGCCGCCCGCCGAAATAGCCGCCAACCCCGCCGGCACCCAGAAACAGGATACGCATCATCTCTCTCCGAAACCCTTCGCGCCCTTGACGGGCGGGATCATAGTATCTTCTGCGGCAACCGCAGCAATTCCTTGCGGATATCGCCCAAGGTGGGCTGCCGGTCATTGGCAAAGGGCAATGGACGACATAGATGCATGGCCGCAAGCCCGATGCGCGCCGTCAGCAGCCCGTTGACCATTCCTTGGCCAAGCCGGGCGGAAAGGGCGGCGGCCACCGTGCCGCCCAGTGCATCGACCATCAGCCCGTCGCCTCCCTCCACCATGCCGGCCACGCCGACATTCTCCGCCATCCGTCGCACCAGCCTGGCGGACCCGAACAGGCCGGGGCGGGCGGCGTAAAGGGCGGCAATCTCCCGCACCAGTTTCATGTTCCGCCACAAAACCAGGGCCACATCCAATAGCGCGGCGGGGCTCAACGCCGTGCCGACCGCCACGTCGCGCGATGCCGCCAGCACCAGCCGATAGGCGGCGCGATCCAGCGGGGCCAGCAGGATACGGTCGGTCAGGGCCAGAACTTCCCGCCCGTCATGCGCATCCGTTACCGCATCGGCCAGGGCATGGCGGGTGGGGCCGAGGTCGTGCCGACCGGCATAAAGCCCCGCTACCGCGTCGCGCAGATGGGTGGCTTCATTGACCGTGGCCCCACTGGCCAGCAAGGCGGTGGCGCGCTGGCGCAGATCATCCACCCGGCGCAGGCGCCGCCAGGCCAGCATCTCCCGCCCCGTCAGCCAGCACAGGCTGGCCACCGCGAGTGCCAACAGGCCGGCAAGCGTGCCCCCGGCCCAGGGCGACAAGGTAAAGGCACGGGCGATCAGGTCAGCCGTATCGAAGCCCAGGGCAGCCAGCACCAGGGCTGCCAGCGACAAGACCAGCAGCCGGGCTGCCCGCTTGCCCCGGCGGGGCGGGGGCAGGATGTCGCCGATGGCGGCGGAGGGATCATCGCTTTCCAGTTCCACCGGCAGGGGGCGGGCGGCGCCGGGGTGGAATTCCATCGGTGGCACCCAGCCGGGTTTGGTCTTGTTGTCCGTTCCGCTCATGCCAGCCGGTCCCCGATCAGGAATTCCAAGGCTTGATCCAGTCTGATATTCGGCAGGCCGCGCCCATCGCGACCCAGCCCCGGCGGCGGCTGGAAATCGGTGAAACGGAACCGGTCCGCCACCACGTCACCGATGCCCAGATGGCTCTCCGGCAACTCACCGGGGAACAACGCCACCGGTTCCGTCCGTCCCAGCGGGATACCCTGGATGCAGGCCAGTTGTCGCCCCTCATGCTCGGTCAACACATTGTCGGTACATTTGACCGATGCAAGGGACAGCGATTTCACCGCCGCCCCTTCGAACCGGATATGGCGCAGCCGGTCGGCCATCACCGCTTCCAGCAACCCCGTCAGGGCGGCATGCTGGGGGGCGGCCACGTGGTCGGCCTTGGTGGCGGCGAACAGCACCCGGTCCACCTTGGCCCCGCCCAGCCAATCCAGCCAGCCACCCCTGCCATGGCGGAAACCCTCCAACGTGGCAGCCAACGACCGGCGCAGATCCTCCATCCCCGGTTCGCCGGCATTGATGGCGGACAGCAGATCCACCAGCACGATCTGTCGGTCGATGCGGGCGAAATGGTCGCGGAAGAAGCGGCGTATCACCTTGTCCTTATAGCCGTCGAACCGTTCCTGCATCAGCGCACCCAGGGAGCCGCTGCGCCAGCGCCCGCCGCGGGGGGCGGGCAGGGGGCAGAAGGTCAGGATGGGGGCCCCCGCCATCTCCCCCGGTTCCAGGAAGCGACCCGGTTGCAGCAGCGACAGGCCAATATGGCTCGCCCGGCACGCCAGCAGGAACTGCGTGTAAAGTGCAGCCAGACGGCGGGCGGTTGATTCGTCCGCATCGGTGTCGGCATCACCTGTGTCCAGTGCCTCCAGCCAGGGGCGTGCCAGATCACGGCGGGGCCGGGTGGCCACCAGTTCCAGCGTCTGGGCCGACCATTGGTTGAAATCCTGCCGCAGCATCGGCAGGTCCAGCAGCCATTCGCCGGGATAGTCGATGATATCCAGGTTCAGTGTCGCCACCCCGCCCAACCGCCGGCGGACCAAGCCGCCGGGACGATAGCGCAGGGCGATGCGGATTTCCGACACCGCGCGGGTGGCCTGGGGCCAGTCCGGTGATGGGCGGGTCAGGGCTGCCAGGTGGCTTTCATAATTGAAGCGCGGGATGGCACCATCCGGCTGTGGGCGCAATTGGGCGCCGATGAAGCGGCCCTGGGCCAGCACATCCAGGAAGGGCAGGCGCCCGGCCAGCAGCAGGTTGTTCAGGGTGGACGTGATAAAGACGGTCTTGCCCGACCGCCGCAGGCCCGTGACACCCAGGCGCAAAGTGCCCCCGGCCATACGGGCCGCCACCTGTGCGGCGCCGTCCAGCGCGCGGACACCGCCATCTCCGATCTTTGTCAACCAGTCCGTCACGGTTGGATACCACCTTCTCATTCTGGGCCACTTCCCGGCCATATGGGTATAGGCTGGTACAGCATGAACGCCTTATTACCGCTTATGGTGCAGGAAAGCTTTCAAAGGGATTGTAATACCAGTGCCGACAAAGGCAGATTATCGTGCAAGCGAAGGGCGATCTGATCTGTCGGGTCATGTCGTGATGGGGGCTATCGCATGGGCATTCCTGACGCATTTTCCAATGCGGACGGGGCCGGGCGGTGAAGTGAGACAAGGTTCTGGATGACCGTAACCGTACCGCCTGCCAAGTCTGCCGACGCCCGTTTGCTGCCCGATGCGGCTGGCAGTGCAATGGCGACGCCAGCCAAGGTGCCCCTGCGTAAACGCCTTTCCTACAAGCAGGCCCGCAACACGGCGCTGCTGACCCTGGCGCTGGGTATGGTGCTTAGCACCGTGCAGATTGCTATCGATCTGCTGGATATGGAAAAACAGTCCGACCAGTTGGTTCAGCAGGTATTGTCCACCATGCGGGAACCGGCGGCGGAGGCCGCCTATTCCTTCGATCAGGCGCTGGCTGACCGTGTGGTGACCGGTCTGTTCGAATATCGCCCCGTTTTCCGCGCCGTGATTTACGAGGATTTCGGCAATCAACTGGCCGCCATGGAACGCCCACAGGCCGAGGGGGGGCTGAAATGGCTGGCGGAAATGCTGTTGCCGGTGGAGAAGATTTTCTCCATCCCGCTGGTCATCGAACGGCACAATCAGAACGTCGGCGAGTTGCGGGTCAGCATTGACCGGCTGCTGATCGCCCAGGAATTTTTTCGCCGCTCCGGTGTGGTGTTGGGCACCGGTATCATCTGGACGGTGACACTGGCGCTGATTCTGGTGGTGATGTTCTATTCCACCATCACCAAACCCTTCCTGCGCATGTCATCCGCCATTTCGGAGATTGATCCGGCCAAGCCCGCCGGGCGGCTGCTCTCTGTGCCACCCCGGCATGAGGATGACGAACTGGGCCTGCTGGCCAAGACGACGAACGAGTTGCTGATACAGTTCGACCAGTCGCTGGTGGAGCGTGGCCGTGCGGTGCACGCGCTGAGGGAGCGGGAGGCCCGCTTGTCCGGCATCATGGATAATGTCGCGGACGGCATTATCACCCTGGATGAGGACCTGCGTATCGAGACGATGAACGCGGCCGCCCAGGAACTGTTCGGCTATGCCCAGCGCGACGCGTTGGGCCAGCCCTTCGTGACCCTGATCGAGGAGCGGGATTGGACACGGGTGGCCGTGGCCCTGGTGGCTTGCCTGCGGCGCGGCGATGAGGAGCAGCGCCCCGACAACCGGGCGGAAATCCAGGGCCGCCGCAAAGGGGGCGAGGTGTTCGCCATGGCCTTCGGCGTCAGCCAGATGCGCCTGGGCGACCGGCGCACCGCCATCTGCGTGGTACAGGACATCACCCAACGCAAGCGGGCCGAACAGGCGCTGCGGGAGAGCGAGGAACGGCTTAAACTGGCCGTGCGCGCCACGCGGTCGGGCGTGTTCGACAATAACTATGTCAAGGGCACCTTCTGGTGGAGCCCGGAATTCATTGAAATGCTGGGCTATGACGCGGTGGACGCGCTTTATGCCAACAAGCTGTTTGAAGGGTTGCTGCATCCCGACGACAAGGAGAATGCCCAGGCCCATGTCGACCGGTATCTAAGTGGCGATGTGGGGGATTATCTCTCGCTCTACCGCCTGCGCCACCGCGACGGCAGCTGGGTCTGGATCGAAGCGCGCGGTCAGGCCATCCGGGACGACGCCGGCAAGCCGTTACGTTTCACCGGCACCATGACCGATGTGAGCGACCGCAAGCGGTTCGAGGAACAGCTGATGTATGTCAGCACCCACGACCCGCTGACCGGCCTGCCCAATCGCACCCTGGTGCAGGACCGCCTGCAGCACGCGCTGGCCCATGCCGGGCGCAAGGGCACCACGGTGGCGGTGCTGCTGCTGGATATCGACCGGTTCAAGTTGGTCAATGACAGTCTGGGTCACCAGGCAGGCGACAAGCTGCTGCGGGCATTGGCGCAGCGTCTCAGTGCCTGTGTGCGCGCCACCGATACGGTGGGCCGTCTGGGCGCGGATGAGTTCCTGGTGGTGGCGGAGGATCTGTCCGACCCGCAGATGGCAGCAAGGGTGGCGGAAACCATCCTGGTCAGCCTGTCGCGCCCCTTCGGCATCGACGGCCAGCAGCTTTTCATCACCACATCCACAGGGATCAGCCTGTTTCCCGGTGATGGCCAGGATTTCCATGCGCTGATGCGCGATGCCGATACGGCCATGCACAATGCCAAGGCGGCGGGTGGCAACGGTTACCGCTTCTTCACGCCGGAAATGAATGAGGCGGCGGTGGCCCGGCTGTCGCTGGAACATTCCTTGCGTGAAGCGCTGGACCAGGGCCAGTTCTTCCTGCATTACCAGCCCAAGATCGATATGCTGAGCATGCGGGCTGTGGGGGTGGAGGCGCTGTTGCGCTGGCAGCACCCGGAAATCGGCATGATCCCGCCCGGCAAGTTCATTCCCGTGGCGGAAGAAACCGGCCTGATCGTACCCATCGGCGACTGGGTGATGCGCGCCGCCCTGGCTCAGATCCGCGATTGGCAGACCCGTGGGTTTGAGCCGATGCCGGTGGCGGTGAATGTTTCTGTCCGCCAGATCGCCACGCCGCAGTTTGGCGAACGGGTGGTTGCGCTCTGCCAGGAATATGGCGTGGCGCCCGACCTGCTGGAGATCGAGATTACCGAAACGGCGATGATGTCCAACCTGGCCTATATTGCCGATACGCTGGCAGAGGTGCGCAACCGCGGTATCCGTATCGCCATCGATGATTTCGGCACTGGCTATTCCTCGTTGTCCTATCTGCGCCGTCTGCCCATCACCACCTTGAAGGTCGACCGGTCGTTTGTGAACGAGGCGCCGACCAATGCCGATACCGGGGCTATTGCCGCCACCATCATCGCCATGGGTCGCCAACTGGGCCTGAAAGTGGTCGCCGAGGGGATCGAGACGGAAGAACAACTCGATTTCCTGCGTCTCCACCATTGTGACGAAATGCAGGGCTATTTCTTCTCCCGTCCCTTGCCGCCGGGCGATCTGGAAGCGCGGTTTCTGCGGGCGGCAGTGGTTCCGGTGACGCCGGTCACGTGACCTGCTGCCCCCACCCGTCCTGCTGCCCCGATATTATACCAAACCGCCGAGGGTTTGACCCTTGGCGGTTTGGAGGCCGGCGACTGCCGGCCCGCCGCTCGTGCGGCGCAAGCCAAGCCCGCGGATGCGGGCGCCCGGCACCTGAGGGAACACGAAACCTCCCTTGATCGGTCACGATCAAGGCAGATTGGTATTATTTCCGATTCGCCGCTATTTTGGTGTGGCCTGCCTTCCCTATGGGTCAATTCTTGACGAAGACGTCACAACAAGTTGTGGCATTAAAAATGCTGCACGTGCGCAGAAAATGCTTCTTAGTATTCGCTAGCGCACAATAAACGATCGTTTGAATTTATTGACCGATCTCCGCGCAAACCATTGTAAATGGCCGAAAATTTGTGTCCTTTTTGCCAGGGTCAGGATCAAACACGCATGGTTGCGCTAAAGTGCGCATAGAAGCCTTGACGTCACCACATACCACCCATAACAGTCGAATTTGAAATCCCCGGTCGGTGAAAAGCGCCGGCATGCCTGTCAGAGCGACGGGGAAAAAGAATGTGTGGGAGGAGGTATTCATGGCACGGAAATCGATGCCCAAGTCGCGTTTGAACCGCCATATGCTGGCAGGTGCCAGTGTCGCGGCCATTGCGGCTCCATTTTTGCTCGCGGGATCGGCTGGTGCTGCCACGTTCAACCGCGGTGATTTCAGTGGCAGTTTCGATACGACCCTGACCCTGGGTGCCTTGTTCCGCGTGCAGGACCGCGATCCGGACCTGATCGGTGTGGCCAATGGTGGTCAGGCCCACTCCATCAATGGCGACAATGGCAATCTGAATTACGGTAAGGGGCTGGTATCGCTGGCCGGTCGTGTCACCCATGAATTGAAGCTGAACTATAGCAATCTTGGTGCCTTTGTCCGCGGCACCTATTTCTATGATGTGGTGAACGCCAAGAAATCCAGCAGCAGTTTTGGCCGTACCGACAGGTTCGATCTCTCCTCCCAGGCGCAGGAACGTGTCGGGCGAGATTTCCAGCTGCTGGATGCTTTCGTCTATGGCAGCTTCCCGGTGGGGGAGAGCAGTAACCTGGATATTCGCCTGGGTAATCAGGTGTTAAGCTGGGGTGAAAGCACCTTCATTCAGAATGGCATCAACACCATCAACCCGATCAATGTCTCGGCCCTGCGTGTGCCGGGGACGGAGTTGAAGGAAGGCTTTCTGCCGGTTCCAATCGCCGATGTGAATTTCGCCTTCAATGAGAATTTCTCGTTGGAAGCCTTCTACCAGTTCAAGTGGGACAATACAGAACCAGAAGCGGCGGGTTCCTTTTTCTCCACCAATGATTTCGCCTCGCCGGGCGGTGATCATCTGTTCATCGGTTTTGGCAATTACCTGTTTACCGACAGCGCGACCCAGGGGGCCGTCGCCGGGGGGAATGTCTTCCCCACCAGCCTCTACCCCGATGCCAAGCTGAACAATTTCCGTGGCGTGCAGTCGCTGACCCCGTTCGGCACCGTGGTGCCGCGCCTGGATGATGACGAACCGAGTGACAGCGGCCAGTATGGTCTGGCGGCCCGCCTCTTCTCCGAGGAACTGAACAATACGGAGTTCGGGGCCTATTTCATCAACTACCACAGCCGCCTGCCGGTGCTGAGCGGCTTCGTGGCGCCCTATGCCCAGTTTGCCAGCAATACCAGCCGCTTCACCGACTTCAGCGGCTATCGCGCTGAATATCCTGAGGATATCAAGCTGTTCGGCGGCAGCTTCAACACCAACCTGTTCGGTATCTCCTTCCAGGGCGAGGTGAGCCTGCGCAAGGACCAGCCGCTGGCGCTGGATGATGTGGAACTGTTGCAGGCGACACTGGCCGCCCCCACCATCATCGGTCTGATCAGCCAGGGGCAGTCGGCGGGCAGCGCGTCCTTCGACGCCGCCGTGGCCCGTGCCGTGGCGTCCAACCCGGCGCTGTCGGGCTTCGCGGGGCGCACCTACGAACAGATCCAGGCGATCAGCCCCGTGGCCGCCAGCGCCATCAGCGCCGGCATCGCCTCGGCGGCGGGCTCGCCCGGCGGCACCCGTTCCGCCTTCCAGACGGCGGGCGCCAACAGTGCGGCGCTGCAGGGTGCGGCCCTGTTCAACACCAATCAGGTTGTGAAGGATCTGGGCGGCATCAATGGTACCAGTGCCGCCACCATCACCCAGGATCTGCTGACCAACTGGTTCGGTCGTCGTCTCCAGGGCTGGAAGGAACATGACGTCATTCAGGCGCAGATGACCGCAACCAAGGCGTTCGAGCGGGCGTTTGGTGCCGATCAGTGGGTGATGGTCGGTGAAGTCGGCGGCACCTGGATCAAGGACATGCCGTCCAAGAGCGTGATGCGGTACGAGGGGCCGGGCACCTTTGTCGGCGGCAATTCGGCCTTCCTGGGCCGGGGCGGCATGGCCGATCTGGCGACCGACGGTTTCGCCGATCCCTTCTCCTGGGGTTATCGTGTCGCCGTGCGTTTCGATTATCTGAACGCGCTGCCCGGTGTGAATCTTTATCCCAGCATCTCCTGGCAGCATGATGTGAATGGCACTACGCCGTCGCCTCTCAGCAATTTTGTGGAGGATCGCAAGGCTGTCAGCCTGGGCCTGCGCGCCATCGTGCGTGAACAGATCACCTTCGATCTCAGCTATTCCAACTTCTTCGGGGCGGGGGCCTACAATCTGATCAACGATCGCGATTTCGTCTCCTTCAGTGTGAAATACTCATTCTGACGTCAGGCAACGATAAAAGCGATCGAGGAGGAAACGCATGTTCTCTATCAAGACAGCTCTTCTGGGTGGTGTGATGGCTGTGGCGTTGGCTTTGCCGGCGCTGGCCCAGTCCGCCGATGACCTGGGCAAGACCCTGACGCCGTTGGGTGCCATCAAGGCCGGCAACGCCGATGGCAGCATCCCGGAATGGACCGGCGGCATCACCAAGCCGCCTGCCAATTGGACCCCCGGCACGATCGAGACCGATCCCTATGCCGACGACAAGGTGAAGTTCACCATAACCGGCGCCAATATGGCGCAGTATGAGGATAAGTTGCCGGACGGGCTGAAAGCCCTGCTGAAGCAGTATCCCTCATACAAGATGAACGTCTATCCGACGCGACGCAGTGCGTCTTACCCCCAGCGCATCTATGATGAAACCATTGCCAACGCCAAGCGTGCCAAGCTGGTGGATGGTGGCAATGGTGTAGAAGGGGCAAAGGAAGGCGTGCCTTTCCCCATCCCGAAGGAAGGCGTGGAGGCGGTGTGGAACCACCTGCTGCGTTATCGCGGGGAGGGAACGGAACGCACAGTGGGCCAGGTGAACCCGCAAACCGATGGTTCCTATACCCTGATCACCCTGCATGAGCAGGTGAAATATCTCTATTCCGCGCCCAACGGCGCGCCTGGTAACAACTCGCTCTACTTCCTGCAGGAAGTGACCAGCCCGGCCCGTCTGGCCGGCGAAATCCTGCTGGTGCATGAAACGATCAATCAGGTGAAGGAGCCGCGTTCGGCCTGGACCTACAACCCCGGCCAACGCCGCGTGCGCCGCGCCCCCAATGTCGCGTACGACAATCCCGGCACGGCGTCGGACGGGCTGCGCACCACCGACAATTTCGACATCTTCTCCGGCGCGCCCGACCGGTATGATTGGAAGTTGATTGGCCGTAAGGAAATGTACGTGCCGTACAATTCCTATAAGCTGCATTCAAAGGATGTAAAGTACGACGATATCGTCAAGCCGAACCACATCAATCAGGATCTGGCGCGGTACGAGATGCATCGCGTCTGGGTGGTGGAGGCCACGCTGAAGGCTGGCACCAGCCATATCTATGCCAAGCGTCGCTTTTATATCGACGAGGATAGCTGGCAGATCGTGGTGGCCGACCATCTGGATGCGCGTGGTCAGATGTGGCGCGTGGCGGAAAGCCATGGCATCAACTATTATTCGGTGCCGACATACTGGTCCACGCTGGATGCGCTTTATGATCTTCAGTCCGGTCGCTACACGGCCATCGGCCTGGATAACCAGGAAGCGCCTTACAAGTTTGATGCCAAGTTCAGCGACGCCGACTTCTCGCCCGACAGCCTGCGCCGCGCCGGCGTCCGCTAAGGGCTGGATATGACAAAGGCCGACCGGGTTTGTACCCCGGTCGGCTTTGGCGTCCCTGGTGCTTCTATATATCGATTCGATTGCCGTCTTGGGTCTTTCGTGTTCCAGCCGGTTTGCGACCCGACCTCACCCGACCTTTCTTGCCCCTGCTGAACAGGAAATCATGAGGTTCATTCCGTCCCTCTTCCTCGCTGCCCTTCTGCTCACCCCGTTCGCGGGGACGGGCGCCATGGCGGAAACCGTTGCCACCAGCCTGAAGCCGGCGGTCATCGCTCCCCTGGCCGTGCATTCCCTGATGCTGTCCGCCACCCGCGCCGGTGATCGGCTGGTGGCGGTGGGGGAACGGGGGCACATTCTGCTGTCCGATGATCATGGGGCCACCTGGCGTCAGGTGCCGGTACCCGCCAATGCGGCCCTGACCGGTGTCAGCTTCATCGATGCCAAGCAGGGCTGGGCGGTGGGCCATGATGCCGTGATCCTGCATACCACCGATGGTGGTGAAAGCTGGACCCCGCAGCATGCCGACCCGGAGCTTGAACAGCCGCTGATGGATGTGCTGTTCACCGATGCCAGCCACGGTGTTGCCGTTGGCGCCTATGGCTTGTATCTGGAAACCAGCGATGGTGGGGAGAACTGGAACAGCCGGCAGATCAGCGAGGATGATTTCCATTTCAATGCCATCATTGCGCCGACGCTGGAAACCCGTCTGCTGGTGGGGGAGGCGGGCACGCTGTTCCATTCTGCTGATGCGGGGGCGACGTGGCAGGCCATGGAGAGCCCTTATGACGGTTCCTTCTTCGACGCACTGGGGCTGGGCCCGCAGAGTTTTCTGATCTATGGCCTGCAGGGCAATATCTTCCGCACCGATGATGCCGGTGCCAGCTGGGTTAAGGTGGAAAGCGGCACCACTGCCGGCCTGATGGGCGGAGCGGTGCTGGCGGATGGTACGGTTGAACTGGTGGGGGCGCAGGGCGCCATCCTGACCAGCCGCGACAATGGCCGCAGCTTCACCACCACCAAACGCGCCGACCGTGTTGCCCTGGCCGATATCGTCCAGGCCGGCAACGGCGCTGTCATTTTGCTTGGGGAAGCGGGGCCGCTGCCGGCCACCCCCTGAGTTTCCGCGCGGCCCGCTCCGGGCTGCCCGACACCAAATTCCGCATGAAGGCCAGCCCGCATGTCGCAGTCCCCTTCCCTCCCGTCGAGACTTGAACATTGGACCTTCCGCCATCGCGGGCTGGTGCTGGTGATTTTTGCCCTGCTGACCCTGTTCATGGGCTGGCAAGGGGCGAAGCTGCGTGTGGATGCAGGGTTCGAGAAGACCCTGCCGCTCGAACATCCTTACATGCAGACCTTTGCCAAGCACATGAAGGAATTCGGCGGCGCCAACCGCGTGCTGGTGGCCCTGTCGGTGAAGGAAGGCGATATCTACACGCCGGAATTCATGACCCGGCTGAAACAGGTGACGGATGCCGTGTTCTTCGTGCCCGGTGTGGACCGGGCCAGCGTCACCAGCCTGTTCACCCCCAATGTCCGCTTCATTGAAATTGTCGAAGATGGCTTTGCCGGCGGCAATGTCATCCCGGCGGAATTCCAGCCCAATGCCGAGTGGCTGCCCATCGTGCGGGAGAATGTGCTGAAATCCGGCCAGGTCGGCCGGCTGGTGGCGGAAGATTTCACCGCCGCTTTGGTCAGCGTGCAACTGGTGGAAACCGATCCGCGTACGGGCGAGAAGCTGGATTACATGGCGGTGGCCAAGCAGCTGGAGGAGATTCGCGCCAAGTACGAGGATGGCAGGATCCAGGTCCATATCATCGGCTTTGCCAAGGCGACCGGCGATATTGCCGATGGTGCCAAAAGCGTGGTGATGTTCTTCGCCATCGCCTTCGTCATCACCGCCGTGCTGGTCTATGGCTATGGCAAAAGCTGGATGATGACATTCGCCATGCTGGGCATCTCGCTCTGCACGGTGATCTGGCAGTTCGGCCTGCTGGTCATTCTGGGCTATGGCATTGATCCGCTGTCCATTCTGGTGCCGTTCCTGGTGTTTGCGATTGCCATTTCGCACGGGGTGCAGAATGTTGGCACCATCACCCAGGAAATCGGCAAGGGGGCGGATGCCGCCACGGCGGCCCGCATCAGTTTTGAACGGCTGCTGATCCCCGGTGCCTCCGCCTTGGTGACAGACGCGCTGGCCTTCGTCACCATCGCCATCATCCAGATCCGCATGATCCAGGAACTGGCGATTTCCGCCTCTGTGGGCATGTTGATCATCATCATCACCCATCTCTGGGTGCTGCCGGTGGTGCTCTCCTTCCTGCCGCTGGGCGACAAGTACCGGGCCCGTGTGTCGGGTCAGGTGGGCCGGTTTGACAAGGTGTGGGCCAAGTTCGCCGTGTTTGCCCGGCCCAAGGGTGCCATTGTCATGGTGGTGATCGGGCTGGTGGTGCTGGGTATTTCCTGGCGGGCGCAGGAAAACATGATCGTCGGCGATACGGCAGCCGGCGTGCCGGAGCTGTGGCCCGACAGCCGATATAATCGCGATGCCCAGCTGATCGTCGATCGTTTTGCCATTGGCGTGGATATCATCCAGGTCATCGCGGAAACCAAGGCGGATGGCTGTATTGATTACAATGTCATCAAACAGGTGGATGATTTCACCTGGGCCATGACCAACGTGCCGGGTGTGCAATCCACCATATCCATGGCCACGGCCATGAAGACGGTGAATGCCGGCTGGAATGAAGGGAACCTGAATTGGCGGGTATTGCCGCGTAACGCCCAAGTTCTTGTGCGCACGGTGACGCCGATTGAGACATCCACCGGCCTGCTGAATTCCAACTGCTCTGTCATGCCGGTGGTGATCTATACCAGGGATCACAAGGCGGCGACCATCCAGGGCATTGTCGATGCGGTGGAGGCCTATAACAAGGCCAACCCGTCCGACAGCGTGCAGTTCAAGCTGGCCACCGGCAATGTCGGTGTGATGGCCGCCACGAACGAGGCGGTGATGTCGGCGGAAAAGCCGATGCTGCTGCTGGTTTACGCCACGGTGGTGCTGTTCTGCGTCATCACTTTCCGCTCCGTGGTGGGGTCGCTGGCCACGGTGCTGCCGCTTATCGTCGTGTCGATCCTGTGCAACGCGATGATGACGTGGCTGGGCATCGGCCTGAAGATTTCCACCTTGCCGGCGGCGGCGCTGGGCGTGGGTATCGGTGTGGATTACGGGCTCTATATTTTCAACCGGCTGCAAAGCTATCTGAAGCATGGGTTGAGCTTTGCCGATGCCTATTACCGCACCTTGCAGGAAACCGGCAGTTCGGTGCTGTTCACCGGCTTGACGCTGGCCGTGGGCACGTCGACCTGGATATTCTCCGATCTGAAATTCCAGGCCGATATGGGCGTGTTGCTGACCTTCATCTTCCTGGCCAACATGATCGGTGCCGTGGTGCTGTTGCCTGCCGTGGCGGCGCTGCTCTACCGTCTGTTCCCGAAACTGTTCGAAGCGGAAGTGCGCCGCGCGTCGAAGCGCACTTTTGCCGTACATTGATCGGGTAGGGCAAAGAAAAGGGCCGCGAGGTGTGAACTTCGCGGCCCTTTTTTCATGTCCGGGGTCCAGGGGCCTCGCGGCCCCTGGGTGTTAAAGCCTTAAAACCCAACCTTCACCCGTGCGGTAAAGGCATGGTCGGTTACCCGCCCGCCTTCCGCACGGCCATCATAGCCCACTGCCAGCATCACATTATCAGCCGCCATGCCGACAGCATTCAGCCCCACGGCCAGCCGGTCGCGCTTGCCGGCCCCCGCTTCGGCCTGTGCCAGTTCGCGGTTGGCGAAACGACCGGTGATCAGGCGACCATCATTGGCGAATTCATGCTCATAAGCGATGCGCAGCTGTGGCATCCAGTTCCGATCAATCGGGCTGATCTGAATGCCGGCGCTGCCCACCAGGCTTTCGGCATTCCAATCGTCCCAGGTCAACGCCAGCGGGCCGCCGCCGGCTTCCGCATAGCCTTCGATCCGCGTCTTGGCGTAACGCACCCCGACCACCGGGCCGAAGGCATAACCACCGATATCAGGGGTGTAACCGACGGTACCACCGCCGCCAAAGGTGGTGCCCTTGGTATCGCCGCCGGCCGTGGGGAACGGGTCGAACTTGGTCATCCGGTCCAGATCATACCGGTCAAAGCTGAAGGACATATAGCCATCCAGCCACAGCGCATCGACCGCCGCCGTCATATAGGCGGTGATGTTGTAGGCTTTGCCGTCAATCCGGGCCAGATCATCGTCGGTGGTCAGGTCGGCCTTGCCGAAGGAGAAGGCGATACCCGCCGTTACATGATCATCGACCTGGTAATCGGCGCCGATGCCGACATTGAACCCGTCATAATCATAGCCATAACGCCCGGTGGAGCCCTTGCGCTCACCATCCAGATAGGCACCGAAGGTGTAGAGCCCATAGCGGCCCTCGGCCCCGGCCTGGGCGCTGGTCAGGTTGACGGAGCCCTGGCCGGTGCGGGCGCCGGCCATGCGGGTGGAAACGCCCTGGTTTGCCAGATCGAACAGGCGCTGGGCCAGTTCGGTGGCGACATTGTTGGCGGCGGGCGCCTCATAACTGGCGGACAGGGTGCCTTCCACATATTGCGCCACAATGGCATGGGCCGCCTGGGTGGGGTGCAGCGCGTCGAAGAAGACGGTTCCGGCGGCCCCGGCGCTGGTGGCGCAGGCACCGGTGGCCACCAGCGCCCCGTTAGTGCCCACCGGCGCGTAACAGGGAATGGTGGTGTTGCTGAAACCATAGGCCGATGGCCGTGCCAGCATGTCACGGAACAGGGTGTTGACGTCCACGATGATGGCATTGGCCCCCTGCGCCCGCAGGTTGACCGCTACGCTGGAAATGGCGGCGGCATGCAGATCGGACAGGGTGTTGGCTGATGCCTTGTCAGCGGCGGACAGGCCGCTGGTCAGCGGGATGCTGCCCATGGGCGGCAGGTTCAGCAGGATGAAATTCTGCGCCCCGGCAGCCTGCAGTTTGCTGGCCTGGGTGGCCACTGCCGTTGCCGTTGCCGTTACAGCGGCCTGCACGGCGGCGGTGGCGTTGGTTTGTGTCTGTGTCAGCACGGCGATATAATCATTGCCGCCGATCCAGATGCCGACCAGTTGGTCGGACGCGATGGAGCTGTTGGATGCCAGATAGCTGGTCACCTGTGCCGTCAGGTCGATGGCGGTGGTGCGGCTGGCCCGCGCGCCACCATAGGCGCGGCTGTTCAGGGTGATGCCGGTATTGGCAGCATAATCCTCTGCCCAGATGGGGCCGTTGCTGAAGCGGCCATTGACATAAGGCGCGGTGGGGCGCGATGCCACGCTGATATTCTTCAGATTATCGGTGTCGCTGAGGCTGTCGCCAAACACCAGCAGCGAGGAATAATCCAGCGACTGCGCCAGTGCGGGGGCTGCCACAGAGCATGACAGAAAGGCGGCCAGAGCCGTGCCGCCCAGCAGACGGGTATTCATTGATCATATCCTCCCAGGCCGGGCTGCTTGGGTGCGCCCGTTTTGTGACGGTTCAACGCTACGCAGCTTCCAGGCCGCAGGGAAGGGGGTGACGTAACGGAAGGTAGCACTTTTCCATGTGATTTCCGGTACCTGATACCTTGCGGCCACAAAAGCCGCTTCCCATGTGCGTAGGGCGCCGATCCGGCGTGTCGTCGTGGGGGGAAAGATCATGCTGGTTGTGACCACCGATCAGATCGAAGGCCATCCGGTCCGTCAATATCTGGGGCTGGTGACGGGCGAGGCGATCCTGGGCGTCAATGTCTTCAAGGATTTTTTTGCCGGCATCACTGACATTGTCGGTGGCCGTTCCGGCGCCTACCAGTCCGCCCTGCGCGATGCGCGCGAACATGCGCTGGCCGACCTGATCGACGCCGCCCAGCGCCTGGGTGCCGATGCCGTGGTGGGCGTGGATATGGATTACGAAGTGCTGGGCCGGGAAAACGGCATGCTGATGGTTTCCATCAATGGCACGGCGGTAAAGTTGAGCTGATCCCCGGTCGCTTGAACGACGGTTCCCGTCTGGCACTGACATGCGGGGACGGGAACCGCACAGCCATCAGCGACCAACCATCCGCCAGCCATCATTGCCCTTGATGAAAGCCTGTTCCGTTGTCTGTTCGCGTTCCCCCATCATGGGAAGTTTCATCTTGATGGTGAAGGAACAGACAATGGCGGTTGAGTCCTGTCTTTCCTTGCATTGATGCTTGGTCAGGCCAAGGATTTCCATCTTCTGGCCGGTCACCCCGCCCAGCAGGCCGTTCACCCCCTGCGCCTCCTGTTCGAACGCGCTGCGTATATCCGCCTCAGACGGCTCAGAGCCGCCGCAACCGGCAAGCGCCACACCCAGCAAAGGCAATATTGTCAAAAAAGCACTGTTTCTTTTGAACAAGGCATCACTCCCAGCATGTAATCAAAACCAGCATGGCGATTGCCGGTAATGACTGCAAGTAGGCACTTCAATTGGAACTGGGGGCCATGTGGCCCCCAGTTCCAACGCCATCCTTACTTGGTCGCCTGTTCCAGATAGGCGATCAGGTCGGCGCGGTCTTGCGGGTTGGGCACGCCGGGGAAGGCCATCTTGTTGCCGGGCAGGAAGGCCTGCGGCTTGGTCAGCCACTGGTCCAGCTTATCCTGGCTCCAGACGAAATCGGCCTTTTTCAGGGCTTCGGAATAGGCGAATCCCTCGATACTGGCGGTATGGCGACCGAACAGGCCATGCAGCGGCGGGCCGATCTTCTTGGGCCCGCCGGCTTCCACCGCGTGGCAAACCTTGCAGCGGGCGAAGACTTTTTCGCCTTTGGCCGGGTCGCCGGCAGCCTGGGCGGCGGAGATGCCGATCGTGAGTGCCAGGGTGGCGGTGAGGATGGCGGTGATCATGCGGGCGGGGGTACGCATCGGGATTAGGCTCCATTCTTATTGGAGGCCCATTCTATCCCGTGTCACCCCCTGCCGGTCAATGCGACCAAGAGCGCGTATCACATGATGACCCAAGTACTTAATCGGCTGGCTGCAGAATGGTTCGGCAGCCAGCGGGTAAATCAGGGTTTCTCAGCAACCTGGATCAGACGTTGAAGCGGAAATGGAAGATATCGCCATCCTGGACCAGGTATTCCTTGCCTTCCATGCGCATCTTGCCGGCTTCCTTACAACCGACTTCGCCGCCCAGGGTGATATAGGAATTATAGTCGACGGTTTCCGCCTTGATGAAGCCGCGCTCGAAATCCGTATGGATGACGCCGGCGGCTTCCGGGGCTTTGGCGCCTTTGCGCACGGTCCAGGCGCGGGCTTCCTTGGGGCCGACGGTGAAGAAGGTCAGCAGGCCCAGAAGGCTGTAACCGGCGCGGATCAGGCGGTTCAGGCCCGGCTCCTCCAGCCCCAGGGATTGCAGATAATCCAGCTTATCCGCATCAGCCAGTTGGGACAGTTCCGCCTCGATGGCGGCAGAGATCACCACGCTGCCGGCCCCCTGGCGGGCAGCCATTTCCGCCACCTTGGCGGACAGGCCATTGCCGGTGCCGGCCGATTCCTCTTCCACATTGCAGACATAGAGCACCGGCTTGCCGGTCAAGAGCGCCATCTGCTTGAAGGCTTCGCGTTCCTCGTTGGAGACGTCCACCGTGCGGGCGGGCTTGCCCTCGCGCAGCACGGCCAGCACCCGTTCCATCAGGTCGGACAGGGCCTTGGCGTCCTTGTCGCCGCCCTTGGCCTTTTTCTGCAAGGGGGGCAGGCGCTTTTCCAGGCTTTCCATGTCGGACAGCATCAGTTCCGTCTCCACCGTCTCCGCATCGCGGACGGGGTCGATGGAGCCTTCGACATGGGTGATGTCGCCATCTTCAAAGCAGCGCAGCACATGGACGATGGCATCCACTTCGCGGATATTGGCCAGGAACTGGTTGCCCAGCCCTTCACCCTTCGACGCGCCGCGCACCAGACCGGCAATGTCCACGAATTCCAGCTGGGTCGGCACGGTCTTCTGCGACTTGGCGATTACCACCAGCTTGTCCAGGCGCGGGTCGGGTACACCGACGCGGCCGACATTCGGCTCGATCGTGCAGAACGGGTAATTCGCGGCCTCGGCCGCCGCCGTGCTGGTCAGCGCGTTGAACAGGGTGGACTTGCCGACATTGGGCAGGCCGACGATGCCGCAATTAAATCCCATGGGAGGTACTTCGCTGCTTCGGGTGGTTCCAGGATTGGCACCGGTTATGGGGGATTGCGGCGACGAATGCAAATGACAGGGCTGCAAGGCGGTCCGGCAGCCGGGCCGTGTGGCTTGGCCGCCGGACCGCCCGGGTGGTTCAGAACCGCTTGCGCAGTTCGATGAACCAGGTGCGCGGATCGCCGGGGAAATGGCCATTATGGACGGTGAAGCCCGAGGCGGCATATTCCTTGTCGAAGATGTTCTTTACGCGGAACATGGCTTCGGCAAAGCCCAGATCGGTGATGATGGAGGCATCGAAGATCGTGTAGGGCTTCACCGTCTGCCCGCCCAGGCTGACCCGCCGGGAGACATATTCGCCGCCGAAGGCGAAGGCGGTGTCGATTTCCTGCACCTGATAGCGGGTCCAGAAGCCCACCTTGTTGCGCGGGGCATTGGCGAAGCGGTTGCCCACCGCATTGGTCAGGCTCTGCCCCGGCACGGTGCCGGTGATCTTGGTGTCGTTGTAGCCGTAATTGGCGGTGAACACCCAATCGGGCGTGATGTCGGTGGACAGGTCCAGCTCGAAGCCTTTCGACGTCACCTCCCCGATGGGGGAAAGCTGGTTGACGCCATTGATCGGGGCCTTGGTCGTGTCGGTTTGCAGCATGTTCTGGCGGACAATGCGGTAAACGGCACCATTGGCCTGGATGCGCCCATCCAGCAGGGCGGTCTTCACGCCCGCTTCCACCTGTTCGCCGGTCACGGGGTCGAAGGGACCGCCGGCATTTTCATCCTGGCTGGCAATGGCCTGTGGCTCAAAGCTGTTGGACCAGCTGGCATAAAGGGAAACATCCTCGACCGGCTTATAGATCAGGCCGGTGCGCCAGGTATAATCCCCGTCGGAGAAATCGGCCCCGCTGACCTGATTGGTATCCTTGAACCGGTCATAGCGCAGACCAGCCACCAGATCCCATTGCGGGGTCAGGCTGATCTGATCCTGCAGGTAAACGCCTTCCCGCATCGCCCGTGTGGCGGTGCGGGTATAGGGAACATTGGCGAAATAGGCGGCGTAATTGGCACCCGATGTCAGCCCATAGACCCGGTTGGTCAGGCTGGCATCGGGCACCGGCCCGCGCGAGGCAACACCGGGTGCGGCGCGGATCAGCTGTTCGGAATCCTCCTGGTACCAGTCGCCACCGAACAGGATCTTGTGGGTGATCCCACCGGTCTGGGCATCGGCGACAAGGTTCAGCGCCACGGCCAGCGCATCGGCGTTGCGGCGCTGGTCGCGGAATTCCCGGCGCACCATGTCCAGCACGCCGTCGCCATTGCTGTCATAGGTGCCGCGCGGTTCGTGATAGTTCTGCAGCTCCTCTGCCTTGAACCAGCGGATGCCGGCATCCAGACGGATGGCATCGGTAATGCGTGCATCCAGCTTGGCCTGCAGCACGTTGGAGGTCAGTTTGGAATAATCCGTCGGCTCATTATGGTTCCAACTGACCGGCCCCAGATAGACGCCATCATTGCTGACCGGAATGCCGCGCAGCCGGTTGGCGGGCAGGGCCTGATCATAATGGATGGCCTGCAGGGTCAGCTTGATATCCTCGGTCACCTTGATGCCCAGGCTGGCATCGCCGATCTTGGTATCGCTGCCGGCCCCGATGCGATAGCTGTCCATCTTTTCGTAGAAGGCCCCCAGGCGATAGGTGAAGCGCCCCGCCTCATCCGCCGGGCCGGACAGTTCCGCCGATCCGCCCACGCGGTCGTAATTGCCGATGGTCAGGCGCACATCGCCATGGAGATCATCGGTCGGCCCCTTGGTGACGTAATTGATGGTGCCGCCGGGGGCCGCCGGGCCATACAGCATGCCGGCCGGGCCCTTCAGCACCTCCACCCGTTCGATATTGAACAGCTGCGGCACGGCGAAACCGATGAACGGATCACCGCGCATGCCGTCATAATAATTCTGTTCCTGCCGGAAGCCCCGGAAGGTGATACCGCCATAGGTGAAATAGCTGACGCCGGAGATATTGCGGTAAAGGTCGATGACGTTGCGCGCGCCCAGATCGCTGATCATCTCCTCGTTGATCACCTGCACGGCCTGGGGGATGTCCAGGATATTGGACGGCATTTTGCCGATGCTGGTTTCCTCCACCCGATACAGCCGTTGGGCGCGACCGGTGACGATGATTTCTTCCACCGGGTTGGCATCAGCCACCTGTTGCGCTTCGGCTGGTGCCAGCCCGGCCAGCACCAAAGCCGCACTGGCCAGCAGCAATGAACGTCGCATGAAACTCTACCCCACTGCATTTTGCGAAATTTCTTGCGTAGTGGTCTATGGGGAAGATCAATTGCGAGTCAATATTAATTGCATATCTGCGCATGTGGCATGCGCTCCCTGTGGGGGCTAGCGGGCAAGCCGCCGGGCAGCACTTGCCGCAACAAGCCCCAAAAGGCCCCCCAATGTCGCGGGTAGGGCGGCCACGGCGGCAGCAATCAGGCTGCGGTCGAATTCCCGTAATTGTGTGCCCGGCGGTGGCCAGCCGGTCAGGTTGGCCACCATCACCCCGATGGCAAGTCCCAGGACAATGACCCAGGTCCAGCGGGGTACGGCCATGGAAAGCGCGAAGGCGGAAATCACCAGAATCGCCAATGTTCCGGCCAAAGTGCCATCGGTCATGTCCCACAGGCCGGCGCAGGCGCCCAGCAAGGCGGCCAGACTTGAAAGCAGAAGTGGCTTGGTTGTGGCCGACATAACGACAGACCTCCGGTTCACTGATGAACCGTAATCTGGGCGCCGATTGCGGCAAAAGCCGGTCATTGGCCGGGCCGTGCCAGGGCGATGACTGGGTGTTGGCGTGACCTGTGTTGCGATATCGGAATATAGACGCGCCAACGGCTGGGGGCATTGGCGCGTCTCTCACCATCCAACCCTGCGAACCGGGGCTGCGCCAGCCCGCGCCCCCATGGGCGCGTAAGCCAAGCTGCCGGCGGCAGCGCCCGGCACCTGAGGGAACACGAAACCTCCCTTGATCGGTCACGATCAAGGGAGGTTGGTATTATTCCGCCGCCACCACCCGGCGGGGCGGTGTGAACAAGGTCACCTTGGGCGCACGCACGGGGCCGGGCGGATTGTCTTCCGATTTTAAGGCACGGTTCTGCTGACTCAGTTCCGCATGTTCACGAACAAGGTTGCGCAGCACGGCCCAGTGGCGGCGGATGGCATCCTCCACCTCGCTCAGCCGGGTGTTGGGCGCCGGTGGCCCGGCAGTTTGTGCCGACAGTGCGGCAAGAATTTCCCCCAGCGCCACGTCGTGCCGGGCGTCATCCAGCAGGCGCAATCCTGCGGGAAGGCCATCCTTGGGGCGGGGTGCCTGGGTTTGTGCGGTTCGTGGCGCAAGCGCGCCGGGCTTTGTGACAACGGGTCGGGTGAGGCGGTCATACATGGCGGGTATCTCCCGGTGAAGCCTATCCTTCCTTTTGCAAAGGGCATGCCGCCTCGTCCGGCAGACGGGCCAGGGCCACCTGATTGCCGCCAGCACGCTTGGCCTCTGCCAGCGCCTGACCGGCCTGGGCCATCAACAGATCCAGGTTGCCGTTGGCGTGACGCGAGGCAATACCGATGCTGATGGTGATGCCTTCACCCTGGTCCCCGTGGGCGATGGCAGCGCCGGCCCTTAACCTCTCCGCCCATTCCTCTGCGTCGCTCATGCTGGTCTGACGGAGCAGCAGGGCGAATTCGTCGCCGCCCAACCGCGCCAGCAGATCATCATCCCGCGCATGCGCGTGCAGGGTCGCACACAGGCCCAGAAGGCGGGCATCCCCTTCGTTCTGGCCAAACCGATCATTGATCAGGTGGAACTGGTCGATATCGATGCGCAGCAGGGACAACTGCTGATTCTGGACTGTCGCCGCTGTCAGGGCGCCGGCGGCTGCTTCAAGAAAGGCGTGGCGGTTGGGCAGACCGGTCAGCCCGTCCAGGGTGACAAGCGCCTGGAAATGACGCTCCAGGGAACGGCGTTGCAACCTTTCCTGCCAGAGCTGCCGTTGCAGTACCGTCAGCTTCACCATGGATACGGCACTGGTCAGACCCAGGGCCAGGATGGCCAGGATACTGGCCGGCAGCCAGTCCCCCGCCCCGGTCTGCATTGTTGTATCCGTTGCGGCGATGCCGTCCGTTGCCAGGCCGGCAAACGTCACAGCCAGCCCCGGCCACATGTTCCAAGCCGGTGGTTTACATACTGAAAGAAATCGGGCCATCTTGAACCTTGCAACGGCAATCGAGGCGAGTATTGCGCCAAATGATTGCAATTGAAAGGTGGAGTTTTTACCTTAAGGTTGTTTTTCGGTTGCCCCCATGTCGTCCATCAACCCGACCGGCTCCGGCTTGTCCGGGTCGGGACGGGCCATGATCTCCGTTCCCCAGTCGGCGATCAGCAGGGAGCGGCGTTCCTCCAGTTCCTTGATCTTGGATTGGGCACGCAAGGTGGCGATGGCCACCACGATCTGGGGGATGAAGAAATACATCAGCCAGCCGAGGCCAGCGGCACCGAACATCACCAGCCATGACTTGGGATCGGTCAGCATCCGCATTGCCAGCCCCATGGTCTGACCCTGCTGCCAGAGTTGGACGATGAAGGGGGCGACGCCGCAGAGATTCATTGCCCCAACGGTCAGTGCCGCGGATTTGTCCTCGTCCCGATCGACGATGATGGCGACGATGGTGGGGATCATGCCGGCCAGCAGCAGCATGCTGCTGGGCAGAACGATCAGCGCCGCCGGCAGCAGCAGGATCAGCAGCAGTATCAGGCTGCGCCCGCCGCGCCGCTTGCGCCTCTGGCTGTAGCTGTAGCTCATGCCGCCTACCCCTTGGCCATGAAAATGATGGTACCGATCAAGGTAAGGCCGGCAATGACGGAAGTGACGATGGCGGCTACCTGCTTGCCGGCATGGTCGGCCGCATCGGACCGCACATAGGCCCCTGATTTCAGCTGTTCGATCTGTCGGGTCAGGTTTTCGTACTGGCGCATGGCGGACAGGAAGCCCTTGTCGTCGGCGCGGATGGCCTCCACATTATCGACGATGCGGACCAGGGCTTCCAGAACCCCGTCGCGGGCGGCCTGATTGACCTCCGCCTTCATCTTCTCCCGCGTCTCGCGATTCTTGAACCGCTTGAATACCGGGTCCATCAGGCTGACCATCCAATTGCATAGATTGGGCAGGCGGGCGGGGCCGTAACGGTCCTGTACGTCGGCCAGCACGCTGATCATGGCGATCATCCGCCGTGCCGGATCGTGCTGGCCGGAAAGTGGGGCCAGCAGCCGGTCGTTCAGCTTCTTGTGGTGGGTGGTCAGAAAGCCGATCACATGGCGGTCAACCGGATCGCGCCCCCGTGTCGGCTTTGTGGCCAGATGATCCAGCGCGCCCAGCAGTTCCGCCGGCGTCAAGGCATAATAGTCGCGGATGGCGGGCGACAGGCACGGGCAGGCGGGGCACAGTTCATAAAGGATGCGCTCGATACCGAAGCCCATGCCGGCATGTTCCAGCAGACTGCGGTAGCCGTCATAGGCCTGGATCATCGGCACATATTCAGGCCGGAAATCCGCCTGGCAATTGACCCAGAACATCGGCAACTGGGCCAGTACCAGTTCCGCATAGGGCTGAACGCTGGCATTCTGCCAGATCGCTTCTGCCAGGGCGGTGCCCAGCCCGTCCGGCATGACAGCGGCCCCCCGGTAACGAATGGGCGAGGGCGGGTCCAGCGCCATGGTGACGCGGGCGACCAGCTTGTCTTCCTGCGTGGCGCTGCGACCGCCCACATTGGCCGATGTTATGGCTGTCTGCACCATTTCGGCCCGCGTTTCATCCCCCACGGCGCGGCGGACCCATTTCTCCACATCGCCCCGTTCGATCACCGGTGCGGCGGCGGCGCTGTTGCGCGCCAGCCCGCGCGCCAGCGACCGGCAATGCATCAGTTGTTCACCCTGGAATTCAAAGGGGCGTGCGCCCCGGCGCGGCACCTGGGGCTGCTTGGGCGACAGGCGGCGCCCCTGAAGCCAAAGATCCAGGTCCGACAGGCTCCAGCGCTGCTTTGGATCGTCCGTCATCAGACCGCGCAGGGGTTCCAGCAACCCCTGTGGCAAACGCAGATGCCCTGTCAGCGCCGGATAGGTGCCCCGGTCCATCTTCATGCGGATGATGGTGTCATCATCAATGTCGGGCAGGGGAGTGCGGCCCAGATGCAGCACCAGCAGGGTGACGCCAAGCGCATAGAGATCATCGCCGATGGTGCCGGGGCCGCGACCGGACGGCTGGGCCATCGAGCGTTCGATGGTTTCCACCAGGGCGGGCTGGCCGTAACCGGCGGGGGTGGACAGGCAGTCCCCCAACATCACCATGCCCGACGCAGCGTCCTTGTAAAAAAGATTGGTGGGCCGGATGGCGCCACAGGTCATGCCCCGCGCATTCATCTCCCGCAGGGCGTAGAGCAGGGCCGGCAGCAACCCCCGGACGATCTGATCATCGCCGAAGGGCTCCCGCATGTCGGACAGGTCGTTCATCACCCGCCGACCGCCGGGCCGCTCGAAAATCACGGCGAAACGCCGCCGTCCCTCGGGCGACCAGTCCACCGCCCCCCAATCCAACAGGCGCGTCACGGCCGGGTTATCGATGGAACGGAAACTGCTCATCATCTCGATGCGGGCCGGTACAGGCCTGTCTGTGACGATGGCAAAACATTCCGTTTTGCGATCCCGGCTGAGACGGGCGGCATAGGCGGCCCCACCCGCCGAATCGAAGCCGGGCAGGGGAGATGCCGGCATGATCTCGCAGCGTCCACCCAGATCGACCGGCGGCAGGTGGCTGTCCTGCCGGGCCTTGGCGGCGAGCGGAGGCATGTCATCAATTTCAGCGCTGCTGGCCATGGGCGGTCTGCTGATTCCGGCGGCTGAACGACCGGGTGGGCCGTCCTGCGCGGATCATCGCAAACCGTTCGCTTTTGCACAATGCTGCCGCAGGCCAGTTTCAGACCGTCCTTCGGCTATAACGAATCGCCGGAAGCAGGCGGTGGGTCTATTGCCGGTGCAGAAATGCGGTGATCTGATCGGCTGGCAGGGGACGATAATAGAAAAATCCCTGGCAGTAATCGCACCCGATATCCGCCAGCGTCACCAGTTCGTGGATATTTTCCACCCCTTCCACCACGGTGGACATGCCCAGTTGTCGGGCCAGTTGCGCGATGAAACGCACAACGGCCATCTGCCGTTCATTGTCCTGCACGCCCATCACGAAGCTGCGATCGATCTTCAATATGCGGGCGGGGCTGTTCACCAGCAGCGAAAGGGCGGAATGGTCGCGACCGAAATCGTCAATGGCAATGGTGAACCCAGCCCCCGCCAGGGATTTGATGGCGGCCACGGCACCTTCATCGGTCAGCATGCCTTCGGTGATCTCCACCTCGACCCGGCTTCGGTCCAGCCCCAGCCCGTCGGCTTCCTCACACAGGATTTCCATCATGTTATGGCTGTGCAGGTCCACATCCAGCGCCGGTGAAAGCTGCACCGGGGAGACATTGATCGCCATCTGTAGGTCCAGCCCCTTGTCCCGCCAATGGCGGGCCTGACGCAGGGCTTGCCGCGTCAGCCATTCGCCGATGATGCCGATGGTGCGCGTGCGTTCTGCTATGGGGATGAATTCGCATGGCGACAGCCGCCCCAGTTCCGGGTGGTCCCAGCGCAGCAGAGCCTCCACCCCCGCAACATGCCCGTCGCGGATGTGGATCTTGGGCTGGTAGACCACAGATAGCCCGTTGCCATCGCGACAGGCCCACAGCGCGTCTTCGATGGCGCGGCGGCGGGCCAGCCGCTGGCGCAGATCCTGGGCGAAGAAACCGACAGAGCGGCCCGCATTCACCGCTTCCTGGCGGGCGCTGCGGGCGGCGATGACCAACATGTCCATATTGTCGGCCCCATCCGGATAGCCTGCCACCCCCAATGAGATATCCAGCCGCAGTGACATGCCGGCAATCCGCACCGGCGTCTCCAGTGCCGCCTTCAATTGCGTCAGGTCCGGATCACGGTAATCCACCAGGGCGGCGAACCGTTCACTGTCGAAGCGCGCCAGCAGCGCTTCAGTTCCGAATACTGATTGCAGTCGTTCACGTACCGCATTCAGCAGTTCACCAACCTGCTGATAGTCCAGGCGCGCCAGCAGCCCTTCATAATTCCGCAGTTCCATGTAAATGACGCGCGGCCTTTCCCCCCTGGCAAGCATTCCGGGCAGGCGTTTATTGCCAAGCACGATGAAGCCATGCTTGTTGTGCATCCCCGTTAACGGGTCGCGGAGCAGACTTGGGGCCGTCTTGGCGGCACCGGCCAGCGGGTCCACATAGTTTTCGGCTCTGCACATGGTCGACTCCATTTCTTGTATTCTATATATACACAAGGGAGTCGACGGCTCATCTGAGCAAAAGGTTATGAAATTATTCGTTTCTTACTTCGATATAAAAATTGGTTAATGATTCATTGCTCTGGAGTCACCCTTAGATTGACGCCTTCGACGGCGATCACCTTTACCCGGCTGCCGGCCGGCAGATCTGTATCGCCCACCACTGGCCAACTGCTGTCCCCCAGCCGGGCGCGCCCGCGCCCGTTGCGGAGCGGGTCTTCCAGCGTTAGCCATTGGCCCAGATACTGGTCTGCGCGCCGGTTCAGCGCGCTGTTGGCTGCATCGGGCACATCGGGGCGGGCAAAGCGGCGTGATCCCAGAAAGGCGACCACGGCCAGCACCCCGAACAGGATCAACTGCACGGACTCCCCCGTGCCAGGCATGATGAGCACGACCAGGCCGGTGATGGCCGCCGCTACGCCGACCCACAGGAAGGCGGCACCGGGCAGGAACATTTCCAGGGCCCCCAGCAGCAGCGCCAGGGCCCACCAATGCCAGAAATGCAGATAGGTCTGTTCCATGGTGATCCCCTTTTTCGGATCAGGTGGCGTTGTTGCCGTTATTGTCGCCCCAGGGGGACGGCGCCTGTGGCCGGGGGCGTGAAGCCGGCGGGGCCGGCGGCCTGGGTGTGCCCTTGTCATCCCTGGGGCCGAAGGCATCGCGGGCCAGTTCCGCCAACCCGCCCAGGGTGCTGATGATACCCGTCGCCTCCACCGGCATCATCAATATCTTCTGGTTGGGGCTGTGGGCGAATTCCTTGAAGGTGGTCAGATATTGCTGGGCCACGAAGTAATTGATTGCCTGCACATTGCCCGCTGAAATGGCGTCCGACACCATGCGGGTGGCCTCTGCCTCCGCCTGTGCCTCGCGCTCACGCGCCTCTGCATCACGAAAGGCGGCCTCGCGTCGGCCTTCGGCTTCCAGGATGGCGGCCTGCTTCTGGCCCTCTGCCTTCAGGATGGCGGACTGGCGGGCACCTTCGGCTTCCAGGATCAAGGCGCGGCGCTCGCGTTCCGCCTTCATCTGGCGGGCCATGCTGTCCACCAGATCGCGCGGCGGCTGGATATCGCGGATTTCGATGCGCGTCACCTTCACGCCCCAGGGTTGGGTGGCTTCATCCACCACGTGCAGAAGTTGGCCATTGATGCGGTCGCGCTGGGACAGCAACTCGTCCAGATCCATGGAACCCATGACGGTGCGTATATTCGTCATGGTCAGGTTCAGAATGGCCAGCTGCAGCTGGTTCACCTCGTAAGAGGCGCGGGCCGCGTCCAGCACCTGGAAGAAGACCACGCCATCGACCTTCACCATGGCATTGTCCTTGGTGATGATCTCCTGGCTGGGCACATCCAGCACGGTTTCCATCATGTTCATCTTCGCGCCGATGCGGTCGATGAAGGGTACGATGAAATGCAGACCGGGGCGCAGCGTGTGGGTGTAGCGGCCAAATCGCTCCACGGTGAATTCCCGGCCCTGGGGCACCGTCTTGATGCCGGCCCAGGCCACCATGATGCCGAAGACGGCAACGATGGCGGCGAAAATGATGGCGTCCATGTTCCCCCCTTGGATGCAACCCTACAAGCCAATATGGGGGTTTGGCGTGAGCGACACCAGGGTTTTGCAACTGCGAAAGATCATTTTTCTATAGGGGTTTAACCTCTGCATCCTGGGGCATGCCGCCCAAAAGGGCGCCGACCGTGCGCAAAGGGGGCGTGGTATCGCACAGGATCTTGGTGACAGCCAGGATCGGCACGGCCAGCAGTGCCCCGGCAATGCCCCAGAGCCAGCCCCAGAACAGCACTGTGGCGAAGACAAAGATCGGGTTCAGCGTCAGACGGCGACCGACGATCATCGGCGTCAGGAAGTTGCCTTCCACCGAGGTGACGGCGATAAAGCAGAGGGCGGGCAGCACTGATTGTGTCCAGTTATCGAAGCTGACCACACCCACGGCGAACAACACCGCTGTGGTGGCTGCCGGGCCCAGATAGGGGATGAAGTTGAACAGCCCCGCCATGGCCCCCCATAATAGCGGGCTGGGCACGCCCAGCATCCACATGATGCCCGCTGTCACCAGGGCCAGCACGGCATTGATGATGGTGATGGTCGCCAGATAGGTTGTGATATTCACCTGAACGGTTTGTACTATGTCGGACAGGTGCAGCCGTTCGTCCCGTCGGGGGAGGGAGGCCAGCACCGCCAGCAGCGACTGTTTGCCAAACGCCAGGAAGAAATAGGTGAGGGCCACCACGCCCAACCCCTGAGCCAAGAAGCCCTGCGCTTTTTCCAGGATGATGTCGGCCATGGCGGGGCCGCGCATCACCACTTCCCGTTGCCCCGGCTCGCTGCGGGTCATGCGCTGCAGTCGCTCGGTCGCCTGCCGGGCGGGAGCCAGGGCGCGTTCCAGTCCGGACAGGCGGAATTGCAGTGTCTCCATCACTTTGGGCGCGCGTTCCACCCAACCTACGGCCGGGTCGGCCACGCTGCCCGCCCCGGCGCCCAACGCACCCAGGGTCAGGATCAGGACCAAGGCTGCGCCCAGTGGTTCCGGCAGGCGCAACCGGCGCAGCAGCCGCACCGGCGGGCGCAGCAGCAAAGCCAGCAATGTGGCCAGGAATACCGGTAGCAGGATGTCGCGTGCGAAATGCAGCGTATACATCAGAGCCAGCGCGAATAGACCGGCCAATAACCAGGTCTGCACCCGCTGCACCTGTTCCGATCCACGTGCGGCGGGTATCGTTCGGGCTGCCAACGCCCGCGTCATTCCCGCCCTGTCCACCATGCCCATACCGTTCCCCATCACCGAGATGGGGTGTCAACACGCCGAAGGGGGGCAAGGTTCGCCAGTGGTTCCATCATTTTCGTGACCGGTGGCATTGCCCTTCGGGGCTGGTGCGGCGTAGCCTGTGGCGGCCCGTCATCCCCTGATGCAAGGTGTTTCGTCCCATGTCCATCCGCCTGTCGCTTACCGCGGCCTATCTCTCCTTGTCGCTTGCTGCCGCCCTGCCCGTCATGGCGCAGGAGGATGTGGGCGAATTCAGCAATGACTGGACCGGCAATGCGCTGAAGGTTACGGCCTTTGCCGATCCGGGTGTGCAGGGTGTCACCTGCCATATTGTGGATTTCGACCGGTCACTGATTGACCGGCTGTCCAAGGGCAACTGGTTCGAGGATCCGTCCAATGCGTCCATCGCCTGCCGGCAGACCGGCCCGGTGGTGGTCGGCGACATCAACCTCTCCAAACGGGGGGAGGAAGTGTTTTCCGAGCGCAAGAGCCTGATCTTCAAGGCTATCGCCGTGCGCCGCATCTATGACAAGGCCAATGACACGCTGATCTATGTCGTCTACAGCCGGCAGGTGAAGGACGCCTCGGCCAAAATGTCCATCAGCACAGTGCCCCTGTTTTCCGCCAATGCCACCTGGACGAAGGGGCCCCCCAAGTAAGGATCGTAAGGGCCATTTTTGCATTTTTCCCTCCATCCTACGGTTGAAGCAAAAATAGATGGTTTTTTATCTATCCTAATCGATGGTATATATCTTTTAGAGGGATATGGGTGGGGGCGGGCCATGTGGCTGTCCAGTTTGATCGGGACAGGGGAGAAGGGGCCCATCGGTCGCCGGCTGAATTTCGAGGTGCACAGCTTCAAGCTCGATCATTGGGTGATCGAAGATGTCTTTGCCACCGAGGAAGAGGCCCGCGATCTGGTGAAGCGCCTGACGGCCAATCGGGACGGCATGCGCATCGTGCGCGATTTCGCCGGCGCCCCCGGTATGCCTGCAACCCAGACGATCCTGTTTTCGGAAATGCGGCAGGCCAAGCAAAAGGCCATTACCGTGCAACCGGTGGATGAGGCGCCCGTCTGCACGCAGGCACAGGACTATCTTCAGCAAGATAGCCGGCAGATCATCTCCCGCATGCTCCGCCAGTATCTGGAGGAGAAGGCGCTGACCGCCTCGGAACTGCTCTACAATGCCGGGGAGATGAAGCGCGCCATCAATTTTGAAAACATGGTGCCCATTGCTGTTGGGCGTATCGCCACCATCCAGGGCAAGACCACCGGTCAGGATGCGCGTGAACGTCGCGATATGATTTATGGCAGCCTGTCGGACCTGCGCCTGAAAGCGGAGGAAGCGCAGAAGCGGACATCCTTCTCCGTGAAGCAGGAAGGGTTCCAGGGTGCCATGACCAAGGCTGAAACCCTGGCTGGCGGCGATGCGGAGATGGCGGCCTATTTCTCCAAGGTCGTGCTGTGCCGCGATCTGGTGCAGATCCGCAATCTGCTGGGCAAGGTGGAATGGCTGCTGGAAGCGGCAGGTGACGCGGCGAATAATGCGCCCGGCCACATCCATATCATTGACACGCTGGTGGCTGATGCCGTCAGCTTTCCGACCGTGGTGCAGGATCTGCTGGGCCGTCAGCCTGATCTGGGCTCGGCGTTGAATCGGCTGATGGATCTGCTGGAAGGCAAGTTCGAACCGCAGGAACGGGAAATGGCCCCGGCCATTACCCAGGTTCTCAGCCGCTGGATCGCCCTGGGGCATGCCTCGCAGACCAGGGCGGTGATCTATGAAAGCCTGCTACGTTCCATCCGGGGCAACCAGCCGCTGGCGCGCGATCCAGAGCGTAACCGCGCCGCTTATGCGGCCTTTGTCGCACGGCTGATGACGCCGCAGGGGCTGACCGGCGGGGCGCGGATGGCGGAGGCGTTGACCGCCGGATATCTGCGGTTTCTGGAGCAGGGTGGCAGTGAAGGGCGCCGCCTTTCCATCGACGGGCTGTCCGCCATGATGGTATCGGCCCGCGATCGGGCGCTTTATCTGGCTGATCTTGCTGTCACCGATCTGGGGCAGCGCGAACAGGAAACCCTGGGTGCCCGCCTGCGGCCCTTGTTGGGGCCAGGGCAGGATGTCAACCGGCTGGTCGGTATCCAGATGCCGCTAAAGCCCAAGATGCAGGCCATGGCGGCGCTTTATCGATCCGTCAACGAATGCGGCTTGGCCGAAGCGCCGGAACTGGCCGACCGTGTGGATGGTATGGTGGCTGATTATATCGTGTCCGCCCGGGTGATCGAAAAGCTGGATGATCCGTCCGCCAACCTGCGCATCCGCGCCACCCGGCTGATGCAGTTCGCCGCCACCGATGTGCTGTCCAGCCCCAAGGCACGCAAGATAGTGCGCGACCAGATCATCGGTCACCTGCGTCAGCCCAATTTCGACGGCAAGTTCGTGGAAGGGCTGAATACCCCGCAGGAACAGGCCCAGGCCCTGCGCATCTTCTACGATCTGCTGCGCCGCGCGCAGTTCATGTGAACAGCGCCGCCGCCCGGTGGCGCCGTGCATAAGGCATCATGTTCCGGCGCGTTTACGCCTTTCCACCCAGCGGCGCCACAGGTGAAAGGCGGGTGGGGCCAGCAGCACGATCAGGATGATGCGGACAATGTGATGGGTGGCGACGAAAGCCACATCGGCGTGCAGCGACAGCGCAACCAGGCTCATCTCTGCCAGCCCGCCCGGCGCATAGGCCAGGATCAGGCCTGGCAGCGGCAGCCCGGTCAGCAGATGCAGCAGGGTTGCCATCGCCACCGTCACCGATAACAGCAAAAGGGTCAGCCCGATGGCCACCAACAGGGTGCGGGCGATCTGTATCAGCGGCACTGCAGCGAAACGGGCGCCGATGCTGGCCCCGATCACCACCTGGGCTGCCGCTACCATCAGGCCCGGCGGCTTGCCGGACATGAACCCGGCCAGATGCAGGGCGGCACTCAACACCATCGGTCCCACCAGCATCCCCGCCGGCACCCGCAGGCGCTGGGCCAGGGGCGCGCCGGCAGCGCACAGCGCCATCATGGCATAATCCTGCCAGGGCAGGTCCAGCAGGCCTGGACCCAGGCCGCGCAGGCTCCAGTCCCGTCCTGCCGGATCGTATCCGGGCAGTGCCTGGAAGGCGAAGGGTACAGTCATCACCACCAGCATGACCCGCAGGCTGTGGCCCAGCGCGATGGTGCGGTCATCCCCGCCCATGGCACCGCCCATCATCACCATTTCATTGAAACCGCCCGGCATGGCGGAGAAGTATGCGGTCACCCGGTCATACCCGGCCACCTTCTTCAGATAGAACAGGCCGGCAGTGGCACAGATAATGATGTAAAGCCCCAGGCCTGCCAGGCTGTAACCCCATTCCCCGATATGCGATAGCAGGGAAGGGTGGAAGGTACTGCCCAGCATGATGCCCAGAATCACGACCATCCAATTGCGCAACGCCGGTGGAACACCCACGGGCACCTTGGCAAGCGCTGCGATGGTGGTGGCCAGCATGGCCCCCATCATAAAGGCCAGCGGCACATGCAGCCGGAAAAACAGATAGCCGCCCCCCGCCCCCAGGCAAAGCGCCGTCAGGAAGGCACGCGTTGAAATGCCGGGCTTTTTCGGCGTCCCACCGGCCCCACTCATGCCTCGATCCGCCCCAGCCGCACGGCGGTATGGCCGATGGCGGGCAGGCGGGCGGGCATGATCAGCACGCAATCATCATGCGGGGTGGTGATGGTGCGGGCACCATCACGGGCGATCAGGGTGCCGGCGGCGGGGATGATATCCATGCCGTTCATTTCCCTTACGAAACGGAACTGGTCGCCGGTTACGGTAATGGTTTCCGTTACCCGAACAAGGTTTGGCGGCACCAATGGTGCAGATGGCAGCCATGGGGCCA
>Ga0209373_10000447_pt1 | contig 68067 bp, 59 predicted proteins | sample Higcelweek5metaG_FD_187173 | JGI IMG/M metagenome (GOLD analysis project Ga0209373, IMG submission 187173) | Freshwater pond sediment microbial communities from the University of Edinburgh, under environmental carbon perturbations - High... | ecosystem: Environmental > Aquatic > Freshwater >...
TCGAAACGGCATCACACCCGCCTTCTCAAGTGCGGAGAGGTAGCGAAGTGGCCGTACCGCGCCCGACTCGAAATCGGGTTACGGACTAATAATCCGTACGTGGGTTCGAATCCCACCCTCTCCGCCACCCCTCATTTAAGCCCCTGGCATCACAACTACTTCATGACCCTCTAGGCTTCCTGGCTTGCCTACTGCACCGCATGGCTGCTACACATGGAGCATGAACGTCATGTCGAAATGCCCGCCAGGAGTCTTCCGCCGGAAGGCCACGACCAGCTACCATTACCGCCGCCGCATCCCTCTTGACCTTGTGGCCCACTATGGGCGCAAGGAGTTTGCCTATAGCCTTGGGACCAGCAGCTACCGTGAGGCCTGTGACAAGGCCAGGGCGGAAGCCCACAAGCTGGATGTGGAGTTTGCCGAGGTCCGCAACAGGGCCAGCGGTTTACCAGCCCAGCCAGTTCCACAGCTCACCCAGGCCAAGGCGGAGGAGCTAGCCTCCAAATGGCTCCAGGCTGCCTTGGTTGACGAGGAGCGCCGCCGCACCACCAACACCAGCCCCCGGACTGAAGAGGCCCTGGAGCGGGCAGAGGAGGTCCTAGGCGGGCTTGAGAGTGATGCCCGTGAGCGTCTAGCTACAGGTGAGTATGGCAATGCCCATGAGGATGCTGACGAGGTGATCCGGGCAGAGGGCATGAAGTTGGCCGCACAGTCCCCGGAACATGAACTCCTGTCCCGTGAGATGCTCAAGGCCCGTATCCGCTTCCTCCAGGTTGAACAGCGCAGGACATGGGGGGACTACAGCGATAAAGTGTTGCCAGTCCCGGCCACTGACCAACCACACGCCCAATCCACACGGCCACCATCGGGCCTTCGTCTGGGTGAAGCCGTGTCCAAGTACATCGAAGACAAGTCCCTCTCCTGGGCTGCCTCCAGCAAAAAGGACATCGTCCCTGATCTCCAGGACTTCGTGGAAATGGTTGGGGACATCCCCGTCCTGGACCTCGACAGGGACCACATGCGGACATACCACCAGACCATGCACCACCTGCCCAAGCGCAGGAGCCAGAAGGCCAGATACAAGGGCAAGACCCTGGCTCAGCTTTTGGTCATGGACATCCCAGAAGAAGAGAAGCTAGGGGCCAAAACCCTGGAGACCACCTTCACGAACGTGCGGTGTTTGGTTAACTGGCTTGAAGCTGAAGGCCTCCTCAACCGGGAGCGCCGCGCCAAGTTCCTGAATAAGATGCTGGCAGTCCATCGGCAGGCTTCCACCATAAAGCCCTCCGCCTTCACGGATGAAGAGCTACGCCTCCTGTTCCACCCTGACCACTTCACGCCCGCCCTGTTCCGCTCATCTTGGAACTTCTGGCTGCCTCTCCTCGGCCTATTCACCGGGGCAAGGCTTGAAGAGCTTTCACAGCTTCACCTGTCCGACATCCGCCAAGAGGAAGGCTCTGGGGCTTGGTACCTGGACATCAACGCAGAGGGAGACAAGCAGGTCAAGACCACCGCAGGAAGCCGCAAGGTTCCCCTGCACCCTGGCTTGATTGAGTTGGGCCTCCTTGAGCGAGTCACAGCCCTCACCAAGAAAGGAGAGGTCCGTCTGTTCCCTCACCTCACTGCACGTGCCTCCACAGGGAAGGTGTCTGGGGCGGCTGGACAATGGTTCACCCGGCACAGGAGGAGATGTGGCGTGGGCGCTGCCGATGGAGAGAAAAGCCCCAAGGTGTTTCATTCCTTCCGGCACACCTTGATCACCAAGGGCAAGTATCTGGGGCTGGACAGGCGCAAGATCAAGGAACTGGTGGGGCATGAGCAAGGTGAGTTCGGGGATGTGACAGGCGGATACGAGGGCGCGTTCACTGTCCAGGACATGCTTGAGGCTGTGGTGAGCAAGCTGGACTTCGGAGGCATCCTGGACCTGGATAGGCTGAAGGGGTGCCGCTGGGTGCTGGAGCCGTAGCCTTTCTAGTTCAATTCGGCTATCCATTGAAAAAGTGGGAGGGACCATGCCTAGGATGTCTTGTCTGGCCTTGTTGGCCTGTGTAGCTCTGCTCACCCTGCAAGGGTGCGCTCCCAACGCTGCCGGTGCCCGGTATGGCTTCTTCAGCGCAACCGCCCCTGTGATAGCCATCCTCCAAGACGACATGCTCACAGGAGAGGCCGTTGGCTACATAGATCGCACAGGGACGATCAAGATGACATCCGTGTTGGACGCCTCCCTCTCCTGCATTGGACAGTTCCGGTACACGGGGGCCAAGACGGGAACAGGCTCCGTTATCTGTAACGACGGGAGCAGCGGCGACTTCCAGTTTCATGGCCTAACCAGCTTGAGCGGGTACGGTCTCGGCAAGTCCGCCAGAGGCCCCCTCTCCTTCACGTTCGGCCTTACACCAGAGGAAGCCCAGCAATACCTCGTCATCCCGAAAGGCAAGAGGGTCACCAAAGAGAAGGAAGGGATTAGGTTGAGTGACGTTTAGCATCTCCCAGAAACCGCCTCGCTAGGATCGGTTTTAAGCCCTTCTCCTCGCCTGGGTGAGCCTACGGGTCATCCGGGGAACCAAAAGCGCCCCACGGGCTTGCGGTGATCATTGGGGCTGTAGGGCTGGCTGTCCTGTACCCACCCAATGAAGAAGGGGCCAGAGGATTACCCCCAGCCCCATCTGCTACCTTTCGCCCAGCCCCTGTGGCCGTGATCATTCCAGCCCTCTGAAACCACGAATGGACGAAATATCCAGTGCGTGTCTCTCTGCCCCAAGGGATTGCGCCCCATCAGTGGACTGAATGTCCAGTGCGTCCATTTCCCAAGGCCACACACGCAACAAGGGACGGCCAGCCACAATGCCAGCCGCCCCCGTGTGGCTCAGGTAGGTTTGGAGGCCTACGTTTTCACTTTGGTGAGGGCAGAACGGAACACAGCGGCAATGGCATCAGCGGCCACTAGGCCCTGTGGGGAGAGCCGCAGTTCTTTTTTGCGGGCATCCTGTGTGTGTTCAGTGCTGGTGATCAACCCCATCCCCTTGTAGGTTTTCTGGTTGGCTACATATGTATCCTCCAGCCGTGAAATGATGTTGTAGCCGCTGTTGTCTGCCTTGCCTGAATCACCCCCGACCCTCTTGAGGTATTCCGCAACCTCAGAGCGGGTGCATGTTCCTCCAGCAGCGACGATATAGCTGAAGGCCAGCATGGGCTTGTCCGTCAGCCTCTGGTTCACCTTCATCTGGGAGAACTCCAAAACCCGATTCAATACCCTGAAGTAGTCAACACAATCTTTTGTCATTGTGGCCAACCTCCCAACGGCTCAGACGCTCAGCAGGTGCCAGTTATCTGGCTCCAGCCCCTGGCCCAGGCCACGCCGCGCTTGGCGTAGGCACGGGCTGTCACCCACGCCGCGAGAAGAAACACCAGAGGCAGCCTCCACCCAACGGGGCGCTCCAGCATCAAGTGTACTGGCCCCATCCAGATGAGGAGGTCTCGCTCTTGCACTTCAGTCTCAAAGATTTTGGAGCCAGCCGGACGCGCTCCGATGATCTGGTAGCCACAGGAGCCGAACAAGGTAAGTCCGCCTTCGTAAAGCATTGGTGCCTCGCAAGGTGAAAGGTGGTGAAGGTGTTTGGTTGATCCTCTGGCACCTTGGCGGCATGTGGTCAACCTCACTGGACCTTTTGTCCAGTCGCCTTCACACTCCATCCCGGCAAACACACAAGGTATTTTTCCTGCTAACTTTGTTGTGGTTGCGGGAACCCCTCGATGACATCGATTATCTGTCACATTTTCACTTGGTTACGTTGTCTTACTTCTGCGGGAGCGCCGGGGCATCCGAGGGCATGGGTGAAACGAAATAGATGATCAGTCAGACAGGCAGAAAATTGCGACCTAGGTTCCCTAAGAGTGTCGGGTAAGTCAAACAACCGTTTGAATACTTATTATCTGCCACCTCGCAACCCTACAGCTACGGGAATATTGGCGATATTGACGGGGTGTGAGTCAGGCGGTGGGGGTGAGGGTACTGGTGGAGGGCCTGTGGAGGCCTGTTCTTGGCGATGATTCAGCCTTGTCCGACAAAGCCGCCACCCAACTCTCAGCCTTCAGCTCATCCGCCAGCTTCTCGAACTTATCTCTGATCTGCTCCTTCGCCGGGCTGGCGTGAGCGTGAAGGGTCCACTCATCCTCGGCCCACTCCAGCTCAACCTCGGCAGAGGTGGCTGCTTGGTAGACCAGGATGTCTGCGTCGATGAGGAGGGTGCGGGAGGCCACTAAAGGAAGGACTCGCCTTTGGCAGCCAGCTTGGCGGAGTTGGCAATCTCCTGGCCCAAGAGACAGAGGTCGCTGCCCAGGCCCTTCACGAAGGCCTTGGTGTTGTCCATGAGGACGAGGATCAGGGAGCAGGAGATCAGCAGGGCGAGACCGAGGAAACGGGCGATGTAGCAAACGGGGCACTTCATGTTCTAGTTCTCCTTCGAGACGAGGTCGAATTTCATGTTGATGGGGATGGACAGGGCCTTGGCGGCGGTGTCGATCATGTCCTTGGGGTAGATGAAGATGTACGTGGTCTTCACCCTGCCGCCCGGCAAGGTGAGCTTGCGGCTCTCCTTGGGAAGCTCCATGCCCTCGGATTCGCGCATACGGCGAAGCGTCCAGGCCATCTTCCCGCGCTCGGACTGGGTCAGGTAGTGGGAGTTCAGGGCGCACCAAGCGTCCATGGTCAGGGAGACGAGGTGGTCGTCGATGATCTGGCGCTGGTGCTTGCACTCCACTTCCAGGCGCTCGGACTTCTCCATCAAGGCTTCATAGCCCAGGCGGATCAGCTCCTCCTTGGACATCTCGCCGGTCTTCACCTTCTCCTCGCCCATCACGTACATGCCATCCTGGCGCAGGGCCGGGAGGACATCACGGGTGACCCAGTCCTGGAAGATGGTAGCGTTGGGGCGGTCAGAACGAAGGACCATCTTGTACAGGCCTGACTCAGAGATGATGGAGCAGTAAGCCGCACCACGACCAACCTTACCCAAAGTAATGTTGCTCCGAGGGATGCTGCCCTTCTCGTCAGCGGCGAGACTCCGCGTGTAGCTGCTGGTCTGGTTAAGGTCCATGCCCAGGGCGCGGGCGATGTCCATGACCACGAACCAAGGCAGGCTGTTGATCAGGATCACGCGGATGTCGTAGCCGCAGAAGTTGAACATCGGGTTGCTGCCAGGGTTGGCCGGGGGAGTGTTGCAGGTGCCCATGGTTACAGGACCCCCTCAATGCTGATCCCACGTTTGCTGGCCGCATCATTCAGCAGCTTCCACAGCGCCGACATCGGGCACATTGCGGCCTTGCCATGGTTCTCGTTCATGCGGTGCCAGAGGGACGCGAGTTCCTGCGGGCTTTCGATGGTGATGGTCAGGGTGATGGGCTGGAAGGCAGAGGACGTGGGGGTGATGGAAGATTTCATGGCTCTTACTCCTGGGTGAGGGTGACGGTGGCCCCGGCGGGCAGGATGCGAACTTCGACTGGGGAGTCCACGGAGTAGGCGTGGTAAGGTGCAGACAACTCCATCACCTTCTCGTGACCCTTCATCACAATGTTCCCGTTGTGATATCCAGCCTCCACATCTGCAATCTGGGCTATCTGCCCTCTCTTCATGGAGGAAATGGTGGGGAATGGTTTCATGCCCCGGTCATTGCTGATCTGAACTTTCATGGGTTCCTCAATGTGTACACGCCCAGTTAGGGCCTGTTTTGAACTCCCCATCAAGGGGGAGTCTGAAGTTGAAGTACTCGCCCGCCTCACGGATTGCCGCGACAGCCAGACTGCCAACTGCCTCTGTGTCCACGCCGGGCGCGAGGCCAAGCTGGAACTCGTCATGGATGTGGGCCAACTGGAGCCAGTCACGTCCGTAGACGTAGCCAGCAGCGGCCATCTTTTCGTGGAGGATTACCGTGGCCCGCTTGACGACAAGGGCACCAGCGGATTGGAGGAGAGTGTTGAGGGCTGAGTGGTCGGAGCGGATGTGGAGGCGAGAGGATGGTGGTCAGAAAGGTTTTGACATCAGGACAGGAAACAGGGATATTTTAAAGTTCCCCATGCCCGTTTCATGAACACCGCGTATTTGCCCCTCCACGTCCCTTCTGCCGAACTTCGCCACCTTTGGGCGGCAAGGATTCATCTTGACGAACCAAGCCGCTCCTTGGGGCACCTGACGCATCAGGAGAGCCACCACGACAACGGGACACCACGACACATGCTCTTGAGGCCAAAAGGCCAGGATCAGGAGACCACCCTATCCGGTAGACCTGTGTGCTGAGACCTCATGTCTCTCATGACCGTGGTTCTGTGGTTGGCTTGGTTTGGGTGATCATGAATCGGATGCTTCAGGGTCACTCCCAGCTTGGGCTTCGCCAGCATGTGGGAGGAAGGCCTATCTTTGACTGGCAGAAGGCAGGAAGCTGATCCTGAGTTCCTGGGAGTGACTCAGAGTGAGCTTCAAGTAACAAGACATCCATGATCAAGAAAGAAGAAGTGTAGCTATGGGTAGTAGCTTCAAGTGTCTTTGTATTCTCTTCTCTTCTGTCTTTCTCTTCCTCTTCATCAGGGTAACTTCAAGGTAGCTTAAAGTATTCTTCTTACGCGCACGTAAGAGTAATGCCACCGACACCAAAACCCTATACCCTGTAATAATTCATATTCCCTAGAGAGGAGGTCTCATCCAAAACCCATCAAGGTGGTCTCGCCTGAAAGGGGTTCCTTGATTCTTGTCATCATGTCTCACGATATCAGTATGTTATAAACCAACTCGCAATGGCTATACGGGGATGGTCTCACCACTCGCCAGCCTCTCGCGTTGCCCATTGCTTACACAGGCAAAGAACCGTCTAAAACCTCTCCAGGGTGGTCTTCCTTGGTCAGCGTTCATCCTGGCCCTTAGGATGCGGCCTTGGCCTGCCTGTGCGTTTTCTATAGGGGCAAGCGAACTTCAGCGGATGCAGATCACAGGCCCAAACGCTTCAAGGCCCTCTGCACAGCACACAAGGTCCAGGCACAGCCCTGGGCCGTCCTGATCCCCAAGCCGTTCAACTCCTCCACCATCTTGCGCTGGGCCATGCCCTGGCCCTTGAAGGCCTCCAAGGTGCCACGCAGGCGTTCCACTCCCTGGTCTGCCCTCTCCTGCTTGGCCTGATTGATCCGCTCCAGGTTTGGGTTGCCCAGCTTCTTGCCCTGTGCTTTGACCCTAGCAAGCCCGTTCTTTGTCCTCTGGCTGATCAAGGTCCGCTCCATCTGGGCAGCCATAGCAAAGGCGTTGATCAAGATGTCCGTGGTCATGTCCCCTTCACCACGGGCCACCACGTTTTGCTTGATGATGTGGACGGTCACCCGCTTGGCTGCCAAGTCCCCCATGATATTGTGGACCTCACGCATGGACCGGGCCAGCCTGGACACCTCGGACACCACCAGCACGTCACCACGCTTGAGCTTGCTCAACAACTCTTCAATGCCACGCTGCCTCAAGTCCTTGCGTGAACTGACCTCGGCTTCAAGCCATTCATCCACGGCCATGCTGTTCTTGCTGGCATAGCCCGCAATCTCCATCCTCTGGTTCTCCAGGTCTTGCCTGTCCGTGCTGACACGTAAGTACGCGAATGTTCTACACATGCTGCCAACCTCCTGAGTGCTGACATCATATCTAGACGATCGTTTGTGCGATGTCAAAGGAGATTAAGGAGAGTTCAAGGCAAGGAGTGGCACCGGACAAGCGAGAGGTGCAGGTTGCCCGGTGGTGGCCCTTCGCTGGACCGAGTGGGAGGTGGGCAAGGAAGCACAAGAGGAGACTCTGGGACGCACAGGACAGCACACCAAGCGGCAGTCACAACGCGCCCGCCCGTCATCTTATGTGCGTTTCACACACCGTTTTGCCACCATGAAACGCTAATTAGAAGACACGCCCACACGTTGAGGGGGCACGGGGGCCTGGGAGGGCGAAAGAGTATCGTTATGCCCCCTCACATTTTTGTGCCAGAATCTACCAGACCACGGCAGGATCATCATTAAGCAGCCGAAGTCTCCGTGGTCCTGAATGAGGCGATGAAACAGGCAGAGAGGGCCGCATAATGCCCCATCGATCAGGTCTAAACTGTGCCTATCTAGGCCCGAACTCACAGAGGCCTGACAGCCAAGGCCTAGACCTACGTCACCTTGAATCCGGCCTTCTTCAGCATGTCCGAGAGCATGTTGCTGGCTAGTTCCGTGGCCTCCTCTTTCGCCACCTCCACCATGGCGTCGTAGAGGCTTTCGCGCCCACAGTTCCCGCAGACCAACATTTCGCCCGGCTGGGGCTGGTAGTCCTCGTGAGGAACCTTGAAGTTCGTGGACTGGCAGAACACGCAGCGCAGGGAGATGGTGTCCGGTAGTTCTTCGGTCATGGCATTACCCCTTCCCTGTCAGACCGGATGTCAGACCGCCTGCGATCCCGCCAAGGACCGAACAGAGCAACGGATGCTCAAGCACCTTGGCAAGCAGACTCTTGGCCTCGGCCTTCTGTTCTGGTGGTGCGGCAGCGGCCTCAATTCCAGCCAGGGCGGCCTCCTGAAAGGCCTCAATGGTCATGGTGTTGCCGTTTCCGATCTGCATGGGGGCATGCGCGGTGATGGCCCCGATGTGGTAGGTCGGCTGTGCTGGCTGGTCCGGCCTCTTGAACTTCACCGAAAGCCCCCTAGCCTGACCGGCTGTTGACAGGCCTAGGTAGTTGTACATGGAGTCCAAAGCCTGACGTTCGATGAGCCGCCGCGAGAGGCAGACATTCAGGGCCGGGACAAGCATGGGTTCAAGCTCCGGGTACTTTGTGACGAAGGCTGACCGATCCTCTCGATCAGGCTCAAAGTTGTAGTGAGTGGTGTTGGTCGTCGATCCCAGGGCTTCCATTTCCTCAACCATGAAGACCAAGAGCTTGTCGACGACGGCTTCGATGTCCAAGTCCGGCATGTGCCCTCCGCATGTTTCTGTCTTGTGAGGCTCCTTAAAATACGCCCACACACTATGCTCATACCGATACAGAATTACTCTGTGGTGTCAACGGATGGGCGTGGGGGCAACAGGGACGCCCAGGCGCGAGGCCACCCAGGAAGACCAGAGCACGCGAGGAGAACGGGAAAGGCGCTCACATTTCTGCGCCACCTCTGCGCTGCACCGGGTGTTGCTGGGCCTTCTGGGGGACGGATCACCCCAAGAGGTGTCTCTTGCGCACAATTGACCTTCACACCCAACACAACTTACGAAGAATCGTTCTACGCGATATAAAAGGAGGGGAGGGCATGGACGAACTGGTAGTGCTGCTTGTTGAGCGTTATCGAGCGGTCAAGAAAAGAGTCTTCGATCCCTGGTGGAACAAGTTTTTGAGCTGGCTCCTACCCAACGGCATCCTCCAGGATGCTGCGTTGCGCCGCGCTTGCAGAAAGCAGGCACGCGATTCTGGTGAGGAGGGCCTGTGGTCCAAACTCCGCATCCCCCTCCTCAGTGCCATCGCAGGAGCCATCGTTGGCTCAGTCGTGACAGTCCTGCTCACCCAGTATCTCAACCCGTGCAAGTGACGATACACTAAATGGGGTTCTGTCCAGGAAAGCCCGGAGGATACACGCCAGAGCCTCGCGGTCCTTGATCTCACACTCCCAGACCACCAGCACACGCCAGCCGAGGCTCACAAGTTCCGTCTGGCGTTTCTCATCGCGGGCCACGTTGCCCGCCAGCTTCTTGGTCCAGTAGTCGGAGTTAGTCTTGGGGGCGCGGCTGCCTCGCTTACACCTGTGGCCGTGCCAGAAGCAACCATGCACGAAGATCACGGCCTTGCGACCAGGGAGGACGATGTCCGGGGAGCCGGGGAGGTCTTTGCGGTGGAGGCGGAATCTGTAGCCTAGGGCGTGAAGGAGGGACCGGACGGCCAGTTCCGGCCCGGTGTTCTTGCCCTCGATGCGGGCCATGACCTCAGAACGGGTGAGGGGCAGGCGGCTACTTTTTGCGTGGGATGTCGATGCGGAGGCTGCCCGCCAGGACGTCCTTAGAATCGAGGCAAGCACGTTCTTGCCCTTACCCGCAGCATTGGTTAGTGCATATCGTAGGAAAATGAAGGAGCTGCGCTAGTGACTGAAAAAACTACAGCTAGGTGCCACGGATGTGCTGTTCACTTCTGGATCGAACCACAGGATGTCGTCTGGAAAGATGAGGAAGGGCGATATTTTTGCATCTTTCATGCACCAGCAGACAAAAAATACAACGCCTTAGGCAGTAACGACAAAATCAGCACTTGGCAGTTCTACAACACAGTATTATTGCGCATCACCACGGCAGAGAACATTAACGCAGATGAGTGCTGCCTTCGTGGCACAATTTTCCATGGAAACATGACACTTCCTCCTGCCAGAGTGGACAAAGCGCTCCCAACCATAGACCTCAGTGAATCGGTGTTCTCTGGAAAAACATTATTTCACCGGTATCACTTTTCTAGCAAAGTAGACCTTTCTTTTGCAACGTTCCTCGATCAAGCAATATTTATTGATTGCACAGCTGAGGATGGTGCTATCGACCTGGGAGGGATCAGCACACAAAGCTTGGGGAATATTGTATTCACTCGCGCAGGAATTCCTCTTTTCACATTCCGCAGTGTCACTTGGCCGGATCGCCTCGCCTTAGAGGACTATCCTAGCGCTCGGTTTGTAACGTGTGAAGAGTTGTACCGGGCGATGAAGCAACGGGCCGCAGGGGAGCACGATCAGCTCATGGTCTCACGTTGGCACTACCGCGAGAAGCTAATGGGTCTCAAACGGCATGTCAGTGGTGAGGATGAAGCAAAAGCAGTCACGTATCCCCTGGCGCTGCTGGCGGCGGTGGAGGATGACCGGCGCAGCCTCTGTTACCGGGTGATCCAGTGGCTGCGATTAGCTATGGCCGTACCTATGCGCGTCTGGGGCACTCTAACGTGGTGGTACTGGTGGTGTAGCGGTTTTGGTGAGCGCCCCAAGCGGGCCTTCGCTGTGCTGTTGGCCCTTATCCTGCCCCTACTCATCGTCTTCCTATTCGCGGACCTCAGACCAACCGACGACACATCTGCCTGGGGCCGCATACTTGGTGCGCTTCAACACCTCCTTTTCGTGAACACCCCCAGCGCTGCACCTAAGGCTCCCTTCTGGGCATCGTTTGTGGTGCTCCTGACTCGTGTTGCTATCCCGGTGCAGTTCGGTCTCTTTGCCCTGGCTATGCGCAACCGCTTCCGTCGTTAAGAGAGCCGCACCAAAGACGCCGGATGTCTTACATATCAAAGCGATGCGGCCAAACATATTCAAAGTAAGGGGCCACAAGATGAGGGGCCAACGTAAGCAAGGCTTTTCGCGTAGATTCTTCAACCTTTTCAGATTTAGTTTGCCGTAAAACCTTATCTAGTATCTCATCAATCTTGTAATGCTTGAGCCAAACATCAACATCCTCTTTTGAGTCGCACCTATAAATAAGCTCATCTATTCTACTTACTGTGTTTAAAGTCATAGATATTAATGACGTTACGTCTTTTAACTTTGGCTTCATTTCTTCAAAATGGCACAGCAGGCAATCAATGCTAAGTCCACAATATTTCGCAAACGCTTCCTGTTCGCTCTCATGTAGAACCTTCTTCTCATGATACTTCAGCTTAGCAGATGATGCGACATGTACGAATCTATTCCTCCAGTGTATCATGAGTGCCACACAGTATACTTCATAATTCAGATCGTCCCCTAATACCTCCCCAGAAAAGTCGACAAGTCTCTCTGCCATTGAAGCATCATTATCAGTCCAAGACTTCCTGAGATGCAAAAAACGCGGAAGATGGGAAACGGCATCAATGTATTGATTTATAGCTTCAACAGCCTGAACCATCATAGACTGTACAGCAAACTTTCTAGCCTTCCTTGCAGCAGCAACACGATCTATTGGCTCCCATGAAATATTTAGATTAAGCGGCTTCTCCGCACCATCTTCTACAGCAGCAAGGCCCACCGCAATCGTATTTAGAGTTGCGACACTTTCGCCAATTGTTCGAAACAGCTCTTTCTTTGCCAGGGAGCTTGTGGCCCCTAGAGTTTTTTTCTTGCTGGTGACGTTGTCGGGACTCGAACCCGCGCTTCCTGCTTTCATTATGGTTTCCTTTAATCGGCAAGCGTGCTGCCTGTTACACCACAACGCCATGTTTCGAATAGCACAAGACATGCCCACGATCTCAACGGGTAGCTCTCAAAAACTGTCCGTGATTGTCTACCCCATCTCCAATCTGCCCACAACACTACTTTCACATTCACAAAATCAATCCTGCGAGAGCAGACAGCCGTGGTGACGACAACAAGGACGGCTTAATATTCCTGACAGTACCTGGGTTCGAATCCCACCACAGGATTCACATCGAAGATCACGGCGGGCCGTGGCTGCCTGGGAGCATTGACAGGGCAAGGGCTTTCCGGCAGAGGACATAAATCGAGGAGCCGCCGGGGCTGCCCCGCACAACTGCACCACACGGAGCCGCACAGCAGCCATCAAAGTCCTTTAAATTGAAGTTGTTATGATGAGCGTGGCCTTTTCCCACCCTCTCCGCCACCACCCCTTCCAGGCACGTCCACCACAGTCCAATATCGGCTCAAGAGCCCTTGGCAATCCTAGACTTTTAGTCCGAGGACGTATATGCACGTCCATGGGCAGCCATGCTTCTTGGGGCCAAATTCGGGGGCATAGAGCCCGAAAAATGCGCTCTGGGGGCATAGCTCGACGGGGGCATCGCCCGATGGGGGCATAGCCATTCGGCTAGGCTGCGACCACCAACAATCCCCCGCTTCTTTCCAGCAAGGAGGTCCTGTCATGGCGGGCAAGTTGACCAACATCGCAATCAGAAACGCCAAGCCTGGTGCAAAGCCGATACGACTCTTCGATGGCAGAGGCCTCTACCTTGAGATCTCGCCTGCCGGAGGAAAGCACTGGAGACTCAAGTATCGTTACGGCGGAAAAGAGAAACGGCTCGCGCTCGGATCTTACCCGACGATAACCCTGGCCGAGGCTCGCGAAGGCAGCGAAGCCGCGCGCAAGTTACTCGCCTCAGGGCTTGATCCTTCCGCAGCAAAGAAGGAGGCGAAAGTCGTCCAGAAGGCTGCCGTGGAGACCTTCGAACTTGTCGCCGAAGAGTGGTTTGCCAAGTTCCGCCATACGTGGGCGGACAATACCGCAGAGACGGTCATCAGTCGCCTGCGTAAGGACATCTTCCCGTTCATCGGGCTCCGCCCCATCGGCGAAGTCACCGCCATGGAACTCCTGTCCGTCGTGCGGCGCATCGAGGCCCGCGGGGCTATCGAGACCGCACGCCGAGATCTCCAGAAATGCGGTCAAGTCCTCGCCTATGCCGTGGCGACTGGCCGTGCCCTGCGTAACGTGGCCGTCGACATTCGAGGCGCCATAGCGCCCCCCAAGAAGCGCCACTTTGCCAGCATCCACGAACCCAAGGAGATTGGTGCGCTCCTGCGAGCAATCGACGGCTACCAGGGCTCAGCCATCACCCGCTGCGCCCTCAAACTGGCTCCCCTGACCTTCGTCCGCCCAGGAGAACTTCGACATGCCGAATGGGTCGAAATCGACCTAGAAACTGCAGAATGGCGCATCCCGGCCGCCAGGATGAAAATGCGCGAGAAGCATATCGTCCCCCTCAGCCGCCAGGCCATTGAGGCGCTTCTCGAGCTCCACCCCTTGACGGGCGCTGACTGCTACGTCTTCCCTGGAGAGAGGTCAAGGACACGGCCGATGTCCGAGAACACCGTCCTCGCGGCCCTAAGGCGCCTTGGCTACGGCGCTGGCGAAATGACCGGGCACGGCTTTCGGAGTATGGCGAGCACCATTCTCCACGAGCAGGGCTGGCACTCTGACGCCGTGGAGCGGCAACTCGCCCATGGGGACCGTGACAAGGTCCGGGCAAGCTACAACTTCGCCCAGCACCTCGAGAAACGCCGCGAGATGATGCAGGCGTGGGCAGACTACCTGGACACCCTTCGGACGGGAGGGCAATGACACAGCCACAAGCCGCCCACGCAACACAATATCTTGGAATTACACACCAATAACAACATCCGTCGGGGCGACGAGTGCAGCCCATTGCACGGAAAGACATCACATGTCAATCTTTTCACTTGACAAACTTCACGGAAATTGACTATATTCCACATCACGCGAACGATAAAACTCACGAAATGAACATTTTCATGATGGAGAAAGCACTGTCACAAGAATAAAATACACGCAACAAAAAATTAGCATACTGCTGAGCAATAAAAAAGCCCCCGCACAACGGGGGCTTTTGCTTTTAGTATGCGCGCATTGAATTAGTCTCAACGATTTCTGTGTCAGTTTAGTTTGTCCGGACAAGTCATTTAATAACCGGTTCAACTTTCTAAACACGCAAAGGAGATCGCCATGGATAATCAGCAGCATCGCGAACAGCTTCTCAAGCTCTCCGAACTCGCCCTCCTTCGTCTGCCCCAAGTGCTCGAGGTCTTTCCGGTCTGCCGAAGTGCCTTCTACAACGGCATCAAACAGGGCACCTACCCCAAGCCCGTCCGCATTGGTCGCACCAGCGCCTGGCGCGCCAGTGACATCCAGGGGCTTCTCGAAAGCCTTGGTAACGCAACCTAGGCGCACGAGCACACACACGGCAGAGCCCGTCGACACCTTCCCAACCATCAGACTACCCCTGCCTGTTGCCTCAGGGCGCAGGCAGGGGGCTAAGGAGACTAATATGGCATTTGTTTCCCGTACGATTACTTCTCCCGAGTGGCCTTTTCACGAAGTGACTCACTGCATCCCGGAAATGGACCTCAGTGCATACCACCAACTCGTCGACAGCATCGAGCAGAATGGACTCCTGGAACCCATCCTGCTTGATGACAAGGGAGAGAAGATCATCGATGGCCGCTATCGCTACTTGGCCTGCTGTGAGCTTGGAATTGAACCCAAATATCGCACCTGGGACGGTGTCGGCGACATGCAAAATGTTGTGATATCGCTAAACGTCCATCGGCAACATTACACGGACTCCCAGAGTGCCATGATTGCTCGCAACGCCATCCCGTTGCTCCAGAAATATGGCAAGAATGGCGCGGAGAACGGTGAAGGCCGCAAGTACACCTTCACCAACAATGCGATCAAAGCGGCCGCAAATATGGTTGGCATTTCACCGCTTGATGTGCGCCATGCCATCTACTTGGGCAAGCACGGCATTCCTGAACTCAATGATGCCGTTTTCTCCGGCGTGGTCCCCCTGACTGCGGCTGCATTTGTCGCCGCGAACTACAAGAGGAAAGACCAAGAGAGAATTATCGCTGGCGGCAAGGAAGCTGTTGCTGATGCCGTCAAGGCTATTCTTGAGCAGAATCCCTTCGGCCACAAGGCTTGCGACCTGCTGCCGTCATTTGGGCGGAAGAACTCCAAGGCGCTTGTTACCAAGGAGCAGGCCGACATGTGGTTCGATGCAAAGGTCAAAGAGTATGAGCAGGAGGGGCGCAAAGATGCCTGGGTTGAAGCTCTTCTCAAAAGCTTTGAACTCTATGAGGTTATCGAGATTTCAACCCTAGACCACTCCTCAACCCCTGGGCATTCCCCGACCGTACAGCTGTTCGAAGTGCCCGATTAGGATGCTCTTCTAGATAAGAGTACCCCTCTAGACCGCTCTCCTAATAGAGAGCTCAATCGAACAAAAATACGGGAGAACTGCATGCTTACACCCATTATCACGACTGCTGGCAACTCGTTGAGCCTCGGATACGCTAAACCGTTTGAGAGAATCCACCACGCGCATGCCAGGTCTCGTGCGGCCGCAAGAATCAGAGGCCTGAGTTGCAGGGCAAGGAACAACATGCGCGAGATAAACCGGATGCCTTCGTATCCGACGCGCTTCGTCGTGCTGAATTTCCCCCCGACTGTGCCCATCGACCCTGCTTTCTTGAAACACGCCATCAAGATCCTGGGGCAGCGCTTGAACCGGCGCTTCCCGGAGCACTCTACCCTGTGGCGAGTCGAGTTCACCCAAAAGGGCGTGCCCCATATCCACCTGGCTGGTGACTTTGGGTTCATGTCGGAAGGGTTGCTTCGGGAGTGGCTCTTCAACGCGTGGCGACTCATCCTGGGCTTTGCTGCCACGGCCCCGGACAACATCGTTCATGTCCAGGTCCCACTGGACTCTGAAATTGGCGTGAAGGTCAGGTACTTCTGCAAGAGCAAGAAAAGCGACCGAATCGGAACGTCTCTCTACTGCGAACAGTCTGGAAACACTGCCCGGTGCAGCGGTCACTTCAACCGTACCAAGGCCAGCCTGGCCCCAGTCAAGAGAGGCCGTGCGACCCTGGCACAGCGAAAGGAAATTGAGACCGTCCTGGTGGGCTATCTGAAGCAGCGGATGGAGGACATCAAACCCGGCCAGGATAGTCCTGCCCGCCAGGCACTCATCGACAAGATTGCCAGCGGCAAGGATGCGTGCCTGAACTTCTTGCCTCGTACGCTCATCGAACAGGTGCGGGAAATCCTGGGCAACGCTGCATAGCTTATTAGGCCGCCACGAGGCCCCAGGACGTGCTTAACGCCTGCGGGCAGCCTCGTGGCGGCCGCCCCTTAGGCGCCCGCCTGAGGCCAATTACGCCAGTTCTGGAAGGCGGCAGCCAACCCTCTGCACTAACTGTCACCGTGCCCGTAAACCTGGAACAAATGACACGTTGAGCTTCCTCTCGCGGGCCACTTCTTCCGCCCACGTGCTCGTTGCAGTGCCCTCTTCCCTTGCATGCTCCAGACAGCAGCACCTCCCTACCCCATCCAGGAAAGCTATCTGCTCAGTGCTACCCGCAATGGCCTTGGTCATTTCAGTTTGGGAATCCAGAAACTACCAGGCACTTTGTCTGACTGGGGGCAGGCTCTTTTGGGTGCAGGCACAAGCGCAGAGACCTTCTCGATAACCGCAGAAGCCCTCTGCCGCAGCCTTTAAACCGCAGGGGGAGGTTCGCCCTATGCAAAATCGCCGAGGCTCAGGAGAGCCACTGTCGTGAGACCACCCCCGGCACCATCAGCCTCTCCTGAAACCATTCGGACACCAAGCGCAAGTAACCACGAGCAAAAACACACTTTCCTGCTTGTTTTAATGCAACCGCACCTCCTCTTGCCCACTTGAGAGGGATGGGTCCAACATGCCTGAAACCCAAGCATGACGGGGTCTAAAGAGATATGTGCGAATGCCAATTTGCGCACGACAAACAGGGATTTTGTGGAGAGGGGGGGGCGATAGCAGCAACGAAGATGCGACTCCCCTCCCAAAGCATGCTCTTGGGAAATTACCCATTGGCACACGTTCCCGCATTTCCAGAGACCTGGCATCTGGATCCAAATGTAGATGCGGCCAGAGAGCTACTGCCCTCATAACACTTTTTGTGGCACTGCTGCAGCCAAAACTCCAAGCTGTCAGAGGGGGCAATTTTTCAGCCGAGACCTCCCAAAACATGCCCCAACACTTTTGTTCAGCGACATATTCTGTCGCACAACCATGACATATTCACGCCATCTGCCGCGAAAAGGCAGAGTGTTGCCAATTCTCGGAACTCTGAGGATATTGGGTCAGGCCTGCATGGTTGCCGCCAAGGAATAGCTGAACTGCAAGCAATTCTTTACAGAATTCTAGTACAGATGTAGTAGATATAAGGGCACGCACCCCCCGCCCGCATGGCTATCGAGGCCATGCAATGTGAGACGAAACCTAGCCTGACACCGGCAATTCGGTCGTCGTGGCTGAAGAGGAAGGTGAGATAAGGTGGGAGAAATCGCTTTTCCCTTGGCAGGGATTCAGGATTTCATGGAGCACTACAAAGAGCGCTCCGACAGTCTCTCCAGCGGGCGCATTGAAAGTTTAACACGCTGGTTCGGAATGGCGAAATCCGCCCTCGCTGCCTTCCAACAGCTCAATGCTGCCCAGCAGCGTACCGCCGCACCGCACTTTAACCTCTTCCGGGTCCTGGGGTTAGCAAGACGCGAGGTACGGACGCATTCGGCCTTCCTGGCTGAACTGCTGAACCCTAAGGGCTCGCACGGGCAGGGCGGCCTCTTCTTGCGGACCTTCCTTGAGCACCTCGACCTTCCAGGCGCTCTAGCCGACGAAGATGACTGGGATGTTCGCACAGAAGTGGCCGAGGCATGGCTTGTCGGCAGGCTGGACATCATGCTTCGCTCGGCCAAGGCCAAAGCAGTTGTCGCCATCGAAAACAAAATCGACGCAATGGACCAGGAGGAGCAGTTACCCCGCTACTGGTATTGGTTACAAAAATCCCACAGACATGACTCTTACCCCCCGGAGCGGAAGGTGCTGGTGTACCTGACCATAAATGGCAACGAACCGCCGGTCGGCAATCACGTGGCGCGGAAGATGTCGTACAAAATTGGCGTACTGGCCTGGCTTAACGAGACTGGCACTCGAGTCGGCGCGCCGCGAATGGCTGATATGCTGCAGCAGTATATTGACATCATAAAAGGACTCTAGGAGGCCTCATGAGCACGGACTACCAGGATACGATTGCGGAATATCTCGCCAAGAAGGAAAACTTCGGTTATGCACTTGAAATATCATCTAATATTGATTCCGCAAAAGCAATTTTGAGACGAAGATTCTGGAATACTCTCAGGCAAATGTGCAATGAGTATTTGGAAAAGGACGGGAATGGCCTCTTTACAGAATTCCTATGCAAAGAAGGCCCCAGCAATGATGTTTGGTTTCTTTACATATGCCATAAAGTCCGCCAGGACTACAGTCTAAAATATGGTTTTGAGGATGATAAAAGGCAAATCATCTTTGGAGTGTATTACTCGAAAGAGCGCTACCACAATGGGCAAGACATGTTCGCCGACATCAACGGGCTTGCCCCCCTCTCCAACCTGCTGGCGGAAAAGCTAACGCAGCCGGATCAAAATAGTCTAAACGAATGGACATTAAGATGGTCACCCCCGTTGGGAAAACCTTACGAAGAGACTGATCTCCGCCGAATTGCTGAAGATCCAATTGAATATGCGTCTGGGATATTCGAACAATTCAAATCGGTATTCGAAGTGTTTGGCAAGGAAATCATGAACGTGAACCAGGCCCTTGCTAGGCTCAAGGCTCCGGCAGAAAACAGCAAGTAATCGCGGGCAAGCCCGCAGGCGGAGCGCTCATGCCCAAGGCAACGCACCACGATGCCGTCGCTCGGCTCTTTGAACTGCTCAAGCTTCTGCCCTCGCGAGGGGCGGGCATCACAGCCAGGGAGATCTGCACCCGGCTGGAAGCCAGCGGCTTCTCCGTCTCCAAGCGCACGGTGGAGCGCGACCTCACGGAGCTCTCTCGCCTGTTCGGGCTGGAATGCAACGACAAGAGCCAGCCCTACGGTTGGCGCTGGGCACAGCACCAGGGATTGTCCCTGCCTGGGCTGGGCCTGACCGACGCGCTGTCACTGCGGATGGTCGAGGATGTGCTCCGTCCGCTGGTCCCCAGCGCCATGCTGGAGTCCCTGGAGGCCCGCTTTGCCGAGGCCAGGCACAAGCTCGCCGTTCTGTCCGAGACCAACCCCAGTGCCCGCTGGGCCGACAAGGTCCGCCACGTCCCGCCCACGCTGCCGCTGCTGCCGCCGCCGATTTCGTTCAAGGCCCAGGCTGCCGTGCAGGACGCCCTGCTGCGCGACATGCAGGTCGAGGTATCGTACCAGAAACCCATGACCAACGCCCCGGTCTCCCTGCGGCTGCATCCGCTGGGATTGGTGCAGCGCGGTCCCGTGGCCTACCTCGTGGCCACGGCCTTCGACTACGCTGACGTGCGGCTCTACGCCATGCACCGCATCCGGGCGGCCACGACCGTCGATGCCCAGGCGAAGCGTCCGCAAGGCTTTTCGCTCGACGCGTTTGTCAGCGCGGGCAGGATGCAGTTTGGCGAGGGCGGCACGCTTCGGCTCCAGGCGCTGCTGTCCCCTGAACTGGCCACCTACCTCGCTGAGACGCCGCTCTCACGAGACCAGCGCATTTCGGCTAGAGGCGAACGCCGTAAGCTCACCGCAACCGTGCCCGATACGTGGCAGCTTGAGTGGTGGGTACTGTCCCACGGCCCGGACATCGAGATACTGAAGCCTCTGCGCCTGCGCAGGCAGGTGGCCGAGGCCCTGAATGCAGCGTCGGCACGCTATGCTGAGGAGCGGCAATGACGCGACCAGGAGCGCAGAGCAACGGCCCCAGCTTTGCGGCAATCGACTTTGAGACCGCTGACGCCAAGCGCGATAGCGCCTGTGCCATAGGGATTGTCGTGGTGCGTTCGGGCGAGATCGCCGGGCGCTACCAGTCGCTGATCCGCCCTCCGAGGAAGGCTTTTTCGCCTTTCTGCGTGGGCGTCCACGGCATCACCTGGGGCATGGTGCGCTACGAGCGGCCCTTCGCAGAGGTCTGGGCCGAGGCCGAAGTGCTCCTCTGCGGCCTGGACTTTCTGGTGGCGCATAACGCCTCCTTCGACAACTCCGTCCTGCGGGCCTGTTGTCAGGCAGCGGGCCTGCGCCCACCTGAACTACCTTTTCACTGCACTGTTCGCACCAGCCGCGAACTTTGGCGGCAGCCTCACAACACGCTTCCCGACGTGTGCAGTCTGTTGGGCATCCCACTTGAAACTCACCACGACGCCCTTTGCGATGCCGAAGCCTGCGCGCGCATCGCCCTCAATGCGCTCCAGACGGGCTGGCGTCCCTGACATGGCGCTTTAGTCTCGGCGTCGAACTGCGACATATTCTGTCCCGAGCACGTGACAGGGTCTCCTTCATATCCAAGGAGGACTCCATGCCGCGCCGAAGCAGCACAACCACCCCCCAATCCCGTCTTGACCAACAGATCCGACTGTGGCTGCTGCGCCTGCTGGTACCGCTGGGAGGGCACCAGCATTTTCTGCGCCGCCACGGTATCAATGACGACAGCGTTGCCAGAGCGGTTGGAATGGCGAAGTGGCTGCTGGAGGACAAGGACTTTGACCAGAAGGCCGCTCTTCGGGACTTGCGCCGCCTCCACGCCGACGCGGAACGGCGCGGCGGGCTCGAAAGCATGTCGGGGCATCTCTTCGAAGGCACGGCGGCCCTGGCAACCCAGGTAGGCCTGCCGGCCCCGGAGTGCCGACTGTTGGAGTTCACCGTGGCCGTGTTTACCGATGGCGACCTCGACACTGTGACGGACTACTTCGGCAGGCTCACCGCATCAAAGCTCTTCCTGATTCTGGCGACCGTGACGGGCCTCCCCCTGCAAACAGTGAGGGAAGGGCTCGCCTCCACAGGCCGGCTTGCCAGATCCGGCCTGCTCACCCTCGACTGGAACGGTACGGACCGACTACGACTAAAGATGAAGCTGCTGTCAGCTCGATTCGCCGAACGTTTGCGCACGGGCGAGTCGGACCCGCTGGAACTCTTGCGCGGCATGGTGGTCGAGGCTTCACCGCCCAGCCTCTCCCTCGGGGATTACCTACATCTGAAGCCTTCCATCCGGCTTCTGCTGCCCTATTTGCGCAGGTCTCTGGCTGAGTTGCGATCCGGGGTCAACGTCCTGTTTCACGGTGCTCCCGGAACGGGAAAGAGTCAGCTGTGCAGGATAGTCGCGCAGGAACTTGGCGTGCATATTTTCGAGGTTGCATGTGCGGAAGAGGATGGCGATACAATAACCGGTGGAGGACGCCTGCGGGCATACCGGGCAGCTCAATGTTTCTTTGGAGGCAGCGATGCGTTGCTGGTCTTTGATGAAATCGAAGACGTCTTCCGGTCCACCCGCGAAGCGTTCAGCATGGAGGCATCCGCCAGCGAACGAAAGGGGTGGCTCAATCGTGCGATGGAGTTGAATGCCGTGCCAACCTTCTGGCTGACGAACGACGTGGGTTCATTGGACCCGGCTTTCGTGCGCCGTTTCGACATGGTCGTTGAGTTCCCAGTACCGCCGCGCCGCCAGCGCGAGAAGATTCTCCGCCAGGCCTGCCCAAACGGGCTGGGCGAGGCCCATGTGCGGGCCATGGCCCAGTCGGAGCATCTCGCGCCGGCGGTCATAACCCGTGCCGCCCGCGTGGTCCAAACGATCCGGGAGGAGCTGCCTGGAGAAGCTGCGCCGGCGGCCCTGCGCAGGCTCATCGACTCGACGCTGGAAGCCCAGGGCCACCTAGCCCTGCCACGCATGGGCAGCGAGCCTTTGCCGCACTTCTATGACCCGGCCCTGCTCAACGCCAGTGTAGACCTCGCCGCAGTCGCCCAGGGTCTCATCGCGTCCCGCAGTGGCAGACTGTGCTTGTATGGTCCCCCCGGTACGGGAAAGACCGCGTTCGGGCACTGGCTGGCCGAGCAAATGGACCAGCCCCTGCATGTCAGGCGCGCCTCTGACCTTTTGTCAAAGTGGGTCGGGGGCTCGGAGCAGAACATCGCGGAGGCGTTCCGGCAAGCGGAACGCGATCAGGCTCTCCTGCTTATCGATGAAGTCGACAGTTTCCTCCAGGACCGGCAGTCAGCAAGCCGCTCCTGGGAAATCACCCAGGTGAATGAAATGCTGACCCAGATGGAGCAATTCCCTGGCGTATTCATCGCCTCCACGAATCTCATGCAGGGACTCGACCAGGCGGCTTTGCGGCGTTTCGACCTCAAGGTCCAGTTCGATCACCTCCGGCCGGAGCAGTCCTGGCGGCTATTCCGCAGTCATTGCACGAATCTGGGCCTACCAGAGGCCAAGGCCTGCCACAAGCTCCAGCTCGGCCTGCTGGTCGGGCTTACGCCCGGCGACTTCGCCGCCGTCGCGCGGCGGCATCGTTTCTGCCCGTTCCATGCGCCGGAGGATATGCTGGCGGCGCTTGAGGAAGAATGCGCAATGAAGGGCAGTGGCAAGCGCACCATCGGGTTTGGCGGAGGCCACGCGTGAGCGGGAGCGTCTGGAAATGGCTGGCAGGCGCGCTGCGTGCGGAGGGACCATGTTCAATGTCAGTATAAACGTCCACCGCTCCGCGCACGAAATTGGCGGCAACTGCGTTGAGATCGCAACGAGCGACGGGCAGCGCCTGCTGCTGGACGCCGGGCGGCCCCTCGACACCCCGGAGGGCGAACGCGCCTGTATCCCAAGCAGTCTAGACCTTGAGCCCCTGCCCGAGGCCGTGCTCCTCTCCCACGCGCACCAGGACCACGTCGGCCTGCTGCCGGAACTGCCTGCGAATTGGCCTGTGTGGTGCGGAGCGCCAACGGGCAGGCTCATGAAGCTGCTGGCAGGCGTCCAGGGCTGGGCCATACCGCAGGAATTGCGCCACTGGACCTCGGGCCGGGAATTCCACGTCGGCCCGTTCGCCGTCACACCTCTGCTCGTCGACCACTCCGCCTTTGACGCCCACATGCTTCTGATCCGCGTCTGCGGCAAGAGCATCCTGTACTCCGGAGACTTCCGCGGACATGGCCGCAAGGCCAGCCTGCTGGAAGGCATCGTGCGCAGACTCCCGGCACGGCTGGACGCGCTCGTCATGGAGGGCACGAACCTGGGCCGGGACCGCGAGGTCGAGTCCGAGGAGGGCATTGAGGCGCGCCTGTTGGACTGTTTTCGAGCGGCTCGCGGCAGGGTCTTCGTCAGCTGGTCGTCCATGAACATCGACCGCACGGTGAGCGTCTTCAAGGCGGCCCGGCGGGCGGGCCGCACCTTGGCCATCGACCTATTCTCCGCCGAGGTGCTGCGCAGTCTGGCGAGCGCGGGCCGCATCCCCCAGCCCGGCTGGGCCGGGATCAAAGTCGTGGTCACGGCTCCGCTTGCCCGGCGGTTGGCCAGGATGGGCCGCGAAGGCCTGGTGGAGGAGCTGATCGCCGCGCGCTGCGCCATGAGCGCCCGGGCCTTGTGCAGAAACCCGGAGCACTGGGTCGTGCTCTCGCGCTCCAGCCTGCTGCGCGACTACTGCAAGTCAGGCCTCGCTCCTGATGGCGACGATGTATGGATCTGGTCGCAGTGGCAGGGCTACAAGAGCGGAAAGGATTGGCAGGCCCAGTCCGAACGCCTGGCTCCCTGCGCCCGCCTGGATATCCACACCAGCGGGCACGCCACTGGCCGACTGCTGCAGGACTTCGCTTCCCGCCTCGCGCCCGGACTCGTCATCCCCGTGCACGGGGAGCGCTGGGACGAGTACGCGCAGGGCTTCTCCAACTTCTGCAGGCTGCGCGACGGAGAGAGATTGGAACTCTGATCGGCGCGGAAATCAACAGCGTCCCCCGGCAGAGAGCACGAGCGCGAGGGTCTCCTGGCCGAGGACAGCTGTGCGGAAGCAGACCGGGATTCCGGCAAACTGCTGTGCCGAGTTCAACAGGTCCAAAAGGCACCGTCCGTTCAAATCGGGCTCAAGCAGAGGGTGGAACGCATGGCCCTTTTCAGACTCCTGAACGAGGAAGCAGGCTTCGATGCGGCGGCACCGGGACAGGGCAGACTGCCTCCCGAAAACGAAGGACGGCATTTCCGGGCTTAGCATGTCGCGGATGAGGTTCGTATAAAAGAGCAGTTCCGAGACGATACCCATCTTGCAGTTCCCCGCCGCCTTGAGCTCGAATATCCAGGCCGTGTCGCCGTCAACGCCCCAGAGGTCGATGGCGCTCGCCTTTGCTGTAAACACGGCGTTTTTCCCCGCCACCTCGCCCAGAAACAGCCCGACGGGCAGTTGGCGGTCGAGCTTAAGCTTCGGAATAGCTGGCGGCAGGGGGAGGCCGCCGTCTGCCAGGAGCTTTTCCAGCAGACTCTCGCAGGAAGAGGACTTGGCCTTCTCCCGGCGCATGGAAGGGCTGTTCAGCTCAAGCCGTGTAGCCTTGCGCGTGTGCGATTGCGCCAGCGCCGCCCGATTGGCTTCGCCGACGGTGGCAAAGGAGGGGAACATTTCGCAGAACCGGTCGACTCGGTACAGGAAGCGGTTGTAGTGAGGGTTGCCACAGGAATGCTTCGGATCTGAAGCTGGGATGTCCCAGGTGATTTGAATGCGCTCGACGCCGCACCAGAAATGAAAGGCCAGCGCCCAAGCCTCGAAGGCCGAGCCATCGCCCTGCATGTTGCCAAGGACTCCGCATTCGGGGGTCTTGCCGCAAAGTTGTATCTTCAAAAGCTTACGGGAGCCAGAGAAATGGATGCGTTCTTGCTTCGGCAGTCGAATGCCACGGCTGGCCTGCGTCTTCTTTAAATGAGCATATTTGAGGTGGGCTGCCCATTGCTCATGACTCAACAATTGCTCTTCATGCATATACACCCTCCGATTCCAGCCGCCATTCCATGAGCCTTTCCTACCGTTGTCGACCTGACCCCAGGCTATCTAAAGTGTGTTGTATCTACCAGCGACTATGGACAAATGCAGCAAAAAGGGCAAGACATACAGGTGGCAAGACTTCGATGGCTGCGCCCGTTTATGCCGGTTTATCGGCAAATGATAATGCTAAAATGATGGCAACAAAAATGTGGAGTGCCTCTCCTCAGCAGCCCAAGTCCCAATCGGTCAGGCACGGCATTCGCCGGCCTGCTTTCCATTATTATCATTGTGATCTGTAGGCTGGCTTTGTCGATCGCAAGCAGACCTGTCTCAAGAATGGTGCCTTTTGTCTGGGATGCTATCTGGGCAGATTGAGAAAGGAAGCCAACTTTGAGGGAATAAGAGCGTTGCATCAGGCTCTTGTACATTCTTATCAAGAAGAGGAAGGCAAATGCTGACACCTGCCAAGGAACACAGCAAAGAGGGAGACCGCAAGTGAAGTCCTCACCTGTCCTGATCACTTGGGTCGCCGTCAACAATGACCCATACGAGCGTGACGCAGGGACGGGCAGCCCACGCCTTGTCAATGGCGAGCGAGTGCCTGGGCCGACGCTGACTCTTCTTTGCGACGACGAGTCTTGCTACGCTGGCCATATCTCTGATGTCGTGCTGCTCCACCGATCCTCTGGCGGAGGCGAGCCGAGCCGAGAGCAACGAGCTGTCGAAGAATTGTGCACCGAGCTTCGGGAGCGGGGTTTCACGATTCATCGCGAGGCATGGAACGGGGATGACCCGACTGACCATCGTGGGGTCTTCAACTTTCTGCGTGAAAAGCTTCCACTGCTCCGTCGCCGCTTCCCAGACCGTGAGCTCGTAATCCATATTAGCCCCGGCACACCATCAATGCACACGGTCTGGGTGCTGATGGCAGAGACCGGATTCGTGGACCCGCCGTTCACGGTAGTGAAGTCATATCGACGCTCCGAGAGGCGAGGACGCCCTGCTGTTGTCCCGGTTGAGCTTGGCATCGAGACCTTCTACAAAGCCTACAAGATGTCTCGGCCCAGACAGGTGGGAGCCGAGGACCAGATCGTCCTCTGGGACCCGCGCCGTTTTCGCTCCGACGCAATGAAGCGAGTGTTCGCCGAGGCCAGGCGCTTCGCCCAGCTGAAGGTTCCGGTGCTCATTCGCGGGGAGCGCGGCACGGGAAAGACGACTCTTGCAAGCTGGATCAGGTCGAACAGTCCGTTCAAGCGAGACGAGCAGGATGCCTGCTGGCCGAGTGTTGCATGTGGCCAATACAACTCTGAGACCATGCGAGCCGAGCTGTTCGGATACAAGAAAGGTTCATTTACCGGGGCGACTTCTGATCGCCCGGGGCTTCTCGCAGCCGCTCACCACGACACTCTCTTCCTCGACGAGGTCGGCGATGTCGGTCCAGACCTGCAAAGACTACTGATCCGAGCCGTCGAGGAGAATCGGTACTTCGCTCTCGGAGACGATACGGCACGCGTGAGCGACTTCCGTCTCATTACTGCGACGAACATTGATGACCAAGAACTACGAAAGCGCCTTGCCCCAGACTTCTTCGACCGGATCAGCTTGCTCACCGTGACGTTGCCGCCGCTTCGGGACGTGCCAGATGAGCTGCCTTGGCTCTGGGAGGCTGTGTACACCGAGGCAGCCCGTCGGTCTGGGGTCGCCAAAAGAAGGGTGACTCTCAGCAGCCAGCACCACGCGAAGGTGGTAACAAATCTTGGACGTCATTCTTTGCCCGGCAATCTCCGCGATCTTTTTCGCGTTGCCTACCGCATTATCGCCGCAAGGAGTGATGCCGATGACCCGATGCAGCCGACAGATGCGGTCGCCTACGGCATCGAATCCATGACGGGGCAGCCGTGCCTGCGGCCGCCCTTGCCCTCACGAACAATTGCTGCGGCTTTCGCCCACGGAACAGCAATTGATGATGTGCTCGGCGCAAACGGCACACTTTGTACCACGGCTGTTCTTGCGGACCTGAAGGCATTTCTGGCGACCGAACTACGGCGCATCGCCTCACAGCGTGGCCTGAAGGCCAGCGAGCTGTGTGACGTATCCGACCGTTCTCTGCGGGAATGGGCAAGCGTCGCCGCCGGTCGGCAATTCCCCGCCGCATGCCGGAAGGAAACTTCCGAAAACGACCAGGACTAACTCACGTGCAGAGTGCTCAACCTCATGAGAACGTCCTTCTATCTGATGCCTTTGCAGCCACTTATGGTTTACTCCCCATTGCCAGGGCGGACTTGGCATGACTATCGCTTTGCTTGGTTCACAATGCAGGCGGATTGCCCGCCAGCAATATGCTCCAGGAGCAGAACGATGGGAACTGCGACACACTGCAACATCGCCATTCACAGCGGATATGACCTCAGTCGGCATGCTTGGCAGCGCATGAGCGGACGTGGCCTCTCCCCGGACGCCATCCTACGTGTGATCAATTTCGGTCGTGTCGCGCATGTGCGAGGGGCTACAATCTACGCGGTCGGTCGCAAGGAGTCCGCGCGGTTCAAGCGTGACGGCATCGATCTCTCGGATGTTGAAGGGGTCCAAGCAGTGTGCAGCGACGATGGGGTGATTATGACGGTGTACCGCAACCGCGACTTCCGCGGGCTGCGCCCGCGCCGCCAACGCGCTCGCCAGTATTCCTAGCAAACGACAGGATAAGGACAAAACCATGGGTTGGGCCAAATATCGTGAAGACATAGCCAGTCTCTGGGTCAACAACAACTACGAACGAAACGAGATAGCCAGTCCCCCAACCCGTGCCATTGCAAAGAAGCGCAATGGAGAGATGATCCCGAAGCAGGAGAAGAAAATGAGCAAGCTCAAGGAATTTGTCATGCCGACAGCTCGACCAATGCCTGTCATAGTCCTCGCGGATGTCAGCGGGAGCATGAGCGCGAGCGGGAAAATTGATGCGCTGAACAGCGCGATCTCCGAAATGATCGAAGCCTTCAGGGAGGAGGATGACTCCCGGGCAGAAATCCATGTGAGTGTCATCGCCTTCGGAGGTCCCAGCGCATCGGTCCACAAGCCACTCTGTCCCGCCTGTCAGATGACGTGGGAGTCCCTGAAGGCTTCTGGGAAAACCCCATTGGGCGAGGCGTTCGACTTGGCGAGAACAATGCTTGAGGACCGGGACGCAATCCCGAGCCGAGCGTATCGACCAACACTCGTGCTGGTTTCGGATGGTGTTCCCACAGATGACTGGCGGCAGTCTCTTCAAGAACTGCTCAAATCAGAGCGCGCCTCAAAAGCAATGCGGTTCGCTCTGGGTATCGGCGACGATGCCGACCACGAGACGCTCAAAGCCTTTCTATCATGTGCCGAAGGAAGAGTCTTTGAGGCGCACGAAGCGCGGCAGATAAAGAATTTCTTTCGGTGGGTGACCATGAGCGTCACGATGCGCTCCAGAAGTGCCACCCCTGACAGCGTGGTGATGATCGAGCCGACTGATCTCGACGATTTCGACTTCTGAGGAGAGTAAAAAGTGGCCCTTCGCACATACAGCTTCGGTGCCTCTGTTCGCGGGCCGCTCCATCGTCGGGAGGGAACTCCAAACGAGGATGCATGGCTACGCGCAGAGGGCCGCTTCGGTATGCTTGTTGTGGTGTGCGATGGAATGGGATCAAAGCCGAACGCACGAGCCGGGGCACAGGCAGCGTGTGCTGCCGTGAAGGAAGCTGTGACTCGATGGGCCAAGGTCGAGGGTGCCCCGACCTCTCTCCTCTCCCACCTTATCGAGGTGCTGTGGAGACTGCGGCTTCACCCGATAGAGCCGACAAGTGCGGCAACGACTTGTCTGTTCGCTCTTGCGGCCGCCAAGGGTACTTGGGTCATAGGAGGCATCGGTGACGGACTCGCCCTCGTCCGATCAGCTTCTGGTCTGCGCGTTGTCATCGGCGACCGGCATGAGAGTTTTTCCAACGAGACTAGTGGCCTGGGTGTGACGAAGGGGCCGAAGGCTTGGACGCTGATAGAGCTTCCTCCTACCGATGACGAACGAATTGCTGTGATGGCGACGGACGGAGTTGCTGATGACCTTCTGCCAGAACGCCTCGATGGCCTTTGCGACTGGCTCAACGGCACATTCGAACACCAGCAGCCAGCGGAACGCTGGCGAGGCTTGGCTGCTGAACTACAGAATTGGCCAACGCCAAGACACCTTGATGACAAGACTATCGCCGTCTTGCATGCTTCAGCTTCAACGTCCAAGGAGACGAAATGAGCCAGGTCAAGTCAGTCGTGGATGTAAACGGCGTACGGTACGAACTCACCGAACTCATCGGACGAGGAGGCCAAGGCTCTGTATACGCGGTGAAAGGCGGTCGTCTCGCTGTTAAATTGTTGAAGGGACGCGGTCCGCAGCACCAGGAGCGCATGCGGAATCAGCTCACCCACGTCAGGCGGCTGCCGCTCGGTGAGCTACCCATAGCGAAGCCGCTGGAAATGCTCCGTCAACCTCACACGGGCTATGTGATGGAACTCCTGACGGGCATGGTGCCGATCAGGCGCCTGTTCTCCCCTCCGACAGGCAAAGCGCCAAATGTCGAATGGTATCTTCGGAGCGGAGGCCTTCGTCGGCGTTTGCTCTTGCTTGGTCGGGTTGCGCACATTCTTTCGCAGTTGCACGGGAAGGGGCTGGCATATTCCGACCCATCGCCGACAAACATTTTCATCTCTGAGGATCCGTCTTGTTCAGAGGTGTGGTTTATCGACACAGACAACCTGCGTTACGAGTCGGCACCTGGTCCGCTCGCGGCTGTCTGCACTCCTGGATATGGCGCTCCAGAACTTGTTCAGGGCAAGTCAGGTGTTACCACCCTGACTGACGCCTATGCCTTCTCGGTCATCGCATTTCAGGTTCTGACGCTGGCTCACCCTTTCATTGGTGACCTTGTAAACGGTGGCGAACCCGAACTTGAGGAGCAGGCTTTTTCAGGCCGCCTTCCATGGATTGAGGATCCAGAGGACACCAGCAACCGCGCGAGCTTCGGCATTCCGCGCGAGTGGGTGTTGTCAAGTCGCCTAAAAGAAATGTTTCAGAAGACATTCGGCGAAGGACGGTTGGCGCCTTCGGTTCGTCCTGGTGCCTCTGAATGGGCGGAACGCCTAATGGCTGCAGCCGATGCGATCCTCTCCTGCAAGAGCTGTGGGGGCTCTTTTTACTACGACCGACCGATATGCCCGTGGTGTGATACTCCACGTCCAGCATACGCAATTGCAGACTTTCACCTCTGGGATCCCAGTGTCAATGGAGGGGGCGTGATCACGAAGCCTTGGCAAGGGTCAATTACCCCGAAAGTTGTTGCGCGAGCTGTTTTGACATCATCTGTAGCACTAACTATCACGCGTCGCCTAGCTTTTGGCCTGATGGATCTGAGTGCAAAAGAGCCTGTTTTGAGGATCCTGATCAATAATAATGAACTATCGTTCAATAGTATGGACGGGAACCAGTATCAACTTGATTTACATTCTGGCGGTACTCGTGTGAACTTTTCCGGAGAGCCTCGGAAGTTGCGATTGGGCGAAGGGCAAACGCTTTTGAGTCTTCACTTTGGCGAGATGTCCTGTCTTCATCGAGTGCTTCATCTAAATCTCAAGCGAGGAAAGAAGCAGTGAAGATCAGTGACATTCAGCTCGGACGCTCAATCACACTTGAACTCTGCCCTGCCTCCGGGGGCGACTTCGGCGCACTCGCAGCTCTCGCCGAGGTTCATCTATTCTCAAGCGACCTTGAAACCGATGCGCTGATGCGGGTGGGCGAAACGGCCTGGACGGTTGAGGGAACCAACACGCACCAGCAGGAACTGCTGGACGGCATCTTGCGGCGGGCAATCCCTCGTGTCGCATGGGTAGTGGCTCGCCACTCAAACGACGGCAAGCGTGCCGCCACATCCCTTGTCATTGAAGTTCATGAGTTCCCCTCGGAACATGTCTGGCCAGAGCCCGTTGACCTCGGCATTAACGAAAAAATCGTCGATTCTGTGCGCGCAAAGCGGAAAAGTCTCGGTTCGATTGGGGACGTCGTCGCCTGGCTTGATGAAATATTTTTGGTGATGGACCCCGGTGGCACCACGCTTGTGCTGCTTTCTGGCAGCCCCGAGCTTCATGCAGACCAGCGTAGCGCTTTTCGCCTTCACGGGAGAGGCTGGGCAGTTGACGTGGTGCGAGGCACCGACGACAAGTTGCAAGTCACCAAAATTGTAGAGGCAAAGAGTGTGCAAACCGATGAGGAACGGCGTCCGGTCCTTCTTGTTCGAGGACAATTTCGGTTCGTAGATTACACGGCTGCGGGCACCTTTCGTGGAACAGCCCGCAGCGAGCTCGACCAGATCGTTGCAGAAGCTGACAGCTACCTCACCATCTGGAAGGAATATAACGAAATCGAGCGCCGCAACATCCAGCGCCGAGCGGCCGAGTTCGGGTGGCTGAACTACCGCTCAAGGGAAGCTCGCAGCAACGGACATTGGCGCTTTCTTTTGAAGGATGACCAGCGCCTTGAAGAATGTATCAGAGCGCTTGAGGAGGGCGAAACCAAGGAATTGGAGGCAGCAGCTAGTCTGCCTGCCGAGCTCACCAATGTTGCCGAGCGTGACTCAGGCCTTGATGGTGCAACTGCTCGCCGCGGGCGCATCTTCGCTGGAGAATGTGTCGGGTATGACCAGAGACGCCACACAATAGACCTCCGGCTCCCCGAAGAGGGCGATGGAGATTCAAACCCACCCCCGGCTTCGGGTGTATTGTTCATGAGCCTCGGGGGTGACCGTAAACGCCTTGAGCGGCGCATGAAGGCACAGGCTCGTATTGCCTCCGCAGAGTGCCCGATGCCCCAACTCGGCCTTTTGCTTGAGGGCAAGGTCGTCCCTGTACGTGGACCGAGCACGAAGAAGGCCCTTTCTGCGGCAGCCCGCGAGGCTTTTGGCGGTGAACCAACAGGCCGCCAGATTGAAGCGCTTAAGGTAGCGCTCAACACCCCGGATATCGCACTGATTCAAGGGCCGCCAGGCACCGGTAAGACAAGGACAATCGCGGCGTTACAGGCGCGATTGTCCGAAATCGCGGAGAATACGGAAGGGGTCTCTGGCCGCTACCTGCTCACCAGCTACCAGCATGACGCCGTGGAGAATGTCGCCAGTGCAACGCAGGTCTATGGCCTTCCTGCAATCAAGGTTGGCCGAAAGCGTGGTCAGACGAGCGACTTGGACGGATTCGAGCGTTGGAGGCAGGAGCGCGTCGATGCCGTGCGCGCGAAGCTCGCAACGTGCGACAAATTGCCCGCAGCAGTCGCCCTCCGGCGGTGTCGTGACCTTGAGGTCGGATACCGCAAGGCGCCCTCGAGGACGGAGGACCTGCCGGGGCTACTCACCACGGTCCGAGAACTTGCAGCTCCACATGTGCCTCCCGCGCTGTCCGACAGGCTTCTTGAGCTCGTGCAGCAACTTCGGAGACCCGCACAAGCCCACAGCGATGCCGATCCTGGCGTCGATTTAGCGCTGAAGGCGGTTCGAGGACTCCGTAGTACGACCGCCGCCTTCTCGGATGATGGGGATAGCCAAGCACGTAAGGCGCTGAAACGTCTCCAACGCTTGGCGGTTCTCGCTTCTGAAGAGGAGGCACTCCTTGAGCGGGCGGCAGCTTGGGAAGGCGAGGCCGAACCGGACTTTCTCCCTGCCCTTGAGGAACTACAAGGAGCCCTCATCGATCGCTTGATGCCGGATGAGCGTCCGTCGTCTGCGCCTGTGGTCAATGAGGATGTGGAGATGGTGCTCGGTTCCGCTGTCGATGCTCTTCGTGAACGAGTCCGCTCATCGCAAAGCGGGGTCGAGGAAGTCCTCTACGATTTTTGTGACGACCTTGAGAATGACATGGAGGGGACAAAGAAAGCCGTTGAAAGTTACACGGCCGTCCTCGCCGCGACCTGCCAGCAGGCTGTTGGATATCAGATGAGCCTGCGGAAGGGTGAGGATGCCGTATTTAATACGGTCGTTGTCGACGAAGCTGCGCGCGCGAACCCCCTGGACCTTTTCATCCCGATGAGCTTGGCGGAGCGCCGGATCATTCTGGTCGGCGACCACCGCCAATTGCCTCACATCCTGGACCATGAGGTCGAGAGCGACCTCGAATCGGATGTATCCACGAAGACGCAGGAGATGCTCCGCACCAGCTTGTTTCAGCGTCTTTTTGCGCAGCTCCGGGAGCGGGAAAGGAAAGACGGCATCAAGCGCACGGTCACGCTGGACATACAGTACCGCATGCACCCTGTGCTCGGGGACTTCATCAGCGACACCTTCTATGTCCCATATGGTGAAGGTTTCCGTTCCGGACGTCCGGCCGAAGACTTTACGCATGACTTGACGCGGTACCCTGGTGCGGTAGCCGTGTGGGCAGACGTACCACGTGGGCGTGGATCCGAGCGTGGTGGACAAAGCAAGAGTCGAAAAGCCGAGGCGAAGTGGATTGCGGAGGAAGCGCAACGCCTCATGCAAGAACGACCGGACCTGAGCGTCGGCATCATCTCCTTTTACTCGGCCCAAGTGAGCGAGATTCTCCAGCAAATGGAGTCAACCGGTCTCACCGAGCATCTTGATGACGGATCCTATCGCATTCGCGAGTCCTGGAGAACGACGCGAGGAACTTCGGGCAAGCTCACCGAGCGTCTCCGCGTGGGTACCGTCGATGCCTTTCAAGGAAAGGAGTTCGATATCGTCTTGCTCTCGATGACCCGGTCAAACGATTTCGTTGCTGACCAACCAAAACAGCTTCGCCGCAAGTATGGACACCTCATGCTGGAGAATCGTCTTTGCGTTGCGATGAGTCGACAAAAACGCTTGCTGGTCGTTGTCGGTGATAGCGAGATGCTGAAGGGGGAGCAAGCCGCACAGGTGGTGCCAGGGCTCGTCAAGTTTTATCAGCTTTGCTGCGGAGGGGACCATGGCGTCAAAATTCACGCCTGAGACGCTCGTCTTGAACTTCAGCCCACGTTCACACGTACGGTGGAGCTCTTGCGAATTCCTGCTTTGGCCGACATGGGCTTACAGGGTCGTCGCACCCGAAATTCGGGAACGAAAGCTGAACGTGCTGCAGCGTGCGGTCATGGGGCTTTGCCGCGCGGGAGTATCTCGTGCCGAAGCTATTGCTGACCACCTCTCTGTGCATGCCGACCTCGCAGCGTTCATCGTCTCAGAACTGGGAGAAGCCGGGTACCTGGACAGGCTGGGGCTCCCAACACAGGGAGGACTGCGCATACTTGAGGAAGAGGCGCTTGAGACACAGGAAATGGTCACGGGATTTGTGTTCCAGGATCCATGGACTGGTGACCTTTGGCCGCGCTTCGCGGAAACGCTGGACTACTGCGAGCGCGAGTTCAGTGAGAAGGGGTTTCCGATCCTGTCGCTGGGCACAAAGGGGAAGCCGAGATACGAAAGCCCATTTGCTGTTCTCCCACGCACTGAAGCAGGCCCGGCGACTCCGACTGTCAAAGCAATCATGCAAGCTGTCTCGCGGCATCGAAAGGGACTTCGCTTCCAGGATGAGGACGACATCGATGAGGATTCGCTGGGCAGTTTCGTCGCCTCCGGTGTCCAACTCAGCCGGGTCAGCTTCGTTGAAGAGGAGCCCCAGCCGTATTTCCTGATGACCTACCTGTATGTTCCTGAATCGGATACGGGCGCACTGGATTGGTTCGCCTGCGATCCTTTTGGACTCGGGCAGAGTGTGCGCCTCCGCCGCCAGGTTGAGACGTTGATGAAGGAGGACGCCAAACTGCTTGGCGTCGTCAATCGCCTTTTTGGGAAAAGCCTCCATTCCAGCTATGATGGCCAACAGAATTGGTTGGAGGGAATACGAATTCAGGCCGGCTTGGAGATTGATGGCAGGCTAGGCATCAATTTTCGAACTCACCCCGCTTTTGACCAAGTTCTCGCGATGGAATCTACTCGCATTGAGATGCGAGAATACGGAAGCGAGTGCCCAGCCTACAAAGTCGACAATGCCCTGCGCGCGGGCACGAAGGTGCTTGAGGTTGTCTTCGCCTCACTGATGGACGCCCACTCTCACGGCGACATCTGGAAGCGCGTGTTTGTCCAGAGGATCAACTATCGGACTGGTGAGCAGTACCTTGTGCCGCAGCAAGATCGAAGCATTTTAAGCGCCACCTACGAGGGGGCATTCCGGTCGCTTGGTTTTGCAGAGCCGTTCCCGGATCCACTCTTGAATGTGAAACCGGGGCCGATAAAGGCTGTCGTTGAGTTCAAACAAACTTGGCCCTTGCGTCCTCTCGTCACCGCAACAGCGCTGCTGGCACAACGGGATCAAACTCACCCGTTTGCTCAGGCTGCAAAGACGGCCCCTGAACTCTTGGTAACCATTGAGGACGTTGCAAGTGCTGGAGGTGCGGCTGGGCACGCCAGCGGAGGCTCGGTGTCCCCCGATCATGCCGAGCAGCATGTAGACAAGGTGTACAAAATCATTTCGGCCCTCCTCGGACTCACCGATTCAGAGCCGGATCCTTCGAATGAGAGCACTGGAGGCTTGCATGGCCAAGAAGAACAAGAATCACAATAATAAAGCTGCGGTAAAACCGGCTCAAGCCGCTGGCGCAGCGCCGAAGCCCCTGGCGACGGTGCTTTCCGAGGTCGAGATTGCCGCTCACGAACAGGCGACCAAGGCCGATTTTGAGGATTTGGCGGTCGCACCGGCAACTCCACAGGGTGAGACCTCCGAGGTTCTCATCACGCGTGCTTCGAAAGCACTTGTTCTGCTTGAAGCTCAAAGAAAACGCTTGGCAGAAGCGGAAGCTCTGGCGGAAGGGCGTGCACAAGAGGCCGAGGAGCTGGCAAGCAAGCTCGAAGAGGATCGTGTCGAACTAAAGCTACAGGAGGATGGCCTGGTTCAGCGTGAACAGGAGCTATCTGAACGTGACGCAAAACTCCAAGAAGATGAGCATGATTTCCTCAAACATCGCGAGGACATCGTCCGCCGTGAGCTTGACGCGGACGCTGGCTTCATCCGTCGCAGCCGCGATGCGCTTGTCCAGCTGGAGGTCGAAGGCGAGGAGCTCCGGACGCAGCTCTCAAGCCGCCGGAAGCAGATTGATGATGAGCGTGACGAGTTCGAGCGTGAGTTGCAAGAAAAGCGCGAGCAACTCAAAACCAAACTAGCTGCCCTGCGCGACAAAGCGATTCAAGATGTTGCTGCGGCCCGTGAAGCCAGCGAGGCGGCACTCGCATCGGAGCGGGCAGAATTTGAGAAGAAGCGCGAAGATCTCGTCCGCCTTGAGGCGAATCTCCGCAAACGTGAGCGTGACCTTAAAGAACAGCAAGAGATTCTTGACGAGGACCGCACCTATTTCGAAGAGAGAGCCGTCCAGCGCGCAGCAAGAAGGATCGAATCAATGGAGGGCCAAGCTCTGGCCTTGATCGAGCAACTCAAGGCCGTCCGAGAGGACCGCGACAGCGCCAGGAGAAGCCTCGCGGAACGCGAAGAGGCTATTCTTCGATTTGGGGGAGAGACGCCGGAAGAGGTGCTGAAGAGACTTCAGGTGCTTGAAGCTGAACGCAATGCCCTCAACAAGACTCTTGGTGGACGCCCTAGCGCCCAGGCCGCACAACGCCTTGAAGAGCTTGAGCGCCAGAAGGAGCTGTGGGAATCGGATCGGTTGAAGTTGCAAGCCGAAATGGGGGAGGCACGTCAGGAGGCAGCGCGAAGGCTGATCGCTGTCACCGAGCTGGAGTCCCTGCGGGATCAGAAGCTTTCCCTGGAGTCGGCAAACGCCCTTCTCCACGAGGCACACAAACAGCTTCGAGCCGAGGCCGACGAACTGATCAAGGGGGCCGATGGCAAGAGTCCGTTCCCGGCATGCAGCGACATGGACAAGAACAATGACCTCCAGTCAACGATAAACGCAGAGGGCAAAATTCGCGATCTCAAGACGTTTGTAGATTATGTGCGCAACAGGATGGCGTGGGACCCTTTAACGGAGAAAAAGCTCTATTACTCGCATGCGGACGTTCGAAGCTTCCTCGGCGGGCTTGCGATGAGTCGACTCCACCTGCTCCAGGGGATTAGCGGCACCGGCAAGACGAGCCTCCCTTTGGCTTTTGCCCGCGCGATCGGGGCAGGAAGTGCTCTCATTGAGGTCCAGGCAGGTTGGCGAGATCGTCAGGATCTCATCGGCCACTACAACACGTTCGAGAAGCGTTTCTACGAGACGGAGTTTCTGAAAGCCTTATATCGAGCGTCCACCCCACGCCATCGGGACACCCCATTTGTTGTTGTGCTGGACGAGATGAACCTCTCGCATCCGGAGCAGTATTTTGCTGATCTTCTCTCGGCCCTGGAGCAGGATCAGGGCCTTCAGCGCCTTGTGCTCATGACGGCAGCTGTCGACCCTGCGCCTGGCCTTTTGACGGAAGGCGGGACGAAGATGCCGATTCCGCGCAACGTTTGGTTCGTCGGGACGGCCAACCATGACGAGACGACAAAAGACTTCGCGGACAAGACCTATGACCGCGCCCACGTCATGGAGTTGCCACGAGATCCCAAGAAATTCGAACGGCAGGATATTGATCCTCGGCGTCCCATCAGCCTTAAAGCCCTGACGGATGCCTTCGATTCCGCAGTGGTGAAGCATAAAGATGATGCTGCCAACTCATACGGCTTCCTTGATAAGGAGCTTGGGGACATCCTGAAAAGCAGGTTCCATGTCGGTTGGGGAAATCGGCTTGAGCGGCAAATGAGTTTCTACGTCCCCGTGGTTATGGCCGCGGGCGGCACAGTCGGCGAGGCGACCGACCACATCCTCGCGACCAAGCTCCTTCGTAAGATTCGTGACCGGCATGACAACCGCCCAGAGGACATCAGGGCTCTGAAAGAGCGCATCCTCAGCGGATGGAATGGAATGGATGGGGAGCCAATCAAGTCTCTTGAGTTACTCCGCCAGGAAAGCGCTCGCCTGGGGGATGCGGATGCCTGAGTCCAGTATATTCAGGAACCGCCTTGCAGGGCACCAGTCCTCTGTCCTCCCTCAATCCGGTCTGCTCATTGGTCAGTGGGTTGTTGAGGGCGAAGGTCAAGACGTGTTCCTGAACACTGTCCCTGCCGCACCAGGGGAGTTCATTGTGCCCGAGCCCTCGGGGCGTTGGCAGGTGCTCACTGGCGAAGGGCAGAGGCTGAGTGGGGTAGTGTCACGCGCACTACTTCCCGAGGACCTTGAAGCCAAGAGCGTGCGGGCAATTGGCGACAAACTTGAGGAACTCATGCGTGGAGAGGCTTCCTGGCTTGAGTGGACCGATGTGATTCCTTTGGTCCCAGAAATCCCAGAGATGCTTTCTTTGAAGCCCCTGGAGCTCCGGGTCCGTGAGTATCTCGGCCACCTTGAAGCGGTCTGTCGGAAGCCTCGTGCACATCTCCATGTAGAGATTGAGCGTGTTCCTATCGCACAATCGAGGCGTACTCCGCCAGAAGCCAATTCCTATTTGGCGGCACATACCGAGGATTGGGATCAGCGTCTTCTGTGCGGCATCCGTCCAAAGCGAGTTCTTGCTGAAGTGCCCCACGACCTGCTCGATATTTATGAGAACCGCGTTGTTGCTCGCTTGCTCGACAACCTTCGCAAACATCTAAACAGCCGAATCTGCGAACTGCGAAAATTGGAAAGTGTGTTCGAGGAGAAAGACTACTCGGCTTCGGCCAAGGGAACTCCCAGGCGTACGAAAAGAATGTGCGAGTTGTGGGGGATGGCAATTGATGCGAGCAAAGGCAGCAGGCAGGCAAAAGCCATCCTGGCTGAGCTTGAGCGGCTGAAGTACAAGGTGATGGGGCTTCTGGACGCTGCCCTCTATGCAGCTATCCCGCGGCGGGCTCACGTGCCGATCACTCTAAAAAATACTAACATCCTGACAAACGACCAACACTACCGCCGCGTTGCCGAACTTTGGAGAGAGTGGGCTAGGACAGGGGCTGGCCAGACGCCAAATCCATCTGAACTCTACGCCGATGCACAGCGCCTCTGCCGCGGCCTGGATTCGTTCTCGGTGCTATTGGCGGTAAGGGCTCTCGGCATTCTGGGCTACGCCCCACAAGACGTTGAGTTGGGCAAACCCCTCAGGCGCGGAAGTTCCCTGGCGCTCCGTGGACATGGTATGACTGTCGATTTACGTTGGGATGCTGACGGGACCATTCACCTTGCATGCGGAAAACGAGAACTGACAATCGTGGCGTTGGCCAACGACTTGAGAGCGGGAGCCGACGAACTCGTCCAGGAAAGCTTGAACCAAATTCGGCAAGGTGCCGGTGAGCGTATTCACCGCGACTTGCTTGTTTTGTATCTCGCATCAGATGAAAAGAGGGTGTCTGCAAATCCGAAGCTGATAGCCTCTCTCCACACCATCGGAAATGATCCACGGACCGATTTAAAGGAGTGCGGTTGTCTCCCTGTCTCACCGTGGAAGCTCGGGAGTACGGAGCGCGTGGCCCGAGCTTTGCGCTGGTTCCTCTCCGGTGTTCGTTTCAGCGGCTATCCGCCACGAATCCCTGTTCCCCCCGATGCAAGCTCCCTCATAGACTTCGACCAACAACGGGGATGGCTCGCAGCACGGGATGGGGGCAACACCCTTGAAATGCATACGCCGCCTCTCGAAAATGAATGGGAGCGGCTAAACCTTCAGGCGATTGTTCAAGAGGCGAAGGCCAAGTTTTCGGAGGCACACTCCAAGCATGAGAAGCTTTCTGGTGAGCTCCGCGAAGCCGCACGTCAGAAAAACAAGACTGGTGAGCTCAAACGGCAAAAAACCGATGCGAGGCAGGAACTCCAAAAGTATGACCAGGTTGTCAACGCGGCACAATCGTTAGCCAAAGGATTGGACGTTGCGAGAGGGGTGTTTGGTGCTCTCCTCGACTGTCCAACCTGTGGAACTAAAGCTGACCCCGCTCATAGTTTTGAACGGCGAGACCGTGATTGCTTTCGCTGTGAATGCACCGATTGCGGATCGCATTGGGAGGTGCGCCAGTGCCGCAACGGTCATCGATATGCAGCGATGCTCCCAAGCCAGGACTTCCTCGACGAGTCAGACCAGCAACCTGGTTGGGAGGATAAGGTGTATGGATGTGATATCCTTGCTCTGCCTGCGCGTAAGCCTGACCGTCAATGGGGATTCGTGTGCCCCGAATGCGGTCAAATCAGTTGACATTTGCGGTTCCTCCTCGCGTCATTAATTATAATGTTTGGCAGACCTAGCTCTTTTGCTTTTCCGGCGTTTCACCTTGTCGGCGTATATGCCACTGAAGCGTTGGCGCCAAGTGTAAATCGTCTGCTCGCGGATGCCGTGCTTCTTGGCAACTTGGGCCACCGGCTCGCGGTCAGCCTCGCGCAGGATCCCAACCATCTGCTCCTCGAATAATCTTCCCTTCCTCATGGCGTCCCCTTCTTTGCTGGGGGCCACGCTCTCAAGTTTCAACTAGTCCGAAAAGGGGCAGGCAGGTCTGGAGGATGCTGCCACCCTCATGACGAACGAGCCAGGGCCAGAAAATACTCCCAAATATACGCCAGGTTGGACCAGTCTGTGTGACAACATCCTTGACCCCTACCCCGCCGAGTACACCAACCGTAAGTTTGGGCTCTGGGCGGGTTGGGTTTCCTCATTCATGGCTCGTCCGGATTCCTCCACGCCTAAGACCGAGGGCTCACAAGCTGTAAAAAGCTGCAGCGAAGCAAACCGCCAACGTTGGGTCTTTGTTTCCCTCCCGCCTGTAAAATAAAGAAGAGGAAATAAAGCGCGAGACTCTGCGCAATCGGCACACGTTTTTCTTTATTGACGTTCGAACCGCAGCCGGACTGATCCGCGCCCGACAGCCTTAAATCGGTTCCGTGTCAACTCGCCCATCGGATTCGGGAGCTCCAAGACATACCACTTGGCCGGCGAGAACACATACGGAACATAGAGAACACGGTAGCGGCGGCGGCCATCCTTGGAAGCGCTGCTGGCCACGCGCATCTCGTTGGCTGTTAGCTCAAACTCACCACTGTCTTCCAGAGTGGATTTTACCTCATAAAACCAGTCAGCTTGGGGAGTCTTCACTTGGAAGTCGAATCCCAGCGCATCGTCGCCCTCAGCGCCGCCGAAGTAGTGAACTCGGTATGTTGATACCCAGCAGGTCTCATCAACATAATCGCTATGACGGCGACGCAGGAACTGATAGGCAAGCCACTCGCTGGCTAGGCCCATTGCCTGCCGCTGCGCATCGGTTAGCTGTCGTTCGCGCCGACGCGCTCCGCCGCTCTTGCCTCCGCCACCTGCGCCGCCCGTGGATTGCGCCTGACTCTCGAACTCCACTAATCGGGTGCGCTGTCGGCTCCGTTCGAACCAGCTCTCGTTCTCTGCCAGATGCATTTCCGCCAAGTCCTGGAGGTGAGCAGCAAACTTTGGATCACTGGTGTCGAGTGATTTACCTGCAAACTGGATGCTGCGCCGCCCTATCTCCTGTTGTTGTCGATCGCGTTCGCTGCGCTTCTCTTCTTCCTCAATGTCATCCTTGCTGAGTCCTAGCGCATCTCCATCCAGGGTTTCTGGCATTCCAGCCGGCCAACAAGTGGCACGGTGGCAGAGGGCTGGCATAGCTCCTGGCTTGATCACTTCAAAATCGAGGAGCCCTTGGTTCTCCAAGTGTCGGGCAACAACCTGGGCCTCTCCTTGCTGCCAGATCTGTGGCAGCAAAGCTTTTTTTTGTCGACACCACACGCAGACAATTGGCATCGCCTCTAGTGCGAACTCACGGGCTACCTTACGGTTCGTGTCAATGACGCGCGGGGATATCGCCAACTCGAGCACCACATCATCGCCCATCGTCTCGGCAAGAAGTATGGAGACATGTGCCTCCACCTCTTCCATAGTCAGGGTCTCCCGCTCGAGAATCCAGTCTAAATCGAACTCAAGGAATTTCAGAGTTTTCCGCTCCACATAAGTCGATAGGTCATGACCGCTGCGGAAGTCTGCCGCATGGTGTCTCCGTAGCCTTTCAACGATCGACGGACTAATACGTACGAGATAAGCATCATACAGTTGCCGAAGTTCAGCCTCGTTGGACAATGGTGCTTCTTTGAGATCCAACAGAACGTGGTTGAACCTTGCGTAGTCCAATTCCAGCTGCTTGCGCAGTTCGGCACGGTTCGTCGCGTGTTCACAGGCATCAATCAGCATATCCGTAGAATTTTGTTGTTTGCCCAGATGTAACTCAAGCCACTTGCGTGCGTCGAACTTTGCTCCGACACGATCGGCATCCGTCTGGAGCTGACGCGCGAGATCACTACCACCATAGTAGGCAACGACCGGTATCAAGAGATACAGAATGTGCTCCAAATCAGTTCGAAGCGCAGCACGATGATCCAGAATCGTCTGAACATCGCATTCAATCGCGTGCGCCAGCGCTTCGTCGCTTGGCGCGCAAAGTTCATCCGAAGAGCGATCAAGGGCAAGCCGTAATAGTAGCGGCTCAAGTGATCGAAGTCTGGCGTCAATCAGACGGGATAGACCACCTGCCAACAAACGGGCCAACGTCATCCAGTTTAGTGTCAGGTCATGGGTCAAGATCAGGGTCGGCAATTCGTCATTCTCAAATGCGTACCATTTTAGCTGCTCGCTTGGCGACACCTCCTCATTATCAATGACCAACGTCATTGTTGCGCAACGTCGAACCCTTATCGCACGAGCCCGTCTATCAACGGTCGCACTCTGGATCCCGCGCTCTAGCTGTTCACCGCGGAGCTCATGCCCGATGACGACAATCTCGGGAAGCCAATCCAGTCCGAGCGCAGATAATTGCAGATCGCTGACGCGCGGAACAAAGGGCTCGCCATCCACTAGGAGTTGCACTCCAATGCCGTCAAGACGTCGCGGGAGAAAGGCACCAGTTTCCTCGAGAAGACCGGCAATGCGGTCGACAATGGTTCGACCGGCCTCCAACATTGCTTGGGGTGGGGCACCCACCTCTAACACCGCTTGCCCAGCTGATGACAGTATACGCGCCTCAAACCTCTGCGCGTCTTCAGTGACGATGACAGATGCAGGGACGTCTGACTTACCGCTAAGAATTTCAAGCTGCCCGCGGCGCGTGATAGCCAGATTTAAGTCGTCGGGCAGGGACACTCCCGTTTCCACAACGTCGAGCCAGGCTCGCTGGTACTCGCTGCGAAATTTCTGACGATCATTTGAGAACAATCCCATGGCAACAACACTTGTCAGATCCCGCAGCCGAGCTATAGCTGTTGTCTGATTCTGCCAATCCTGCACGCCCAAAGCACTACTGAAGGCTAACTCTGCCAGTTCATCGCTTTCTGAAAAATCAAACACCGAGTCGGGAATGCGTTTGACAAATCTCGGTGGGCCACCCCGACGCACGCGTGAAGCCCAACATTCCTTAGGGCTTCTGAAATCGAGCCCGTCCACTGTGACTGCCGCGATCCACGATCTCGAGCGGAGGAATGTGGCAAGTGGCGTCGGCAGTGTCTTTATGTCCCACTCACGCTCGTAAAAGCGCTCAAACCTGCCGACCTCAAATCGAAAGTAAGCCGTGGCGTGGGACTTCAAAAACTCGAATACGAGGGCACAGAAGGCTTCGCGTGTATTTTCCGGAAGCGCATTATGTTCCATTTGTCCTGGCAGCCGCCAAGCCTCACCCTTCATCGTATAATCTGTGTTCGGATGGTTGAAGGAGATGTTCGCCACTTCAGCGCACCAGTCTTTGTCCAACCCATCCGTGGCGTTGCCGCCCCTGAGAACTCCAAACCACAAGTTGGAGGGGGAGCCTCTGCGCGTTACCTGAGCTGGCACCGGCCTCAGACCGTCGATTACGCCAATCAATTCAAGGAATCTGATCCAACTCCGCTTCTCGTCCTTGACCGACACCGGCCAATCTTGCTGTCCTGCCAATAGCAGGTCACGTGAGCGGCGACAGTCCGGGGAAGCGTCGGCAGCCTCTATCAGATAATTTTCCAGCATTCTTCCGATCGGGGTCCATGAGGACGAGAAAGTCGCTTGAATTGCCGGCTGCCAGCCAGAGAGCGTCGGCACGAAGAGCCCTGCCTCCGGAAGCTCGTCCTCCAGTCGAGTGCCCGCTGCCCGCCACGCCTGGAAAGCCCAAATAAGAGCTTCCTCTCTCCGTTTTTGATTCGCGTTTTTCCCCAAAACCGACTTCAAGCCGGCCAGCGCTTCCACTGGGTCGAACTCTCTAATCAGACCTGCCTTGATAAACGAATCAAGCGTTTCCCGTTGGAGATGGATCCTTTCGTCCAGGAAACGGTACCGGCGCGTCAGTCTGGCTGGGGGGAGAGGAACACCTGCCTTCTTTCTCTTCGGGGCATCGCTTCGAACATAGACTCCGGATCGCCCAGAGGCATCGTGGCCACCAGCCGGACGCAATATACCTGAGTTGTCAAATACAATTAGTTTCTCGTCTAGCAGCTTCAGATCGGCGCTCGAAGCATCGAACACCCGAGGAAGGTCATCATAGAACCCTGCCCAGATTCGCGGTGACGCCTTTCGCTCAGCCAAAGTATGAGCGAAGGCTTCTGTCCATCCGGCTAACTTCACGCTAGAAGGAATTAATGTCAGATAGCAACGACGCGCGACGTCCTTCAGGCGCTCGACCCGGTTGCTGTCTAAGTCCTTTGAGACGAGCTGTGCGCCCACATGTCTCACGACATCCTTGTCTTTGAGCACCGCGAATGGGCCGTTCGGCCAGATACTGATCTCGGAAAGACTCGACCACGCCCTTTTGCCTCTTCCTGGAATTGCCGGGATAACGCGGGCTTCTTTCAGAGAACTTCCCATCATTTTAAAGGCCTCGTTAATCTTTGTAGCTTGCTTCCCTGTCCATGCGATCAAGTCAAAGACAGCTTGTCCCTGAACGGGGATATCACGCTCAGCGAGTGAGAGCGCTGCTGCAACGCAGGTTTCGGCAGCTGCTGCCATGAGCGTTTCGTTCAGGGGAAGGCCAAGGTCTGCACTCCTACGGTCAATATCTGCAAAGAACGGTGCATCGAGGTAACCAATCAGTGGAGACTTCGCCGACTCCCCCATGGGCAGAAAGTTATAGAGACGGCTCGTCGCGACTGCCGCCGGAGACAAACCGACAGCGACAGATACCACTGGCATACCCTTCCAGTTGAGCCACCGCTTTAGTTGAGAAGCCACCGGGATGCTCCTTTCGACAGCATCGAGGACGCGTTCCCTGTCGACTTCTCGTCGCACCACCAAAAATCGTCGCCCTTCGCCAACATCGACTTCCAACATTCTGGTGTCGGGGAGTGAGGGAACATCACCGAGATCCGTCTGCTGCCTATGCAGACGACCTCGGTACGGTTCCTGATCCGGTCTTTCGACATCGATTTTGATTTCTGAAATGCGATCGAGGAACAACAGAAGCGGGACGTCTAAACTGGTGAGATTCTCCATCTGCCGGCTCGCCAATTCAACCGCCTCTGCCGTGCTTAACTGGGCAGCAATGACAGTAGCATATCCCTGGCGGGCATAGGCTAAAATCTCTTGAGGTTGCTCAACCAAGGGGCGGGGAACGAGATATCTAGGGATGGTCCTAGCAACCGCCGCAGCGATTGCCGGGGCAATGCCATTGAAACGGAGGCTATCTTCGATTTCACGGACCTCGGAAAAGCGGAGGCAATAGCCATCAAATCCATCTGCCGAGGCCGTACCTTTTCGCGAAAAAATCCGCACATCGTCCGTAAGGGCTTCTACGCTCCTAAAGCCAAGTCCCTTGTTGCCGATCCCCTCGCCAACCTCCTTCGCACTAGTGGCCAGATTACTTATCGCCTTAACGTCTTCCGCGCGGAATCCATGCCCGCCGTTGGCGACATAAAGGACACCCTCCGATTCCGATTGAACAACAAGCTTAATGGCAATTTTTCCGTCACTACCCGACCTATGCGCGTCATGCGCATTTTGAATCAGTTCATAGAGGACACGATCTCCGTATTCTGTGCCAATAACTTCATTTAGATTTTGAAGACTTTGATACACCATCAAACCGCGCCGGTGCGCATCAACGGCATGCTCAAGAACCGAGCGTACCTGCTTCTCCAGCTCCTCAACTGGCTGGATATCGACACCATCTTCTCGAACTTGCTCCGTCACGGGACCTACTCCACGAGTTGTATCACTCGTTGTATTGGTTTAGTATCATATGAAAAGGATCAGAACCTGGCACCATTTGGTGCGAGAATTCTCTCGGATTTTGCCTCAGGCTCGGCATGCCTAGCCTGAGGCAAAAACTAGCTCAGCAGGTTCTGGTGTCGATAGAGCTGTGCGGACGGACCTCGTTGTAGTCTCCCCGCCACGCCTCACGTTTTTCCTGTGCCTCAACCAGCGACAAGAGCTAAGCAGTGCTCAGGCACTCTATCTGTTCAAGGGAGTCATTGATGTGCTGACTATGACTCCCAGGAAATGGTTTAGCTGGCAGATGCTCCCAAGTTATGGCATGGCCCCCAATTTCTCGCCAATCAGGGTTGAAGAAGTCACTGCCCTCAAGACAGGCCAGAGCATATACTCCGCCTCAGCTCTTTCAATGCGTCCTATGCCGTCGGCGTCCAGAACTTCGAGAGGACACTGGAAGGTACTCAAACGCCAACCCGAATACATCATCTGCGACATCCTCCACGACGAGGACATGCAAGTGGCCATCATCACGACCAATACCCCCAGAGCTTCTGATCAAGCACGCCCATCCAGCTTATGCCAAGGAAAACGATATGTTGCCACTCAACAGCAGTTTGCATACTCTCTTGGATAACATGCACGGATTTACGTGCCCCATCGGGGACCTTGCGACTCTGCCCTCCGAGCGGATAGCAAAAGGGCTGCGTATCTAAACTGCGGATACGCAGGTCATGAGCCGTCATCAACTCTCCCCTCATCCTCTTCTCTGTACGGGGTAAGGGAACGCATGGTCATGATACCAATGCGTTCAGGAAGATCAAAGGCTCGGATGTTCCCGACATCACCATTTAGAGGCAGTTGAAGTACAGCCGCAGCGATCCATGCGACAAAACGTTCAATTTCATTGTTGATATTCAGTGATAGGCTCCACGCCTCGACAACCGCACGATCATCAGGACTGAGCGACTCTATTACCTCCCCGCGCGCTAACCGCGAAAGAATCTGCTCGCGATCATCCAATGACATTCCAGCGACGGCGTTGGCCGCAATCGCAGCTGTGCGAATGATCGCAACATGCTCAAGCTGGCGTGATGCTCGAAGCCATTTCAATAGGCCCTGGCGCATCTTCCCGGGCTGGACGCCGAAAGCGACAAGGAGCGGACCTGCGACGGCCGGCACATCTCGCTCCGCGATGCTCGCAGTGTCTGCGTTCAGCATATCTGTTCGGCCGCTTGTCGCTCGATCGCAAAGCGCCCACGCAGCAGCTTGCGCGCGTGGGCGGTGAGGCGGCGATTGGTCGAGCCCTAAGCTTGTCAGCGCCGATTGCAGCACAGGCACAATTCGAGGATCGTCCTGCTTGCCTAGTGCAGACAGCGCCGCGCATGCGACGAATGGGTCCGGACTGTTAGCTTGTGCCGTTTCCAGTAAGGCGTCGATCGCTCGGCTTGATAAAGCCCCATAGACTCCCAAGGCGTGCGCAGCTGCACGTGCCACGTTAAACTGCGACCACGAGGGCCCAAACAAGTCGTGGCGGCTGAAATTTCGCGTATCCTTCAGCAGCTTCACCAGAGCGTCGACCGCCTCAGGCCAACAGTACTCTTTCATGAGCTGGGCAAACGCCCGTCTGACGTCCGCACTGTGGTCGTCAGCGGCCGCGATGAGGCTGACCCTGTCTTCTGCCGTCGCATCAGCCGCAAGCAACTGCAGCGCGCGTCGACGCACAGGATAACGCTTGTGCCCAAGCACCTTCTGAAGCTTCGTGCGCAGGTCGGCGCCATCGGCGATGAGCATAGCCTCGATGGCCCTTTCGCCATTTGCGGCGTCACCCGCCTCAAGCAATCGGTCCGCCGCCTCGCTTATGCTTAGGCCAGCCCCTGCCGCTAGGTACGTCAGTGGTCCAGCCAGATCGACCGAAGCGTTTGCCAGAGCCGAAGTCAAAAGCCCTCGGCTTACCTCAGACAGCGCACTCGCCGCTATATTGATATTGCCCCCCATAAGGATGTCCAACAAGATCATAGCTAATTCGCGTTCGTCACCGTTAAAGCTCTGGACCAGACACTCGGCCCGTGTACGCCGCGTCGTCTCGCCCCCCTCCCCCTCGGGATCACCATCAAGTTGGGTCGTGAATACGTCGTAGACAAGTTCCAAACGCCGTTTAAAAATAACACGTTTGGATACGGCGACAAGGTCAGGCACGGGGTCACCGCGACCGTGAGCGGCGGAGATTTTTACAAGTCGACGGCGCTGGCTGGCATTGCCGGTATCCGAACGGGCCAACTCGTCGGCAAGAAAGTTGTTTAGGGAATCGTCCCAATGTCGCTCTGCAGCCAGCCAAGCCTGATCCCTCACCCAGCCGTCGGCGCTCGCAAGAAGAAATTCCAGTTCTTCGATGGGCGGTGTACGATGGCTCTCTGCGATTAGGTCGCCAAATGCTTTAAGAAGAAGTTCTTGGTGAGGACTGGCAGTAATCCACGATACACCTTGGCGTGCTCGTCGAAGGTGCACCACCATCTTCATGCCTTCTTGAGCGTTGAAATACTGTTCCTGCGGTTCTTCGATGATGTGATCGGCCGCATCACAATCGACTGCGTGTTCCTCTGCCTGATAGGTTTCGCCAGAGTATTTCTCAATCCAGGCATCAGCCTCTGCCGCCGAATCTGCGAAGCACTCAACCGCGCGGCCATAATCAGGGTCGGTACCCGAGAGAGCGCCCGCAACTATCACGTCGATATTGTTATGTGGGCTACCAGGTCCTGCGATTGAGTCTAGCGCATCCCAGAACGCATCCTGAAGATCGCCCGCAAGCCGTTCAAGCAGCGGGATCAGTTCGGGGTGATAGTTTCGGTTCGAGAAGGGCAAAACTTCCCGAATGAACCGCTCAATCAGCGGCTGCGTTCGGCTGTCACGACAAAGCGTTGTGACGTCTTCGTCCTTCAGTGAGGGCGCGCGCCAGCGGTCAATGGAAACCTCTGTCTCGGGCTCGCCCGTGAGCAGGATCCTGGCCAAGCGTGCCGGAGAGGACTGCCCCGAGCCAAATAGCTCCAGATCTCGTAGCGCTTGTTCAAAGTCGCCACGTTTGTCGGTCGACAGAGCGACGACCTCAAGATGGTGATCCATGCGCTCCACAGTTGCAGGCAATAGGTCGAGTTGAAGCCCCTGGACTCTCGCCACGGCCCGCAGGACGTTGAGGCCGGTCTCCAGTCCCCAATCCTCACCCGGCCCATCCCACGCCAACAAAACGTCCACAACCTTCGACACCGTGCCCTCGGCATCACGTGCGTGGCGCATGAAGGCCAACCGAAGTCCGTCTTCGACGCGCGGATGGTAAAAGGCAAGTGCCACGCCGTCCTGACGTAGATTCTGCCCCGCCACGAGAAAGTCGATGAGGCCATCGACATCGGGCCGCAGGCTGACATCGGCAGATCGCAACCGTCGTTCGAGTTTAACGAAGACATCGCGTGTGACCGCAATCCGTGCGCGGAGCATCGTCCAGATGATTGATGCAGCATGAGCGCCGTCGGCACCCAAGGGTTCGATTTGGTTGGCGATGACCTTGGAAATGGCTTCGATCTGGGACTCAGCCAGGATCTCGTCGAGCTTACGCAGCTTTCGCTGATCTTCCCGACTAAGTGCGACCAAGAATCGCTTCACCTCGTACGGACGTGCCAGCTCTTTTAGGGCCCGAGCGCGATGCTGCGCCGCTAGTTGCCTTGCGTACTGACTGAGGTCCGCTGTCATCCCATCATAGATTTGAGCAAGACGCTTTGGCCCATAATCCTCGACCTCAATCGAAACGACATAAGGCTGCAACTCCTTTATCAGCTCGTAGCCAGCGCTTTGCAGCACGTCCGAACGCGACGTGATCAGAAACTTTCGTCCGGGGCCAGCGTTATCGAGCAGCTTGGGAAGCTCACCACTCCAGCGATCGGCGCCAGGCATAAGGCGATTGCCGCCCCAAGGGTCGCGCAAGTGAAACAAGACTGGATCGTTGCGCGTGAGGTTACGGCGGACATAGCCGGGCCCGTTTTCCTCGCCGATAACGTCGAACGCAGGGTGACCACGACGCAGATTGAGTTCGAGAATGTCGGCAGTCAGGGTTTTGCCTGTACCTGACGGCCCCGCGATGACGACGGCGTGCGATTTGTCGAGCTGATTCTTGATCGCGTCGAAAGACTTCGGGCATACGTAGTGGTCCATGTCGCGGTTCGGTGCGAGCGAGCCTCCATGGCAGACCAGCACGCCCATCACCTCAGATCGCTTCCAACGGCCCTCGTGTGCGCCCTCGATCCGCTCGCGGACGGCCTCCCGCAAGCCGCGAAGGCAGTCGTCATGCTTCGAGAACGGGACATGACCGTGTTGCGAAAGAAGCACGCCGATGCGAGACCCGAGCACCTCGCGCGTAACGCCTGTCAGCAGGAGGATGCGAGGGGCGAGAGAAGCTTGTGCTGTCAAGTCGTAGTCGGCGCGAGCGTGGGGTGGGAGCTCCTCAACCTCAGGGAAGTCGAACAGGTGAGCGCCCTCATGCGGTCTCAAGCCCTCTGCCGAAGCCTCGTTTGTCACGAAGACATATCGGCGCTTATGATCATCCTGCAGCATCGCTAGCGGTCGGCGGCGTTTGCCGCTCGTCCCCGCATCGTCAACGTCCCTGCCGAGAAGAACGTCGGCGATGGCAGTCGTCGTCCAAGGCGCTCCTGAGCGGGTCTTGGCTTGTAAGATCAGATCAAGCTGAGCGCCCTGCGCTGTGAGGCCAAGCGAAGCCGCAGCGGAATCCTTGACGGCAGCTTCAAGATCTTCTTCTGAACGAGGCTCAATCACGACCTCTTCGGTCGCACCCTTGGCGAGTAAGAGATCGAGCGTAACCCAGATGGTGACCTCAATCTGATACTCATAGCCTGAGAAGCCAGGGTTGCCCGGCTTGCGGCGTGACCGTGCGGGAGGCCCGCCACTTGCGGCAGTCCGCCGACCGCCTGCATTTTTATTAGCGCTGCGGTTAGAACGCTCGGTCTTTTTATTTGCCACGGCCCATTCTCCTCAGCACGATCTGCACAAAGGCGAACATTCTGGTGAACAGGTAGTCGATTTGATCCGATGAGGTCAGGGCTTCCTGGGTGACTTCTGAATGTCGGATACGAAAGCTATTGCCGATGCTTGTAAGTTCGATCGCTTCGCACGCGAGTGCTTGCCGAAAAGCTGAACCCGGTGCGGCGACCCGATCCAGTAACGCATCAGCCTGGGCACGCTTGTTGGAGCCTGGCTCGAGGGTCTTCAGCCGCTCAAACGCGTCCCAAAGCTTTTCCAGCGCGTCCTGACGATCTTCCTGCTTCGGTGACAAAATCCGGCGCCGGGCGTCCTCGAGAAGCTGATCCGTCTCGCTATCGCCAGTTTGAAAGAGAGTACAGCCAATCGCGACGGCCAATGGTGCGGAAAAACGACGGCTAACACGACCGGTGGGGGAGAATTCAAAGGCCAGCGCGTTGCGTTGAAACAGCAGGTTGATATCGGCTACAAAACGCCTGAGCCCCGCTTCTCGGTCCCACCTCAGATGGTGATGTCGGTAGTACGAATGGTATTCTCCTTGAACCGGCTCTCCAACAGCCTTGGCGCAGAACTCAAGCAGATCGAGTATGACTGGAGTGGATGGCAGCTCTGAAGAAATATAAGGGGATTTAAGGTTTGGCACTTCAGCGGCCAAGACCGCGAAGAACGCTTGTTCATCGCAACCACACGGAGCATTCCCATCGAGACACTGTTCAGGGAAGCGCAATCCAAACGAACCATCCCCTAGGCGAACCCTTATCAAGCTGCACAGGGCTGCCCACTGCGGCTCGTTGATAATGTCCATGGCGGGCTCACGCACTCCGAACTCGCGCTCTGTGCAATATGCAGCTGTAACTATAGGATCATCTTCCAGCATTGGTTCTTCCCTGCGCAATCAGGAGATTATTGCCATCGAGTTTATGGCTGACGAAACAACAAATACGACAACAAATATAATACCAAATCCCAGGTCCTTTTCATAGCCTTCCCAAAGAACGCGGTCGCCGGCACAAGTCGGGCCGTCTCTATAGAAATATACTACCTACGATTATGTGATTATGGAAGCGTTGTAGTCCCTTTCGATCAAAATCCTTTTCTCGCCGAGAAGCAAACACACGAGGCGATAACCGATCTTTTCCAGACTCGAGAGTGTCCCTACCCCGCTGAGTCCACCATCCGTACGTTTGGGCTCTGGCTGGCCTGGTTTTCCTCATTCATGGCTCTTCAGTATTCCTCTGGAGCCAAGCCGCCAAGCGAGCTGTGTGGACGAGCTGTGTTGTAGACCTGCCGTCATGCTTCAATGATGTCCCAGGCCTCGCCCAGAGACCGGAACGCATGGGCGTTCAGGCATTCATCGCGGAACTTATCGTTGAAGCTCTCCAAGTGCCCGTTCTCCATCGGCCTGCCGGGCCCCGGATGAACATCAACTGCACCCCGGCGCTAGTCGCCCACTGATCCAGGGATTTGCCCGTGAACTCTGGACCGTTGTCGCTACGCAAATGCTTCGGGTATATGCCGCGTAAGCACAATTGCTCCAGCACCCGCACCACCCCATCGCCCGGGATGGACGAGTACGCTTCAAGCCGTAGGCAGCGGCGGTCCCACAGTTCGATAATAATCAGCACCTTCATTCTGAGGCCAATTCACCAGGGTGTCGCTCACGAAGTCCATGCCCCACTACTCGTTGGGGCCTATGGGTGCGGGCTGTACCACCCGCAGGTGGCTCTGGCGCTGCGTTTTGGTCGCAGGCGCATCGAGCGCCTCTTTCGGGAATAGGCTCTCGATGCGCTTGTGATTCACCCCAAAGCCCTCGCGGCGCAGCAACGGATAGAGCCGTGGACACCAAAACCTCCTGCGCGCCTCGACCAACTCCCGCAGACGCCTGCGCAGAGCTACATCACGGTCTGGCGAAATGCGCCAAACGTTCTGCGGTTGAGGTCAACAAACTTATAAACCCGCAGCTCGGAGTAGCCATACGCTTCGATGATCTGGCAGAAGGCCTGGCGGCGAGAGGCGGGCACGGTCATTTTGGGTCTAGCAACATTTTGAGCACTACGAGGTCAAGCGCTTAGACGGCCAGCAAGTCTTCAAAAGCCGGTTCTTCTCCTTAAGCTGCAGCCGACCGCCGAGTCTCGAACACCTGAAGCCCACGAGCTTGCTGAGCCCCTTGTAGAATGTCATGTCCATGATGCCAACCGTGTGATGATCGATTCTCCTTCGCCGGAGTCACAAACTTGTTGCTTGGATGCTGAGCGTGAGGGCTCACCCACGTTCACACCGGATAGCGAGACGCGAAGAATTGCAACACTCAACATATGAACGAATAGCGTATCTGCAACCAACGGAAGGTTAAACCTAGACAAAGCGGCTCCACCTGATGTAGGAAAAAAATGTCATGAAAAAATCTTGGAATGAGCTGCTCCCATTCGCCGCAGTCTAATCATAACAAGATACATGCTGTCCTTACAGCAGCTTAGCGAACAACCCAGCAAAGGCCTCAGATGAAATTGCCCACACCAGATCAATGCCAGATGCACTCTTACCAGGACTTCCCAAGCGGAATGCCGATAGAAGAAACATGGCACAACGTTGTCGGTGATGTTAAAGATGAATACCTTTCAGAAAATCAGCGGTACCCTTGGATAATCGGATTTTCTGGTGGAAAAGACAGCACCGTCGTCACACAAGCGGTATTCGAAGCGCTTCTAGACATCCCTCCGTATAAGCGCACTCGTCCTATTCACATTGTGTCGAATGATACACTCGTAGAGAGCCCGCTAGTTATTAACCATCTCGACAAAGTTACACAACGGATTCAAGAAGCTTCAAATAATCTTGGCTTGCCAATTAAAGTTATTAGAACTCGTCCTTCTATCGAACAGACATTCTGGGTGTTGTTAATCGGCAAAGGATACCCTAGTCCGATACATGCGATGCGCTGGTGTACTGACAGACTCAAGATCTTGCCGACTAGCCACTATATTAAAAGCAGAGTATCTGAATCTGGAGCAGCAATCATCTTACTAGGTGTACGAAGGGATGAAAGTACGTCTCGCTCACGTTCAATAGACAAGTATAGAAACATACGTGGAGAAAGGCTTACACGACACGAAAAGCTCCAAGGAGCGTTCATCTACCGGCCCATCGTCGACCTAACCGTTAGCGATATATGGGATATACTTCTTTGCTTGCCTGCCCCGTGGGGAGGCCAACACGATGAGCTCGTACAGTTATACAAAGATGCAGAAGGTGGGGAATGTCCTGTTGTCCTGAGTGGAGACGAAGCACCAGGCTGTGGGACATCGAACAGCCGATTTGGGTGTTGGACTTGCACTGTTGTGGAAAAGGATAAAAGCCTTCAGGGCTTCATTGACACAGGAAAGCATCAGTATAAGCCGCTAGTTGAGTTCAGGGATTGGTTACGCGAAATTAGAAATCTCTCAGACATGCGCCAAGCTGTACGCAGAAATGGCAAACTTACTTTTGCATCTTCTGGAAAACATATACCTGGACCTTTTACAATCCAAGCCAGGAAGACGATCCTGGAACGCCTGCTATATACTCAAAAAGCGTTTGGCGGCCCGCTTATTTCGGATGCCGAGTTAGATTTAATCTACCAGCATTGGGCAACTGAGCTCCAGCAATCTAAGGGGTTAGCGGATGAATGAATGTCTCACAGAAGAGTTATATCTCAGCGATTTGCCTCTTTGGGCCGATGATGTTGCGAGGTCGATATTAGAAGCAAAATGCCAAGAGTTCAACATCCCTTTCGACGTTATCACTGAGCTTGTCCGCCTTCAGCGCGAACGACAACACCAAGAAAGGGCCGCAGGTATTTACCTTCGCTTTGAAGAAATACTAGGAAGAATCGACTAGTATACTTGGAGGAACGATGTGGATTTCAAAAATTGAGTTGGTATGTTTTAAGTCGTACCAACATCAGACGTTTATATTTCCTGAACCAACGAGTGAGAAGAACATCGTGTTAATTGGTGGGATGAATGGGTACGGCAAAACATCCATCCTAGAAGCCCTATACCTATGCCTATACGGCAAAGATTCCATGTCTCACCTAGCGCGCGCCGGCCTCAAGACTGATGACTCGCGAGGGTATCCAACTTTTCTTGAACGTGCCTTCAATGGTGAAGCTTTGCGTGATGGTCGCGATACGATGATGGTGAAAGTCATCATAAACAAGACCAAGAACATTGCTATCGATATAACGCACAAATGGTACTTCCGCGCAAACGGCACCTGGACTGCTGACGAAGAAGCGACCGTACGCAATTTAAGGCGCGGCATTCCTGACACGCCGAAATCTGACGGGAAAAACAACTTTCACCTCTGTGATATGCTTGATGACTTCTTTGTCCCTGCACACATTGCACCCTTCTTCTTCTTTGACGGTGAGGAAGTTAAAAAGTTGGCAGACCAAAACCGCGTAGAGCAGGTTAAACAGGGCCTTGAAGGACTACTTGGAGTTGTCCTATTGAGAACGCTGGCAGATAGACTACGCAGTTTTGAAACTGGAAAAAGGTCAGAAGTTGCCTCAGTTGACGAAAAGAAGCTATCTGAACTTCACACTTCGCTTACGGCAAATGAGCATCAGTTGAGATTATCGCGTGAAGGCTTGGATAGTACACTCACCGAACAACGGCAAAAACGATTAATTCGACAGTCTTTGATTGAGCGCATAACTTCAGCGGGTGGCGGAGGTGGTGATATTGCCACGGTAAAAGAGCTTGTTGAAGAGCGAGAGCAATTGCGCAACAAAATGAGAGAATGTCAAAAGCACTTGGAAGAGATATTAGCTGGACGGTTACCATTCCACCTCGTGCCGAAACAAATCCTGGAACGTTATAAGGCTCAGGTCCAAAGTGAAGCACGACATTTTGCATGGGAAGCTGACAAGAAATCTTTGCAACCAAGAAAAAATGAGTTTGAAAACGCCTTCTTAGAGCAAGGAGAACCGCTTTTTAGTCCAGATTTGACGAATGGTCAGATCGCGACAGTTAAGCTACGAATTGATAAAGCCTGGGCAAGCTTATTTTACCCACCGCCAGATGATTGTGCTAAGGATATCATCCACGGGTACCTTCATGATCAGCTTCGCCGTCAGGCATTAGCATTCTTCGATACTATTCCACTCGGCAGAGACGAAATTGATGCGCTCCGACTGAACAAAGCGGCCTTTCTACTCGTGTGGACGAACTTGGCCGCAAGATTTCAAAACTCGAAGGGATAGACAGAGATGGAACGCTAGCAACGCTAAAAACAGAACTTGATTCGATTCAGAAAAGGCTGGATGCTCTGGCAGATGAAATCGCTCCGACAGAAAGGAAGATTGTTTCTTTGGAAGCAGTCGTTAATACACAAAGAGCTGAGTACGAACGCGAACGAAAAAAGCTGGACGATTCGAGCCCTGCGCGCGCAATCATAGAGAAATCTGAAAGAGTACGCACCGTTATCGACGGTGTCATTCCAGCGCTCTTTCCACTGAAAGTAAAAGCGCTCGCCAAGGCAATGACACTTGTCTATAAATTGCTCGCTCACAAAAGCCAAGTAGATAGAATTGAGATCAACGATAACGGGACAGCAAAAGTACTCGGCAAGTCAGGTAAGGAAATCGTTTTTGACCGTTCAGCTGGTGAAAACCAGATTTTCGCAACGGCGTTGATAGCAGGCTTGGCGAAAGTCTCCGGGATAAGGGCCCCAATGGTAATTGATACACCTCTTGGCCGCCTAGACAGCATGCACCGCGCGAATATTCTTAAGTTTTGGACAGAGGACAGAAGTCGCCAGATCCTCCTGCTCTCACAAGATGAAGAAATCGATCACAGCTACTTCAAAATTATCGAGCCTCACGTCAGCAAGACGTATATTCTTGAACACCTTGACGTCGGAGACGATATCGGCAGAACGACGGCTAGGGAAGATGTGTATTTTCAAAGGGGCCGGAAATGAGTGAGCTCTCCATACAACAAGTCTTGACCTCCAAATATCGCACAAGCCAAGCTGCAGATAAAATAACAAACACTTTAATGGAGGCTCTTGGGCTTTCGACAAAAGCAAATGTAGCCAGACTTGCGATTGGTCGCTCTTTAGGGCTAGGAGCATTTCCAGGTGAAAGTGTCGATTCCAAAGGCTATGAGATACCAGCGACTTCGCTTTTTACCAAGGAAGACGTTGCTGCATGGGTTGGGTTGATAGTCACTCATGCACAAATACATGGGTTGTCAAAAATTGACACTATGGACTCTTTTCGCTCTGCAGTTAAACAGCATTGGCATCGAGGGACATCCTTATTACTTGAAGACTGGGAGAACAACGACCAGAACTTTGAAAGATTTCTCGAATTGCTTATCAACCGTAGGGCAGAGCTCCCAAATTCTGCCATCAGACCCAAAAAGCTCGATACTGACCCAGCACGCCCGACGCCCCCCCAGGACATATCCTCAATGCTGCTCAAGGCGATAAACAATGACATTGGGGTTGCGGTCGAGATCAAAGGGGTGCTGCACGGGCCTCGAGTTAGCAGATATAAAATCTATCTCAAAGACGTAAACCAACTTGATAAGCTAAGAAACGGGATAGAAAAACTTAGCCTTGTATTAAATTTACAGCACGCAATTCCAATAATGAATCATGGGGATGAGTCGAAAACTGTCTTCCTAGATATTCCTCGCCCTAATGACACTTGGGATCGCATATATTTCCAAAAAATCGACGAATGGGTTCATTCTTTCACTTCGGACAGAGACAAGTTGAACGTCTTCCCTGGTGTAGATGTTGTTGGTACATCTTTTTCTTTCAATCTCTCTGAAGCACCCCACTTGTTAGTCGGCGGTGCAACAGGTCAAGGCAAAAGCGTTTGCCTGCACGCTTTAATATATTCCCTAATCATGGGGCACACTCCAGAAAGTTTGCAGCTTGCACTTATTGACCCAAAGCAAGTTGAGTTTTCCGTTTACAGCGGTTCCCCTTTCTTGTATGGTGGTACAGTAGCCGTAGGCATTAGTGAATCACGCACACGTATCGAAGAACTAATCGAAGAAATGGACTCACGCTATGAATCTTTTAATATTGCAGGCGTAACGAACATCATTGAGGCACGCCGCAAAGGCATTAAACTCCCTTACATTGTCGTTTTTATAGAGGAGCTTGCGGACCTTGTACTACAAGACCGTGAGTTGGAAAATCAAATAGTCCGGCTGGCTCAATTGGCTCGTGCAGCAGGCATACATTTAGTTCTTGCCACGCAACGTCCTGACGCAAAGACGTTTAGCGGACTTATCCGCAGCAACATCCCTGCACGTATAGCTTTGAGGGTCCAAAAAAGTTCTGAATCAAAAATCATTCTGGATGAAGTTGGTGCAGAGAACCTGCTTGGGGCAGGAGATATGCTTGTAAAACTGTCTGGGACTAGCCCAACGCGAGTGCATGGCGTATATATCTCCAGAGAAGATATCGCCGCAAACTTAAAACGACCTGGCTAGAACATCGTGCCCTGTTATTGCCAGTATGTACTATTGCTCTGGTCTTAGTTGCTCATTATACGCCATTCCCGCTGACAACAGTAGCAACGGCTTGCCATGAGTTGCCCAGCAGCCATTGCCCCGGGACAGCCGGGATTACTTGTGGAGTTATAATCATGAACACCCCCTTGTTTCAAAAAGGGGACTTCGTGACCAACCCCAGGGTTTCCTCTTGGGGCATAGGCGAAGTACTCGAAATTCGTGACGCATCAAACCTGCTGGTCTATTTCCAGGAGGTTGGGACAAAGGTTATGCCAATCGCCAACCTTTGTCGCTCCATAGCCCCACGAGGAGGGTTCTTTGCGCCCAGTGCTGTCCAAGCAAATCACTTAAAATCGGCTTTTCACCTACCCCCTAGTTCTGCCAGACGCTCATTCCGCTCTGACCCTCTCGTTGCGCAAAAGATTATCTCATCGTTGGTTAGATCACAACAAAGCTTAGAGCTATTACTCACTCAACTACTGACCTCTGTAGACATAGCGGACTCACTTTCCCCTGCCTGGTCCATCACTCTTTTCGAAAAGGGATTCCGACTCAACGTTGGGCCAGTCGAAGCCTTGGTTTTCATGAAACAAATTCTCACTGTAAATCTGGTCGGTATTGCAGGCGAGCCGCCTTTTGTCAGCTCAGCTATCTGCCAGAAGCAGTACAAGTCACTACCTCAACCGCAGTGCGCATATCACGGTATTTTAGAAGACTATGCAGCACTCGTTGATACCCTTGCCCCTGCACATGTGGAGTTCATCAAGCTAGCCTCCACTAAAGCATCAGGCCAACCATGTGAGAGGGCCAAATGGCGCAATAGCCACAGCGAGGGCCTGATTCTATACGCCCGGATGGTTCTTAAAGCCCGAGCTTAGCTTGTTAGCCTTCTGCACCGCTGACTTGAGTTACGAAGTATCCAGTGACGTCTACTGGCAGGCACGGGGTAAGGGGGCAAATCTGGGGGCATCAGAGAAGCGCACTATTACTTTTATACATTAATTCCAGTCTATTGTGCGGCATATTCGACAGACACCCTCCCGCCATTACTCCTTTCCGGCAAGCCCCAGACCGTCCACAAAGCCCTTAAATTCAAGTAAAATATCACGAGTTCAGTCCAACAACGTCCACTGACGTTCGTTGACAACCGGACAACTGACCGGACGAGATACCGGATAACAGGGCAGAACCGGACAACGTACACCGGACAACTCTTGTAGCCCCGCCACCATTCGCTTCCCAGGGGGGCCTATGCCATTGACCGACATTGTTGTCCGGAACGCCAAACCGGACAACTCAAAAACGATCAGGCTCAAGGACGATCGAGGTCTCTACCTGGAAATCTCCCCGGCGGGAGGCAAATGGTGGCGTTTACGCTACTGAATTGCCGGCAGGGAGAACCGCCTCTCCCTGGGCGTCTACCCCGAGATCAGCCTCAAAGATGCCCAGGAGCGGCGAGACGCGGCTAGACGTCTCATCGCCAATGGCGTTGACCCTTCACAAGTCCGGAAAGGACTCCACGCCGAGTCACAAGCCCAACTGGAAACCTTCCAGCTTATAGCCGAGGAGTGGTTCGCCAAGTTCAAGCACACATGGGCAGAGAACACCGCCGAGACCATCATTGGCCGCCTGCGTAAGGACATTTTCCCTTACATCGGCCCCCGCGCCATTCGCGAGATCACTGCCCCTGAGCTGCGGGCGGTGATCCGACGCATTGAGAGCCGGGGAGCAGTGGAGACTGCACGACGCGACATGCAGAAATGCGGCCAGGTCTTCCGCTACGCCATCGCCACGGGGCGTGCTGAACGTGATGTGGCCGCAGATCTGCGCGGGGCCATCGTTCCTCCGAAGAAACGCCACTTTGCCAGCATTCATGAACCGAAGGAAGTCGGAGAACTCCTGCGCGCCATCGACGGGTACAGCGGCTCGTTTGTCACCCGAACAACAATAGCCCCCTCGCCGATGGTGGCGCGGTTGACCTGCTGGCGGTCGTGGGAATCGTACGAGCCGTTGAGGGTGGAGCCCATGAGGAAGTCAGTTACGGGGCTGGAATCACCCTTCGCCGTAGAGGCAGGCGAGCCAATGGCCGAGCCAAGCGGAATGGAAACGCCCACCTGAGTGTTCGAGCCCTTGTCCTTATCGTAGATATCCTTGTAGGTCAGCGTGCCGGTATCGAGCTTGAGCTTGCCGTTTTCGGCGGCAATGACCGCGCCTTCGACCGCGGTGTTCTTCTCCGTACGGATGTCGACGGAATTCGTGCCGATGATGCTGGTCTGCCGGTTCACCCAAGTCGAGGACGACGAGCCGGAACCGAAGCTGTCTACGTGCAGGTCGACTCCCCAAAACAACTATTTTCTTTCAAGAAACAAAAAACTCGAAAATGCCCGGCCGAAATTTTATCTATGCAATCGAGTCAGGGAAACTGTCTCTTCATCGATCTGCCAAAAGAGCGTCAGTTTAGTCTTCAAAGTCAACCCATTCATACCGTTGACCATCAATAACCACTTCACTCGCTCCAGGTATATACTCCCCAAAGTCTTTTAGCGAGGCGCTTGAAAAGCTCACATTGCCATGTATCCTTGCCATAAATGCATAGTACGCATCATCTAGCGTGAGGGGAAGTTCTGGCTCAATACCTTCCATCATGTATCGGATATTGTACGGATGACCTTTGTGCGGGAAATTTAGTGTGCCATTTAATGCTTCCAAAACGAGAGGCAATAACCTTGTTTTGTAATTGTATAATTGCTCTTCTTCATATGTGGCATTTTCAATATAAACTTTTAGCGCCAAAGCTTCTCTTCTTAAAGCTTTTGTATCAACTTCAGTAAGTCGACCATCTTGATCCTTGAGCACGAGCTTTCTCATCTCCCCCCCTACTTGACCTTGACTTGGCCTATTTTCACTGGAGCTGTAAAGAGCGATCTATTCGGAACAATAATCTGTATGGCGCCACCGGACGGAAAGACAACTGCGTTCACCTTGACGACGATGTTGGCCTCGGATTTGGATTTGCCTCTGAGCAGACTAGCGCGACGGAAATCGGATAGCCAGCGGCGACGCCGTTCGTCTCCTGCCTGCGCAGTACAGACCCGGCCGCGCCTCCCCGGCGCTGCCTAACCGGGATATTCTCCCGCTTCTGGGATTACCGCCCAGGAACGACCCGCCATTCTCCGCAAGGCAACCGGCCGTTTCCCTATTTACCCCTCAAGCTCCCACACATAAATGATTGCAGCATAGGGATTTCACCTAACGCCCTGGCCGCATCCGCCCATTTCGTCGAAGCGGATGCGCCCCATGGAGGGACCCGCATGTCTGGCGATTCGGAATACGCGCAAAAGCAATTCCACGCAGCCAAGGCCGAGAGGGCCAAAAGCGAGCAGGTGGACCATGAGCTGCGCACGCTGCGCAAGAAGGTCCGGGCCCTGGAGGAGAAGATTTCCAGCCTCTCCGCAGAGCTTTCGACGCGGAAGATCATTGGAGAGAACAAGCGCGGGTATTCCTGAGCAAGCGGCACTCCCGGCAGAGTCCCTGGACCCTCGCCGACGCGGATGGGCAGGATGCGCGATTCAAGGTCGTGAGGGGTCATTTGTTGGAATCAATGCAACGGGAGGAAACATGTCTCAGTGGTCCAAAAGCAACGATGTTCTGAATACGGTGAACCGGGGCAACCCTTGTGAATCCGGCCTGTGCACCCTGTGCCGCGCCGACTGCGGCGGCAAGTGCGAAACCTGGCTCTCCAGCCTCAAGGGCCGCAGCCTGCTTTACCCGCGCGACTTCGGCACCGTCACCGCCGGCAGCGGCAACACCACCCATGTGGGCGTGAACTACAACGCCCTGCGCATCCAGGGCTACAACTACGGCGCGGAGGGCCTGGCCAAGGGCGTCTCCAGCTCGCCGGACAACTGCCTGTTCACCAAGGTCAACCTGGAGACCAGCTTCGGCAACGAAAGCCCGGTGAAGTGCCGCCTGCCGCTCATGACCGGAGCCCTGGGCTCCACCTTCATCGCGGCCAAATATTGGGATTCCTTCGCCATCGGCGGTTCCCTGGTGGGCATTCCCGTGGTCGTGGGCGAGAACGTCGTCGGCGTGGACCGCGAGAGCAAGCTCACCGGCAAGAAAATCACCAAGGCCCCGGAGCTGGACCGCCGCGTGGAGACCTACCTGCGCTACAACGACGGGTACGGCGCCATCATCGTGCAGATGAACGTTGAGGACACGCGCAACGGCGTGGCCGAGTACGTCATCGGCAAATACGGCGACAAGGTCTGCCTGGAGCTCAAGTGGGGCCAGGGCGCCAAGAACATCGGCGGCGAGATCGAGGTCAAGAGCCTGGACTACGCCTTGTTCCTGAAAAAGCGCGGCTACCTGGTGGACCCGGACCCCGAGGACAAGAAGGTCCAGGACGCCTTCAAGAGCGGCGCCATCCATGGCTTCGCGCGGCACAGCCGCCTGGGCTACACCGACCTCTCGACCGAGGCCCAGGTGCGCGAGAACTTCATGGAGGCCGTGGCCTACCTGCGCAAGCTGGGCTTCAAGCGCATCTCGCTCAAGACCGGCTCCTACGGCATGGAGGCGCTGGCCATGAGCATCAAGTACGCCAGCGACGCCAGGCTCGACCTGCTGACCATCGACGGTTCCGGCGGCGGCACGGGCATGAGCCCCTGGAACATGATGGAGACCTGGGGCGTGCCGAGCATACTGCTGCATGCCAAGGCGCGTGAATATGCCTCCCTGCTCGCCGCGCGCGGCCAAAAGGTGGTCGACATGTCCTTCGCCGGCGGCTTTGCCCGCGAGGACCACATCTTCAAGGCCATGGCCCTGGGCGCGCCGTTCACCAAGCTCATTTGCATGGGCCGCGCCATCATGATTCCCGGCTTCCTGGGCGCGAACATCGAAGGCGCCCTCAATCCCGGCCGCAGAGACAAGGTGCACGGCAACTGGGACGCCCTGCCCAAGACCGTGAGCGAACTCGGCACCTCGCCGGAGCAGATCTTCGCCTGCTTCGAAGACGTGAAGAAGCGCGTGGGCGCCAAGGAGATGAAGAACATCCCCTACGGGGCCATCGCCTTCGTCACCCTGGCCGACAAGCTCTCCGCCGGGCTGCAGCAGCTGCTGGCCGGGGCGCGCCGGTTCAACCTCGCCGAGCTGTGCCGCAACGACATCGCCGCCGCCAACCGCGAAACCGCGCAGGAAACCGGCATTCCCTTCATCACCGACATCCAGGACGAGACCGCCAGAAAGATTCTGGGGGCCTGATCCCGGGAAGGCCCCTTTCCACGGTGGCGGGAAGGGGCCTTCCGCCCGGGCTTGGCTGGGGCGTGCGGGCATGGTACGCAAGGACACGCTTCGCGAACCGAACAGGCCCAGGCGGAACCCATGCAGGACATGCGCAGGACCAAAGCCCAGCTCATCGAGGAGCTCCGGCGGCTGCGCGCCAGCGAAGAGCGCGCCAGCGCGCCAGCGAGCGAGCGCGAGCGCATCGAACGCGCCCTGCGCGAGCGCGTGAAGGAGCTGAACTGCCTATACGGCATTTCGCACCTGGCGCAGAACCGCGAGCTCTCCCTGGCGGAACTCATCCGGCAGGTGGCCGAGTTGGTCTGCGCCTCCTGGCAGCACCCGGAGATCGCCTGCGCGCGCATACGCATCGGCGCGCTGGACATGACCACCCGCAATTTCAGGTCCAGCCCCTGGCTCCAGTCGAGCCAGATCTTCATCCAGGAGGAGCTGCTGGGCGAAATCGAGGTGCGCTACCTGGAAGAGCGGCCCGACTGCGACGAGGGGCCTTTTCTTCAGGAAGAGCGCCATCTCCTCGACACCGTGGCCGACCAGCTGGGCCGCCTGGTGCAGGCCGACCGCACCGAGGCCCATCTGCGCGTGCTCTCGCGGGAGCTCATAAAAGCCCAGGAGACGGAGCGCCTGCGCATCGCCACGGAGCTGCACGACCATTTGGCCCAGGACCTAGCCACGCTGAAGCTGGACCTGGGCGGCCTGCTGGATGAGCCCCTGAATGCAGCGGCGGATGCAGCGCAGGACGGCGCAAAAGATGACGCGCAGGACGGCGCGCAGAGCGCCACGCCCGGCCAGCGGCAGCGCGTGGCCGAGTTGATGGAGGGGCTCTCCCGGGCCATAACCTGCACGCGCGACCTCGCCTACGACCTGCTGCCGCCGGGGCTGGAGGATTTGGGCCTTGTGCGCACCCTGGCGCGCTACTGCGCGGACTTCGCCAACCGCAGCGGGCTGGCGGTGGACTTTTTCGCGGACGGCATGGACGGCGTGCGCCTGTCCTTCGAGACGCAGATCAACATCTACCGCATGGTGCAAGAGGCCCTGAACAACACGCGCAAGCACGCCCAGGCGGAGAGCGCCACGGTGCGCGTCATCGGCTCGCACCCCAGCGTCATCGTCCGCATTGAGGACGACGGCCGGGGCGTGGACCTGGAACACCGGCTGGACGAATTCTACCAAGCCAAAAAAATGGGCATATGGGGCATGCGCGAACGCTCACGGCTCCTGGGCGGGCGCATTTCCCTGCGCTCCAGTCCGGGCAAGGGCATGCGCATCCACATAGAGATACCCGTGGAGACAAAAAACAATGAAGTCTAAGCACAAGCTGCTCATCGTCGACGACCACCCCATGTTCCGCGACGGGGTCAAGACCATCCTTCGGTCCAACCCGGCCTTTGAGATCGCCGCCGAGGCGGGCACCTGCGCCGAGGGCCTGGCCCAGGCCAGAAGCCTCCAGCCGGACATCGTCGTCATCGACATTTCCCTGCCCGACGGCAACGGCATCGACCTGGCGCGCAGCATCCTCTCCTACGCCCCCAACGCCCGTGTGGTCATGCTCAGCATGCACTCCAAGGTCGACTTCATCATCTCGGCCTTCCAGGCCGGGGCCTCCGCCTTTCTCGCCAAGGACTCCAGCCGGGACCAGCTGCTGCAGGCCCTGGACGCGGTGCTGGCCGGCAAGCAGTACCTGGACGGAGCGCTCTCTCCGCGCGTGTTGAGCGAACTGCTCGCCCGGCCCGGCTCGGAGATGCGCATGGCCGACGCGTCCTACGCAACGCTCTCCCGCCGGGAGCAGCAGGTGCTCCGGCTGCTGGCCGAGGGCATGGCTCCCGCGGCCATCGCGGAGCGCCTGTTCATCTCGCGCAAGACGGTGGAGAACCACCGCACCAACCTGCAGCACAAGCTCGGCATCACCAGTCCCGTGGAGCTGGTGCGCTACGCCGCGCGCATGGGCCTCATCGATCTGGAGGCCTGAGCCGCCGGGCCAGGGGCGCCAGACGAACCGATGGCCGAACCAAGCGGAGGGGAGACGCCCACCTGAGTGTTCGAGCCCTTGTCTTTGTCGTAGATATCCTTGTGGGTCAGCGTATCCGTGTGGAAACTAATTCAGTATATCCCATGCATCTTTGTCGCGCATCATTTCCCAAAGCTTAAAAAAAGCTTCGCGATCTGTCACAGGGAATTCTATCGTGTACTGATGTTTAAAGACAGGTCTCCATTGCTCATCCGGCTCACAGTTTGTGCATGATCGAACGACATGAAGGGAATAGCGATAAAACAAATCGGAATCTACAGCCTTAACATAGTCTTCATCCCCAGGACGAAAACGAAATTTCGTTGTGCCAGCGGCAGGACGACTAAGGTCAAACAATATTTCTGAACCATTCCTTCTGTCACTCGCCCACTTTTCCATAGCTTTCTGGGCAATTGGCTCAAAGCATTTAACCTTGTTCGTCACGAGGTCTGTGGAATATATATACCCAACATAAAGTGGGTATTTTAACTTTTTAATATCATACTTATTATCGTTGTACTGCCCGTTTATGACCCAAGCCTTTACCGGTGACAATGCAACATAGACACACCATGATTCGTACTTTTCAGCATGCAATGCTGCTGTAAACATGAATGAGCATAACACTGAGAATAGCACAATTATGAATCGTTGAATTTTTAGCATTCAAATAACCATTTATTAATACGTTATGTGGTTCGAAGTCTACATGCCACAATACATCCGCGTCATATCAAGTCAAAAACGTCTCATATAACAGAAAAGACAGCGCCTTCAAACGCAGACCTTGCCCAATTGCCCCCGTTGACAGCAGGACAACTGACCACGGAAAGGATACCGAACAACAGGGGCGCAGGCAAATTCTCCACCGGACAACGCAATTCCGCCGCGCACGTTGCACGAGGGCATACCAAGCCCCTGCCCAGCATGCTCTTCTGCCACGCGGCCCTGCCCCAGACCGTGAAGATCCAGCTGCTCACACGCTTCAGCACCGAATAGCGGCGGACGGCAAGAACCGTTCCCGCGCGCGGCCGGAGAGGTGGCCATGCCGCTGCCTCTTCCGGCTTGGGGGCGCAGCCGCGGCACAGGCTGGCGATGCGCTTCGGCTCAGACCGGCGCCGCCCCCAAAGATTCCGTGGGCAGCTCGATGGAGAAGGTCATGCCTTTGCCAGGGGCGGAGTCGAACCACATCCTGCCCGCGTGGCTCTTGGTGATGATGAAGTACGACACGGAGAGCCCAAGGCCGGTGCCCACGCCCGGCGGCTTGGTGGTGAAGAAGGGATCGAAGGCCTTGTGCTGGATCTTCGGGTCCATGCCGGGGCCGTTGTCCGCAACCTCTATGCGCACGCAGCCCTCCCGGGCGCGCAGGCGGATTTCGATTCTCGGATCCGGCGTGGGTGGCTGGGCCATGGACATAGCCTGGGCCGCATTGCGCAAAAGATTCAAAAGCACCTGCTCTATTTCCGTCTCCGTGCACATGCAGGCCGGCAGGTTCTCCTCAAGGTCCAGCACGATTGCGATGCGCTTGAAGTCATAGGCCTTCTTGAGATCATAATCCGAAGAGGCCAGGAACACGGACTGCTGGATGATGTGGGTCAGGTCGCAGGCCTGCCGCCTGGATTCGCTGCGGCGGCTGAAGTTGAGCATGTTGCGGATGATGTCCGAGGCGCGCAGGGCCGCGTCCTGGATGTCTTGCAGAAACACGTCGAGCTGCGCTCCCGCACGTAT
>Ga0209373_10000448_pt1 | contig 67978 bp, 55 predicted proteins | sample Higcelweek5metaG_FD_187173 | JGI IMG/M metagenome (GOLD analysis project Ga0209373, IMG submission 187173) | Freshwater pond sediment microbial communities from the University of Edinburgh, under environmental carbon perturbations - High... | ecosystem: Environmental > Aquatic > Freshwater >...
AATTGCGAATCGAAATCGTTAATTGCCAGTTTCGCATTGCTCCACCACAACTGTTTTAATAGTTGATACTCTTGTTGGTGCTCAGCTTTGAATTTCGATACAAGCATCTCTTCTTCGACCGATGTTTGGTTTTGAAAGTGCTTTTCGAGGATTTCGTAAATATTTTCCATGCTGTATAGTTTTTGTCAACCGTTACAACTACAAGTCGGAAAAAAAGTGGGATACCCCTAGTGGAAGTGAAAAAAAGTTGATGGGCAATTTAACCGTGGTTCAATTTTGAATTTTAAGGGAAGAAATTCAAGCTAAAATTGTCGTATTTATTAAATATCAACTGTCGCCGCGATGCGGCTTAAATCGGTTGTCGTTATTTTATTCTACCAAAATGTCGGTGCGATGCACCTCAACTATTTATCAGCAGTGTAACTGCGGTATTATGGTAGGGCTTAGATTAAGGTTAGAAATAAAAGCCGCATAGCGGCGACAGTATGAATAATTTTAAAGTACGACATTTAATACTATTCATTACTTAGCTCTAAATCATCAGAATAAAATAATGCTCCTTTTGCAGCATGGTTTTCAATTTCTTTAGCGCGCTTCCCATTTGGTTTTCAACGGTTTTTTGCGAAATGTTCAATTCTTCGGCAATCTGTTTGTATGTGAGTTGGCCAACGCGGCTCATTAAAAAAACCTCGCGGGTTTTGGGAGGTAATTTTGCGGCATAATAATAGAACAGGGGCTCAATATCTTCTTCTTTAATTTCGTGAAGTTCATTTCCTATCTCTTCTTTTAATTGTTCAATTGAGGTGGTGTGATTTTGGTTCTTCAAGAAATCGATGCATTTGAATTTCACGCAACGAAGTAAATAGTGTTCCATATTTTTTACTGAACCGATGCAGTCCCGTTCGTACAACTGTATAAAAAGCGATTGCACAATATCTTCGGCCAAGTGGCTGTCGCCAATAATTCGCGATGCGTAGTTGCATAGCGGCGAATAAAACTGATGGAATATGTTTTCAATTTCTTTGTGCAATGTGAAAATGAGTTTGTTGTTTAGTTGTTGATTGTTAGTGTTTTTATGTGTTTTAGGTAATCTGTGATGCTGCAAAGTAAGTAATTTTTGCAAAATATTTAGTTGTACAAAGTGGGCAACCCAACCCAATATTTGCATTATTGCCGCTGTGAAAAACATTTCGATAACTTATTTCGAAAGCCCTTTCATTTGCGAGAAAGGAAAATTAATTTTGGAAAACTCCGTTATGGTCTAGTTATGAAGAAATGTGTTTGTTTTAGTTTGATCGTTATTTTGTTTTTGGCAATTGCTGGTTGCAAACCCAAACAGCAACCTATCGCAAACTATTACCAACCTGTTTTCGATCAATCAAAAAAAGAATATGTGAAAATCCCTAGCAATAAAGGGGTTGAATTGGATACTGTTGTGTTGATCAGATCAAACCTGCGCGAAGAAGAAGTGGTATTTCTCGACACCGTTTGTTTTGAACTTGAATTGGAGCTTCCCCTTGGCGAATTGATTGTCCCAGTAGAGCTTATTAACGAAAAACCGCCCACTTTCGACACTCTTTTGGTTGCCAAAGAATACCGCTATGAGAAAGAATTTGTGAACTCGCTTTTTCCTGTGAACCCCGATTTGTTGAAAATGGACAAAATTGATTCGGCGTTAATGGTCAGTGGAATAAAACCCGGTGATTTTGCCGCCGAAACGTTCGATACATCAAGCACATCGGGATTACTAGAATCGTTCAACGAAAGTAGGGTTATGAGGCGTTTAGCGAGTTTGCCACCATATCTTACAAAATCACAGATACTTGCCGATACTGCGCGTGATTTATTTCAGGCCGATTCGTTGCTGACCAGTTTGTTGGTCGAATCTCCATGGCGAGTTGGCGACTCTATTCCCATTTATAACGAAGTTTCGAATTATTACTTCGATTCCATTTTGTACCTAACGTGCGATACTGTTTTGGTTGAAGTAATTGATTCGTCGAAAATAATACCGCAGTTGCCTTTTAAAAAGTTGTCGAAGGAGGTAATAACCAAGGTTAAACTCGAAGAAAAGTTCCTTATTGAAGAAACCGTTACGTTCAAAGTTTTTCATCCCGATGAAGAGGATCTTTTCATCGATATGGTGCGTGTTGAAGGTGGCGATTTTAAATTGGGAAATAACGAGTTTGATGAAGATGAACGTCCTGCAACCCGGCTTACGGTGTCAAAATTCCTGCTTAGTAAGTTTGAAGTCACCAATAAACTCTTTTGTTACTTCCTTAACGATATTGAGTGCGACAGTGCGGGAGAATCGGAGGGTTTGAAAATCATCGATTTGGAACATCCTGCAACCAAAATTAACCGAGATAGGTTTACAGGTAAATTCTCAGCTAAAGTTGGTTGTGATTCACTTCCGGTTGTAAATGTTTCGTGGGCAGGTGTGCAACTGTTCTGCAAATCATACGGAGGACGGTTGCCTTCAGAGGCCGAATGGGAATATGCGGCAAAAGGTGGTGTTTATGCTATTCGCTTTTATACCGATGTAAACAAAACAGATTTTGATTACGAATATCGGTTTGCAGGTGGAAACTATATGAGCGATTTGGGTTGGTTTGTCGATAATTCAGGTGGCAGGGTTCGAATTGGAGGAGTACTCAGACCGAATGCACTTGGACTGTACGACATGTGTGGAAATGTGTGGGAGTGGTGTTACGACAAATACGATAAAGATTTTTATAAACGCAACGGAAAGAGCCGTGATCCCATGAATCTCGAAGGTTCAACTACTCGTGTAAACCGTGGTGGATGTTGGAGCAGTGACGCTCAATATTGTCGTATTTGTAACCGAAATTACCTCAACCAATTTGATTACAACCAATACCTTGGGTTCCGCTACATGAGGGAGTGGAAGTAGTTAGTTGCACTAATTAACCACAAAGTCACAATGGTGAATATGGACTTAAATGCAAGAAGCCTTTCAAATCAGAATTGCAACAGCCAATATTTTTAGGTAATTGGTTTTTTCCCCAATGACCAATGACTACTGACCAATGTCTTTTAACTATCTTCGTGCATCTAACTATTAACATTGCACTATGGATTCATCAACGAAAATTTGTTTCGGCATTATTGGTGCCGGTATGATTGCTGAACGTCACATCGAAGGGCTGCTGAAAACCAATGAAGTATACCTTAAGTGGGTTGCCCGAAGTGACGAACACCGGTTGGGCGAGTTTCAGCGCCGCTATCAAATTCCGCACGGAACCACCGACTATCGCAAAATTTTATCAGACCCCGAAGTCGATGCAGTGGTAATTACCAGTCCGCCAAGTATGCATTTCGAAATGTTCAAAGCTTGTGTGGCGGCAGGGAAACATATTTTGCTCGAAAAGCCAGCGGCCATAAAGCGTGAGCACATCGAAAAGATGGTGAAGTTGGCCGAAGCTCACCCCGAACTCATCATCAGCGACTGCTCTTCGCGCCACGCAAGGCTCACACCCAAATTCAGAAAAGTAAAAGAGATCATCGATTCAGGAAAGTTGGGCGAAATCTACTTCATTCATCACAACATGGTTTCGCGCCAAAGTCGCCCCGGAATTGAGTACCACCCGTCGGCCAAATGGTTTCTGAACAAAGAAATTGCTGGAGGCGGAGTGCTGTTCGATTGGGGAGTGTACGATCTTTCGTTTCACCTTGGATTGCTGAACGACAAACCACAACTGAAGAAGTTCGATTTGTTGTTTATGAAAAATGGGTTAGACCGAAAAGACCCCGGAACCGACATTTCTGATGTGGAAGAACACTTTGCTGTAAGCATGAAATTCTCAGGCGGGTTAAGTTACTATTGGGAACATGCCTCAAATGCCAATGTTGAAGCTAAAAACGAAACCCGCATTTACGGAACAAAAGGCGGAATTAAACTGGCGTTTTGCAGTTGGGATAAACCCACAATTGAGTTTTTCGATGTTGCCGACGATGGGAGAGGTGTTGCCCGCAAAGAAACGATCGATGTTGATATGACTGGCCACGACGATAACAATGCTCTTTCATCTCACTTTGTTAATGTGCTTCGTGGAATTGAAGAAGTGCAAATGCCGTTACCGTTGGCTGCCAAGCACCTCGACATTATTTATCAGATATACGAACAAAATAAAATCAGTGATAAGTAAAATATTGTTTTATAAATAGTTACTCTTCGGTGCCTAAATTTTAGACTTTAGTTCACTTTAGGCACTGAAGAGTTACAAAAAAATCTAACCATGAAGAATTTACTAATTATTTTTCTGCTTCTGCTCGGATGTTTTTCATGTTCGGCACCCCAAAAGGAGAAACCCGTTTTACGGCATGTGGTGCTTTTCGATTGGAAAGAAGGAACCACCAATGAGCAAATTGCCGCTGCAGTTGAAAATTTCAAGGCAATAAAAACGAAGATCGATTTTATTCAACAGTTTGAATGTGGTAAAGATGTGAGCCCCGAAGGGTTGCAAAAAGGGTACGACTACTGTTTTATTGTAACTTTCAAAAACGAAGCCGACCGCGATAAGTATTTGCCGCATCCTGCACACAAAGAATTGGGACAGCAAATTGGTCCTTATATTGAAAATGTGATGGTTGTTGATTTCTGGACCGAATAAAGAAACGATATCCTTGGTTGGGGCTGACTTCTATTTTCGAACTTAGGAACTCAGGAATTTTTTTTAAACAAATTACCCACACATCTGCAACATTCAAATCGGCTTAACAGTTGGTCAATTAGGGTTATCGATGTTATTTTTGAACGTTATTCTAATCAATAGTTAAAATGAAGAAACGAAACTTAATAACAGCTTTGCTGCTGGCAGGTTTACTTGGCACAGGATCGCTTTCGGCACAGGTTACCGGTGCTGAAATTACCGGCAAATTTGATATTCCAAAATGCCCCGAATGGGTTTCAAATGCGGTGTTCTATCAAATTTATCCGCAAACGTATTACGATACCAATGGCGACGGAATTGGCGATCTCGAAGGAATAATCCAGAAGCTCGATTACATCAAAAGTTTGGGCGTTGATGCTTTATGGCTGAACCCATTTTTCGAATCACCCTTTCGCGATGCCGGTTACGACATTTCAGACTACTACAAAGTTGCTCCGCGTTACGGTACCAACGACGATGCAAAACGGCTTTTTGCCGAAGCTCACAAACGCGGCATCAAAGTAATATTCGACTGGGTAATCAGCTACACATCTATCGATCATCCGTGGTTTAAGGCATCGGCAGAGCAAGAACCCAACAAATATTCGAACTGGTACATTTGGACCGATAACACTTGGGTGAACCCACCCGATGAATACAAAGATTCGTTTATTAAAGGATACAGCCGCCGCAACGGGCAGTTTATGCGCAACTTTTACTGGAACCAACCTGCGTTGAATTTCGGTTTTGCAAAGCCCGAAGTACCTTGGATGTTGCCAACCAACCATCCTGATATTATGGCCATGCGTGAAGAGCTGAAACGCGTTTTGCGCTTTTGGATGGATATGGGGGCCGACGGTTTCCGTGCCGACATGGCCGGGGCGTTGGTGAAAAATGCGAACATCGAAGGCAACGATCAGTTTTTTAATGCTCGCGACGAAGCTACAAAACAGTTCTGGCAAGAGATTCGCCAGTTGATGGACAAAGAATATCCGGGTTCGTTTATGGTGGCCGAATGGTCGGGGCCAAAAGATGCCCTCGACAATGCGTTCCACACCGACTTTTTCCATTGGTTCCGTGGGTATAACGACCTTACACAAAAAGAGAGCTGGCGTATTTTGAACGGCGTTTCAGAAGGCCACAGCTTTTTCGACAAGGAAGGAAAAGGCAACATTACCGCTTTCCTCGATAGTTACCTGGAGCAATACACGGCTACAAAAGCAAAGGGTTACATTACCCTGCCTATGGGGAACCACGACAATGCCCGTATTAATGTGAAACGTACCAATAAAGAGCTGGAAATGATTTATGCCTTTGGGTTAACCATGCCCGGGGTGCCGTTTGTATATTACGGGAACGAAATTGGGATGCGCCAATTGTATGGCTTGCCCAATGTCGAAGGGGCTTATCCTCCACGTTCGGGCGACAGAACGCCTATGCAGTGGACTCCCGGAAAAAACCTTGGGTTCTCAACAGGCGATCCTGCCAACCTATATCAAGCGGTAGATGCTGCACCCGATGCTCCAACCGTTGCCGATCAGGAAAAAGATCCAAACTCATTGTTGAACAAGTTCAGGATTCTGACCGATTTGAAAGGGAAAGAAGCTGCATTGCAAGCCTATGCCGAGTTTGTTCCGGTATATGCAAAGGAGAATACTTATCCGTTTATTTATGCACGTGCCAACGGCAACGAAGTGATACTGTGCATTTATAATCCGGCCAATAGGGCAGAAAAGGCTGAATTTAAGCTGAATGTAAAAGCAAAAGGCTTTACCCTGTTAACCGGCGATAAATTGCCAATCACTACAAAAGATGGAAACTACACTGTTGAAGTCCCAGCGGTAAGTTATGCGTTGTATAAGTTGAAGTTGTAAAGAAAACGGATGTCATCCATATATTTAAGTTGATATATGGATGACATCCTTGCAGATCACATGTATATAAAAATGGATGTTCGAAAGTTCATCCTTTTTTTTTGTCAATTACTTGAAGCAAATCAGTTAACTTTGAAAAATGTGAATTTTTAAAATGGAAACTACTGAATTAAAGAAAAAAATTGGTTATTTGCTGGATGAACTCGATGAAGCTTCATTGTTAAAGGTAAATGAGATGATTACAACTTATATTGCAGAATCGAGGATTGATAAACACTGGGACGAACTTTCAATGGAAGATCAATCTGCAATTAACGAAGGACTAGAACAGCTTTCCAATGGCGAGTCGCTTACCAGAGAAGAGGTAAGAGCGAAAATCAACAGTCGTCTTAGTGTCTGACATGCCTCACCAAATTATCTATTCGAAAAGAGCTTCAGTTGAATATGAAGCACTCATCGATTATGTTGAAATAAATTTTGGACTTAATAAAGCGATTTAACTCGATGTGTTTTTCGAAAAAATTATTGATCAGATTTCCATCAATCCATTTCAATTTCCCATATTCAGTAAAAAGAAAAATCTTCGCCGTTGCGTGATTAACGAACAAACAACTTTATATTATCGTATTTCGAATAACATAGTTGAATTGGTCAGCTTTAGAGGAAATTTAATGAATCCTAATACCGTTAATCTTTAGTTCAGTGTAAAGAAAACGGATGTCATCCATATATTTAAGTTGATATATGGATGACATCCTTGCAGTTTACATTCAAAAAATATTGGAATCTTCCAAAAGGTTTTAACCTGACTTTTCCTTCTTAATTCTTCAATACCCATAAGGTTGAATATTTTTTGTAGTTTTCGGGCACAAACCTAAAGACAAATGAATATTAACCGACGAAAATTTATCGAAACTTCGTTGAAAGCAACTGCTATTGCAGCTGTTTATCCAACGTTAACCTCCTTTCTGGTTCCAGGCTCCAAGGCCGATTTAACCATCTCTACAATTGAATTGTTCCGTTACGACATTACCATTCCGCGTTATTTTTCGTGGGGAACTTGGCTCAACCGTCAGCACTTGTTTATGAAGATCTCGGCTGGCGAACATTACGGCTGGTCTGAAATTCCGGCATCGACCAATAATCCAAAATTTGAAATCAGCAGTTGGTCTGGTTATCTCAACCGTTTTAAGGGAATGACCGTCACCGATGCTTATGCAACAATGGCTATCGAACAGCACGAAGGTGGATCGATGACACACAAGCAACTGGAATTTCTCGAAATGGGATTGCTCGATTTACTCGGAAAAATTCAAAATAAGCCAAGTATCGAATTGCTTGACCTTAGCGGCCGGGGTGCTGTGCCGGGACTGTTTTGCATTCTCGACAAGGACTTGAAAAAGGTTGAAGAGAACGCTAAAGTGAGCATGAACGAAAATCTTGGTTCGTTTATGAAAATCAAAATGTATGGCGAAAAAGAGGTCGATACCGAGATTTACCAAACCGTTAGGAATATTTTGGGCAAAGAGGCCATGATTATGTCCGATCCCAATTGTGGTTACAAGAAATGGGAAACCATCGACGAGTTGGCCATTGTTCTTAACCATTTTGCCTATGTTGGGCTGAATGCAATGGAAGATCCGGCAAAAATGACCGATGAGCAGTGGATTGAATTGCAACGCAAAGCGCCCGGAATTTCGTTGATCCCCGATGAACCTTTGCGCCCGGCATGGAAAGGTTTGGAAAACGCACAGCCCGGCATGGGGCATATTTACAACCTGCACCCGTCGTGCATGGGAAGCTTTAGCCATGTGGCCAAACTGGCCAATAAAGTAAAAGACTTTGGTGCCAAAGTGATGATTGGCGACGATAGTTTGGTAGGCCCGGCCTGCAATGCATGGCAGCAAATTGCAATTGGAACTGGTGCTGTTTGGGTCGAAGCCATTGAAAAAACGGGCGATTCTGATAACTATCTGAAATGCATTGTTTCAAAACCAACCTATCGGAAAAGCAACGGGAAGTTCGCTGCAAAATTGAAACCGGGCTTTGGGCTCGAGTTGGATGAAAAACTGTTGAAATCAATTTCGGCCGACTATTTGAGTCTCTAAATACAAAAAGAGAAGGTCGATTTCGTTGTTCGAAACCAACCTTCTCTTTCTCTTAATTCAATTGACCCGCAACTTTTCTACCATAAGCTTTTGTAGGTAACATTCTGGGGCTGATGAGTTCCCCAGGCAACTCCCACATCGCGGTAAGCTTTGATTCTTTCGCGTTCCAGATCGATCTCCTTTTTCAGAATAAAGTCCCATTCCCGGCCATCGACCTCTTTAATCCGTTTGGCAATCTCTTTTGTAAACGATTCTGCTTCGTTGAAACAAGCGGCTTCGGGATCAATTGTCGAAAGAATGGCCGCGGCATCATTTGCGGCATCGTAACTCAAACCGGCACTCCATATATTTCGGGCGGTAGAAAGTTTGGCTTTGCATTCCCAATCAATCTTGCTTTTGAAGATAGGGCCGACCGCATCTAATGCTTTGTTGTAACATTCGGCACAAACATCGGGAACACTCATAAGCACATAAATGGCCTGGTCGAATTGATTTTGGCTCTCTAAGGCCTGAGCTTCTTTGATGATAAAATCACACCTCGAATTGTAATAGGCAATGATTTTTCTTTTTCCTTCTTCCATGAATTGCTTGATTTTTGCATTTCCCGGATCGATATTCTTTAATACTGCAGAATAAGCTTTGGTCTCATTTTCACCAACTCCTTTTGTGGTAACCGATGTGCTGGTATAAACCTTTCCTTCAATGCCATCGCCAATGTAAAGCGTCACTTCGGCCGTCATGGCCAGTAGGGGCGGAACAGTAGAGGTATAGTCTTTTGATTGGACCACAATGTTGGCGCTGATGATGAAACGGGGCATAAATTCATTGGCCCCCATTCCATAGCGGGTAGCAATTTGCGTCAGTTTGTTTTCAAGATTAGCTCTCGAAGCCTCAGGTAAACCTTCTGCTTGGTAAGGGATATGGGTGTTTAAGGCAATTCTGCCCAGATCGTTCAGTTTGCCAATATCATTCTGTGCATAGCTAAATGCCCAGAGGCAGAACGATAGTATTGAAAGGAGAAATATTTGTTTCATTTTCATCGAGATTATGGATTTATTTTTCACCAATTACCAGAGTTACTCCACCCAACCCTTTTGTCATAACTTTACTTTCAACGGCGTAGGTCGATTTCAGGTATTTTCGAAGTTCCTGTCCCCAGCCTCTTGCATCCAAGGCCATGTTGTTGGCATTATAAAGTGGAATACGAACCTGCTCAAAAAACATCATGCTTTCGGTGGCATCTGTAGTGCTGAAGCGGTGTTCTACGGTGTTGTCGTTAACCCACTTTTCGATAATCTCACCCAGTTCATACCCGTCGAACTCCGATTCAAGGTCTCCATCGTAGCTGTTCCATAGTTTTATGCGCAACGAAATTTCGCGACCATTGGCAAAAAGATCGTCGAAATGCTTCTGCAATTGGGCATTGAAATTTTCGAGATGGCTTAAAACTGCTTCTTCAAGTAAAACGGGCAACTCAGTGCTGAACGATTGTGCCCCGGTTCCCGATGCGCCTGCAATTTGTTTGTCGGTATATGCATCAATTCCTTGCAGATTAAAGGTGATCGACTTTTTGGGGCCGGTTGTGTTTATGGTCCAGGTTAGCTGTATCCAGATATCGGCTTTGGCTGTTTTTCTCAATTTATCGATGGGGGTTTCCACCGCATCGGCCCCGCTTTTGCTGGTTAGCATGGCATCTTCGGCCGATTCGTTGGCCAGCGATTTCATCACCGACTCAAGATTTTTAAGCGGAAAATCGCGTTCGGCCATCAACTCATTGATTTTGCTGATGACCAGCAACAGATCGGAATTTTCCTGAAAGGCCATTTTGTAATCAGGATATTTTTGAATGGTCCCCTGATTGTCGAACGACATCATGTACCCGTTTTTATTGCACCACACATCACTGGGTACCACCATAATGGTTGGTTTCTTTGCCTGCCCGAAGGCTGTCATCTCTGACAGTATGAACAGGGCTGCTAATATGATCTTTGATAGTTGTCTCATTGGTTTCATTTTAAAATTCCATCCTCTTTCATTTTTTCAATCAATCCGGCCCTGTCAACGCGTACAATAACGCTTTGAGAAACCTGAGTGGTGGCTTTTTCCTTTTCCCTTAGAATACGGTGCCCCAACCGTTCATCTTTTAGCGAAATAAAATCTTTGAAGTCACCTCCGTCGGCAAAAAATTTGTTGAAGTAAGCTTCATTTTTATCGCGTACATTCACCTCTGCAAGAACTGGTTTCACTTCACAGTCGGGACGTCCACCGCGGATTCCCTTGAAAAGCACCTCGTTTACCGCATTTTTTTTGGCTTGTTCAACCGCATCGAAACGGTTACGGCCGGTTCCCCATGTTTTAAGTGTTTGAGAACCATCCATCTCTACTCCCAGACACTCAATGGGGTGGGCATTGAATGTGGCAATGTTTCGTTGAGAGAAGCCTGGGAGTGATAACACCATCAGGCAACCGATAAGAAGTCCAAATCCTATTTTTGTTTTCATCCGAATATAATTTGTTTTTTAAGGCCGGATGTAACTCGCATGTGAATATTCATCCGTGTTTCTGCTTGGAACGAACATGCTCGTTTCATTCTTTTTTTTATTGTCTTATTGTTAGAATCCTGAACCTAATTTTTTGAGAACTCCAGCCGATTCGAGCTCCTGACGGAGAGCAGAATGCATTACTGAAACATTGATGGCAACCTTATAGGTTTTTTTGTCGATCTTGATCCGATCCTGAACCCCTTCACCCGAAAGAGAAACAAAATTCAGGTATTTTCCTGCCGGAGCAAAAAAGAGTTCAAAATATTCCTGATGGGCATCTTCTGCCCCTGGTTCGGTAATTAGTGGGCGTTTCATGCAACCTTGTCCGGCAACTATTCCTTTGAAAATTACGGCATGTACTGCATTTCGTTTGGCCTGAACCATGGCATCTTCAGGAGTCTTTCCATATCCCCAAACTTTGATGAGCTGGCTTCCCTGAACCCCAGTCCCAAGGCATTCAACCTCATAATTACTGTCGATCCAACCTGCAATTTTTTTCTCTTTCTTGGTTTGGCCCTGCACAGAAAGGCTAAACCCCAGAAAAATAGTCATAATCATGTAGATAAGTAGATTCTTCATAAGTTGTAATTTTTTATGGATGTTTAGAAAATGATTTTTAATCCGAAATAGGAACTCGATCCTTTCCGGTCGTAGAAATAGTAGGTCCAGTTGTTCACATCATCAACCGGGTCTTGGGTTCCATAGGTTAAGCTTGCTTTTCCAAAGGGGGCATACACATTAATTCCGGTAACCAACTGGAGGTTGTGCATGAGGTTTATTCCGAACCGGCCGCCAAAGAGTAGAAAACTTCCCGCCATTTTAATCTTATCTTCTTCGGCACTGTTGCCGGTAAGCTCAGTACTTTCTGATCCATAGCCAATTTTGCCTGCCAGTTGAAAATAATGCCAGAAATAGTACTCTTGAATTAACCCAAACGAAGCCCGGGTAAAATTATATTTTGTCGATCCGCCATAGAGTACGTCGTTGTAATTTCCCGAATTAAACCCCAGTTCACCATAGATGTGAAGGCCCGGTTTTGCATTCATCTTAATTCCTTTGCTCATCACCCGCGAAAGGTTGTAGGTAAGCATCAGGTCGGTTCCGCCAATGCTCCCACTTTGAAAGGTGGTTGAAAAGGTTAAACCGTAATCGCTTTTCTGTTTCACATACATCCCAAAATGGTCGACTTTACCTCCAGCAACCTGGTAGAAATAGGAGGGGACTGTTTTTCCCTTGGTCTCGGCCCTGTTATCCGAAACTTTCTTAACCCGCACAACAGCCTTTCTGTGTTCCACGATATTGTTCTTTGAATCGTAGGTTTTTTCCATTACAAAGTAACGCTGATCGACATAGAGTCCCTCTTTGAGCCCAATGGTTGCGGCAAGGGGTTTGCTCGATACTAAATTCATTTTAACCTGGAAATCACTCACCGAGAACTCTAGTTTTTCGATGACTCCTTCCGAAAGTTTTTTGTAGAGCAATTCCAGAGTGGCACTTTCACTCAGTGTTTCTCCCATTACGTTTGTTGACTGTGAACCACTTGAATTTACTGTTGTTACAGCAACAACTTTGTAAGGGGTGCTTTCGAAAAGTGCCTTCTTCTGGGTTTTGATGGCAGCGTCATCGGTATCGTTTATCCAAAGTTCATTGTAGAATTTGGCGCTGGTCTCTTCGTCCCAAACCAGCCTGTAAAGATATCCTCTCACATTGCCTGAATAGGATTCGAGCTTTTTCTCATTGTTGTAATAAGGTTTGATGTCGGAGTAATTGAGTAGCAACAGAAAACTTTTTTGCAGCAGTTTTTCGCCCATATCTTCTAGCACTTTATCCTGCCGTTGGTTGGCGTAGGCGGTTAACGCGTCGTTATCTGAAGCACTGTAGCGTCCACGGCTTTTGATCAGATCCATGTTGAAGGTTCCGTCGGCTGACCGGTTGAACCATTTTGCCACCATGTTACGAGCCAGAGGCGATTGCTCAATGGCTGTACCAATTTTTGCCTTGTCATCGGGGCTGGCGATAAGCGAGTAATTCGACAGGTCGATGGTTTCGACACGGGGCGATACGGTGTGATCGTCGAATTTTCCGGGGACTATGGAATTGTTTTGATGAAAATTTGTGATCGATTGCCTGATGCCTGAATTCATGGTTTCATCGGGCGAAGGATCATCGATATAAACAACGGTGAGTGAAACGCGAGAATATGCATTACCTGCTGTATTCTCTTGCCCGACAACAAAGTTTGTACAAAAGATCATCATCGGTATGATAAAAAAGGTGCACTTCTTCATAGATATTGAATTTTTTGATGATTGATATGTTGTTTGTTATCCTATCCATATCGGTAAAAAAATATCTTGAATGTATTTCTGAACTGTTCCTCTAAATCAAATCGAGTGGGATCGATTCCTCTTGTATACAATTTATGAAAAGAAGTAAAGTGAACCGTTCTTTTTTGTGTTTTTTTTCGAGCACCCGATCCTGAATACTTAAAATTGAACTTCTACGGACAAAAAAATTTCTTTTTGAAAATCAATCGTCATAAAAATTTGTAGAAATCTTTAGTGAATCAATCTCTGTTTGGAGCCAATCGTTTTTTCATGTGTAGTGATTTAAATGAAATTTTTAATTATCAGTAAAATAGAAGAATATACCAAATGGTTTTTAGCACTCGCCTTTTGTTTTCACCAGCAATAAGCGATAGGTTTTGCCTTGTATAAATTGAGATTGTTAAATTCATGAAAAAGGATGTCCAAGATGAGCAGCCTTTTTTGATATTATTCCTTGATTATTTTTTGCTGAAAAATCTGATTTTTGGTTGTTATTCTTATCAAATAAATACCATTGGTTAAAGTAGATAGATCTATTTTTGTATTTAGTTCTTCATCTATTTTGGTTACGGATTTAACCAAACGTCCAACACAATTGTAAATGTCAATTGTAAACCCATTCTGCACCAATTCATTTATTGAAACGTTTAAAAGTCCGGTCGTAGGATTTGGGTAAACTTTAAGATTATCTGATCGATCCATTTCATTTACACCTGAACCAGTTCCTTTTAGAACAGTGATATTTACTTGGTCTATTGGTGAATCAATTGTTCCGTCATTCACAATTAATGAAAAAGTATATGGAGTATCTGTTGTAACATATGGTGCTGTAAACGTTGGTTTGGCAACAGTTGTTGAACTCAACGAAATTCCATCATGTGAAGTCCATTTGTAAATCAACGTATTACCATCTGAATCGGAAGAGGCAGAACCATCAAGGGAAACAGCTTCTCCCTCATTTACCGTTTGGTCTAAACCTGCATTGGCAACTGGTGCTTTATTCACATTTTGAACCGTTACCACAACTTGGTCCATTGGAGAATCCACTGTTCCATCGTTCACAACTAGCGAGAACGTATAATTTGTGTTAGCCGTAACTTCTGGAGCTGTGAATGTAGGGTTGGTCGTGGTTGTTGAACTCAAAGTTATCCCTTCTGGTGCAGTCCATTTGTAGATTAGAGTATTCCCATCGGGATCGAAAGAGGCAGAGCCATTAAGGGAAACAGCTTCTCCCTCATTTACCGTTTGGTCTAAACCTGCATTGGCAACTGGTGCTTTATTCACATTTTGAACCGTTATCACAACTTGGATAACAGGTGAATCAACTGTTCCATCGTTCACAACTAGCGAGAACGTATAATTTGTGTTAGCCGTAACTTCTGGAGCTGTGAATGTAGGTTTGGCAACAGTTGTTGAACTCAACGAAATTCCATCATGTGAAGTCCATTTGTAAATCAACGTATTACCATCGGGATCGAAAGAAGCTGAACCGTCTAAAGAAATATCTATTCCTTCATTCACCAATTGGTCATTTCCTGCATTGGCAATTGGCTTCTGATTTACGGAAAGGATAGTTGTTATAATGCTGTCACAACCCGAAATAGCCAATAACTGCTCTACAAAAGTAGTATCAGTAGAATAGCTTTTATAATTTTCTCCAGAATTAATTTGAATGCGATGGGTGATATCGTATTTTAAACGGGTATTTGCTGTTCCAATATTGTTGGTAAATTCTTTAAATGAACCTGTATGTTTATCATTTGAGAGCAACCTGATTTGATCTTCAAAAAAAGCATAACCAGCCTCATTTAATGGTTGTTTCGTAAAAACAATATTTAAAAAATTAAAGGTTTTTTGAGAATTTGAATAGGATGGCAATCTTTCTCCATATTTATCAACAATCATTTGAGGCGTAATAAACTTTACTCCTTTTACGTTAAAACAGTTGTCGCCAATGAATACAGGATTTTCCAACACATAAAAGGAATCTCTTAATTCCGAAAGCGGCAATAATCCAGCAAGGTATAATTCAAGATCCGCATTGGCACCTCCTCGGCTATTTTGCCACCCCCAAGCTGCAATAGCATCTGAATTAATTTTTACCAATGAGTCATTGATTATTTCCAAACCATCGGGGTCAAATCCTCCAAGAATGCCATCAACACTTGAAAGCCCCCAGTGAAAACCATAATCCGGAGCATAAAATAAATCAAGATAGGCGCTCCACTGATGCATTGTTTCATGCAATAGAGGAAACTGAGAACTAATTCCAGGAAAATTACTAATACCTAACAAAACATCGTTACTTCCGTATTGTGAAGAGTGGTTAAACATTTCACGACCAATACCTTCTATTTTTTGTTGAACTGTTTCATGAGTATTTGGAAGGGGGGAACCGTTCGTGAATTCGCATGAAAAGAAATTTACAAAATCAAAACGATCACGAATTATCCCTTTGTTATAAAGATTTAGTAATGCAGTTTTTGTGAAATTTTCATCAGAAATATCAGAGGTTACTATATTTAAAACAAAGTCGGACATAAAGATTGAATCATTTATCTGTTTAATATTCATATCGCCAATTTTAGCGGGATCTGCCATTGGAATGGAGATAGCTGCATCATCTGCTCTTACAAAGTAGTTTTGATGATTATAATTTACTAATTCAAAAAGAAAAATATAAGCTGAATTAATTGAAGCACCAAAATGATTTTCACAACCGTTGAGGTAGGGAGACGTATATATTCCATCAAGTGCAACCTGATCACCTTCTGTCCCATCGTCTTTCAATAAAATTTTGATCTTTGACTTCCTTTCTGTAGGTAGCCGGGCCTCATTGATATAGTAAAGGGTGTCAAAGGGAATGGTGTTGTCTATTTTCACAAAAAGATTTAAGCTGTCATTTCGTATACCTAGGAATATTTTTGAGGTATTGATAGATTCTATTATGCTTGTGATCTTTTCAGGGGGAAATACAGGGTTATAATTAAATGAAATAGTCGTATCATTTTGAAGTTTAATATTTTTATATTCAATTGGAATAGGTGCTGGATTATATTCCCTAAGATAAATAGAATAGGTTCCTTTAGGTATTCTAATTTTAAATTCATTTCCTATTGGGGGGCCAACATTATTAAAATATACAATTTGAAAATCTTTCTCAGAATAAATTGCCATGTAGCAATAAATAAGGTTGTTGTTTTTTTTGACATTGCCTTTTAGAACTATATATTCATCAGCTTCGTTTTCATTTTGAATATTTTTTGCTGGCTCCAATTTCGGTATAGAAAAGTCGGGATTTATATCGAGGGGCAATTGTTTTGGGTTATGTTTTTTTGAATTTTTTTCAAAAGGTAGGAACGCGTCTACGCCTTCTTGCTCATTCGGTTGATATCCGGTGGTTTCTGGAACCTGAACAATGGAATTATTGTCTGTATAGTGCAATCGGCTTTGTAATTCATCATCAGTTGAAAAACCCTGGATTTCCCTTCCTTCAGGTTCTTTCAGCTCTAAAGGTAAATTAGGCAAGTAGGCCGAAAAAGCATTAATGTTTAGTATGTTGGCAAAAAAGGCAATGAAAATAAAGCTAAAGGGAATTTTCGATCTTGATGCAAAGGTTATAGTTTTCATAGTATTTATAATTACTTGATTGTCTGCACTTGTTATTGTCTGTAATTTAAGATTGTTTTTCTTCCTATGCAATCTGTTTTTCACCACTTTTTTAGTTCTGTGCGCGGTTATGCAGTGTGCTTTGTCGCTATTTATTCCTACTTTTAGGAAATGAAGCATCTCCTATATATCCTGTTGTTATTCGTTTCGTCGACCGTTTCTGGCAGCCATAAAATAATTCTACTGCATTGTTATGCCTGCCCCAGAATGGTTATGGATAGGATAGAGAAAAGCTGTAATAATGAACATTTTATAACCGAAAATTATGGTTATAAAAGTATGTACGAAAATTTGGATACCCTTGGCAGGGAGCTGTATTTGGATGTTAAAGAATCGGATTTCGACACCATTTCTTTTGTTACACATTCAATGGGGGCACTCGTTGTACGGTCGATGCTGTACTATTCGCAAAAGGATAAGAATTTCCCTGTTATTTATCGTATGGTAATGATTGCTCCACCAAACCATGGGTCAGAAATGGCCGACTTTGGTTCTTCAATTGAAATTTTAAAAAAGATAGGTGGTCCCAATGTTACACTTATGAAAACCGATTCCTGTTCATATGCCAACAATCTTCCCATTCCATACAACTCTGAGGTGGGAATAATTGTAGGTAGTTTAGGCCCAAATATCGGCTATAATCCGTTTATCGAAGGCGATAACGATGGGCTTGTAACACCTGAAGAAACGAAGCTGGGAATTGAGAAAGATACGGCAGTTGTTAGGGGTTTTCATGGTTTATTGCCCCAAAGAAAGATTGTTTGTAAACAGGTGATCCACTTTTTAAAGTCGGGTACATTTCAGTCGAAAAAGAAATGGGGACGCAGCCGCATATCGTTCCGTAATTAGTGCCAATTTACTTATGCTTCTTAAAGCAATGGTGGTAAAGTCAATAAATCGATCAATTATGATTGTAATAAACTGAGTTCGATTGTTAATGTATTAACAATTAATATTGTATAGATTTTTGTTTGTTTGTATGACTCCAAAGGAGTCATATGTTTATAGAAATGATTGTTTTTCTATAAACATCCGACCCGAGTAAGGGGCGAATACCATTAACAGTTGTAAGATCGCATCTTGATTATAAGAAATTTATGTCGAAGATGCTTTCAGTTATAAATCGAACTGAGGTTAATACTTTCTATTGTTTCAAAAAATAAAAATAGCTTCAGTAACAAAATCATCGAAACAATTATCAAAATCACAAATCAGCTGCATTTTTTTTCTGCGCATACTGCTTTGCATCCTTTTTTTCGCTCAACACGGTTGCGCAAAGTGCTTTACGGCATTTTATTCGGTCAACGCAACAATTATATCAACGATAACCTTTGTTGCCTTTGTGTTTTTATAAAAAAAAGGTCATTGATCGATAGTTTGAATGACTACTGACCAATGACTTTTTCCTTTTTATTATTTGTACTCTTCCCAGCTTTTGATGGACAAATCTTCAATTTTGTATTTGCAAATTGCATAAATGAATGCACTGGCCACCCTTGCATTGGTGATGAGCGGTATGTTATAGTCAATTGCATTTCGGCGAATACGGTAACCATTGCCCAACTCGCGTGTGGTGTGATCTTTTGGGATGTTGATCACCAAATCGAGTTTCCGTTCTTTAATATAGTTGAGAATGTTCGGTTTGCTTTCCTCTTCGTCGGGCCAGTGCAACAGTTTGCATTTTATATCGTTGTCGCGCAAAAAGCGGTAGGTGCCGTCCGAAGCGAAAATAGAGTACCCTTTTTCAACCAATAGCTTGGCCGATAGCAGCAGTTCAACCTTCGAGCGTGTTGGTCCCGATGAAATCAAGATGTTTTTCTTCGGAATGGTGTAACCTACCGATAGCATCGATTTCAAAAGTGCTTCGTAGAAGTTGTCGCCAATGCAAGCCACCTCTCCGGTCGAGCTCATGTCTACACCCAACACCGGATCGGCATTCAACAAGCGATGGAACGAAAACTGAGGTGCTTTTACCCCAACATGGTCAAGTTCGAACAACGATTTGTCAGGCATGTCGTAAGGCACATTCAGCATTACTTTGGTTGCCAGTTCAATCATGTTAAACTTCATCACCTTCGAAACAAACGGAAAGCTTCGCGAGGCCCTAAGGTTACATTCAATTACTTTAATGTCGTTATCTTTTGCCAGAAGCTGCATGTTGAACGGTCCCGAAATTTCGAGTCCTTTTGCTACTTGGCGGGCAATTTTCTTAATGCGTCGAATGGTTTCGATGTAGAGTTTTTGTGGCGGGAACACCATGGTGGCATCGCCCGAGTGAACCCCTGCAAACTCAACGTGTTCCGAAATGGCATAAGCAATTACTTCACCTTTATCGGCCACAGCATCAATTTCAATCTCTTTGGCCTGTTCAATAAATTCAGATACAACTACGGGGTGTTCTTTCGAAACATTGGCAGCAAGTTCGAGAAAATGTTTTAACTGGTCTCTATTCGAAACCACGTTCATGGCAGCACCCGAAAGCACGTACGATGGGCGGATCAACACAGGGAAGCCCACTTCATCAACAAATTTGTAGATGTCATCGATGGTTGTAAGTTCACTCCAGCGAGGCTGGTCAACCTTAATTTGATCGAGCAAGAAAGAGAATTTCTTGCGGTCTTCGGCACTGTCGATATTCAACGGAGAAGTTCCCAGAATATGAACGCCCATGCCGTGAAGTTTCATTGCAAGGTTGTTCGGGATTTGTCCTCCGGTAGAAACCACGGTGCCTTTTGGGTTTTCGAGGTCGATAATGTCCATTACGCGTTCAAACGAAAGTTCGTCGAAATAAAGACGGTCGCAGTTATCGTAATCGGTAGAAACCGTTTCTGGGTTATAGTTGATCATGATGGAACGGAAACCCTCTTTGCGGATGGTGTTTGCTGCATTTACTCCGCACCAGTCGAACTCAACCGACGAGCCAATGCGGTATGCTCCCGATCCGAGAACAATCACCGATTTATTGTCGTTTTCAAATGTTACGTCGTGTTCTGTGCCGTTGTAAGTCACATATAAATAGTTGGTTTGGGCAGGATATTCGCCCGCCAATGTGTCAATTTGTTTGATGAATGGGGTGATTCCCTTTTTTTTGCGGTATTCACGAACAATAAGCTGGCTTGTGTGCATATCGCGGGTGCCTGGTTTCAAAATAAAACGGGCAAGCTGGAAATCGGAGAACCCAAATTTCTTCGACTGAAGGAGCAATTCATCGGGAAGATCTTCTAATTTGTTGAATCCCTTCAGTTCACAACGCATCTTGTAAAGACCTTCTAATTTTTGAAGGAACCAGTGGTCTATTTTTGTGCGTTGGTAAACATCTTCAACCGAATAACCTTTGTGGAACGCTTCGGCAATGGCAAAAACGCGGCGGTCGGTTGGGTTTGTCAACTCTTCTTCAATGGCATCGATGGTGATCTCTTCGCGGTTGCCCACAAATCCGTGCATCCCAATTCCTACCATTCGAATCCCTTTCTGAAAGGCTTCTTCGAAGTTGCGTCCGATTGACATGATTTCGCCTACAGACTTCATCGAGCTGCCAATTTGTTTCGAAACACCTTCAAATTTATTCAAGTCCCAACGTGGAATTTTACAAACCACGTAGTCGAGTGCAGGTTCAAAGCAAGCGGTGGTTACTTTGGTAACCTGGTTTTTCAATTCATGAAGTCCGTAGCCCATCCCCAATTTTGCAGCCACAAAAGCCAGCGGATATCCGGTAGCTTTTGATGCCAGCGCCGAAGAACGGCTCAAACGGGCGTTCACTTCAATTACGCGGTAATCTTCGCTAAAAGGGTCGAGTGCATATTGCACGTTGCATTCGCCCACCACGCCAATACGGCGGATAATGCGGATAGCCAGTTCGCGTAATTTATGGTATTCTTTATTTGTAAGTGTTTGCGATGGGGCAACTACAATACTTTCGCCGGTATGAATTCCCAGCGGGTCGAAGTTTTCCATGTTACACACGGTAATACAATTGTCGTATTGGTCGCGCACCACTTCGTACTCAACTTCTTTCCAACCTTTGATCGACTCCTCGACCAGGATTTGAGGTGAATAAGAAAATGCATTTGCTGCACGTATCTCAAGCTCTTCCATGTTGTTGCAGAAACCTGAACCCAAACCACCAAGGGTGTAAGCGGCTCTAATGATGATTGGGAACCCAACCTCTTCGATGGCTGCTTTGGCTTCTTCCATGTTGGAACAAGCGATGCTTTTCGGGGTTTTAACATCGATGCTTTTCAGAATTTTGGCAAAAATGTCGCGGTCTTCAGTATCAATGATCGATTGAACCGGAGTTCCCAGTACTTCAAGGTTGTACTTTTCGAAAATTCCTGCTTCGTAAAGTTTCACCCCGCAGTTGAGGGCTGTTTGACCTCCAAAAGCAAGTAAAATTCCCTGTGGTTTTTCTTTTTTGATGACCTCTTCAACAAAGTAAGGTGTTACCGGCAGAAAGTAAATTTTATCGGCAATCTCTTCTGAAGTTTGAATGGTTGCAATGTTCGGGTTGATGAGGATTGTTTCGATTCCTTCTTCCTTAAGGGCCTTCAATGCTTGCGAACCGGAGTAGTCGAACTCGCCGGCTTCGCCAATTTTTAGTGCACCCGATCCGAGAACTATTGCTTTCTTTATATGTGATTTAAAATTTTCCATCTTTTTTAATCGTTAATCGTTTATCCTCAATCGTTAATTTTATTTCTCCTGATGTTTTCGATAAAGTCATCGAAGAGGAACTCTGTATCTACCGGTCCACTAGAGGCTTCGGGGTGAAACTGAGTTGAAAAGAACGGTTTCGATTTATGCCGGATTCCTTCGTTGGTGCCGTCGTTTACATTTACAAACATCTCTTCCCATTCAGATGGGAGAGTGGCATTATCGATGGCGAATCCGTGGTTTTGCGATGTGATGAAGCAGCGGTTGGTGCCTTTAAGCAACACCGGTTGGTTGTGGCTGCGGTGACCAAATTTTAGTTTGTAGGTTTCAGCACCAGCAGCACGTGCAAGCAGTTGGTTCCCGAGGCAAATTCCCATAATTGGTTTGTTCTGGTCGATCACTTTTTTGATCACATCAACTGTTTCGTCGCACATGGCAGGGTCGCCGGGACCGTTCGAAATAAACACACCGTCGTAAGCTTCCGAAGTAAAGTCGTAATTCCATGGAACCCTTATTACCTGGGCTCCTCGGTTTAGAAGACAGCGAAGGATGTTGTTTTTCACACCACAGTCGACCAGTACAACCTTATAATCGCCGTTGCCATAAGTAACAGGTTTGTCGATGCTGGCTTGAGCAACTAAATTTACGATGTTCGGATCGTAGAATTCGATGGGTTGTTCTTCGAATTCGATTTTACCAAGCATTGAACCTTTGTCGCGCAAAATTTTGGTTAATGCACGGGTGTCAATATCGTATAATCCAGGAACTTTGTTTTCGATTAGCCATTCGCTAAGGCTTTTAACTGCATTCCAATGACTATACCCAAATGAGTAGTCTGAAATAATAAGCCCCGAAGCATGAATCCGGTGCGATTCATAAAATGAATGGATTCCCTCATCTTGTTTGTCTGAGGGCACACCATAGTTCCCGATCATGGGGAACGTTGAAACCAAAATTTGACCGGTATACGATGGGTCAGTTAAGCTTTCGGGGTAACCAACCATGGCTGTATAAAATACGACCTCTCCGGCAACTGAGCCTTCGTATCCAAACGATTTTCCGATGAATTCTGTTCCGTCTTCCAGAATTAGTTTTACTTTTTTCAAGGTAGATATATTATTTCGATTTGTACAGATTAAAAAAAATGCGTTTATCTGCTATTGCAGTTAAACGCATTTTTGTATTTTGCTTTTATCTTCTCGTTGAACAATGTTCTCTCGCATTTCGACTCTTCTTATTTTAAATCGTGGACAAAAATAATAAAGTTTCTCAAAAAAAAGTTGGATAATAGATGTGAATGAATATTTTTGCACTGTATTTGAATATTTATTCACCAATACATGAAAGCACGCTTACAACGACAAGTAGCCATAAGAAGGATCGTATCAGAAAACAAGGTCGATAGCCAAGATACCTTGTTAATGTTATTAAAACATGAAGGATTTGATATGACGCAAGCAACTTTGTCGAGAGACATAAAGGCACTTAAAATTGTGAAAACACCCGATGCCGTTAAAGGGTATATTTATATGCTGGCAAAAGATCAGGTTGCGAATATGCAAACGGTCTCCGACGGCACAAGTTTTTTGGCCGATGGCTTTCGTTCTATTGATTTTTCGCAGAATTTGGCGGTGATCAGGACAAAACCTGCTTATGCGAGCAGCATTGCGTCGCTGATAGACTCGGCCAATTCATTTGAAATAATGGGGACCATTGCCGGAGATGATACTATTTTTTTGGTATTACGCGAAGGGGTTGAACGTGGCGATGTTTTTATTTTTTTGGAGAAGATAATGCCAAATTTAAAGGGTAAATTGATTTAAGAGTTTTTGTTAATGAGCATAATTGATAACATTCAGGTTTATGTCGCTGATGAACGGCATCTGAAGTATGTTGATACTATTAATGATTCGATACAGCAAGCATCTGAAGAGCGTGGAACAGGTATCGCACGGCGTTCATATGAATATATAGCTTCAAAAATGAATGAGGGTAAAGCTGTTATTGCTCTCGATGGTGAAGAGTTTGCTGGTTTTTGTTACATCGAATCGTGGGGGCACCACAAGTTTGTAGCAAATTCGGGGTTAATAGTAGTGAAGAAATATCGTGGAGCTGGTTTGGCAAAGCAAATTAAAAAGAAAGCCTTCGAACTTTCACGAAAAAAATTCCCCGAAGCCAAATTGTTTGGTTTAACAACAGGTTTGCCTGTTATGAAAATCAATACTGAATTGGGATACAGACCGGTTACATTTTCTGAATTGACCGATGATCAGGATTTTTGGAAAGGTTGTCAAAGTTGTGTGAATTACGATATTTTGATGCGTACAAACCGTACAAAATGTTTGTGTACAGCAATGATTTACGATCCGGTTTGGGAATTGAAAGGGAAAGACAATGTTGATAATAAGGAAAATGGATCGACAAAAAAATGGTGGAATAAAACATCAGAGTCGGGTTTCATTTCGCCTGTAATTAAAAATAAGTTGAAGTTATTTAAGAAACAATAATATAATGGTGCCGCGTTTTTTCACCAATGATTGGTAATTCGCAATTTCATAAATCGACCTTGTATTGTGTCTGGCATTTTGAAGTCGTGTAATTGGTTTTTTTTCATATGCCGGCAATACACATTGGTATTTGGGTTAGTAAAGTTTATTTAGCGGCACCATTTTTTTTAAATTTGAAGGCCCATTTTGGGCTTTATTTTTTAAAATGAGCATTATGGAAAATAAAAAAGTTGTTTTAGCTTTTAGTGGTGGTTTGGATACTTCGTTTTGTGCCATGTATCTTGCCAAAGAAAAGGGATTGGAAGTGTATACTGCAATAGCCAATACTGGTGGTTTTACCGATAAAGATCTGGCAATTGTTGAAGAGAAAGCTTACAAATTAGGTGCGGTTAAACACGTAGCTCTCGATGTTACTGAAAAATACTATGAGAAAAGTATCAAATACATGGTGTTTGGTAATGTTCTTCGAAACAATACTTATCCTATTTCTGTAAGTTCCGAACGAATTTTTCAGGCAATAGCTATTATTCAATATGCAAAAGAAATTGGAGCACAGTATGTTGCGCACGGAAGTACCGGTGCCGGTAACGATCAGGTGCGTTTCGACCTTACGTTCGAGGTTTTAGCTCCAGAGATAAAAATTTTAACACCAACCCGCGACCTTCAGCTTACCCGCGAATATGAAATCAATTATTTGAAAGAACACGGTTTTGTAGCCGATTTCAAAAAGATGGAATATTCAATCAACGCCGGGCTTTGGGGAACCAGTGTTGGTGGAAAAGAAACGCTGAAATCGGAACAAACACTTCCCGAAGAGGCTTATCCAAGCCAGTTGGTTGAAAAAGAAGAAAAGAACATTACAATAGAATTCGATAAAGGTGAATTGGTTGCTGTTGAAGGAACTAAATATCCTAATCCTGTCGATGCCATCAGGGCAATTGAAGCCATTGCTTCGAAATACGCCATTGGCCGCGACATGCACATTGGCGATACCATCATTGGTATTAAAGGTCGTGTTGGGTTCGAAGCTGCAGCGCCAATGATCATTATCAAAGCGCACCAGATGCTCGAAAAACACACACTCACCAAATGGCAACAATACTGGAAAGAACAGCTCTCGAATTGGTACGGAATGTTCCTGCACGAGGCGTTGTACCTTGAACCTGTGATGCGCGACATTGAAAAATTCCTCGAAAATTCGCAACAATGTGTTACCGGTAAGGTTATTATCAAACTTAGACCATATAGTTTTCAGATGGTTGGTGTTGATTCTCCAAAAGATTTGATGAAAGCAGATTTTGGTGAATATGGCGAGGTAAGCAAAGCTTGGACTGCCGACGACGTAAAAGGATTTACAAAAATACTGGGTACATCTTTGAAAATATACAATTCTGTAAACAAGAACTTTGAAGAATAAGATGAATAGTCATTGGTCAATAGTCATTAGAAAAGATTTTGACCATTGAACTGTGACTTTCCAAATGACTAATGACTTTTTTCTAAAGATATGATCAACGTTGGAATTATAGGTGGAGCAGGTTATACGGCCGGTGAGTTGATTCGAATTTTGTTGAACCATCCCGAAGTGGAAATCTCGTACATTCACAGCACTAGTAATGGTGGCAAAAAAGTGAGTGATATTCATACCGATTTACTGGGCGATACCAATTTGATTTTCAGTGCCGAATACAATTTTTCGGGGCTCGATGTTATTTTTCTTTGCATGGGGCATGGAAAATCTGTTGAGTTCATGAACACTGTTTCATTACCCGAAAATCTGAAGGTGATCGACCTGAGTGCCGATTATCGGTTGAAATGTGAAGGAAACCAGTTTGTTTACGGATTGCCCGAACTGAATCTCGAACAGATAAAAACGGCAAAATTCATTGCCAACCCAGGCTGTTTTGCCACAGGAATTCAGTTGGCTGTTTTGCCACTTGCAGCTGCCAAACTAATCAATGATGAAATTCATGTGAATGCAATTACTGGATCAACCGGTGCCGGACAAAGTCCGTCGAAAACATCGCATTTTAGCTGGCGCAACAACAACCTTTCGGCCTACAAAATTTTCGATCATCAACATTTGGGCGAAATCAACCAAAGTCTGAATCAGCTTCAAAGCAATTACAGTCCATCGTTGAATTTTATTCCGCTCAGGGGAAACCATACCCGTGGAATTTTTACTACAGCTTATACCAAATTTGACGGAACATTGGACGAGGCACAACAACTGTATGCCAACTATTACGAAACGCATCCTTTTGTACACCTAACAACCGAAAACCCTGATTTGAAGCAGGTGGTAAATACCAATAAATGTATTTTGTATCTCGAAAAACACGACGATAAATTATTAATTATCAGCATAATCGACAACCTTATTAAAGGCGCCTCGGGACAAGCTGTGCAAAATATGAACCTGATTTTTGGCATCGATCAAAAAACAGGATTATATTTGAAGCCGATAGCATTTTAACATCAGGAAAAAGTCAATAGTCATTAGAAATACTTATTTGTCTGTTCATATTTTTGTACGTATTACAGCTCTTTTTCTAATGATCAATGACCAGAGACTTTATTATTTGAACTATGGAACTTTTTAATGTATACCCACTTTACGACATTGAACCTGTAAAAGGTGAAGGCACTTTTGTTTTCGACAAAAACGGGCAACGATATTTAGATTTATATGGTGGCCATGCTGTGATCTCTATCGGCCACTCGCATCCCCACTATGTTGCAATGATTTCACAACAACTCGAAAAAATTGGTTTTTATTCCAATTCGGTACAAAACTCGCTGCAAAAAGAGTTGGCCAAAAAATTGGGAGAACAATGTGGTTTGCCCGATTACACACTTTTTTTGTGCAATAGCGGTGCCGAAGCCAACGAAAATGCATTGAAACTGGCTTCGTTTAAAACTGGAAAGTCGAGAGTGGTTTCTTTCAAAAAAAGTTTTCATGGACGTACTTCGGGAGCTGTTGCAGTAACCGATAATCCCAAAATAATTTCGCCATACAATTTGAAACCCGATGTGGTTTGGGTTGAACTTAACAACCTTGCTGAAGTTGAAAAAGAAATTTCAAAAGGCGATGTTGCTGCTGTCATTATCGAAGGAATTCAGGGTATTGGAGGCATTGTTGTTCCTGATACGGAATTTATGCAAGGGTTGGAAAAGCTGTGTAAAGAAAACGGTGTAATACTTATTCTCGACGAAATTCAATCGGGTTATGGACGCAGTGGAAAGTTCTTTGCTTTTCAACACACCAACATCAAACCCGACCTTATAACTGTTGCAAAAGGCATGGGCAACGGATTTCCCATTGGTGGTGTAATCATCAGTCCCGATTTTGAAGCATCTTTTGGAATGTTGGGCACTACTTTTGGTGGCAATCACTTGGCTTGTGCTGCTGCTATTGCCGTACTCGATGTTCTTAAATCGCAAAAAATGATTGCTAACGCCGAAGAGGTTGGCAGTTATTTGATGAATGAACTTTCAAAACTACCTCAGGTTAAAGAGGTACGTGGTAAAGGCCTCATGATTGGGATAGAGTTTGAAGAAGAAATAGCCGAAATCAGAAAAAAACTTCTGTTCGAAAAGAAAATATTTACCGGGGTATCCGGAAAAAATGTGATTCGTTTGTTGCCGCCACTCAACCTTAAGAAAGAAAATGCTGCATTTTTTATTGAAAAGTTTAAGGAAGTGCTGCTCGAACTATCGAAATAAATTTGGAATATGGAATTTAAAAACATTGCAATATTAGGTGCCGGGAACCTTGGGCTCTCCATCGCAAAAGGATTAATATCATCGGGTTTGATTGTGAAATCGAATTTGATCTTGACCGAAAAGAATTCGAAAAGGTTAGCTGCTTTGGTTGCTGATGGTTTTCAGGTTGTTGAAGGTAATGTTGAGGCAGTATCGAAATGCGAATTAATTATGCTGGTGGTAAAACCATGGCAAATTGATGAATTGCTGACTGAAATTAAAACCGTTCCGAACTTAAAAAATAAAGTAATCGTTTCTTGTGTTACCGGTGTTATGTCCAGTCACATATACAGTCAGTTGGGCTGCGAACCTTCTTTGTTCCGGGTAATGCCAAATACAGGGGTTGCCGTTCAGCAATCAATGTCGTGCATATCGTCACATCACGAAACCGAAGCTCAACGAGAAGCAATTCGGACCATATTCGGTTTATTAGGCAAAGTGCTTTTTATTCCCGAAGAACAAATGCCAGCTGCTACAGCTCTTGCCGGTTGCGGTATTGCTTATGCTTTACGTTTTATTCGTGCTGCCACTCAAGCTGGTGTCGAAATTGGTTTCAGCTCAGAAGATGCCAAGCTTTTGGCGGTTCAAATTACCAAAGGAGCTGCCGATCTTATTTTAACGAATAACTCGCATCCCGAAGCTGAAATTGATAAAGTGACCACTCCAAAAGGAGTTACAATCACCGGTTTAAATGAAATGGAACATGCTGGATTCAGTTCTTCTATCATCAAAGGGATTTTAGCTTCATATAACAAAATTGAGCGGAAAGCTTAAAATCTTTCTCGTTTGTGAATTTTCGGGAGAAACATGCTTTGTCATTCAAATTAAAATAATGACATTTGTCATGTTTTTTCACCGTTAATAGAAATCGGATGCATTCACTTCAATATAAACGAATTGCCGTAAAAGTAGGCAGCAATGTGCTTACTTGTTCAAACGGAACGCTCGACGTAAAGCGCATTGAACATTTGGTTGAACAAATCAGTGCGATTAAAGCTGCTGGTGTTGAAGTCATATTAATTTCTTCTGGTGCAGTTGCTTCTGGCCGTTCAATTTTCCCTGTCGATACTAAAATTGATCCTGTTTCTGCACGCCAGCTTTGGTCTGCAATAGGGCAGGTAAAGCTGATCAATCAATACTCAGAATATTTCGAAAAGCAGGGGATTATTTGTGCGCAAGTATTAACTACCAAAGAAAATTTTGGCGATCGAATGCATTATCTGAACATGATGAACTGCATTTCGATTATGCTCGACAAAAATGTTATTCCCATTGTAAATGAGAATGATACAATTTCTGTAACTGAGTTGATGTTTACCGATAACGACGAACTTTCGGGTCTTATTTCATCGATGATGAGTTGCGAGGCTCTGATCATTTTATCCAATGTCGATGGCATTTATAATGGCCACCCCGACGATGAAGGGTCATCGGTAATTCCTGAAATTGTAGCAAATGATAGCAGTCACCAAAGTTTTATTTCGACAAAAAAGTCGGGTTTTGGCCGTGGTGGAATGCATACAAAATATAACGTAGCGCGTAAAATTGCCATGGAAGGCATAAATGTTTACATTGGCAATGGAACCCGTAAAAACATTCTTATCGATATACTTGAAGGTAATAATGTGGTTAAAACCAGGTTTATACCCAATGGAAAACGCCTTACAGGAAGTAAAAAATGGTTGGCACATTCCGAAAGCTTTGCTAAAGGAGTAGTGGTTGTAAACGAAGGTGCGAAAGATGCTCTTTCTGATGTAAATGCAAACAGTTTATTGCTGATCGGTGTTCTTAAGATTGAAGGTTTTTTCAAACATGGCGATATCATTAAAATTCAAGATGAAGAGGGAAATTCGTTGGGACTGGGGAAATCGCAATATGATTCAGAAGAAGCCATTCAATTGATAGGTAAAAAAGCCAGCCGTCCGCTTATTTATTACGACTACATGTTTTTGTTTGATGAATTGAAAGAAATAGATAATAATCGAGAATAAATCATCAATCCATGGATTGCACACCAATTTTTAAACAGGTACTGAAAGCCAGCCGCACGCTGAATTTGATTTCAGAAGAGATCATCAATAAAATGTTAAATGAAGTGGCCGATGCTGCCGTAGCAAACACCGAATCGATTTTAGCTGAAAATGCAAAAGATTTGACCCGTATGGATGTGAACGATCCCAAATACGATCGTCTGAAATTGACCTCCGATCGGATCAATGGAATTGCTTCCGACATGCGTAATGTGGCTGCACTGCCGTCACCCGTTGGTCGTTTGCTTTCTGAAACCGTGCGACCAAACGGATTGAAAATTTCAAAAATATCGGTGCCTTTTGGCGTAATCGGCATCATTTACGAAGCTCGTCCAAATGTCACGTTCGATGTGTTCTCGCTTTGCATCAAATCGGGGAATGCCTGTATTTTGAAAGGTGGCAGCGATGCAATTGATTCGAATACTATTCTGGTGAAAATCATTCGCGAAGTACTTCTGAAATTCAATATCGATGAAAACGTGCTAACATTGTTGCCTGCCGGACACGAAGAATCTGCGCAGTTGATGAATGCACGCGGATATGTCGATTTGATAATTCCTCGTGGAAGTCAAAGTTTGATCGATTTTGTTCGTAAAAATTCTACAATTCCAGTGATTGAGACTGGAGCTGGGATTTGCCATACTTATTTCGACGAATTTGGCGATAAAGTGAAGGGTGGCGAAATCATCAATAATGCTAAAACCCGTCGGGTGAGCGTTTGTAATGCTCTCGATTGCGTGGTGATTCATGAACAACGGTTGACCGATTTGCCTTATTTGGTTGAGAAAATGGTTGCATCAAATGTGATCATCTATGCCGATGAAAAAGCGTTTGAGGCATTAAAGGGAAAGTATCCCGACAATCTGTTGCAACACGCTACCAAAGAGTCGTTCGGAACTGAATTTCTCGACTATAAAATGGCTGTTAAAACGGTTGATTCGTTTGATGCTGCCTTGGAGCACATTGCCGAATACAGTTCGAAACACAGTGAAGCGATAATATCTGAAAATCAAGACCGTATTTCGATGTTCCGAACAATGGTTGATGCTTCGTCGGTTTATTCAAACGCATCAACAGCTTTTACCGATGGTGCGCAGTTTGGCTTAGGGGCCGAAATTGGTATTTCAACACAAAAGCTGCACGCCCGTGGTCCCATGGCACTCGAGGAACTCACTTCATACAAGTGGATTATCGATGGTGAAGGACAAATACGGTCGTAATTGAAAATGGATAATTCAAAAATGAAGTTTACTTTTGTTCATCTATGTGAGAAAAAATTGAAGTATTGCTGATTTTTCTTGCTAGTTAATAATGACCAATGACTTTTTTCTAAAGACTTATTAATATGAGACATTTTACATCAGTGCACGACCTTCCAAGTATTGAGGCCGGTTTGAAAGAAGCTTTCGAGGTAAAAAATAATCCTTTTGGGTTTCAGTATCTTGGGAAAAATAAAACCATTATTCTCATGTTTTTCAATTCGAGCTTACGTACCCGTTTGAGTACTCAGAAAGCAGCTCAAAACCTCGGAATGAATGTTATGGTTCTTGATGTAAATCAAGGTGCATGGAAGCTTGAAACCGAACGTGGTGTAATTATGGATGGCGATAAACCTGAACATTTGCTCGAAGCTGTTCCTGTTATTGGTTCGTATGCCGATATTATTGGTGTACGCTCGTTTGCACAGTTTGAAAGTCGTGAAGCCGATTACAACGAGGAGATACTGACTCAATTTATCAAATATGCCGGAGTGCCCATTTTGAGCATGGAAGCAGCTACACGACATCCGTTGCAAAGTTTTGCCGACCTTATTACCATTGAAGAGTATAAGAAAGTAAAACGTCCAAAAGTGGTGTTGACTTGGGCTCCACATCCACGGGCATTGCCCCAAGCTGTACCTAACTCTTTTGTAGAATGGATGCGTGCTACCGATTATGAATTGGTGATAACTCACCCCGAAGGATACGAATTGGCTCCTGAATTTGTGGGCGACGTAAAAACCGAATACGATCAGATGAAAGCATTTGAAGGTGCTGATTTTATTTATGCTAAAAACTGGGCATCGTATACCGATTACGGAAAAATACTTTCAAAAGACATGAGCTGGACGGTTTCTGATCGACAGATGGCCGTAACCAATGAAGCAAAATTTATGCATTGTCTTCCTGTTCGTCGGAATATGATTGTGACCGACGATGTAATCGAAAGCCCAAATTCAATTGTGATTCCAGAAGCAGCAAATAGGGTCGTCTCGGCACAAGCAGTGTTGAAGATGATTTTAGAAAAGCTTTAATCGTGAGTGGTTTATATCTTGAAATATTTGTATCCGTTGAGTAATCCTCAACGGATTTTTTTTAACTCAAAATGGGGGTTGAGAATGAAAGAATCAATACACTCCCGAAATAAATATGCATAAAAAGTTCGCTGCGATGCAGCTTAAGTTTTGTTCATAATTAGTATCTACAACTATTTTGCTACCCTGTAGCGAAAGGGAAGTGGCAGAGCCGCGATAATAGTTGTAATAAATAGTAAGTAAGAAATAATCAAGCTCCATAGGAGCTGAATATTATTAAATAATTGAAATTAAAGGTCTTTAAGCCCGTTCAACTATTTTTGCCAGACTACAGTGAAATGAAATATATACGACTGAAATAATTGTTCTTTTCTTTGCCAAGCTGCAAAATGAATATCGATATTTATACGTTTAAAATTTCATTCTAATTTTTTTTGGCAGAAATTTGCTGAAACTTTGAACCGTTAGAATTGTTTTAAGACAAAAATATTGACGTGGTCACAAAAATCTATTTATTCTTATTCCTTCCACTTATCTCTGTTGTACAAAATTTTGAGATGCAGAATGATTCAATTGACTCAATTCCAAATTTTATTCTTAATGAGGTTTCGGTTTTTAGTGATTATTCTTTCAAAAATAGGAAGGAAGAGAAGGTTTATGACCAGATGGAAAGTGATCTAAGGAAAATTTATCCGTTGGTTCAAATTGTTCGTTCAGAATATGTTAGGATTAACAAAGAATTGCTTCTTTATGATGAGGAAGGGAAAAAGGAATTTTTAAAGCGTTACGAGAGTTATGTGAAGGAGAATTATATGCACTATTTGTCTGGAATGAATCCAAGACAGGGCCGTCTTTTCTTAAAAATGATTACGCGAGAACTGGATAATAATCCCTACAAATTGATAAAAGAATACAGGAACGGGTATAGGGCTTTCTTTTGGCAAGGTGCAGCACATCTCTTTTTTACCAATCTGAAGGTAGACTACAAGCGTGAGGATAATCCCATGATTGAGCATATTATGCAAAAGCTCGATGCTGAGTATTCGTCAGCAACAATTAATGTCCGCTAATTAGCCTTTTCTGTAAGAATTTCGACAATTCATGAATCGGTTCTTTAATGATGTTCTTTATTTCAAGATCGAATTCAGAACAGGCTTCTTTCAAAATTGAGGAGTGGGCATTTGCTATCGATCCACAGAAATAAAGTGGGCGGTCGAGGGTGTTTTCATATTGCAGAATATTGCGGACTAAAAACATTCTGAATTGTCCCAGAACCAGTGAATGGCAATACTCTTCATCAATGATATCATCAACAAATGGGGCAAAACTGGCCAAATATCTATTAGCACCCTTCATTTGATAAACCCGTTCAATCACAATCTCTTTTGAAATACCGTATTTTTCGCTGAAGCGAATTTTCAAATGTTGTGGCATCTGGTTTTTCAAGAAATCAATAACTAGCTGTTTGCCAATTGAAACGCCGCCGCCTTCGTCGCCCAAAATGTAGCCTAGTGCAGGTATTTGATGGTCAACGTTCGATCCGTTCCATGAGCAGGAATTTGAACCTGTGCCCAATAAACCAATAATTCCTGGATTATCTCCTGCCAACGCTAAACATGCCGCTAATAAATCAGAATCAACAGTAAGCTCTTTACACTTAAAAATGTTGTAGCTCGAAATGGCTACTTTTTTGCACAATTCGATGGTTGCACAACCTGCGCCAAAGAAATGAATATGACTAATTTCGTTTAAGTCGATATCGATTGTAATTGGGCGCATTATGGTTTCCATCTCTTCGATGGATTGCAGTACCGGATTTATTCCCGGAGTTTGCGCAAGGTCTTTTATTTTTACTGGTGTAACAAGGCTCCACTGGGTTTTGGTCGATCCGCTTTCGGCAACTAACAACATATTTTCAGGGTTTAATTCAACATGTAATAATAGCAATTTTGACGCGTGCAAAAAAAACTGACCCCGATATTTTCGAGGTCAGTTTTGTATCTGTTGTTTATTCTGTTCGTTTCAGCACGTTTAGCCCACCAGAATCTTCAAGTTTAATGTCTTTTTTTCCAACTGTTAAGTTGTAAAATTCTTTTTGCCCTACAGCAGTGAGTAAACCAGAAAATGATCCGTATTTGCCAATTACAGTAATTTGAAGAATGATAACTTTTGGTGGTGCAGTGCTATCGCTTTCTTCTATGTCAAATTTGGGAATCAATGTTTCGGCTACTTTTGATTTTTCGGTAAATTCTACCGTTACATAGCCGTCGTTACGCTGCCAGCAGTAAATATCTTTATTCAGGTTATAAGCCACCTCAATGTTGGTGTCGAATTTTTCACGATCTCTTTTGTCAACCTTCTTAACGGCACTTTCAGGAATATCTAAACTAATAAGATAGTTACCCGGATCGAGGTTCGAAAACTTGAATTTACCACTTTGTCCCACTTTTGTGAAAGCAATTATTTCATTCGAAACAGCATCTTGTGCATAAACTTTTGTACCGGTCATTGGTTCACCAGAACTTCCCAAAAGATTTATCTGCAACAATATAAGTGCAAAAAATGAATTCATGGATTGTGTTTTTAATTGATTAGAATAATAACTACAAGTTATGATTTTTGTTGTTAAAGTCTATTCTTAATTATGATCTATTTGAGTAAAATAAAACGTCCAATTGATAGAATAAACTCTGTCAATTGGACGCTAATGTTTGGTTATCAATTCTATTGCTGTAATTTATTTGCTAAAAAACACCTTTGCATTTTGATTGATGGTTTCCATGTTCGCATTTTTAGTCAAGGGCTGAATAACGAAACTGTAAACATATGAACCTGGTTTTAGTTTATATTTTTCAATAGGAGCAGCATGGTCAGACCATGAATCGGTACCGCCAACCCCAGTTTGAATTAGGTCGATATTCACGGTCAAAAACTCTTCCTTAAGCAACTCATTAATGTGCCGGGCATCGTTCAACGCTTTTTGTGACCAAGGCCAAACTGAAACGCTTAACGGTTTATCTCCTAAAACAATTAAGCCGGTTTGGTTTTTATCAGTGAGTTTTAACCAGCGAACATCGGTATGGTTACCGTTTTCCTGCGGGTAAATGTAGTCCCAGTTAAAATCGGCAACGGTTCCGGTGTATTCATCAACAATTGCTCCTTGTGAACGGTCGCAGTAGTTGTCCCACGGGCCTTTCCCATAAAAGCTCATTTGTTGGTTTGCAGCCTGGGTTTTAAACTGCATCCCCACACGTAGCATGTCTGGCAACTCCTTATTGCAATTCAAGCTATAATCAACTTTCAATTCCCCAGAACCATAAATAGAGTAGGTAAGGGTTAAATCAATTTGATTTTGAAAGCCTTTTTTAACAATGATGTGCTTTTCGGTAGCCGAAAAATGTTCAGTCGTAATCGAAATCATCTTCATATTTTCAGAAGCTGTTTTCCAGAACGCATTTTTTTCCTCGGGTCTCCAACCAATTCTGTCATTGTCTGTAATCGCACGCCAGAAATTTGGTACCATAACACCCGAAATAAGTTGTTGTCCGTTAGTGGTGTAACTTTCGAGCCAACCTGTTGTTTTGTCAATTATCACTTCAATTGTTTCATTCTTGATGGTGATTTTCTTGTCGTTTGTTACCTGAAGCTCGGTTGATTTTGGTTTTTTGCCAACTTCAATTATCGTTTCAAAAGGAAGTTTAAATTGTTGGTAAGCCATAATATGACCAACTTTTGCATACAAATTGTCAGTTTTTAAAAGCACCTGAACCATTAACCAATATTCTTTACCGGCTTTGGGTTGAATCTTTTTAAAAGGAATACGAACAGCTTTTGTTTCACCGGGATTTAAATCGGTAGTTGGTAAAGTGCCTTTTTCCAGTTCTTTGCCATCTTCTGAAACAGTCCAAACCAATTGATAGTTTTTCAGATTATCGAAATAGTACAGATTTTTGATGTTGATTGAACCAATTGCCAGATCAGCAGCTTTGAACTCGAAAGGCTGGTTCACATATTTGCATTCATATGCGGCTGGTTTCGGTCTTTTATCAGCATTGATGATTCCGTTTAAACAGAAGTTTTCATCGTTGGGCTTATCGCCAAAATCGCCACCATATTTCCAATAAACCACACCTTTTTCGTCAGTAGCCTTAAGTCCCTGTTCGATCCAATCCCAGATAAATGCACCGAGGAATCTGTCTGAAGAGCGAAGTAAGTCCCAGTATTCTTTATAGTTTCCGGTAGAATTTCCCATCGAATGCACATATTCACACATCATAAACGGACGCTTTTCACCAGGCGTTTCCGAAAGTGCTTTAAAATCTTCAATGGTAGGGTACATACGGCTTAAAACATCAACCCAAGGAGCATCAAGTAGTTGCTTTCCAAGTGTTAGATTCCATCCTTCGGTTGAATTTGAAGGAAGGTATTCTGGGCGGTAAACATTTCCGGTAGTACCTTCGTAATGCACGGGGCGTGAGGGGTCGTAGTCGTGAATCCATCCGGCCATGGCAGCATGGTTCGAGCCTTGCCCCGATTCATTTCCCAGTGACCACATCACTATCGACGGGTGGTTTTTGTCGCGCTGAACCATTGATGTGGCACGTTCGAGATAAGCACTTGCCCAACTGACGTTGTTCGAAAGTTCGCCATCAACACCGTGGGTTTCGAGGTTTGCTTCGCCAATTACATACAACCCATATTTGTCGCACATATCGAGAAAGTAGGGATTATTTGGGTAATGCGAGGTGCGAACTGCATTGAAGTTGAACTGTTTCATCAACAACACATCTTGTAACATTTCCTGTTCGCTAACGGTTTTCCCTCCGGTTTCGCTAAAGTCGTGACGGTTAACACCAATCAATTTTACTGGTTGTCCGTTTACTCTGTAAACCCCATTTTCAATCTTTATTTCACGGAATCCAATTTTGAACGATTGGGCTTCAACCGTATTTCCTTTGTCATCTTCGAGCCAAATTACAAACGTGTACAAATTTGGAAATTCGGCACTCCAAAGCAATGGGTTTTCAACGGTTTCGTTTATAACCGAGAAATAGTAGTTGTTGCGTTGTGGTAAACTTTCTTCTAATCGTTTATTGGTTGAAATCTGCTGATCGGCGTTCCAAACTTTTACGCCATCGGGTTGATAAAGCTGACCTTTCAGTTTCCATTTACTTGTATTTATTTTTGAAAAGTTTTCGATTTGTGGTTTTACTTCAATTCGGCCTTTGCTGAAATCGTTGTTTAACCTTGTGCGCACAAAACAGTCTGAGATGTTAACCTTAGGAATGGCTTTCAGAAATACTTCACGAAAAATACCGGCCATACGCCAGTGATCCTGGTCTTCGAGGTAAGAGCCATCGCACCATTTGAAAACCTGAACTGCAAGTTTGTTCTTACCGCTCTTTAAATATGAAGTAATGTCGAATTCTGCCGGAAGGAAGCTGTCTTCACTATAGCCAACTTGTTCTCCATTTACCCAAACATACATGGCCGAGAGAACTCCTCCGAAATGGATTATCACGCGTTGATCTTTCCAGTTTGCGGGGATTTCGAATTCACGAACATAGGAACCTACCGGATTTTCTCGCTCAATATAAGGCGGATTTACAGGGAAAGGATAGGTGATGTTGGTGTAAATGGGTATTCCGTAACCTTTTGCATCCCAACACGACGGAACTTCAATATTATCCCAGGCTGACGAGTTAAAGTCGGTTTTCCAGAAATCCATAGGCCGTTGTGACGATTCGGGCACAAAGTTGAATTTCCAAGTACCATTGAGCGATTGCATCGCCGATTTTGTTCGGTCGCAACTTAACGCATCATCAACTGTGCGGAACGAGTAGGTTGTAGCGTGGGCTGCCATTTCGTTAATGCCGTTTACTTCGGGATCTTCCCAATCATTTTTGGCCGAGATATTAAGGATGGAGGTAGTTAGAAATAGAATTAGGATTAACGTACGTTTCATATTATTTAGATATAGTAAGAAATCCAAAAATACGAATGTAAAGGTAATTTGTATGGATGAAATGTATAAAGTTGATGCATCTAATGTTGGAAATTGAAAAATGATTGATCAAGATGTTCGATGCACCTAATTTAAAGCTGATTCGCTTAACTGTTTTGTTTGAAGTTGATTGTAAAAAAAAATCCTGACAGGTTTTGAGGCTTTGTCAGGATTTTAATTTCGTTGTAAATCATTTATAATGAATGATTTTTCTTATTCTTCAGGGTACCCGTAATTTTCGATAATAAAATCGATGTCTTTATCGCCGCGGCCACTAAGGTTCACTAAAATTGACTCGCGTTTTTTCTCTTTGGCCAATTTTGTGGCAAAAGCAACGGCATGGGCACTTTCCAAGGCAGGGATAATACCTTCTAAACGGCTCAGCTGATAAAATGCTTCAATGGTTTCGGTATCGGTGGCATCGGTATAATTTACGCGGCCATTGGCTTCCAACATGCAATGTTCTGGTCCAACACCGGGATAATCGAGTCCGCTGGCCACAGAATATACGGGCGATGGTTCGCCTTTTTCATCTTGCAGCACTTTACATTTGAAGCCATGAATCATACCGGGCGTACCAAATTTCATGGTACAAGCATGATCGCCCAAATTGTACGAGCGGCCAGCAGGTTCAACACCATACAAGTTCACTTCCGAATCGTCGAGGAAAGCCGAGAACATACCGGCAGCATTGCTACCACCGCCAACACAGGCTACTACATTATCGGGCAGTTCGCCGGTCATCTCAAGAAACTGTTCGCGGGCTTCGATTCCCACCACGCGTTGAAAATCGCGCACCATCATAGGGAATGGGTGTGGCCCCACAACCGAGCCAATACAATAAATTGAGGTGATAGGGTCGACCAAATAGGCTTCGAAAGCAGAGTCAACGGCTTCTTTCAAGGTTTTTAACCCATGGGTAACGGGAACCACTTTTGCGCCCAGAATTTTCATGCGCACCACGTTTGGATGTTCTTTGGCAATGTCAACCTCGCCCATGTGTATTTCGCATTCCAATCCAAAATAAGCTGCGGCAGTTGCAAGTGCCACGCCATGTTGTCCGGCTCCGGTTTCAGCAATGAGCTTCTTTTTACCCAGATATTTGGCCAGTAACGCTTCGCCCATACAGTGGTTCAGTTTGTGAGCCCCTGAATGGTTCAGGTCTTCGCGTTTCAGATAAATGCGGGCACCAGCTTTTTCCGACAAGCGTTTGCAGAAATAGGTTGGTGTTGGCCTGCCTTGAAAATGTTTGCGGATGCTGCGAAGTTCAGAAATGAACTCGTGCGATTTGCTGATGGAGTAATAGGCATCGGTAATTTTATCCATCTCTTCCTGCAAGTGCGGGGGGATGAAACTACCGCCAAACTCTCCAAAGAATCCCTCTTTGGTAGGTACGGTTTTAAAATAGTTGCTCATTTATTTTTGGTTTTATTGATTTAACTTGACCAGCACAGCTGGAAAAACGATGTTAAAAATAGGGTTTAAAATGAGAAAAGTTAGTAACAAACTGAAAGATTTTGGGTCAATTTTATTTTTATTTGGAAGTATAAGCGGTGCTTATTGGTTGGAAATGTCACGCAATTCGAGATCGCTGAGTGTAAAGAAGAAAACAGTTCCTACACCAACTTGTGAGTTGATCCAAATTTTACCGCCCAACAATTCAACCAATTTCTTGGTTATTGCAAGCCCCAAACCTGTTCCGCGATATACTTTTTTCTGATCGGTGTCTACCTTTAAGAATCGCTCGAAAATAGCCTGATGATGTTCTTCTGCAATGCCAATTCCGGAATCTTTAACATACAATTGAATTTGATGTGTTTCGGTTTCAAAGTAGCCCATTTCGATAAATGAGTGTTCGGTAAACTTATAGGCATTAGTTAACAGGTTGATAAATATTTGTTTAACTCGAACTCTGTCAGAATAAACAAACAGTTCTTTTTGCGCTGAAATTTTTGATATGCGTAATTCAACTTGCGAATTCCGATGGTTATTCGTAATAATCTGGAATAATTCGTTCAGTAGTAAATCGATGCTGAAACTCTGTTTTGTAATGGTAAGTTGCTGTGCTTCAATTTTCGATAAATCGATGATCTCGTCAATTAACACAAGTAGCGATTCAGAATTTGATTCGATTATTCCGTTGTAAAAATTTCGCTTTTCATCGCTTAAACCCCCGTCGGCTATAAGCGAGGAGAAACCTACAATTGAATTTAGGGGAGTGCGTATTTCGTGCGAAACATTGGCCAGAAATGCCGATTTCAATTTGTCTGATTCTTCTGCTTTTTTCTTGGCTTGCAACAGGTTTGCATTGGTTTGGTTCAGTTTATTGTTTGTGTTTTCCAGTTCTGCAACAGCCATTTCCAATTGTTTTGAAGTAGTTTCCAATTTGTTTTTTTGAATCTCAATTTCACGAAGCTGGCTGTTGCTTCTTTTTTGTTCTGCCTTTCGCCGTTGATTATTAACGAATAAGAAAACGCTGATCAAGGTCGAAAATGCAAGAATAATCAATAGTATATTGAAATTTCTTTTACTAATAAGGGTTCTTTGATTTGCAATAATTGCTCCTTTAGGAAGGTTTTCTAATGAAATGCTGTACTTGTTGAGAAGCTCGTAATCGAAGAAACTTTCCAAATTTTGCTTATAAACACGGTCAAAGGAATTGTGGTTTGAACTGTTTATGAGTTGAACCAGCAAATTTGCGGCACTGGCACCTTGTTTCGATCCACTTTGAGAAAGACCTCCAACTACGCCTTTTCCAATATATAACCTATCGTTTGAAAATAGGGGAACATTGGTCAATTCGCCAACCTTTTCAAGCAACATTACATTGTCAACTGTTTTTCCCTCATTGTCTTGGTTTATGCCAATGTAAAAAATTGCATCATAACGGGTGTTTGAGCTAACCTTGTTGCAAATTGAATCAACATTTATTTCTTCGGTAAATTCAATACTGAAATCAGGAAACTTGGTTTGATTTTTTATAAAATTTTCGCGGTATATTTTTCCGGTGGTTGTTTTATCGGTTATTACCAATAGCCGTTTTGACTCGGGAAGTAGCTGTTTTATAAGGTCGACTATGCTATCGGTGTTCGATGTTTCTTTAAATCCTCTAAAATTTGAATTTTCCAATGGATAATCTTCAGGATTAGAGATACCTGCAAAAACAATTGGAATGTTTGTATAAAGTTCGTTTTCTGCTTGAAACGCAAAGTCGAGCGCATCGTTATCGGTTACCAATAGGCCAGCGAGAGGAATTTTGGCATATTTTTCTTTGAAGTATTGCTTTGTGATTTCAAAGTGTGTTTGACCAAATTGTTTTGAATTTAAGTATTCGACATAAAGGGTTATGTTCTTATACTGTTTCAATTCCTGACTAATTCCGCTGGTCAAACTATCTGTCCAGGCAAAACTTTGATGATAAGAGTTGATAAGTAGTACATTATTTGCATTATCAGATGGCGGTGATGCAAACAATCCTGAAAAAGAGATGATTACAAGAGAGAGGATAGAAAATATTTGTGCCAGTTTATTCACTCTGAAGCATTGGTTTATCTAAAATTTGAATTTGAAAAGTACTACTTTTTTTTTTCAAATTTAGAAACAAGTTAGTTTCGAAAACCATTTTTTTTACCAAGTTCCAGCGGGGGCAAAAAGAAAATCAATGGGGGTGTCAATGTCGTAAAGGATTTGAAAGGCTTTGGTGTCTTTTTTACAAAAGGGCTCTATTAATTTTATCATCTCTTTATATCCTTCAAGTGTAAGAAAACAATAAAAATTGATCTGGTCATTGGTCAAAATTCCTTCATCAGTTTCAGATAAGCGAAGTGTGAGGTAGCAATTGCGGGGTTCAATAAAATCAAGTAAATCAAGTTGAAGCTCTTCCTTGTTGGTAATAATTGTTTGTTGTACTGCGTTGCAAAAAAGGGTTGCTTCTTCTTTTTTAAAATTATAAAGACGAACAACATCTTCGCCAAAATCATTTATGTTGTCAATGTAATCCAGTTCCATTTCAAAAACCTTTTAAATCGATGCTTTCCATATTTACACGGGTTACCCATTTTCCCATCTTTTTCTGTATCACCTTAAAATGTTGTTCCTCTTCGGGTGAAACAAAAGAAATGGCTTCACCATTGGCTTCGGCACGGCCGGTGCGTCCAATCCGATGGATGTAATCTTTGGGCGAACGGGGCAGTTCATAATTGATTACGTGGGGCAGTAATTCGATATCGATACCACGGGCAAGTAAGTCGGTAGCTACCAATACTCTAATTCTTCCATGCTTGAATTTTGTAAGCAGATCGGTTCTTACCCCCTGTGTTTTATCGCCATGAATTGCCATAGCGTCAATCCCATTTACCTGCAATTTTTTCGCCACATTGTCGGCTCTTTTCACCGACGAAACAAAAACCAACACCTGTTTCCATTCTTTGGTTTTAATCAGGTAACGCAACAGCGGTCCTTTCTTTTCATCGGCCACAAAGTAGGCCAGTTGGGTAATCTGATCAATATTTTCTTCTTCAGCTTCAATTTTTATCACCACCGGATTTTGCAACAGAAGTTGGTTAATGGTATTGAGATCATCGCTCAATGTCGCAGAAAACAACAGATTCTGGCGTTTCTTTGGCAAAAGGGCGATAATACGGTCCATCTCGTCTTTAAAACCAAGGTTGAGCATCTTATCGGCCTCGTCAATTACCAGTGTACTGATATTGTCGAGGTGTACAGCGTTGGCTTCAACCAATTCCAATAACCGGCCCGGGGTGGCTACCAATACGTTTACTCCTTGTAAATCTATCATTTGCGGATTAATTGAAACTCCACCAAACACGGACAGCGATTTTACAAGCGAGGGAAGATCTTTACTGAAAAGCCTGAATACATCATTTACCTGAACAGCCAGTTCGCGAGTGGGGACCAGCACCAAAACATCGGCATGTCGGTTTTTTGATGTATTGTTTTCCTGCAATTTGGTCAGAATGGGCAACACATAACTGGCGGTTTTTCCCGATCCCGTTTTGGCAATGCCCAGAATATCCTTTCCACTCAAAATGGACGGAATTGCTTCCTGTTGAATGGGATAGGGATGAAGGTAACATTGTACCTCAAGGACATTTAATAGTGAAGGAGCTAAACCTAAAGATTGAAACGACATGATTACTGCTTTTGTAAATAAGATGGCAAATATACGGCTAATCCTCTTAATCCAGATGGTTATATTTTGGTTTAGCAGAAACAGGTTTGATGCATTAAGTGTGTTTTTAAAAAAAGAGTTTGCGTTGTTGTTGCGCTAAAATTTGAAAAAAAGAATTGAGAACTGATTTAAAAACATAATTTTAGGAAATTAAATCAAACAACAATTAAATGAAGAATATATGAGACGAAGCATCGTAATCTCCATTTTATCAACATTCATTATAATATTCTCCATATCGTGCAACAACGATGAACCTGAACGATTGAAAATCGGGATGTTTGTAGTTGGAGAGGGGTACAATGATGCCGGGTACACTGAAAACGCCAAAGAGGGGATTCTTATGGCATTGGCTAAAACTCCTTTCGATACACTATTTGTATCATCGGTTACCTATGAACAGGCAGAAATCGACTTCTTACCCGAAAACGGTTGCGATATATTCTTTTTATCGGGGGTTTTTGGCATTGATCAAACACTTACAGCCGCTGAAAAGTATCCTGGAACTCAATTTGTAATTATCGATTACCAGTATAAGGGCGCCCTTCAGAATGTTCAAAGCATTGATTATAAGATAGACGAAGCTGCGTTTCCGCTTGGTTTCTTAGCTGCTTACTGGGCTTCATTTAAAGACAAGATTGATCCGAAAGTAGGTATTATTGGAGGTGTTGACTCTCCGGTTATTCAGCGGTTTACAACTGCATACAACTTGGGGATTTCTTATTTCAATAACCATTACAGTCAAAATGTTACAGTGGTCAGTTCTATTTTGAACTCGTTCGATGATTCTGATTTGGGATATCGGGTAGCCGACAGTTTAATAAATAAATGCAGTGCCGATGTAATTATTCCTGTTGCCGGAAAGGCTGGGATTGGTGCTCTTTCAGCTACAAAGACCAACAATAAATGGGCTATTGGTGTAGATGTCGATCAGTATTATTCTCTGCCCGATGTTCGTGATATCCTTCTTTCTTCCTGTACAAAACGATTGGATACCACTATCTATTCTGTTGCAACTACGTTTCTTGATAATCCCGTGATCAATAGTTCAACTTATATCGGGACGTTGCAAAATCAAGGTGTCTCGTTGGCCCCTTACCATAACTTTGACACACAAATACCCGATTCAATAAAAGCAGCAATTGAAACCATCAAAACAGGGATTATTAACGGCAGCATTGATACTGGGTTCTGATTAAAATGAGCTGAAGTTTAGTTGTTGGCTGGTGCTGTTGGATGATATTTCCGTTGCAACCCATGTAAAAAATTACGCAAAAGCTGATCTTTACAAGGGCGGTATTGGCTTTGATCGGGGCTGCGGAAGAATGCGCTCAATTCGTGCTTGCTTACGCGGAAATCTACCAGACCAAGAATTTCAACCATGTCGTCATCCTTTAGGTTTAAGGCAATTTTTAATTTTCTCAATACAATATTGTTATTCAGTTTTTTTTCAGCAACAGGTTGAACCCCCTCTTTTTTACCGCGCTTTTCGTTAATAAAACCATTGAGGAAATAGGCCAGTTGATTGTCGTAAATGCTTTTGAAATCGGGGTCTTCATCTTTTTTTAACCAGTCACAAATTTGAGTGCGGGTTACCTCTAGTCCTGCCGATCCAAAAAGCTCGATCATTTTAGAATCGTTTAAGTTGAATGTGTATCTGATACTTCGTAAAACGTCGCTATTGTTCATATTTGTTCTGTTTCCTGTTTAAAAATTGAGAAGATTTCTTCAATCCCAGCATCTATTTTTTTCGTTTACAAACCTACAAAAAAATGAGATTTCAAAAAGGAAATAAAAAACCCTCCGGTAAAGAGGGTTTTAATCTGTTTTGTTCGGTTATAACGAATCTCCAAAATCGGCTTTGAACTTGGCAACCAGTTTTTCGGGCCAGTTAGAAGTAGGAGCCAGGCGCCCCATGAAGAAACGAAGTACTTTAGGCTCATCAACAAACTTCAAACCTCCAACCAATTCACGGTTAGCATATAACCACTTCACCCGATCGATCAGGTACATGGTTTGCGAAAGAGTGAAAACCCTGCGAGGGAATGCTAAACGAAGCAATTCAACATCAGCAAGAATATCGTTTCCTTCTTTATCGCGAACACTAGAAATTGTACCACGTTCCATTCCGCGACAACCAGATATAATATAAAGTGCTGAAGCCAGCGCACCTGCAGGATATTCGCTTTGAGGTACATGCGACAAAAAGTCTTTAGCGTCGATATGGCAACCGAGTGCACCTGCGGGGGTAATTACGGGAATTCCTGCATTGTCGAGTTCCGTTACCGCATAGTTTATAAACGATGGTGATTGCGAAATCACGGTTTCATCGGTTGTTTCGATTAAACCTACAGCCATAGCTTCAATTTCGCGAACCGACATACCGCCATAAGTCACAAATCCCTCGAAAAGAACAACCAAGTCGCGCATTTTTAGCATCAGTTCCTTGCTGTTGGTGCAAATACCGCCACCTCTGGTTGAGCTTACTTTGCGGCTCGAGAAATAAACAATATCGGCAAAGCTGCACATCAAACGCAGAATATCTTTTATTGAAGTGTTTTTGAATTCTTCTTCGCGCTGTTTAATGAAGTAAGCATTTTCACCAATCAAACTGGCATCAAGCACAAACATGATTCCGTTCTCTTCGGCAACTTTTTTTACATCGCGCATGTTCTGAATCGAAAATGGTTGCCCGCCAATGAGGTTTGTCGAAGCTTCCATACGAATAAATGCAACATGCTCGGCACCATGTTTTTCAACAACAGCATTCAGCTTATTAATATCAATATTGCCTTTAAACGGATGATTGCTTTTTATTTTAAGTGCTTCGTCGGTGTATATTTCAAGAACTTCGCCACCATTTATTTCCATGTGTTCTTTGGTGGTGGTAAAGTGATAGTTCATTGGAATAACATCACCCTTTTTAATGAATGCCTGCGAAATTACATTTTCGGCTGCACGTCCTTGGTGAACAGGCAATACGTAATGTTTTCCAAATACTTCACGAACAGCAGCTTCCATTTTGTAAAAACTTTGCGATCCGGCATAGGCATCGTCAGCTTGTAACATCGATGAAATCTGGTTGTCGCTCATAGCATTGGTGCCCGAGTCGGTTAACATATCCAGAAAAATGTCTTTGGTGCTTAGTTGGAAAGTGTTAAAACCACCTTCTTCAATGGCTTTTAATCTATCGTCTACGGGTTTAAGGTGTAGTTTTTGCACCATTCTTACTTTATGCAATTCAACTGGGATGTTGGTCCCATACATAAACTTGATTGTATTTGAACTGTTCTGTTCCATAAGATTATAATTTGTTTAATTTTTTATGTTAGCTTTTAAAAATAGTAGTTTTTGTGTTGAATTGTAAATAAAAAGCCTAAACCTGTTTTAAAATATAAAAAATAGAATGGATTTACTGATAATTTTGAAAGTGGAGCTGTTTTATAGGAAAAGAAATTACTCAAATTTTATGCAAGACCAAAAGAAGATGTATGTATCGATAATCATCAACTGAAGAGTGTAAAATATTGGATTGAAGAATTGTGTAGGATGTTTAAATAGAGTTTAAACAGTTGTAGTATTGTGTGGGCGGATAAACATCAATAGAGGGAGTTGATGGCTTCGATGTATTGGAACTGGCAATCAGGCTGAACAATTAGGCGTTGTGTTTAGTATAAGATGAGTGAAATGGTTGATTTTTGTTAATGGAAAGGGTTCATAATATATTCTAAAGAACAGAGGCTATCACTTGTTGGTAGCCTCTGTTCTTTAATTATTAGTCTTTTAACAGCAAGAAAAACCGAGTGCAATATTCTACTGGAATTGTTGTAATACTATCGGGGGTAGTGTTCAGTGCACCAACAGGTGTTGAATAAATCAACAGGTCTGATGCATAATTGGTATAATAATCTGTAGAAGCTGTGAAGTAAATTTTTGTTTCATCAGCAGTATACTGAGCACCATGTCCCAGTCCTCTATAATTTGTTGTTGTAATTTGGTCACCCTGTATGATTTGTGTAAATGGAGTTAGTTTCTCCCAATCAAATTCACCCATACCTGAGCCTCTCCAAATCTTGAACATTTTCTTGCTGTTTTTTGAAATCTGGCCAGGATTAAACTCATTGCTATAATCATCAACCTTTTTCATATTGTTGGTTGCCAGATCAATTAAATGTAACCCGTCTCCACTAATAACCAGCGATTCCCCATCGCCAGTAACCGCTGAAACTCGATCAGACGTTTGAACGATACGGGTATACGATCCTGGTTTCCCAATTTCATAACGTACAATAAAGAAATAGTCTTGATGATATGAACCCCAGTCGGTCCCGTATCCGTAAACCTGACAGTAAATGTATCTGCCATCAGGAGAGATTGCGAAAGGGCCTGACATTGAACCACCTTCGGTGTCACCACCTTTTTCAGGTTGAGCAAGAACAAAAGCCGAGGGATCACCAGAAATTTCTACATCTCCAGTTTCGGGATCATATATTGCAAGCATTCCAACATGATAATCATCATAAATATAATCAGTGTTATATACAACTTGATATGCTATTCTACCATCGTTTAAGATACGGGGCCGCTCATTTGCTATTTGATAATGGTAATCTTTTTCAGCAGTGGGTATAGGTGCAAACATCACATTTTCGATATCGTCAATTTTCATATAAGCAATCCCTGATTTCTCGGCGGGAGTAATATCTCTATCAACTCTAAATGCAACCATACCGTAGTTCATATCAACTAATTCCATACTGTGCGCCCAAGGATAATATTCAGTGACAAAGGAAAGACTTGGAGCATCTTTTCCAGGAGACATGGTGTACAAACCAGGAGAGAGGGTTGTTCCATTTCCATAACAGCCAATCAGAAATAATGGCCCATTTTTACTATTGCCACCACCTCCATTAAAAAGATCGCAAGAAGAAAGTAGAAGGATAAGAGCACTTGCAACTATCCAACTCATTGTTTTTGTGGTCATAAATTTATTGTTTTTCGGTTTTTTTTGTAAATATATGGAATTAATGAATATCTAAAGTCAACGAATAGAAGCACTGTATTGAATAGGTTTTTGTAAGAAAAAAATGAACAGATTCTTAGAATAAACCTACTACTGATTCTATTTATAGTCTGTTTTTTTAGAAAAAAGATAGTTGCAAATTTGTTGAGGTAACGCTCAAAGATTATTTACTTCATTTGAAAATGGTTTATTCGGTCTAAAAAATTTGAGCAACTATTGATTTTGTGTAAGTTTGTAGAATCGAAAGCTGACTGATAGTTTTTTATGCCAGCATATCGTATCCAATCAAGATGTACTTCGAGATAGGGGAATAGTAAGTTTGAGTATTGTAGGTTGTTGAAAATCAATACTTATTAGGTTCAGTTTTCCTTGGTATTGTTGGTGGGTGTATATGAACAAAAGCATATCTCAACCAATATCTTATCGCGAAAGACAATTTTAATAATTAATAAATAGAATACTGAATGGCGAAATCGCAGATTACCTTTAACAAAAAAGAAAAAGAAAAAACTCGTTTAAAAAAACGACAGGATAAACAAAAGAAAAAAGAAGAACGCAAGTCGAATCCTCTGGGTAGCGATTTGGAAAGCATGATTGCTTATGTTGATGAATATGGAAACATTACCGATACTCCACCGGATCCATCGAGAAAACAGGTAATTACAGCCGAGAATATTGAAGTTAGTGTTCCCAAAAAAGAGAAAGAAGAAGAGATTACTGTTCGAACTGGGAAAATTGATTTTTATAACGACTCAAAAGGCTTTGGTTTTATTCGTGAACTCATAACTCAGGAGAAATATTTTTTCCACGTAAATGGCTTGTTAGAACAGGTATCTGAAAACGATAAAGTAACTTTTGAACTCGAACGAGGATTGAAAGGGATGAATGCAGTTCGTGTAAAAAAAGTGTAATGTATCCAGCCATCGGTTTCGCAAAATCTGCGAAACCGGAGTGCGGGGCATTTTCCCTTCCCCTTTTTTTTCTTCATATTGGTGCAACTTATTTCATTTCTGTTATAAGTTGTTTTTTAGTGTATTAAATTGACTTTTCCTTCTTCAGTTTTTCATTTGCAGTTCAATTCATCGATAAATAGGTTTGGCTTCCTTAACTCTCAGATGCAGATCGAAATTTTAGTGCGAATATTTTATCGGTGTCCTTCTAATGTAATTTAATAGTAATCATAAAGTTGTCAGTTCGTGTGGTGTTCAACTGTCAAAAGGTAAACCTTGCTCCAACGGTGTAATTGAATCCTGGATCGCGGAACTGCCATGGCATTTCAAACTGGTTGTTTGTAATGTTATACAGGTTTACAAAAAGATCTAGGTTATAGTTGTTATTCAGGTTGAATGTTCTTAAAATCATAAGATTGATTAGTTCTTTTGAAGAGAATACCGAGCGGTTAGCTTTTGAACTGCTGTCGTAAATTTGTCCACCAAAATGTGCCATTGGGCTTATCTCAAAAGAATAAGGCAGATAGAGTGTAACTCCCAAATTGCCCATTATACCCGGAACAAAAGGTACTTCGGCACCATCCTGATCTGAATTGGTGGGATCAACAATTTCTGATTGACACAGAGTAATGTTTGCAAACCAATTGATTTTCTTATCAATAGATTGATCGACACCAATTTCAAATCCTTTTACCTCGGTTTTTCCTGCCGTGTTTTCCGATATCGTTTGCGATGGATTCTTACTGATTACGTTGTCTATTATGGCATTGGTAATCCTGCTGTCGAATGCTCGTACCGAGAAGAAGAGAGTCGAAAATATTCGGCCTTCAAATCCAATATCAAATCCTATTCCTTTTTCAGGTTTCAAGTTGGGATTTGGAAGCTGCCCGTTTTTGCCAGCCACAAATTTATCGTTAACCGATAACGTGCCACCAATTGATTTTAAGCTGGGCGACATAAAACTACTGCCCGAATTGGCGAAAACCGACCAATCATCAGCTAGCCTGTATTTGGCTCCTACACTCCATAAAAATACATTCCACGATTGTTTTTTCAATCCTGGTGTAAGTCCACTTAATTTTTCAATGTTGTAGCCAATCTGGTTGATCCGGCCACCACCTCTGATGGTTAGTTTATTCAGCTGCAGCTCTTCTTGAAAATACAATCCCGCTTGTGATGCCGATGCATCATTTCCTGTGGTTCTGGCTTCATTAACAAGTTGCGAAGTGGTTAAATATTTCGATTGTTGATAATCAATTCCAGCGGTAAGCCTACTGTTATTTAAATGGGTGTAAGTTAACGACAAATCGATTGGGACGATTGTCTGTTTTACCCCGTCTATTTCTTTGAGCGATTGATCATTGTTCACACTGAAGTTGTCCTCTTGCCACAACCTATCGTAAGTGCGTAGTCCTGCTTTGACAGCTATTTTCAAGTCATCGGCCAATTGCCCAGAATAACTAAGGTTAACCAAACGGTAATTGTTATCGTATTTACGGTTTATTCGTCCAAAGTCGCCCTGATGGAAGGTGTAATTTCCGAAAACAGAGATTTTGTGTATTTCAGCTTTATCCAAAAAGAATGAGGCACCAAGAATTGCTTTTCCTTTTAAATATTCAGGATTCTTTTGCATATTCAACCACGATCCCGGGGTACCATAATTTGTATAATCTGATTTTTCGAACGAGCAGCCCCCGAAAGCTTTCACTTTTCCATATTTTTGTTCGTGATAAGCATGGCTTGTAACCGTATTGTACGATCCATAACTAATAGTAGCCATGCTTTTAGGTGTACTAATATTTTCTTTTAGAATTAGGTTGACCGTACCTGCAAGTGGGGTTTGATTTCCTGCAAAATCCTGAGATAAATAATTGGGATAAAGAACAGAAGCTGGTCCTCTTTGAATTTCAATACGTTGAATGGCCATTGCTTCCATGCTCATTGGATCGACAAAGCCGTCGATAGGTAGCCCCTGTAGCATATAAGTACTGTACTTTGGCCCAATTCCGCCGTAAGCACCCCAACTTACATCATTGCGCGATAAAACCTTTACCGAAGCTCCTGTTTTGTATTGAATAAACTCAGCGATATTTCTGTTGCTCTGAATAATTTGCTTCATTTCTTTCTCTGTTACAACATCAACTTTTTGGGTGATTTTTGAAACCGACTGAGGCGTTTTAGAAGCTGTCATTACAATTTTACCTAATTCCTCAAGGCTCAATTCATAAAGTTCAGCCGATTGTATGGTGCTGTTTTGGGCTGTCAAATTATGAGAAATGGAAGTCAAAAAAATGGCGAATAGGATAGGAGTAATAATTGTATTTATGGAAAAAAATTCAATATTGGCAGAACGATTTTTGAATGATTTTCTGCTTTCCCCTTTCTTGGTAAACAAATTGGTGGTTGAAATTTTTGCGTTCATAATTTGCTAGGGTTAACGTATTTTCGAAATGAATGAAATAAAGATCATCCAATTATTTAACATTTTTAAAATCATATAATAAATTTGATACAATAGGATTGGCCGACCTACTAAAGCTAAAAAAATGTGATGAAAAATCCTAATTATTTTCGAGAGTATAATATCGTCTAAACTAATCTTTTTTAATTTTTTCAGTCCCTTGCTTGAATCATAATAAAATACAAGTTTTTTCAAAAACGATTCTGGATTTGGTCTACTCATAAATATATTTAGTCGATGATTTCTATTGCTGTAAATTAATTATAATCAACAGTATTATGTGTTTCTCAAATTTTGAAAACCCAACCCTATATTCAATAGAATATAAATGTAGTAACGAGCAAGGTTTGGTCATTTGTTAAAAAATAACATCTTTGTAATTCAAAAATCAATATTATATTAAAATGCGCAGAATTAATGGCCATGTCTTAGGGGCTGGGTTTGTCTTAGGCTTTGTCGTTCAATTGAATTGGGCTCAGAAATTTCTGGTTAGCGAAGGTTTGTTGTTCTGTATTAGCAAATACTGGCCACGTTTTTTGATTTGTGGACTTGTAGTTGCTTTTGTTTTTATGCTGATAGACCTGTTAATTGTAAAAAAACAACGTAAGAAAATTTCCAGGTTATTAACTACATTTTATTTGTGTGGTGCATACTTGTTGTTTACCCCAACCGATTTATCGTTGGGAATATTAATACTAACCTCTTTGTTTTTTTATTTTATTTATGATAAGTATCTTTCCATGTTATTCTGTAAACAAAACAAACAATTGTGGAAAAACATAGGTTGTACCTACGGAGTAATTTTTCTGTTTCTTTTTGTAAAAGAACTATTGATTATAATTAATCATCAACATCTTTCATTTACTTATCTGCACTATGCCAAGATATTTTTGGCACCAGTCATCTTTCTCATTATCCCATTATTGTGGCAGAAGAGTACAAAGATCTATACTATAATTGTCTTTTTTGTCTATTTTGCTTTTTCGACTATTACGAATGTTCATTTAATTACTTATGGTGCCGATATGCCCCACAGTGCATATTATGCAATTTGGGAGACCAACCAGGCAGAAGCTGCTGATTATATCAACCAGTATTTGAATTTCCCGATACTATCTGTCCATTTGTTAATTCTTATTGCTGCCATTTTTTTGATAAGTCGGATAAAACGTACAAGACAAGATCAAATCTTACCTCTCAATAAGAAAATTATTTGCGTAGTGTTTTTTTCATTTGTAAGCTTTTATTCAAATAGTTATGCTGAAAATCTTCCTTCCAAATTTTTAACAAATCTTTTTCAGTATAAGGAAGAACTAAATAAATTCAAATCTGAGATTGAGTTCCGTAAAAATAATCCAATTCAAAATAAACCTAAAATTGTTTGTGACAATAAAATTGAAGAGCAAACAATTGTACTTGTTATTGGAGAATCTGCATCAAAGTACCATCAAGGATTGTATGGTTACTGTAGAAATACTAACCCGTTGCTTTCAACGATAAAAGATGAACTGTACATCTACGATTCTGTAATTGCCCCTCATGCCCATACCAATCCGGTGTTGTCTAAACTGCTTACATTTGCCAACTACGACAATATGGAGCCTTTATATAAGCAACGTACGATAATCGAGTATTTTCATGATGCTGGGTATAAAACATTCTGGTTGTCGAACCAGCAATTTGCCAATAAATATTCAACAATGTCGTCTTCTGTTGGTATTCAGGCCGATTGGTATATTTTCACTCAACAAGATGGCGATGATTCAGATAGTTGCCAGTCTGTTTTCGATGGAGCCTTGCTAAAGCCATTTGAATTATCGATTAATGATAAAGCCCCTAAAAAGCTCATCGTACTGCATTTGATGGGTAGCCATTCAGATAAAAAGAAGCGGTATCCACCTGAATTTGCGCAATACACAACAGGTGAGTGTTTGCCCAAACAGCCTTATATCTCAAATTGGACAATTGAATTAATTAATGCCCATGACAATTCAATACTATATACCGATTATGTTCTGTTCCAACTCATATCGAAGCTCAAAGAGAAAAACAATATGTCGGCATTTTTGTACCTCAGCGATCATGGTGAGGAGATGTTTGAGTACCGCGATTTCTGGGGGCATAGCGAAGCAAATGCAAGTATCTATACACTTGATATCCCGTTTGTTCTTTGGTTGTCAGAAAAATCCAAAGAATATTATCCTGAAAAGGTCAATAACCTATCTCACTATTTATCCCGGAAATATCAAAGTGATGATTTGATTCACAGTATTATCGACCTGTCGAATTGCCGTTCGGCGGAATACGACAGTACAAGAAGTATCTTTTCTCCTTACTTTGAATATCGTATGCGGAGAATTGATGATGTTGATTATGATGAAATGATAAAAGCAGGAAAGAAGAGCATTATCGATTAGTATTGCTTTAATTTTCCCCCTGCAATTAAATCTTTTCAGTAAAAAAAACAGTGTCGATACCTTTTCTTGTTTTGATTATAATATACTTTAAGTTGGCGGATGCAACCGTTGACTGAACCATTTTCGCACTTTTTGCATGGTTGATTGTTGGTTCGATGGTGCATGGCGCTTGCAGGTGGCACGTTCTTCGCTGTTTTCGGGTGCTCCCCAACGTATTTCAGCCCCATCGTTCGGGTTATAAGTCATTTCAAAAGCAGCCCTGCGATCCAATATTTCTTTCAACGTCAGTTTTTGTTCCGATCCATCGGTTCGGGTATAACTGATCGAGAGTTCAGCCACTTTTTCAGCAAGCAACGATTGGAGCTTTTCCTTCATTTCTTCGGTGGAAGTTAGTTTGGATAGGTTATAATCGGCTGGATATTTGGCCACCCGCTCAGGAAAATCAAGCACGGCATCCATCGCAATTAGTAAACGCAAATCGCGGTTTGGCGTCGAAAAATCTTCCCATAAGCCACCTGTCTGAAAAATACCGTTGGCGCTCGATGGCATTGGGATAACTGCTCCCGGGTGCGATTGAAAATAGGCTTCACCATTGGCCACCGATTTAACGCGAACCAACAATTGCTCGTGCAGCGCTGTAATTAAATCCATCAGCGCATCTTCGGGGTCAAGCGGTTTTGGGTTGATCACCCGATCCATGGTGTGATAAAAATCTTCGCTCTCCATCTTTCGCTGTTGCATCGAAAAAGGGACAGTTCCGACCGATGCATTGAGTTCTTCATTTTTTACCAATCTCAATTTGCCATTTTCAACTTTTATGGGCCGAAAAGCTTTGAAACCTGGTTCGCCTATCACTTCTGTAGTGTTGAACAGAAAATTTCCTTTCCAGAACCTTTTTATGGCCACCGTTTTATCGGGTTGTGCATCGGCAGCCAGCAGTACTCCAGGGTGCTCTTTCGTTTGTGGAATCCAGCTTACAAGAACAAAGGTATGCCCATACGGATCGGCATACACCGTTCCGGGGCGCAGTCCTTCACGATCTAAAGAAACAGGGTAGTAGTCGGAATTTTCATTGTCGAGAGAGGTACGCGCGGTGCCCGAATGAACGCCATTCATAATCATTCGAATAAAGGAATTGAATGCCAGCACCGGATTATTTTTTGAGGAAGAAATTTCATTGGTAATCCACTGTCCGGTTGAGGGCGATTTTCCAACATAGCCCCTGTCTGAAACATGGTAACCAAAAGGCAAACCTAGTTTCCATGCAAAATAAGCCCTTAGGAAGAAAGGGTTGTCGGCGCAGTCGGGTTCCATCAGTACTTTTATTTTGCTTTCAGGATTATCTTCACCCATCGAAAGATAGTTGTAAAGGAAGTTGTTCTCGGGGTTCTGGGTTACTTCGTGAAGTGCCGGCCACGATGTTTGTTCGGTACTGCCCTGAAATAAAGCAGTTGTCCATGCCGAATAAAGGGTTTCAGCGTCATTGTCCCAACCACGAATGGTTTTCCATACGCCACCTTTTTTTGAAGTTTCTTCACGAGGTGCAATTTTGAAATCAAGTTTGGCAACTTCTTTTTTATCCAGCATTAGTGTAGCGGTGTAGCTGCCATCGGCAGTTCCTGCAAAATCATCAATACGCCAGCAGGGCAACTCCTGACCAGTCTTACTTTTCAGCAACTCCAAGTTTCCCGACGGACCGCTGACCACTATCTTCGCTTTCCGGATATTTTTTCCACCCGTTGCCACAATGCGAAACCCTTCGCCCGGAGCCGGGTTTGCGGGCAACACCAGCATCGTATTTACTACTGCATATTCGTCAGCGGGTTCGGGTTCCACTGCCGCTTCAATTTTCTCGAAAAATGTGAGATCCTTTCTCCCCGAATTTTTACCACCACATGCGTTGAATAAAAATGATAGAATGAAAAGCGCAAAAACCAGCTTAAGTACAGATACGTTGACCATGGTGTTATGGTTGAATTTTTATGGCTCAAAGATAAACGAAAACATTAAATTGGATACAAGGGACAAGCTTTAGACGCTGTAGTATTTTAACGATGGTTATAAATCGTTGTAATTATTTGGACGCTGTGTGGGCATGAGAAAATGTGTTTAGGAAGGTGGATTCTCTGAAAATTCAGTTGTTCGGAATTTCCAAACAACAGCACTTAACCCGCAGATTCAAATTAAACCTTTTCACTCAAAACACTTTCTTCACTTCCTTAATTCCAATGCCTGGTCGATCAATCAATGTTACTTTGCCATCAATAATTTGCATTCCAGAGTAAGGGTCGTTTGAAATGAGCAGGTTCCCGTCAAGATCGGCCCAGTCGGCTTTTGGGGCAAGTTGTGCCGCAGCCGAAATGGCACACGATGTTTCGGTCATACAACCAAGCATCACTTTCATGTTTAGCGAACGTGCAATAATCAGCATTTGGTGTGCTTCGCGCATGCCCGTACATTTCATCAGCTTGATATTGATCCCGTTGTACACACCGTTGGCTTTCAGAACATCGGGCAGACGTTGAATTGATTCATCGGCAATTATTGGTAACGGACTGTTTTGTGTGAGCCAAGCCATATCGTCGATGTTGGTTTTAGGCATTGGTTGTTCAACAAACACAACTCCGTTTTCCTTCAACCAGTGGATCTTTTCCAGTGCTTCAACCCGGTTGTTCCAACCTTGGTTCACATCGACACACAATGGACGATCGGTTGCTGAGCGAATGGTTTCAATCATCTCCCGATCAGTTGCCATGCCTAATTTTACTTTCAAAATTTTATAGGGTGCAGCTTCTGCAACTTTCTGCCTTACTACTTCGGGCGTATCAATGCCAATGGTAAACGAGGTATTTGGAGTATCCAACGGATTGAATCCCCATATTTTATACCACGGCTGTTTCATCAACCTTCCGACCAAATCGTGCAGCGCAATGTCTACAGCCGCTTTGGCCGCGGTATTTCCCGGCATCGCCGAATCGACATATTGAAGAATGTCGTCCATTTGGAAAGGATCGTTAAATTGACCCAAATTAAGTGAAGAAAGGAAACGTGTAGCGGTCTCAACACTTTCACCCAAGTAGGGAGGCATCGATGCTTCTCCATAGCCAACCACTCCATCAATTTCAAGGCGGGTGAGTACGTCGGGCGTATTCTTTCGCGAACTATTAGCCAGAGTGAAAACATGCCGCAATTCGAGGTTGTAGGGGATAAAACTCAGTGACAAACCTTTTTTAGATGTTTTTACAATCTTCTTATCTGAAGCTGCAAAAAGTGTTTCAATTCCGGTAGCACCAACAAGTGTCAATAACCCGGTTGTTCGTATAAAATTGCGGCGGTCGGTTTTCATTACATTACACCCCTATTTCCCCCAAAAGGGACTTTTATTTTCGTTCATATTTGTATTTAGAGTTCAATACCACGGATGATCTTTTACTCTGACAATTCCTTCGGTATTCAGCGAACTCAAAATTCTGCAAGCAGCTACATTGTTCCTCGTGGGGACGTATTTCGGATCACTGGGATCAATGCTGCTGATGTGCACCCTCCCCGAGGAATGTATGAAATTGCCCTTTCCTAAATAAATTGCCACATGGCTGATCCGCTGGGCTGAACGTCCAAAAAAGAGCAAGTCGCCAGGCTGTAGTTTGTCTATGTTTTTAAAATCAATTGATTCGCCATACCTCGCTTGTTGCGATGCATCGCGGGCAAGAATAATCCCCTGGGAATAGTAAGCCAACTTCACAAAACCAGAACAATCGGCTGCTTTGCTTGAAGCTCCACCCCACAAATACGGGAAACCCATCATTTGTTTAGCAACCGATAAGATCGACTGAACATTTGGTTTCGAAGTGCTCCAATCTTCAAAAGAAATACATTCTGACTTGCGAACATATCCGGTGCGCCCGTCGGGAAAAATGATTTTCAAATACCTTCGACCAACAGTCTCAACTTCGAAAAGGTCGCCAAGAACAAGATCTGATACCACCTCACCCTTTTTACCAGGAGCATTGTAGGCATAACCTGAAATACGATTGAACAGGTAGCGTTTTGAAATTTTCCAGCGATCCATTTCTTTTACAGTGATCGGCTGTAATCCGCCGGCATCCATCCATCCAATGTAGTATTCGGGAGTTTGTACTCGATACCATTTGTCTTTATAATCAAGTATTTTTAATGGCGTTCCCATTTGTGCCTGGGAAACGAGTTCGGAGGCATCGTCGGGCTTTGCACGCAAGTTTGACACCGACAATGTTGCCAATCCCCAGGTTTTATCTCCAACAGAAGCATCGGGCAAGAGGCGGAGGGAATCGATAAACGAAACCTTCCGATCAGTTAGAAATTGAACTATTTGTTTTTTCGCTTCCGGCAAATCAGTTTCTCCCGAAATAACAATTACAGGATTAAGTGTATCTTTCAATTCAACGTTGAGAATTGCAACCCTCTTATCGGGAACAAACTGTTTTTGAATTAATTGTAAATCTGAAAGCAATGATTTACAGGATGTCTGTTGGCTAAAAACAGCTGTTTCAGCCTGAAGCAGCAACAATAGTAAAACTATTTTTTGAAATGCATTTTTCATTATAATGTGGTAATAGTTGAGATGCCAACTATAAAAGCGCTAACGATTTCTATTTTGCTGTAAAAATAGCAGAACAAAATTATTCAACTTACATATTCAAAACTACTTTATAAAAAAATCAATCTTCAACAGATAAATAATCACGAAACGATTGCTCAAAAGGATTAAAAAAGGGGCACCAAACTACTTGATACCCCCATGCACATTCTAAAAAAAAATATTTGTCAGAGTTCTTGAATGTTCTATTGTATTTTATTCGATAATCACCTTCATCGACTGGGTGGTTACGTTATTCAACTTCAATATATACAACCCTTTCCCGAACGTTGAAAAATCGATACTGATTTCTTTTTTACCCGTTAGTTGCTGTCCTTCGATGGTTTTCAGTTTTTTACCAGATGTATCGTGAATGGTCAATGTGTCGGCTGTTGAAAGCGGCTCGTTAAACATTAAAAAAACCACGCCATTCGATGGATTTGGATAAACCGCACTCACCATTTTTCCAATATGATTTACACCTACGGTTGCCTTCGAAAATGAAAAATAATTAAGGTTGAATCCGTCGGTTTCGAACACAAATTTCAACTCTTTTTGGCCGGTTGTGAGTACCGGAGTAACTGCCGAAACGGTTTGCCATGTTTGCCATCCTCCCGTTTTAGGTACAGTAATGCTTCCTGTAATGTTTGTTCCATCGAGTTCAATGTGAAACTTTTTGCTGGCATTGGAAGATGCGACTCTGATATTGACCTTGTAGGCCTGATTTTGTGTAATGTTTACGGTGTATTTCATCCATTCTCCTGCTTTGGTATAGCCAATGTTATAACCTCCGCCATCATCACTACAGCTTTCAATATCAACACCTTCGGTTGAGCGATATGCGCTTCCCTGATTTGCGGCTTCGTTATCGCTGTAACCTTTTCCCTGGCCACCATAATCGAAGTTTTCGGCTTCTATTTTTCCGGGTATTTGAGCTATATTATCGTTGTATGCACCTTGTCCCTGAACACTGATTGAAACCGAAGTAGAAACAACATTTTTAAGCAAGTCGGTAGCTTTTACGGTTAGTGTATAACTTCCAACCGTATTGTTTTCCCAAGTAAATTGAAAAGGAGAAACCGAATCGGTACCAAGTAATGTGCTGCCGTTAAAGAATTCAACTTTTGCTACACCGTCAGAATCGGTTGCACTTACTTCAATGCCAATGCTAGAAGGTTTTGTGAAAAGCTGACCGTTATCGGGCGAAATTATTTTTAGGTTTGTTGAACGTGGATCTGGCATATTCTTGCTGGCCAGCCAAAACAATCCATCGAGTATAAGTTTGTCTTGTTTCTCGTTCCCGAAAGTGTGCGATTTATCGGTATTGTTTGAATAATTCACAGCGTTGTGCCCCATGTTAATGTACATCATGTTGTAGTCGGTATTGGTCCAAACGACCGGGTAGTAACCACTGCGCCAAATTTCACTTGCTCCGCCTGAACCCGATCCGTCACCAAGAGGAAAGCTCGACGGGTGTATCGAACAAAGGATGTTGATGTTGGGTTGAGTGCGCAAATCTTTTGTCCAGGCATACCATTCGTTAACCGATGCTGTAAAGGTTTCGGGCAGGTTCACGGTTGACGGATGGGTTTGGTCTTCAACTTGCAAAACGGCTGATGATGGCGCCCATGTGTTATTCTTATACGATCCCAATCCAAGGAATTTGTTGTAGTACCAGTCCCATGCCGATGGATCTTGGTTGAAAGCACACACATGAAAACCCATCCACGAGCCGCCATTGCGCATGTATTGTTCAAACGCGGCTTTCTGGCTTCCCCCCGGTTGATTGTCGAGGAACATCACCACCTGATATTGAGCAAGAAATTCGGCATTCAGGTTGCTCCAGTCTTTTGTTGAGTCGTACTCAAAGCCATATTGCTGAGCCATTTTTGGAAACCAACGGTTGCATTCGTGTGCAAAACTGATGTGTGCCTGATCCCAACTGGCTGAATAGAATGCAATGACTTTGAATTTTGCAGAGTCGGGTTGAGCTTGAACGGTAGTTAAACTGCACCACAAAACGGCCAATAACGAAAGAAATACCTTGAAATAATTACGGACAAAATACATAAAAACAATGTTAATTAAGGTTTGTAAAAAGTGGGTTAAACTTAGATATTCGGCAATCGTCAAACAAACAATGAAGGATCAAAATGGTTGAATTAGTGAATGTTTGCGGAATCTGAAGCATTGCTTGCGTGAATTGTTGATAAAGATGAACCTTTGACAAAAACAACAGCCCAGTGTCGTAATTTTTCTTTTTTTATTTCACTAATCTCGAAAGCAATGCACGGTTATAAGGTTTGGAAATGCCATGAAAACATTTTTTTTGTTTATCAGATCCAATAATTTCTCTACTTTTATGAAAGTAAGTCAACAGTAAGTGATTGTTTGAACGGAATTACTTCGGAAAGAAATAGTTGGATTGAACCCATATTAAATTGGTGTCCTGTATTATGAAGAACAGATTTCAAACAAATTTAGTGGTTGACTTCTTTTATCGATCAGTACAATACCTAATTTTTCATACAAACCTTAAGACCAAAAATAGAGAAAAATGGAAATTTCCTTCCTTCAAAAAATGCTTGTTGAAGCTTATTCTGTACCTAATCTTAATAAGATATCATTTGTACTTATCGAATTGTATAAAAATGAACAGTTTGAAATTCTCCAGAAAATTGCTGAGATAATCGAAGATTTTGTTTCCATTAAAATTGACGGAAAGGGAAAAGGTTTTTCAAAGTTTATGATGCTTTACCATCCCGACAGATCCTTTATTCATATAAATGAGATAAACCGGTTGGTTGCCGAAAATAATTTCGACAAGTTGTTGGAGTTTTCGCATATACTAAAATTGGAACGAATTGAAGAGATTGCCGATTCACTCAACAGCTACGAAGATATTGATTATTCGCCCGTTTATGCATGGGATGTTGATGCTGAGGGATTTCGGATAATGAACGACAGTGAGAACGAACCTCAAGCTGAAAGAAGATTTAAACAGAAGAAAAAATGCTATTCATTTTACGATGCTGTTAAAATCAGGAACTATGGTCACACCCGTATGGAGTTTCCAACTTATTATCTCGAAGATATTGAAGATTTTGAATTGTCTGGTTCAGGAATTAATAATCTCGATGGAATACAATATTGTATCCACACCAGGCAATTCGACCTTTCGGAAAACTACATTAGCGACCTTATGCCATTGTCGGGCTTAACGGCTATTGAGGAACTGAACCTTTCAGACAATGAGGTTTCCGATATTGATGCCATTGGCTTTTTGCATAATCTTCGGTCGTTGTACCTTTGCAACAATTCGATTGAAGACTTTTCGCCTTTGTTTGAACTCCCAAATCTTAAATATGTTGATCTTACAGGGAATAAAGTCGATCAGGCACAATTGGAAACATTCCGTGATCTTGGAATACAAGTCGATTATTAAATGCAAATTGGGGGGTAGGAGAGCATTTAAAAATAATGAATATCCTAAAGGTTGTTAAAGTCTTTCGTTGTGATATCGTTTCAGTACACTTTTTGTCGCCTTCTTTGCAAGTTTTGTTTTTAAGAAACATTGGTTGAGGAAAAAATTATCTTAAGAGAAGCCCCCAGTCAGAAAATCTTGAAATTAAGAACAAAAAAAACACCTTACAACTAAATGCAAGGTGTTTTCGATATATCTTTTTTTTATTCAATTATTTCAAAGCCAATTCATTTCCTTTAACAAATTTCTTATACGATGTATGACCAATATTATCACCCTTTGAATTTTTTGTTGGCAATATTACTTGAACATATCCAATTGAATAATCTACAACAAACGAAATAGTATCAGAAACATTGGTATTGTCGGTGTATAAAATTGTTTCAAGGATTAAATTGCCATCTTCATATTCTGCGTCACGATTCACTTCAGTTACATTCTTTTTAATAAAAGTTTCACCGTTATCAAAATACATATTCAAAAGAGAACCATCAAACTTGACATTAACAGGCCTGGAAAAATAGTAATTTGTGAAAATAATATCTTCCAATTCTGTCATTGGTGTTGACATCGATTGTTTTTCCACTCTATATTCAACAGGTAATTTTGTTTGGGAAAAACCAAACGTGCAAAAAAACGAAGTAAAAAGTGTTATTAGTATTAATGTTCTCATCTTATTTCTACGAATACGGTTACAAAGACAACAAAAATTTTTTAACCGTGTTGCACCGAAAACATCGTTTTTGATAAACACAAGATTTGTCCTGACGAATGGCCAGTTTTGACCTATTATTATAGGTAACATTTATCCGCTACGCGCTAACATATTTGCAAAATGCGGTTTTCAGGTTAGTTTTTGCAATTGATCGTAGAAGTCGAATCAAATTTTAATTGAAGCATTTATCCTAAAATAAAAAAAGACCGCCCGAAAGCGATCTTTTTATTGAGGTACCTGGCGGAGTCGAACCGCCGTAATCGGTTTTGCAGACCGGTGCCTAGCCCCTCGGCCAAGGTACCCTGTTATTGCGGGTGCAAATATATCAAAAAAAATATTCGACGGAAAAATATTTTTAAAATCAGTTCATCAGTTTCCTTTATTAATACTCAAGTGCCGTTCAATTACTGAATTAGGAACTCAAAATTTTATATTTTTCTTTTTTCAGGGTTCTTTTTTTATATATTATTATCTGTATTCATTCCAAATACCATCAAAATTCAACTCTTTTGGGAAAATTTGAATGGATAAGTTTATTGTTTTGAAGCCTGAACAGACAATGATTTCACGATGCTACAACGTTCATTTTCAGCGTTAAGTCATTCTCTTTTCCTTTGTTGGCGCATGATCTGGAGTTTTTTAAACTTTGGTAACTAAGCTCCCGTTTTCTATATTTGTGGCCTTTGATAAAATAGGTTTAATCAAATTTATAAAATACGAACTATGAAAACGTTCAAGATCATTGTGTTGGCAAAACAGGTTCCTGACACCCGAAACGTGGGTAAGGATGCCATGAAAGCCGACGGAACAGTGAACCGTGCTGCGCTCCCTGCCATCTTCAACCCTGAAGACCTGAATGCACTGGAACAAGCATTAAGAATAAAAGATCAGTTTCCCGGCTCAACCATTTCAATAATTACAATGGGACCGGGCCGTGCTGCCGATATCATCCGCGAAGGAATGTTCCGTGGTGCCGACGATGGTTTCCTTTTAACCGACAGGGCTTTTGCCGGTTCTGATACTTTGGCAACTTCATATGCAATTTCGAGAGCAATTGTAAAATATGGAAAATTCGATATCATCGTTTGTGGCCGTCAGGCTATCGATGGCGATACAGCCCAGGTTGGACCACAGGTTGCCGAGAAATTAAACCTTCCTCAGGTAACTTATGTTGAAGAAATTCAAGCCATCGATCAGAAAAGTATCACTCTAAAACGCCGCCTCGAAAATGGTGTTGAAGTTGTTAAAGCACCTTTTCCATCGCTGATTACCGTAACAAGTTCAGCACCTTCGTGCCGTGCCCGCAATGCTCGTTTGATCATGAAATACAAACATGCTAAAACGGTTACCGAACGTCAAGCTGCAAATGAAGACTATTTAAGCCTTTACAACGATCGCCCTTACCTGAACATTCAGGAATGGACCGTAAATGAAGTTGAAGTTGATCACAAGCAATTGGGACTTACAGGCTCGCCAACAAAAGTTAAGAAAATCGATAACGTGGTACTTCAGGCTAAAGATGCCCGGAAAGTTGAACCCACCGACGCTGAAATCAACCTGTTGATGAAAGAATTAATCGATAGCCATACAATTGGTTAATCCCAATTATTGTATCAAGTATCTAAAAGTCAAAAAGAAATGAATAATATATTTGTTTATTGCGAAATAGAAGAAGGAAAAGTTGCCGATGTAAGCCTTGAACTGCTTACCAAAGGACGCTCCCTTGCCGATGAATTGAATTGCAAACTCGAAGCAATTGCTATCGGTTACAAGCTCGATGAAATTGGGAAACAACTTTTCCCTTATGGGGTTGATGTAATTCATGTTGCCGACGACAAACGTCTGGCTCCTTACACAACCTTGCCACACTCATCAATTGTGGTAAATCTTTTCAAACAAGAAAAGCCACAAATTGCTCTAATGGGTGCAACAACCATTGGCCGCGATCTTGGTCCACGCGTTTCGTCTGCATTGTATAGCGGTTTAACTGCCGACTGTACCAGCCTCGTAATTGGTGAACACGAAGAAAAGAAAGAAAATAAAGTATATAAGAACCTGCTTTATCAAATCCGTCCAGCGTTTGGAGGAAACATTATTGCAACCATCATTAACCCTGAACACCGCCCTCAAATGGCAACTGTTCGCGAAGGTGTGATGAAAAAAGAGATCCGTTCTGCTTCTTACAAAGGTGAAGTGAAAAAGATTGATGTTGCCGCAATGGTTGCACCCGAAGACTTTGTGGTTGAAATTATTGAACGCCACATCGAAAAACGGAAAGTGAATCTTGCCGCATCTCAAATTATTGTAGCTGGCGGTTACGGAATGGGAAGCAAAGAAAATTTCGATATGCTTTACGAACTGGCCGAAGTGCTTGGTGGTGAAGTTGCTGCTTCGCGTGCTGCTGTCGATGCTGGGTTTACCGAACACGAACGTCAGGTTGGACAAACAGGTGTAACCGTTCGCCCAAAATTGTACATTGCATGTGGCATTTCGGGACAAATTCAGCACCGTGCAGGTATGGATGATTCAGCACAGATCATTTCTATCAACAACGATCCGGCTGCTCCAATCAACTCAATTGCCGATTTTGTAGTTAACGGCAACGTGATGGATGTAATTCCTAAAATGATTAAGTATTACAAAGCAAACAGTAAATAGAAAGAAGGAAAGAGTCATTAGTCATTTGGGAAACAAAACCATTGGCTAATCGAAACAACTTTCCTGATGACTTTTTTCTAATGACTAAATAAGAAGAAAATGGCAAATTATTATAACGACAATAAAGCCCTGAAATTCCACCTTTCTCATCCATTAATGGAAAAGATAGTGGCATTGAAGGAACGGAACTATACCGAAAGTTCAAAATTCGATTATGCCCCCTTCGATTTCGAAGATGCAATGGACAGCTACGACAAAGTGCTTGAAGCTATTGGCGAAATTTGTAGCGATGTTATTGCTCCAAACGCCGAAAGCATCGACGCTGAAGGGCCTCAGGTTATTGGTGGCCATGTGAAATATGCCCGTGGCACACAAGAAAATCTTGATGCACTGAACAAAGCTGGCTTGCTGGGTATTACCCTTCCACGCGAATATGGCGGTTTGAATTTCTCAATTGTTCCCTACATTATGGCTGCCGATATGGTTTCGCGTGCCGATGCTGGGTTTGTGAATATTTGGGGATTGCAGGACTGTGCCGAAACCATTCACGAATATGCCGACGATGATCAGAGGAAGCGCTTTTTGACAAGGGTTTGTGAAGGTGAAACCATGGCAATGGACCTTACCGAGCCCGATGCAGGTTCCGACCTTCAGGCTGTTGAACTGAAAGCAACTTTCGACGAAGCCAAAGGCAAATGGTTCTTGAATGGTGTAAAACGTTTCATCACCAATGGCGATGGCGATATTGCACTTGTTCTTGCCCGTTCTGAAGAAGGAACACACGACGGCCGCGGCCTTTCAATGTTCATCCACGATAAAAGAAATGGTGGGGTTATTGTTCGCCGCATCGAACACAAAATGGGGATTATTGGTTCTCCAACTTGCGAATTGGTTTTCACCAATGCACCAGCCGAATTAGTTGGACAGCGCCGCATGGGGTTGATCAAATATGTGATGGCACTTATGAACGGAGCTCGTTTGGGTATTGCAGCTCAGTCGGTTGGACTTTCAGAAGCCGCTTATCAGGAAGGATTGGCTTATGCCAAACAGCGTGAACAGTTTGGAAAACCAATTATTCAGTTCCCAGCAGTTTACGAAATGCTTTCAGTAATGAAAGCCAAGCTCGATGCTTCACGTTCATTGCTTTATGAAACAGCCCGTTTTGTCGATATTTACAAATCGTACTACCATATTTCAAGCGAACGTGCCCTTACCAAGGAAGAGAAAGATGAAATGAAAGAATACCAGAAACTGGCCGATTTCTTCACTCCTCTTGCAAAAGGTATGGGTTCGGAATACTGTAACCAGAATGCTTACGATGCCATTCAGATTCATGGTGGATCGGGTTTCATGAAAGATTACCCTGTTGAACGTATCTATCGCGATGCACGTATCACTTCAATTTACGAAGGAACAACTCAGTTGCAGGTAGTTGCTGCCATCCGTGGCGTTACAACTGGTGCGGCTCTTGCACAAATTCGCGAGTACGAAAAAACACCAATCAAACCTGAATTGGAACAATACCGTAGGGTACTGATCGGATTGACAGAGGAGTATATCGAATCGGTTGAAAAAGTGGCTTCGACAAAGGATCCTGAATTTATCGATTTCCATGCCCGCCGTTTGGTTGAAATGGCCGCACACATCATCATGAGTTATTTGTTGATTCTCGATGCCAACCGCGATATGGAATACGCTAAATCGGCTAAAGTTTACAACAAAATTGCCCGTCAGGTGGTGCATGGCCACGGTGAGTTCATCCGTGTTTCGCAAATATCTGACCCTGCTTCTTACAAGTTTGAATTATAGGCCAATATAATTGGTCATTGAAAATATAATCCTGACAGGCTTCAAAACCTGTCAGGATTTTTTGTTTTAAGTTTAAACCTCAAATTTGTTAGTTTTGTTAAAGCAGAACGGAATTATCGGATATACGGTTGATTTGAATAGCAACGGTCCCGATAGCGATCGTGGATTATGCCGTTGAAAGATGAATAATCGTTATTTTGGCTTTAGCCGAA